>Ga0181519_10003584_pt1 | contig 12758 bp, 10 predicted proteins | sample PEATcosm2014_Bin_26_FD_121102 | JGI IMG/M metagenome (GOLD analysis project Ga0181519, IMG submission 121102) | Peatland microbial communities from MTU Mesocosm Facility, Houghton, MI, USA - PEATcosm2014_Bin02_10_metaG | ecosystem: Environmental > Terrestrial > Soil > Wetlands > Peat | place... | reverse complement strand
CGCGGCGATACCCCTGCTGGCGACCCCGGCGATCCGCAGCCGGGCTGCTGCCCGCTTCGTTTTCAAGTTCGGCAACAACGTCCCGGATACCTATCCCCTGAACGTGCGCACGAAGGCCGCGGCGGAGCGCATCCGGGCCGCGACCAACGGGGCCTTCGACCTGCAGATCTTCCCCGCCGGCCAGCTCGGCACCGATACCGACATGCTCTCGCAGGTCCGCTCGGGCGCAATCCAGGCGTTCACGGCGTCGGGCCTCGTGCTGTCGACCCTCGCCCCGCTGACGGCGATCAACGCGCTCGGGTTTGCCTTCAAGGATTACAGCCAGGTCTGGCCGGCGATGGACGGCAAGCTCGGCGACCTGATCCGCCCGAAGATCGAGGCGGTCGGGCTGCACCCGATCGACAAGATCTTCGACATCGGCTTCCGCGAGGTCACCTCCAGCACCCACCCGATCACCGGGCCGGACAGCTTCAAGGGCTTCAAGATCCGCATTCCGCCGAGCGAACTCGGCGTGTCGATGTTCACCGCGCTGGGCGCCTCGCCGATCACCATGAACTTCGCCGAGGTCTACACCTCGCTGCAGACCCACGTGATCGACGGGCAGGAGAACCCGCTGTCCATCGTCGATACCGTCAAACTCTACGAAGTGCAGAAATACGTCTCGATGACCAACCACATGTGGGACGGCTACTGGATGCTGTGCAACGGGCGCTACTGGAAAACCCTGCCCGCGGACATAAGCCAGATCGTGTCGCGCGAACTGAACCGCGCCGCCGACGAGGACCGCAAGGACATCGCCGCCCTCGACGCCTCGCTGCGGGGTCAGCTCGAGACCAAGGGGATGCAGTTCAACACGCCGGATACGCCCGCTTTCCGCGCCATCCTGGAACACTCCGGCTTCTACGAGAAGTGGCAGAAGACGTTCGGTAAGGAAGCCTGGGACGCGATGGAGTCCTACACCGGCCGCCTCGCCTGAGACCGGCGCCGGCATGACGGTCGTCCCGGGCGCCGGCGGCCCGGCCGGGCTTCCCGCCGCGCCGGCCTCCGCGCTTCAGCGCGCCTGCGCCCGGCTCGACCGTTGGCTTGGCCTGGCGACCGAACTGCCGGCCGCCGCCCTGGTGGTGGCCGAGATCGCGGTGCTGTTCACCGGCGTCGTGTTCCGCTACGGCATCAACCGCCCGCTGGTGTGGACCGACGAACTGGCGAGTCTGCTGTTCCTGTGGCTCTGCATGCTCGGCGCGGTGATCGCCCAGCGGCGCGGCGCGCATATGCGCCTGACCGCGGTTGCGGTGCGGTTGCCCGAGGTCTGGCGCAACCGGCTGGAAGCCCTGGCCGCCGTCGTCGCCGCGCTGTTCATGCTGCAGATCATCCTGCCGGCGGCCGAGTACGCGATCGACCAGATCCCGATCACCATGCCGGCGCTCGGCATGAACGGCTGCTACCGGACGTCCGCGATCGTGGTGGGCGCGGTGCTGATGCTGACGACCGCGCTGTTGCAGATGGTGCGCCGCGCCACTCCGCGCGACCTGGCGTTCTGCCTGCCCGCCATCCTGGCCGTCGCGGCCGCGCTCTGGTTCGCCGAACCCTTCCTGGAGAGCATCGAGAACTGGAACCTGCTGGTCTTCTTCGGCCTGCTGATCCCGGTGCTGGTGCTGGCCGGCACCCCCATCGCGTTTGCCTTCGGCATCAGCACGATAACCTACCTCGAATTCATGACGGACATGCCGATGACCATCGTCGTCAGCCGCATGGACGAGGGCATGGCCGCGCCCGTGCTGCTGTCGATCCCGCTGTTCATCTTCCTCGGCCTGCTGATCGAAATGACCGGATTGGCCGCCCTGCTGGTCAACCTGATGGCGGCGCTGGTCGGCCACCTGCGCGGGGGACTTTCCTACGTCCTGGTCTGCTCGATGTACCTGGTGTCCGGCATCTCCGGCTCGAAGGCGGCCGACATGGCCGCGATCGCGCCGGTGCTGCTGCCGGAAATGGAGCGGCGCGGCCTGCCGCCCGGGGAAATGATCGGCCTGCTGTCCTCCGCGGCGGCCATGGGCGAGACCATCCCGCCGAGCATCGTGTTGATCACCGTGGGCTCGGTGACCGGCGTCTCGATCGCCGGCCTGTTCTCCGGCGGCATCCTGCCGGCGGCGCTGGGGGCACTGGGACTCGCGGTCGTCATCTTCCTGCGCGCCCGCCGCGCCGGGGCAAGCCGCGCGCAACGGGCCACGGGCGGACAGATCGGGCGCGCCTTCGTCGCCGCCGTGCCGGCGCTCGCACTGCCCGTGCTGATCCGCTGGGCGGTGGTGAGCGGCGTCGCGACGGCCACCGAAGTGTCCACCATCGGCGTGGTCTACACGCTGGTGGTCGCCCTGCTGATCTACCGCCGCCTGGACCTCGTGCGGATGGGGCCGCTGCTGGTCGATACCGCCTCGCTCTCCGGGGCCATCCTGATCATCCTGGGCACCGCGACCGCCATGGGCTGGGCGCTCACCCAGTCCAGGTTCTCCGCCCAACTGGCGGCGACCATGGCCGGCGTGCCCGGCGGCGCGGCCGGCTTCATGGCGCTGTCGGTGGTGGTGTTCGCCATCCTCGGCAGCGTGCTGGAAGGCATCCCCGCCATCGTGCTGTTCGGGCCGCTGCTGTTCCCGGTCGCCCACGAACTGGGCATCAACCTGGTGCACTACGCGATCGTCGCCGTGCTCTCGATGAGCCTCGGATTGTTCACCCCGCCCTTCGGCATCGGCTTCTACCAGGCCTGCGCCATCGGACGGGTGACCCCGGACCAGGCCGTGCACGCCTGCTGGCCCTATATGGCGGCCCTGCTGGTGGCGACAATGATCGTCGCCGCCGTGCCTTGGCTGGCATTGCCGGGATTCTGAAAGAGCCCCTGGCCTTCAGAGCCCAGCCAGGGCCGCCGCGGTTTTGACGGTGGCGTCGTCGTGGATGATGGCGCGGCAGGCGCGCAGCACGGCGAGGGGGTTGTCGGCCCCGAAGATCGCCCGGCCGAACAGGATACCTGCCGCACCTCCCCGCATCACCTCCGCCACCAGCTGCAATGTGCCGAGGTCGGAGGTCTGGCGCGGGCCGCCCGCCATCAGCACCGGCACCGGCAGGGCGGCGGTGATGGGGCGCAGTGCGGCGGCGCTGCCCGGCCAGTCCGTCTTGATGATGTCCGCGCCCATTTCCGCGCCGACGCAGGTGTGGAAGGCGATCAGTTCGGGATCGAAGACGTCGCGTGCCAGGCCGCCGCGCGCGCCCATCGTCTCGATGACATGCGGCATGCCGGCCGCCCGGGCCGCCGCGTTCACCGCGGCGCAATCCTCGAAGCTTTTGGTCTCGAGGGCGGGATCGGCGTGGCCGAAGAACAGGTAGGTGATCACCGCGTCGGCGCCGAGGGTCACGGCGTCGGCGACACTGGCGACCAGTCGCGTCATGCCGTCCCGGTAGGCGAGCGGCGTGCCTTCCCGCCACATGGTGGTCTGGTCCAGCCGCAGGATCAGCGCCGGGCCGCCCCGGCGCGCCAGCCGGTTGCCGAGCCTGAGCGCCGTGCCGAGCGACAGGATCACGCCGTCCACCCCGGCCTCGGCCATCAGGTCGAGCAACGCCTCGGGATGCCCGTTGCCCGGGCTGATCCCGAACTGCAAGGCGTGGTCAAGGGCGATGCAGAATCCGTGGCCTGTCCTGGGGTCGATCAGGCGCGACATGCGCAGCTGTTGCCCGGTTCCTGTCGGCATGGTCGCGCCCCCCGTCTATACCAGCTCGAAATCGATGGCGGCCTGGCGCAGTTTCTGCGCGGTCGCCTCGTCGAGCCGGCGGTCAATGAAAATCCGGTCGAATTCGGACAGTTCGCCGAAATGGTTCAGCGCCCGCGCCTTGAACTTCGAGCAGGTGAGCAGCAGCGCCGTCCGTTCGGCCGCCGCCATCAGCGCGCGCTTCATGCGCACGACTTCCTGGTCCTGGTGATAGAGCGACAGTCCGATCACCGAGGACGCCGACATGAAGGCCCAGTCCGCGCGCAGCTTGCCCAGGCTCTGTTCGCAGATCAGGCCGTAGAAGGCCTGCAGCGTGTTGTTGTAGCTGCCGCCGGTCAGGATCAGTTGCACGTTGGGCCGGCCGCGCAGCAGCTCGCAGACCGCCAGCGAGTTGCTGATGACGGTGATGAACTCGATCGTCTCCAGTTCCTCGGCCAGCAGCAGGGTGGTCGTGCTGTCGTCGATCATGATGACGCTGCCGGGCTCGATGAGCGCGCGCGCGGCGTGCGCGAGGGCCCGCTTCTCGGCGCTCTCGTTCTGCAGCCGGAAGTGGAAATTGCTTTCGAACAGCAGCGAGCTTTCCGCGGTCGCGCCGCCGCGCTCCTTGCGCAGCAGGCCGCGCTCCTCGAGCAGGGCGAGGTCACGATGGATGGTCATCCGGCTGACCCGGAGGTGCGCCACCAGCTCCTCGAGCGACACGGTCTTGCGGGCCATCACGAGGGTGACGATCTCGCGCCGCCGCTCGCTCGGGGTCATCGGCGGGCTCATCGCCGAGCGGCCGGCCGGACGGGCCGGGAATCCCGAACGGCACATCGACGTGGACGGTTCAGACCATTTCTGCTACGCGTATCGCACATATTCCATGTGATATTGTGAGATACGGGGTTCGTTGTCAAACGCTTTGCCCCGTCGCGATCAGGCCGGAACGCCGTCAGGAGAGACCACATGCGCGTCATCAGCAGAATCGGCATCACGATGGGCGATCCCGCCGGGATCGGACCGGAAGTCATCTGCAAGGCCCTCGCCGCCATGCCGGACGATGAGCGCGCCGCGACCCTGGTCATCGGCGATCGCGTCTTCATGGAACGGGCGGCGCGGCTGGTCGGGGCCGGCGATATTTTCGCCGGGGTGGGCGGCGTGCGCCTGGTCGAAGTGGACGCGCCCAACCGCGACGCCATCCTGCCCGGCGTGCTGTCGGCGGACGCCGGCGAAGCGGCCTGCCGTTGCGTCAGGAAGGCGGTCGAGATGGCGCAGGCCCATGAGATCGACGTCATCGTGACCGCCTCGCTGAACAAGGCGGCGTTGCGCGCGGCCGGCTACCCGCATAACGGGCACACCGGGCTGCTGGCGCATCTCACCGGCGCCAGGCGGTCCTACGCCGTGCTGGCCTGCCCGCAGTTGACCGTGATCCATGTCTCCACCCACGTCGCGGTCGGCAAGGCGCCGGAATCATGCCGGCTCGAGCGGATCCTGGACACCATCCGCGCCGGACACGCGCATATGCTCAGCGCCGGCGTGGCGCATCCCCGCATCGCGGTCGCCGGACTCAACCCGCATTGCGGCGAGGGCGGACTGTATGGCTCGGAGGACGACGAGCAGGTGGCGCCCGCCGTCGCCGCCGCCCGCGCGGAGGGGATGGATGTGACCGGGCCGGTTCCGGGCGACATCGTGTTCATGCTGGCCGTGGACGGAAAATACGACCTGGTGGTGGCGCAGTTCCACGACCAGGGACACATCCCGGCGAAACTGATCGGCCGGCATGAAACCGTGAACGTGACGGCGGGCCTGCCGATCCTGCGCACCTCCGTCGATCACGGCACCGCCTTCGACATCGCCTGGAAAGGCATCGCCGACCCACGCAACATGCAGGCCGCCATCGCCATGGCCCGCACGATGCGGCCGATGGGGTGAAGGAAGGCGGGGGCTCCGCCCCTCGACCCCGCCAAGGGCCGTGAGGCCCTTGGATCCCATTACTTAAGCGAGGTTGTTGAGAGAGAGGGGGGCGAGGTAATGCCGAAACATCTCCTTGCCCCCCTCTCTCTCAACAACTTACTTGGTATCGGGGTCCAGGGGCCTCACGGCCCCTGGCGGGTCCAGGGCAGAGCCCTGGTCTTCCTTCACCCCTTCATGCCACTCGTAGCGATGCCCTGCATGATATGGCGGCGCAGCAGGGCGAAGACGATCAGCATGGGGACGATGCTGATGACCGCTCCGGCGGCGATCGGTCCGTATTCGGTGAAGAAGGCCCGCTGATATTCGGCGAGACCGAGTTCGGTCGTGTACATGTCGCCGGAGGAGACCACGACCAGCGGCCAGATGAAGTTCGCCCAGGCTTGCGTGAAGGCGAACACGCCGATGGCCATCAGGCCGGAGTTGCTCAGATAGACGACGATCCGCAGGTAGATCCAAAGCTCGCTCGCCCCGTCGATCCGCGCCGCCTCGAGCAGGTCGTCGGGGATGGACATGATGACCTGGCGCATGAAGAAGACGCCGAAGGTCATGATCATCAACGGGAAGATCAGCGCCGCGTAGGTGTTCAGCATATGGACCTTGAACACCATGATGTAGAGCGGCACCATGTAGGCTTCCAGCGGAATGATCGCGCTGGCCAGGATCATCATGAACAGCGGGCCGCGGAGCGGAAAGCGGTACTTGGCGAAGACGAATCCGCCCAGGCTCGAGGTCAGCATGATCGATGCGGTCGAGCCGACGGCGATCAGCAGCGAATTGAAGATGTAGCGCAGGAACGGGGTTTCGTGCAGGAGTTGGTGGAAATTCTCCATCGTCGGCGCATGCGGCAGGAAGGTCGGCGGCCACATGTTGATCTCGTTCGCCGTCTTGAACGCGGTGGCGACGATCCAGACGAACGGCAGCACCGTGAACAGGGCGAGGGTGGAGCAAGCCGCCCAGGCGGCGATACGGATCGAGCGTTCTTCGAACATTGCCGCTCACTTCTCCCGGAACGCCAGGAATTGCACGGCAAGCAGCGACATCACGAACAGCAGCACCACCACGCACTGCGCGCCGGCGTAGCCCATGTGGTAGAAGACGAAGCCGTTCTGATAGATTTCGCCGACGACGACCTTGAAGTCGTAGGCGGGCGCGCCCTGCGAGGAGGCGGTCAGCACGTAGACCGGCGCGAAGACATTGAAGCAGATGATGGTGCAGGTGACGACGGTGAACAGGATGATGGGACGCATCAGCGGCAGCACGATATGGACCACCTTCTGCCACGCCGTCGCCCCGTCGAGGCTGGCCGCCTCGAGCAGCTCCTCGGGGATGCTGCGCAGCCCCACGCCGTAGATCACGATGAAATAGCCGACGAGTTTCCAGACGGAAACGAGGACGATCGCGTACAGGATCAGCGTCGGTTCCTGCAGCCAGCCGAGCCGCGCGACGCCGAAGCCCGACAGCACATAGTTCAGCGCGCCGTAGGCCGGGTCGTAGATCCATTTCCAGATGACCGCCGCCGGAACCCAGGGGATGACCACCGGAATGTAGAACAGCAGCTCGAAGGTGGCGGCGGTGTGTTCGATGCTGCGCAGCAGGATGGCGATGGTGAGGGCCAGCGCGAGCGTGACGATGACCGACAGCACCGAGAAGCCGATGGTGTTCAGCAGCGCGGTGCGGAACGGGTCGTCGTCGAACAGGCGGATGTAGTTGGAGAGGCCGACGAACGGGTTGCGGCGCTGGGTGATGTTATAGTTATAGAACGACAGCCGGATCGTCTCGAGGATCGGGTAGATCCGGATGAGCACGAACAACGCCAGGATCGGCCCGAGGGCGCAGACCACGAAGCCGATGTGGTTGCGCCGCATCTGCGCCCACGAGCGGCGCAATTGCGACCGGCGGGCGAAGGGCGCCGCAGCAAGGTGCTGCGTCGCCCCGCTCATGGCAGTACTCCGGCCGGAAGGCGCATCACGGAGCGTAGATGTCGGAGTTCTTCAGGATGTCGACGGCGACGTCCTGCGCCTTGAGAATCACCTTGCGCGCGCCGTCGGGGTTGTTCAGCAGCGAGGCGTCGCGGAACGCCGCCAGGATGACGTCTCCGGTCCGGCTCGTCGCTTCGACATAGGCGGTATCGGGCGCCTCGATCCATGGCACATAGCCTTCGATCGGCTCGAGGAATGCCTTGTACTCGGGGTTCTTGCTCAGGAAGCCCGAGAAGTCGCGATCCATGCGCAGCGGCACCCAGCCGCTCTCGGTCAGGACGTTGTCGAGATATTTCTGTTCCTGGAGCAGGCGGATCAGGTCCCAGGCCGGCTTCTTCAGCTTGGAATCCTTGTTCACCGACAGGATTTCGATGAAGTTGAAATTGCCCCAGGCTTTTCCGCGCGGCACCGGGGCGGTGCCGAAGCGGATGTCCGGTCCGTTCTTGCGGACGAAGGCGACCACCCAGTCCTCGCGCATCAGCATCGAGGCCGCGCCGTTGGCGAAGCCCTGGGCGTCATGCTTCAGCGCCCAGTCGTCGACCTTCTTGGGGCCGTGCAGGTGTTCGACGTAATCGAGCAGCAACTGCGCCGCGGCGTCGAGGTTGTCCTTCAGCGTCACCCGCACCGTGCCGGGCTTGGGGCCGGTCTCGAGAATCTGCACGCCGGTCATCTCGTAGTACATATCGCTGAATTTCTGCAGCCCGCCGGAGCCTTCGGTAAGGCGAAGGGTGATGCCCGCCCTGGTGAGGGTGCCATCCGGGGCCTTCTTCACCAGCTTTTCGCTGAATTCCCACATCTCCTTCATCGTCTTGGGCGGGCCGGCGAGTCCGGCTTCCTTGAAATGATCGAGGTTGTAGAACAGCGCGCGGCTTCCCTTCCACCAGGGCATGCCCCACGGCTTGCCCTCGCGCGTGAGGATCCGGGTGAACACCGGATCGACGATCTTCGGATTGTTGATGTCGGCCACCAGGTCGGCGGGCACGGCGTCCAGCGAATCGCTGTCGTAGTAATGCGGGAAGATATAATCGTGCAGCGTGAGGATATCGGGGCCGTTGCCGGTGGGCACCGCGACCGCCAGTTTGGCCTCGTATTCATGCAGATCGAACGACAGCAACTCGATCTGGATGTTGGGATACATTTGTTTGAAGGCGGGTTCCGCCAACCGGTATGCCGGCGCCGTCTCGCCGTAGCCAAGCCAGATCGACAGTTTCCCGGAGACCGGATCGGGGGCGGCTGCTCTGGCGGATCCCAGTCCTGCCAGCACAAGTCCTGCACCACCAGCAAGAACGGCGCGTCTTTTCATTGGTCGCTCCTCCATACAGCAACTTGAACGTCATTCAGTATGCTAGAATACTAAGAGCCGCCCCAGGGGCGGGCAAGCGGTAAATCGCACCCCGCATCGGACGATCCCGCCATGTCATGCCGGCCGCGCGGCTCGGGGCTGCCGCGCGGGCCGGGTCATGTATAATCCCCCGGACGAACCGACACAGGGACGGGATTGCAGAGAATGACCGACGATGCCGCCAGCAAGGCCTTCAGCCTCGACGGGGAGGTCGCCCTCATCACCGGGGGCGGCAGCGGATTGGGACTGGGCATGGCGCGGTGCATGGTTCGCGCCGGCGCGACCGTGGTCATCGTCGGCCGACGCGAAGCGCCGTTGCGGGCGGCCTGTGCCGAACTCGGCGAACGGGCCCTGTACGAAGTCGCCGACATCACCGAATTCGCCAGGGTCGGGGCGCTCGTCGATCGGATTGCCGAACGGGTGGGGCCGGTCTCCATCCTGGTCAACAATGCCGGCATTCATCTGAAGAAAGCGGCCGTGGATACCACGGTCGAGGAATTCGGCGCGTTGATCGACACCCACGTGCTGGCTTCTCACAATATGAACCGGCGTGTGCTGCCCGGGATGATCGGTGCCCGGCATGGCAGCATCCTTTTCATCGCTTCGATGACCGCGATGATCGGCATACCCCTGGTCGTCGCCTATTCGGCGGTGAAGTCCGCCTATGTCGGCATGATGCGGGGATTGTCGGCGGAGGTCGCCGAGCACGGTGTGCGTGTCAATGCCATCGCGCCCGGTTGGATCGAATCACCGATGCTGCGCAAGGCTCTGTCGGGCGACGAAAAGCGCACGGCCAAGATTCTGTCGCGCACGCCGATGAGCCGTTTCGGCGAGCCCGACGATATTGGCTGGGCGGCGGTTTATCTGTGCTCTCCGGCGGCCCGCTTCGTGACAGGAACGTTGCTGCCGGTGGACGGCGGCGCCAGCCAGGGGTTTTAGGGGCGGCAAAATGAAGATCACACGGGTTGAGACGTTCAAGTTCTGGGTGGACTGGTGCAACTGGCTGCTGGTCAGGATCAGCACCGACGCGGGCATCGTCGGCTGGGGCGAGGCGTCGCTGCACGGCGCCATCGAAAGTGTCGAGACGGCGATTGCGGAATTCGCGCCGCAACTGATCGGCGAAGACCCCGCGGGGCCGGAGCGGCACTGGCACCGGCTTTACAATGCCTGGCGGTGGCGCGGCGGCGCCGTGTTCATGAGCGCGCTGGCCGCGCTCGACGTGGCGCTGTGGGACATCGAGGGCAAGCGGCTCGGCGTGCCGGTCTACCGGCTGCTGGGCGGGGCGCACCGGGATCGGCTGCGCGTCTATGCCAGCCACTGGATCGGCGGGACCGATACGCCCGAACAGGCCTTCGCCGCCGCGCAGGAGGCGATCCGGCGCGGCTTCACCGGCTTCAAGTGCAGCCCGCTCACTTTCGACGGCCTGCGCGCCAGCGAGGCCGGCGCGATCAGCCGGGCAGCGGACGTCGTGGCGGCGGCGCGCGAGGGGGCGGGGCCGGAGGCGGAAATTTTCATCGAATGCAGCGAGCTGCTGTCGCCGCGCCTGGCCATCCGGCTGGACGACGCCCTGGCGGCGTCGCGGCCGGCCTGGTTCGAGGAGCCGATTCCGTTCGAGAACGCGCGCGCCATGGTGTTGTTGCAGCGAGAGCTGCGCACGCCGATCGCGACCGGCGAGCGGCTGTTGTCGCGCTACGAATTCCGCGAGCTGCTCGAGGGGGGCGGCTGCCGCATCATCCAGCCCGACCTGATGCATGCGGGCGGGCTGACCGAGGTGCGCCGCATCGCCGCGCTGGCCGACACCTGGTATGTGCCGGTGGCGCCGCACAATCCGGGCGGACCCATCTGCACCATGGCCGCCATGCACCTGGCGGCGGCAATTCCGAATTTCTTCATCCTGGAGCAGATGGAACCGCAGCGCGCGACACGGGACCGCGCGAGCCTGCCGGCGGTACGTTTCGAGGCCGGGCATTTCGTGCTGCCGACCGCGCCGGGGCTGGGCATCGAGCCAGACCTGGATTTCCTGTCCGGGCTGAAGTTCCAGCCGCAGCCCCGCAACGAACGCGCGGGGGCGCTCTGGCGCTAGGTTTCCGATCTCCCCAGCCCAGGCCGCGGCTGCGGCCTGGGCAGGAAGCTCGTTCAGTTCAGTCGAAACGACGAGCCGGGAGGTTACCGGGGCTCGTACTGCGCGAAGGCGAGGAGCTTGCGGCCCAGGGCTTCGAGGATCGCACGGGCGATCAGCTGCTGGCCCTCTTCGGCGAGGAGCATGGCTTCGCCCATCTTGCTAAAGGTCTTCATGGTCTTGTCCTTTCGGTTGCACCGGTGTCCCGGTCTGGTGATCCAAAGGACGCTTCCGCCTGTTATGCCGCTCAACGTAGGAGGTAGCGCTACCATCGCAAGATGAGGGAGAACTCATGGGTGGTATGTGATTTTTGCAGCCGTTCGCCGGCCCGATGCTGATGACCGCGCCGGGCGGAGCAGCGGCGGCATTCCGCCGCCAGGATCGTTGTCATCAGCGCCAAACTCGTTGCGGCTATGCCCGGCACTGGCTACGCTCGCTTCCGGTCGGGCCGGCTCAGCCGGCAACATGGGGCATGCCGGTCGAAACAAGGCACTTCGTTTTCGACCAGTTCCACCGAACCTGAGGACCCGATGCCGGACCGAACGCTGACTTGCAGCCCCCGAGGGCAGCCACACCGGGCACGCCGGATCCTGAATTTTCTCAGCACGGAACTCGAGAAGACCAGCCTCGAAGCCAGATATTTCGGATCGTTCTACCTGGTTGCGATCATGGTTTTCGAGCTTACCGGCTGGAGCTTCGGTGCCTACAGATCATTGGCTCTGATGGCCATGCTGCTGCTGGTCCTGACGGCCACTTTCATGTCGTGGCGGCCGAACCTTGCTGTCGTGCGCTGGATAAGGACCGTCCTGCCGGGCTGCATGCTTGCCGTCAGCCTCGTGCCGTTTCGTGACGCCTGGCGAAGCCTCTACGCCGGCCACCGCGTGCGTGCGCTGGACAGTCTGATCGTTGGTTGCGTGATCATGGCTGTCTTCCTGTTGACCTGCGTGCCGCGTCTGCGAGACCGGCCGGCATTCCGGAACGCGGCCATACTCGTATTGCTCGGCGCGCTGCTCATTCCTTTGGCCAATATCGTGAGCGGCTTGGCGGTCTACAAACTTGATCTGGTCGCGGGGACTACCGCCGAGGCGGCGAGAGCGATGTGGGCAGGACTCAATCCCTATGACGTACGGCTCGACTATTATGGCGCCACTATCGTTCATGACGCGGCGTATGGTGGTTACAAATACCTGCCGGGCATGCCAATCCTCTATGGACCATTGATAATTTTGACAGGCGCCAGAAGCGTTTTGCTCACCAACGCCGTTCTGTGCACCGCGACAGCGGCCGCCGTTTTCTGCCTGTCTCGTAAGTTGGCTGGTGAAGCCAGGTATTTTCCCATCCTGCTCTTCCTGAGCACCCCCATCGTCTCGGTACAAGCCCTCGCCGAGGGAGCGACCGACGCCGCGCCCATTCTTCTCGTCCTCGTGGCGTTTTTGCAGTGGGGGCGCTCGTCGTTCCTCGCGGGTGTGCTGATTGGGCTCAGCCTCTCGATGAAACCCGTTCCGGCCCTCTTCGCGGCAATGCTGCTCGTCCCGTCGGAAAAAGAGGAATGGGGGCACTACATCGCGGGCATCGTTCTCGGCGCGTTGCCTGTTCTGCCGTATCTTGCCTGGTCG
>Ga0181519_10003583_pt1 | contig 12759 bp, 10 predicted proteins | sample PEATcosm2014_Bin_26_FD_121102 | JGI IMG/M metagenome (GOLD analysis project Ga0181519, IMG submission 121102) | Peatland microbial communities from MTU Mesocosm Facility, Houghton, MI, USA - PEATcosm2014_Bin02_10_metaG | ecosystem: Environmental > Terrestrial > Soil > Wetlands > Peat | place... | reverse complement strand
GATCAGCTCGCAGTCGATCTCCCCGTCGCCGAGCGTGTAGGGCATCGACGGGTTCAGCTGCGCAACCACGAGGCCCCCGCGGGAGCGGACCCGCTCGAGCGCCGCGACCAGGATGTTGACCTCGACCCCCATTGACACGCGCCCGTCGCGGACGGGGGTCGTGTTCAGCAGCAGGATGTCCGGCGGGCGCAGCGTGTCGAACAGGCGCGGGACGAGCGAGAGGCGCATCGGCAGGTAGTCGAGCCTGGGCGTGTCGCGCATCCCCGGGCCGACGAAGGGAGTCTCGTAGATGACGCCCTCGCGGCAGGGCAGCGGCCCCTGGGCGGCGAGCATGAACAGGCGGTAGCGCTCGCGTGCCCGGTCGAGGATCGAAAGCGCCAGCTGCGGGACGGCGTGATTGCCGCTGGCGACGACCCGCGGCTCGGCGAGCGCGACGGCCGCGAGGGCCTCGTGAAGCTCGTGCTCGGAGACGACGCGCATGCCCGCCCACACTAGGACCCGTCCCCGGCCCCGGTCATTGGTGAGAACTACGGAACGCGTTCGGTGTACAGCGCGGTCGTGAGGGGCGCCCCGGAGGGATTGACTGTGATCGGGCGCAACACCCCCGAGCGACAGGAACGCACACCGATGAGCCCCACCCCAGCTCCACCGGCACCGGCAGCGACCGACCTCGAGCCCGTCCGGGCGTTCGCGGCCCTGGGCCGCGATGACGTCGACTACGCCGGCGGCAAGGGCGCCAACCTGGGCGAGCTGACCCGCGCCGGCCTGCCGGTACCCGACGGCTTCGTCGTCGGGGCACCCGCCTACGCCTTCTTCTGCGCCGAGACCGGGCTGCGCGAGCGCCTCACGTCACTGCTCGAGGAGATCGACGTCGATGACACTGCCGCGCTGCAGGCCGCCAGCGCCGCCGCCCGCGAGCTGTTCGAGCTGACGCCGATTCCGGCGCCGATCGAGGAGGCCGTCCGCAGCGCCTACGGTCTGCTGGGACTCGACGGTGACGGCGCGCCCCCGGCGGTTGCCGTGCGCTCCTCGGCGACCGCCGAGGATACGGCCGCGGCCTCCTTCGCGGGCATGAACGAGACCTTCCTGAACGTCCGCGGAGCCGATCAGGTGCTCGCCGCGCTGCGGCGCTGCTGGCAGTCGCTGTTCGGCTCCCGGACCGTCTACTACCGGGCCGTCAACGGCTTCGCCCAGGCCGAGATGGACATCGCCGTGGTCATCCAGCGCCAGATCCCCTCGACCCGCGCCGGTGTCATGTTCACCGTCAATCCCGCCACCGGAGCCCGTGACGAGCTGGTCATCGAGGGCTCCTTCGGGCTCGGTGAGGCGGTCGTCTCGGGGGCGGTCTCACCGGACCGCTTCGTGATCGGCAAGGCCGATCTGCAGATCCGCCGTCGTGAGATCCGGCGCAAGGAGCTAGTGATCGAGTACGACCCCGCCGGCGGGACCCGGCGGCGAGACCTCGATGAGCGCGAGGGCACGCGTCCCAGCCTCACCGATCAGGAGGCCCTCGCGATCGCCGGCCTGGGCGTGCAGGTCGAGCGCCACTACGGCTCGCCCCAGGACACCGAGTGGGCCTACGGGCCCGACGGGACGCTGTGGCTGCTGCAGAGCCGCCCGATCACGACACTTCATCCGCCCGCCGGCGAGGGCGAGACCGGGCAGACCCACGCGATCCTGCTGCGCGGTCTCGGCGGGGCCCCCGGCCGCGGAGCCGGGCCCGTCCGCGTGCTTCGCTCGCTCGACGACGCCGCCTCGATGAGCGACGGCGAGATCCTCGTGACCCACATGACGGCGCCCGACTGGACACCCCTGATGCGCCGCTCGGCGGCGATCGTGACCGACTCCGGTGGCATGACCTGCCATGCGGCGATCGTCTCGCGCGAGCTTGGCATTCCCTGCGTCGTGGGGACCGGCGAAGCGACCCGTCTGCTGCATGACGGCCAGCAGGTCACGGTCGATGCGACCCGCGGGGTCGTCCTGGAGGGCCTCGATGCGCAGGCGCCGGCCGCCGGGGCGCAGCCGGCCCCGGCGGGGCGGGCCGCTCACCCGGGCTCCGGGCGGACGGTGACCGGCACCCAGATCCTGCTGAACCTCTCAGAGCCCTCGCAGGTCGCCGCCGCGAAGGACCTCGACGTCGACGGCGTCGGGCTGCTGCGCGCCGAGCTGATGGTCCTCGAGGCGCTCGCGGGGACCCACCCCCGCCAGCTGATCGAGGAGCAGCGCGGTGAGGAGTTCGTGGCGCGGATGGCCGAGGCCCTGGGCGTCTTCGCCGAGGGCTTCGCGCCGAGGCCGGTGACCTACCGGACGATCGACTTCCGCACGAACGAGTTCCGCGGCCTGCGCGGCGGCGAGCGCTTCGAGCCCGAGGAGGCCAACCCGATGATCGGCTTCCGGGGCGCCCTGCGCTACACCCGCGAGCCGGAGGTGTTCCGCCTCGAGCTGGCCGCGCTGACGCGCGCCTGGGAGGCCGGCGCGCACAACCTGCACGTGATGCTCCCGTTCGTCCGCACCACCGGGGAGCTGGCCCGCTGCCGCGAGCTGGTGGCCCAGTCGGGCCTGCTCGGACGAGCCGGCTTTGAGCTGTGGGTGATGGCCGAGGTGCCCTCGGTCCTGTTCAACCTCGCCGACTACGCCGCCCTCGGCATCACGGGCATCTCGATCGGCTCCAACGACCTGACACAGCTCCTGCTCGGCGCCGACCGCGACAGCGAGCTGCTGGCCGAGACCTTCGACGAGCGCGACCCGGCCGTGACGGAGTACCTGCGCGAGCTGATCCCGCGCGCGCGGGAGCTCGGTCTGCGCACCTCGATCTGTGGCCAGGCGCCCTCGGTGCACCCCGAGTACGCCGAGCTGCTGGTCCGCGCCGGGATCGACGCGATCTCGGTCAACATCGACGCGGTCGAGCGGACCCGCTCGCTGGTCTGCGCCGCCGAGCAGCGGCTGCTGCTCGAGCACGCAAGGGGCGGCTAGCGGCGGTGTTCGAGGTCCGCTTCCATGGCCGCGGCGGGCAGGGCGTCGTGACGGCCGCCGAGCTGCTCTCGCTGGCGGCCTTCGAGGACGGGCTGCAGGCGCAGGCCTTCCCGAGCTTCGGCTCGGAGCGGATGGGTGCGCCGGTGATCGCCTTCTGCCGCATCGACGAGCATCCGATTCGCCTGCGCGAGCCGATCGCCGAGCCCGATGCCGTGGTCGTGCAGGACGCCACCCTGCTGCACCATGTCGACGTCTTCGGCGGCCTGGCCCCGGACAGCTACGTGTTGATCAACTCCGCTCGCGAGCTCGACGAGCTGGGGCTCGAGGAGCTGCGCACACGCCACCGGCCCGAGCGCCTGTTGAGCGTCCCGGCGAGCGAGATCGCACGGCGGCGGATCGGGCGCCCGATCGCCAACGCGGCACTGCTGGGCGGCCTGACGGCACTCGCCGGGCTGACCTCGCTGGATGCCCTTCAGGCGGCGATCGCCGAGCGCTTCGGCTCGAGCACAGCCGCCGAGGGCAACCGGCTGGCCGCCGCCGACGCATACGCACATGTCAGCGCACACCTGCAGGCCACCCGTGCCTAGTCAGCTCGAGGGCTCGCTGGCGATGGCCCGGGCGATCGCCCGCTGTCGCCCCGAGGTCGTCTGCGCCTATCCGATCACCCCCCAGACGCACATCGTCGAGGCGCTCTCGCGGATGGTCGCCGCGGGCGAGCTCGCGCCGTGCGAGTTCGTCAACGTGGAGTCCGAGTTCTCCGCCATGTCGGTGGCGATCGGGGCGAGCGCGACCGGTGCGCGCGCCTACACCGCCACGGCAAGCCAGGGGCTGCTCTACATGGCCGAGGCGCTGTTCAACGCGTCCGGCCTCGGCCTGCCGATCGTGATGACCGTGGCGAACCGCGCGATCGGCTCGCCGATCAACATCTGGAACGACCAGAGCGACTCGATGGCGCTGCGCGACTGCGGCTGGATCCAGCTCTACGCGACCGACAACCAGGAGGCGGCCGACCTCCATGTTCAGGCCTTCCGCCTGGCCGAGTCCCTGTCGGTGCCGGTCATGGTCTGTGTCGACGGGTTCGTCCTGACCCACGCCGTCGAGCCGCTGGAGGTGCCCGACGGCGAGCTCGTCGACGCCTACCTGCCCCCGTTCCAGCCGCGCCAGGTCCTCGACCCCTCCGAGCCGGTGACGATCGGTGCGATGGTCGGTCCCGAGGCCTTCACGGAGGTCCGCTACCTGGCCCACGCCAAGCAGATCGAGGCACTCGACGAGATTCCCCGCCTGGCGGGCGAGTTCGAACGCTCCTTCGGGCGCGCCTCGGGCGGCCTGCTGGGCCCGTACCGCTGCGGGGGCGCCGAGACCGTCGTGATCGCCCTCGGCTCGGTCAACGGGACACTCGAGGTGGTCGTCGATGAACTGCGCGAGGAGGGCCGCAGCATCGGAGCCCTGGCTGTCAAGTCCTTCCGGCCCTTCCCACTGGGCGAGCTGCGGGCCGAGCTTGGCGGCGCCCGGCGGGTGATCGTCCTCGAGCGCGCCTTCGCCGTCGGCGTCGGGGGCATCCTCAGCGCCGACGTCCGCGCCGCCCTGGAGGGCGCCGGGTGCGAGACCCACACCGTCATCGCGGGCCTCGGCGGGCGCCCGATCACGCGCCGCTCGCTGCGCGCGATGCTCGACGACGCGGACGCCGGGCGGCTCGAGCCGCTGCGGTTCCTGGATCTGCGTACCGACGTCGTCGAGCGCGAGCTCGTCCGCTCCCGCGGTGGCGGACGGCCCGGCCCCCACGCCGAGAACATCCTGCGCGAGCTCGGCATCGTCGCGGCGGGGCCGGTATGAGCGAGACGCGCTTCCACCAGACCGGGACCTTCGCGGTCGGCAACCGCCTGCTGGAGGCCGAGGGGGCCTCGGTCCAGTCCGATCCCGAGCGGGCCAACGCGATCACCAAGGGCCACCGGGCCTGCCAGGGCTGTGGCGAGGCGCTCGGCGCCCGCTATGCGCTCGACGCCGCCCTGCGGGCAACCGGCGGGAAGCTGATCGCCGCGAATGCGACGGGCTGCCTGGAGGTCTTCTCGACGCCGTTCCCGGAGTCCTCCTGGCGGCTGCCGTGGATTCACTCCCTGTTCGCCAACGCGCCCGCGGTCGCGGCCGGGATCTCGGCTGCGCTGCGGGCGAAGGGGCGGACGGACATCCGCGTCGTCGGTCAGGGCGGCGACGGCGGGACCGTGGACATCGGCATGGCCTCGCTGTCGGGGATGTTCGAGCGCGGCGATGACGTGCTCTACATCTGTTACGACAACGAGGCCTACATGAACACGGGCGTGCAGCGCTCCGGCGCCACCCCGCCGGCGGCCAGGACGGCGACCACCGAGCCGCTCGGCTCAAGCCCCGGCGCGGGCTTCGGGCAGGGCAAGAACATGCCCCTGATCGCGATGGCCCACGAGATCCCATACGTCGCCACGGCGACCGTCGCGGAGCTTCGCGACCTCGAGGGAAAGGTGAGCGCCGCGATGGAGCTCCGCGGGCCCCGCTACCTGCACGTCCTTGTCCCCTGCCCGCTCGGCTGGGGCTCGGCCACCGGCGAGACGATCCGGATCGCCCGCCTGGCCAAGGAGAGCGGCCTGTTCCCGGTCTTCGAGGCCCGTGATGGGCAGATCACCGCGATCTCCCCGATCCGGCGCAAGGTCGCAGTCGAGGAGTACCTGCGACCACAGAAGCGCTTCGCCCACCTGTTCGCCGGGGAGGGCCGGCCCGAGGTGATCGCCGCGCTGCAGGCGCAGGCCGACCGGAACATCGAGCGCTACGGGCTGCTCGGGCCGGCCGATCGGAGCGAGCGATGAACCGGCCCTTCGCGATCACCCTGGACGTCGGCTCGAGCCTTGCCAACCACACAGGGGCATGGCGGGTGGAGCGGCCCCGCTACGTCCATCGCCTGGCGCCCTGCAACGGCGGCTGCCCGGCGGGCGAGGACATCCAGCAGTGGCTCTATGAGGCCGAGTCCGGCGGGCAGGGCTACGAAACCGCCTGGCTCGAGCTGGTGCGGGCCAACCCGTTCCCGGCGGTGATGGGCCGGATCTGCTTTCACCCCTGCGAGACGGCCTGCAACCGGGCCCAGCTCGATGACGCGGTCGGGATCAACTCGGTCGAGCGCTTCCTCGGCGACGAGGCGATCCGCTGCGGCTGGGCGCTGCCGCTCCCCGCCCCGCCGACCGGGCGCCGGGTGCTCGTCGTCGGCGCCGGGCCCTCCGGCCTCTCTGCGGCCTACCACCTGGCGCTCGCCGGACACCACGTGACGATCCGCGAGGCGGCCGAGAAGCCGGGCGGGATGATGCGCTACGGGATCCCCGCCTACCGCCTCCCGCGGGAGACGCTGGACGCCGAGATCGAGCGCATCCTCGCGCTGGGCGTCGAGCTGCGCTGCTCGGAGCCCGTCGGCGAGCTCGAGGCCGAGCTGGCCGATGGGAGGTTCGACGCGGCCTTCCTCGCCGTCGGCGCGCACGTCGCCCGCAACGTCGAGCTGCCCGGCGGTACGGCCGCTCACGTCATGGATGCCGTCTCGATGCTGCACGGGATCGAGGACGGCGAGGTGCCGCAGCTGGGACGGCGGGTCGTCGTCTACGGCGGCGGCGACACGGCGCTGGACGCCGCCCGCAGCGCGCGGCGGCTGACCGGTGCCGAGCCGGTCGTCGTCTACCGGCGCAACCGCGAGCGGATGCCCGCCCACCCCGAGGAGCTCCAGCAGGCCGAACAGGAGGGCATCACCTTCCGCTGGCTCTCGACGATCTCCGCCGCCGCCGCGGCGCCACCGGCGCCCGGCGAGGTTCACGGGCGGGCAAGGCTTCAGATCGAGCGGATGAGCCTGGATGAGGAGGGCATGCCCCGGCCGACGGGCGAATTCGAGGAGCTCGACGCCGACAGCCTGATTCTCGCCCTCGGCCAGAGCGCCGACCTGGCGCTGCTGGAGGGCATCGAGGGGATCCGCATCGAGGACGGCGTCGTCGAGGTCGACGGCCGGATGATGACCGGGCGCCCCGGGATCTTCGCCGGCGGGGACATGACGCCCGGGCAGCGGATGGCGGCCGTCGCGATCGGCCACGGCGGCAAGGCCGCCCGCTGCATCGACGGCTGGCTGCGCGGCCTGGAACCGGAACAGGAGCCCGCGGCCGAGCTCGCAGGATTCGGCTCGCTCAACACCTGGTACTACTCGGACGCTCCGCGAACCGTCCGCCCGCTGCTCGAGGACATCCGCCGCCAGAGCAGCTTCGAGGAGGTCGTCAGGGGCCTCGACGAGGACTCGGCCCTGTTCGAGGCCCGCCGCTGCCTCTCCTGCGGCAACTGCTTCTCCTGCGACAACTGCTTCGGAGTCTGCCCCGACAACGCCGTCATCAAGCCGGGCCCCCCGGGCGAGCCCTACGCCTTCGATCTCGACTACTGCAAGGGCTGCGGGATCTGCGCCGCCGAGTGCCCATGCGGCGCGATCGAGATGATCCCCGAGGAGACCTGAGAGGGATAACCTCCGCCCATGGCGCGAATCGGAATGCTCACCGGCGGCGGGGACTGCCCCGGCCTCAACGCGGTCATCAGGGCCGCCGTCCGCACAGGCCTGCCCGACGGGCACACGTTCTTCGGCTACCGCCACGGCTGGGCCGGGGTGCTGGCCGACGAGGGCTTCGAGCTGACGCTCGAGAGCACGATCGGGATCCTGCCCAGGGGCGGCACGATCCTCGGCACCTCGCGGACCAACCCCTTCGCAGACGACGCCGACGGCACCGAAGCGATCCGTGCCGCGATGAAGGCTCGCGGGGTCGACGCGCTGATCCCGATCGGTGGCGATGACACCCTCGGCGTGGCCCAGCTGCTGCACGAAGAGGGCATCCCCGTCGTCGGGGTGCCCAAGACGATCGACAACGACCTCGGCGGCACCGACGTCACGTTCGGCTTCCAGACGGCCGTGCAGATCGTGACCGACGCGATCGACCGCCTGCACACGACGGCCGAGTCCCACAACCGGGTGATGCTCGTCGAGGTGATGGGGCGCCACGCCGGCTGGATCGCCACCCACGCCGGGATCGCCGGCGGCGCCGACGCGATCCTGGTGCCCGAGCGCCCGTTCGACATCGAGGAGGTCTGCAACCACCTCACCCGCCGCCACTCCCGTGGCCGGCTGTTCTCGATCGTCGTCGTCGCCGAGGGGGCCACGCCCCGCGAGGGAACGCTGACCGAGGCCGACGGGAGCCCGGTGACGCGCGTCGCCGGGACCGACGCGTTCGGCCACGCCCGCCTCGGCGGGATCGGGGTGATGCTCGAGCACGAGATCGAGGCCCGCACGGGCTTTGAGACCCGCGTGACGATCCTCGGCCACGTCCAGCGCGGCGGCACCCCTGTGGCCTACGACAGGATTCTCGCGACGCGCTTCGGCGTCGGCGCACTCAGGGCAATCGCCGCCGGGCACTTCGGCACGATGGTCGCCCTGCGCGGCACGGAGATCGTCGAGGTGCCACTGCGCGAGGCGATCGCCGCGCCGCGCCTGCTCGACCCCGAGCTCTACGCGACGGCTGAGCTGTTCTTCGGCTGAGCCGGCCCGAGCGGCACCTGCTGGGTGATGCAGTGGATGTTGCCGCCCCCCAGCAGGATCTCGCGGGCGGGGATCCCGACGAGCTCGCGTCCGGGAAAGGCCTCGCCGAGGACCGCCGCGGCCCGCCCGTCGGTGCGCTCGTCCAGCAGCGGGTAGACGATCCGCGAGGAGGCGATGAAGAAGTTGACGTAGGAGCCCGCCATCCGCTCGCCGGCCACTCGCGGCAGGGTCCCCGCGCGGCGCTCCACCCCGGCCGCCTCGTGCTCTGAGATCGCAAGGGCCGGCGGCGCCGGCACGCGGACCACGCGGGGAGTGCGGCCGCGGGCGTCCAGCGCGCCTGCCAGGCGGCGCTCGGCGTCCTCGGCGGCGGGACGGCTCGGGTCGCTCTCGTCCTCGGGCCAGCTGAGCAGGATCACCCCGGGGGCGGCGAAGCAGGCGATGTTGTCGATGTGCCCGTCGGTCTCGTCCCCGTCCAGCCCGTTGCCAAGCCAGATGACCTCGGAGGCTCCCAGGTGCTCGCACAGCTGGAGCTCGATCTGCTCGCGTGAGAGGGCGGGGTTGCGGTTGGGGTTCAGCAGGCACTCTTCGGTCGTCAGGATCGTCCCCTGGCCGTCGACGTGGATCGAGCCGCCCTCGAGCACCAGCGGGGCCCGGTAGCGGGGCGCGCCCTCGATCTCGAGGATCTTGCGGGCCGCCCGGTCGTCGTGCTCCCAGACGCTGTAGAGGCCGCCCTCGGCTCCGCCCCATGCGTTGAAGATCCAGTCGACGCCCCGCAGCTCGCCCTCCCGGTCGAGCAGGAAGCTCGGCCCGATATCGCGCATCCAGGCATCGTCGGTGGTCATCTCGACGACCCGCACGGCCGGTGAGAGCATCGCCCGGCAGCGCTCGTAGGAGGCATCGGAGACGGCCATCGTGACGGGCTCGGAGACGGCGATCGCCTCGGCCACGGCGGCGAATGCCCGCTGTGCGGGTGCCGCCCCCTCGCGCCAGTTGTCCGGCCGCTCCGGCCAGGCCATCCAGCACCCCGCATGGGGCTCGAACTCGCCGGGCATCCGAAAGCCGTCGGCGGCCGGTGTGGAGTCGAGCGTCCCTCGCATGCCGTGGACGCTAGCGCGGTTTCCCGGCGGGGGTCAGGGCGTGCGCCTGCGCAGGGTCGCTGCGCCGAGCACGAGGGCGCCGGCCCCGAAGGCGAGCACGATCGCGACATCGCCCCACAGGGCGCCGCCGGCGCCGGCCTGGAGCGTCAGGTGGTGCATCCCGTCGACCGCGTAGGACATCGGCATGAGGTCCGAGATCGCGTGCAGCGCCCCCGGCATCCGCTGGCGCGGGACGAGCAGCCCGCAGAGCAGCAGCTGCGGCAGGATCATCGCTGGAAGGAACTGGACGACCTGGAACTCGCTGCGGGCGAAGCCGCTGGCGAGCAGCCCCAGCCCCATGCCCAGCAACGCCACGGAGACGGCCAGCAGCACGACCATCGGCCAGGGGCCGGCGACCTTCAGTTCCAGCGGCCCGAGCGTCAGGGCACTGGCGATGAGCGCCTGGGCTGCGGCGAGCAGACCGAACGCCAGCCCGTAGCCGCCCAGCAGCTCGACCCGCCCGAGCGGGGTCGTCAGCAGCCGCTCGAGCGTCCCGCTGACCCGCTCGCGCAACAGCGCAACCGAGGTGACGAGGAACACCGTCGTCAGCGGGAAGATCGCCAGCAGCGGAGCTCCGGCGCGGTCGAAGGAGATGAGGCGGTTGGCGTAGATCAGCCGCAGGAGCGTCTCGAGTACACAGGGCACGGCGATCATCAAGAGGATCGTCCGGGGGTCGTGGCGGAGCTGGCCGAGGATCCGCCGGGCCGTCGCGAGCGTACGCGCCCCCGGGGTGCTCATCGGCGCTCGATCAGGCGGACGAACGCCTCGTCCATGTCGGCGGTCCCCGTGCGCGATGTGAGCTCCTCGGGAGTCAGGGCAGCCAGCAGCTCCCCGTCGCGCAGCAGCAGCAGGCGGTCGCAGTGGCGGGCCTCGTCGAGAACGTGACTCGAGATGACAAGCGCAGCACCCTCGTGGGCCAGCTCCGCGAACAGCTGCCACAGCTCGCGGCGCAGAAGCGGGTCGAGCCCGACGGTCGGCTCGTCCAGCAGCAGCAGGCGCGGCGAGCCCAGCAGCGCCGCCGCAAGCGAGACGCGAGCCCGCTGCCCGCCGGAGAGGTCGCGCACGAGCCGCCCGGCCTGCCCGGTGAGACCGGTCCGCGCGAGCATCTCCCCCACCCCGGCGGCGCGCAGGGCCGCGAAGTAGCGCAGGTTCTCCGTCACCGTCAGATCCTCATAGACCGACGGCGCCTGGGTCATGTAGCCCAGCTGGGCGCGGACCGCCGCGCTGCCCGGCTCGCCTCCCAGCACGCTCAGCGTTCCGTGAACGTTCTCCTGGACGCCGGCGATCGCCCGGATAAGCGTCGACTTCCCGCTGCCCGAGGGCCCGAACAGGCCCGTCACCTCACCGGCCCTGATCTCGCAGGAAACGCCCCTCAGGGCCTCCACGGCGCCCCGGCGGACGCGCAGCCCGGAGACCCGCACGGCGGGCGCGGCCGGTGTGGGCGCCGGCGTGCTCAGCTAGACCTCGAGCTGGCGGGCGACCGTGATGCCCTGCGCGACATCGAGGGTCGAGATCACACCGACGGGCTCGCCCGAGACCCGGTCGGCGACGACGAGGTGCGAGGTTCCGTGCTCGGCCATCAGCGCTGCGACCTGCTCGAGCCGCTCGGAGGGCTCGACGGTGACGATCTCGGTCGAGGCGAGCTCGCCTGCCGTCGCCTCGCCGCCGCCGCCCGCCAGGGCTCGCATCAGATCGAGGTCGGAGAGGATCCCCCAGACCAGGTGCTCCTGGTTGGAGCTGTCGCGGGCCAGTCCCTCGACGACGACGCAGTGGACGCGGTGGCGGGCCATGCTCGCGGCGACCTCAAGGACCGGTGTCTGCGGGGCGGTGGCGATGACGCCCGCATGCATCACCTCTCCGACGGTCACCGCCGGAATCTCAGAAGACATGTTCGCCTGCTCCTCTCGGGTCGCTGTAGCTCAAGACTCGCAGCCCGGCGGGTCCGGAGGATCGGTGCTTTGCAGCCGGGCCGCGGCGCGGATCCCTGTCCCGGCCTGCGGGATTTCCCGGATGTCGGTGGTGCGGGACGTCGCGGCGAGACATCTGCCGGCGGTCCGGAACCTGAAATCGCGCTCTGAGCGCGTGAGCCTTTTGCTCGTCGGCTGTCTATGGGACGGGGCGCCATCGAGGGGCCCCCGACCGCACGGTGCCGATGGACCGGCGCACGGTCGCAAAATGGACAGAGGGGAGTTCCACCGTGGTTCGCAGAGCTTTACTGAGCCTCGCAGCGTCGGGAATCGTCTTCGCTGGGTTCGCCTCGGCGGCCTCGGCTTCGAGCCCGATCCGGCTCTACATGGGCGAAAACGCCGCATTTGCCGTGCTCGGGCACTCATGCGGCGGGATCCAGGAGCAGGTCTACGTGGACGGCTTCGCGGCCAACGGCTACCCGCAGGGCACCGCCCACCTCTCGACCCGCTGCGGCGGCAGCGGGAGGGGCGGCGGCGGGCACACGACCGAATACACGGCGACGGCCGGCGTGGTCTGGACCTGGTACGGCGAAACGCGCTCCTACTCGGTGCCCGGAGGCCCACTCGAAGCAAGCGAAGCAACCGACAGCCACGGCGACCGCCTCTACAACATCGGCACGGCCGCCTACCTCGAAGATGGCACGCCGCCGATCCGCCCGCCCGCGGCGCCGACCGGGATCACGACGTCCGTGGGCCTCTACGAACCGAGCGAAAACGTCGAATACCTCCGGCTCTCGGTCGGCTGGACGGTGGACCCCGAAACCGCGGGGCTGCTGAGCGAATCTACGATCACGGCCACGCCCAAGGGCGGCGGCACCACGCTCACGGCCGGATTCGGCGCGTATTTCTCGAGCGGCTACATCGACAACGTCCAGCCGGACACGACCTACGTCGTATCCGTCACGAGCACCGACGCCGAAGGGACCAGCGCGCCCAGCGTGCCGGTCGAAGTGAAGACCCCGAACTCCGACGGCGAAGTCGAAAAAGAACGGCAGTCGACGACCGGCTGCGAACAGGACAGCGGCACGATCAAGCTCTCGCCGGGCCTCAGTGAAACGCCGCACGTCCAGAACATCACGATCAAGGGAACGCTGAGGGAATGCGCTGGAAAGCT
>Ga0181519_10003580_pt1 | contig 12769 bp, 11 predicted proteins | sample PEATcosm2014_Bin_26_FD_121102 | JGI IMG/M metagenome (GOLD analysis project Ga0181519, IMG submission 121102) | Peatland microbial communities from MTU Mesocosm Facility, Houghton, MI, USA - PEATcosm2014_Bin02_10_metaG | ecosystem: Environmental > Terrestrial > Soil > Wetlands > Peat | place... | reverse complement strand
TCGGAGTTCATGGCGACGTGGGCGGCGGCGGCGGCAGCGTCGGCGGATTGGGATGGATGGATTTCTTTGTAGAGGTCCCACAGGGTTGCGGCGGCCATGGTGGGGATGGAGAGCAGGAAGCTGAATTCGAGAGCGGCGGGAGCTGCTGACCGAAGAGCGACTGAGCGAGCTCTTCCGCGCGCCGGTGCGCATTGGACGCGATAGTGAGTGGCTGCATAGTTGGTGACAACAGTTGTCAGTTGTCAGTTTTCAGTTTTCAGTTGTCAGTTGTCAGTGGTCAGTCGTCAGTTATCAGTTATCAGTGGACAGTTGACAGTGGTCTGTGGTCTGTGTTGTCACCCACCAACTTTGGCGGGTGCCCCAGGTCCGGATCTTCGGACCTGGGAGGCTACGAACCCAATCAACGTTTTCCTATCTACTGACCCCTGATCACTGCACCAGAGTCGTGATGCTCTCAGCGGGAAGGATGACCGTAGCCGCATTGCTGGTCACGCTGACAGGGCTCAGCATAGCCAATCCGCCGTTGGCTGTGGTTTGATACGGCGTCAGCGAAGAGACTGACTGATTCTGAATGGTGATGGGAACCGCCTCGGCTGAGCTGTTGGAGTTGATGGCCACAATCACCGCGTGACCTCCGCCCGTATACGCCGACAAATAAATGCCGGAGCTGGGGGTTGCCGTGGCGTTGACGCGATAATAGCCCGGACGGACAAAGCGCGAGTACTGCGCCAGCGCGTAGCCAAAGTAGTTGGTATTGTTGTTGGTGTCAATCAGCGGAACGCTGGCTGAAGTGGCGTCGCTCGACCCCCACCAGACATAGGCGTTGTACTGGCCTACGGTCATCGAGTTGTGAACCTCTTCGGCTAATGCGATGGCATCCCCGATCGCCGGAGTACTTCCCGAGGCGGTATTCAGGTAGTGCTCGGTCATCCAAACGTCTTTGCCTTTGTTCACGGCATTGTTGTAGTAGTAGATTGGGCCGCCATAGATGTGGCCGCCGATGATGGCGATGTGGTTCACGGCATTCACATCATCCAGCGCTGGATCGGACATGGCCGAGTAAAAGCCGAACGACTCCGGCATCATCAGCTTGGTGGTCAACACCGAGGAGTTCTGCGCCACCCACGTATCCATCTGCGCCGCCGTCCATAGGCAGGACTCATAGCAACCCGCTCCCGTGCCCGTGCCATTGTCACTCGCGGGGCAGGGATTCCAATCCGGCTCGTTCTGCATCGAGATGGCGTACAGGTTCACGCCCAGGCTGTTGGCGTATTTGACGTAAGCCTCCAGATACGCGGCATAGTCGGCATAGCTCGATGTGCTCAGACTGCCTTCATTCACGCTGCCGTTGGTCTTCATGCTCGGAGGCGGACTCCACGGTGAAGCAAAGATGGAGGCGCCGAGCGTCTGCGCGGCCAATCCGTTGTTCAACTCCGTGGTCCATTGCGTGGTGTCGGCGGTCTGCGTCGCGGTGTTCCATGTGGCGGGCGCAATGCGCAATCGCAGAAGGCTCAAGCCAACCTCGGTGCCGGAGGTGCCGAACAAGGCGGCAATTTGGCCGCTGGGCATGGTGCCGGCCCAGGCCTCTGAGCCGCCAAAACCGCGGATCACCTGAGTCGTCGTGCCAAAGTCCACTGTTGCGCCGGTCGAAGTGGCTGCAACATCCAGCGTAACGCTGGCCGTCGCCGTGCTGTAGTTCGTGCTGTCCGTGGGCGTAAAAGTGACGCTCAAGGTCACATTCCCTGCCGTGGATTCAACCGTCCCGGCGTCGGGCGTATACACAAACTTTCCCGGCACATTGGCGGTTGCATCCAATTGCGTGGAAGAGAGTGCCGTTCCAACCGCCACCGGTGCCGGAGTCGCCCAGCTAATCACCGGCGCCGCCGGGGTTACGGTGAGCGAGACGCTGGCGGTGGCCGTGGTGTAATCCTGGGTGTCCGTGGGGTAGAAGGTGGTTGAAAGCGTCACCGTTCCGGCGGTCGATTCAATCGTCCCGGCCACGGGCGAGTAAGAAAATATGCCTTGCACATTCGCCGTGGCGTTCAACTGCGTGGAAGAGAGCGCCGTTCCCACCGGAACCGAGGCCGGAGTTGCCCAGGTAATCACCGGCTTGGTTTGCGTGCCCCCGCCGCTGCCCGACCCGCCGCAACCGGCAATCGTCACTAAAGCCAACAACCCAAAACACTTCAAGTTTTTCAAGATTTCGTCCCCTCGCCGTAAAAGCGCATCTGTTTGCAACGCAGTAGTATACCAACTCCAATGCGCCACTGGCTGTGAGGAAGATTTATCAGATGGCCTGCAAAGCTGGTAGCCTGTTGACGGAACAGCGAGACAAGGATCAGTCCTTTCCGATCCCTGACCCCTGACCCCTGACCCCTGACCCCTGACCCCTGTTCCCTGCTTTATGGACCTTTACGAGAAAATCCGCACGCTGCCCACCCAGCCCGGCGTCTACCTCTACAAGAACGCCGAGGGCGTGGTCATCTACGTGGGCAAGGCCAAGAACCTGCGCGCCCGCGTGCGCTCCTATCTGCTCGAGTCCTCGCAGGCCAACGCCAAAACCGGCTCGCTGATGCGCGAGGCCGTTGATCTCGAATACATCCTCGTCGGAAACGAGAACGAGGCGCTGGCTCTTGAAACCAACCTCATCAAAGAGCGCAAGCCGCGCTTCAACATCCTGCTCAAGGACGACAAAAGCTACCCCTACGTCAAGCTGACGATGCGCGACCGCTTCCCCAAAGTCTTTGTCACCCGCAAGCTGCTCAAAGACGGCGCGGCTTACTACGGCCCTTACTTTCCCGGCAGCCTGGCCTGGCGCGTCGTTGAGCTCATCCATCGCTGCTTTCTGATCCCCAGTTGCAAGGTCGATCTCTCGCGCTACCACCAGCGCGCTTGTTTGCAGTACTACATTCATCGCTGCCTGGGTCCATGCGTCCAGGAGCTGACCACGCCGGAGATCTACAAAGGCGCCGTGCGCGATGCTCAACTGCTCCTCGAAGGCCGCCACGCCGAACTCGAGCGCACGCTGACCGCCCGCATGATGGAGGCCGCCGAAGCCCAGCTCTTTGAGGCTGCCGCCAAGTTCCGCGACCAGCTCAGTACCGTCCAGCAGCTCCAGGAAAAGCAGCGCGCCGCCACCGCCGAGTTGGACGACGACGCCGACGTCTTCGGCTACCACTTCGAGGCCGGCTCACTGGCCGTCAATCTCTTCCACGTCCGCGCCGGAAAGATCGTCGATCGCCGCGAGTTCTTCTGGGAAGATCTACCGGAGTTGCTGGAGGCGGCGGAAAGGGAACAGGAAACAGGGAACAGGGAACAGGGGTCAGGGATCAGGGAACAGGAAACCTGGAACAGGGAACAGGAAGAAGCGGGTGCCCCCGGTCTCGATTCTGAGACCGGGGAGACGACAACTCTCCTTAACTCTGTCATCCTGAGCGAAGCGCAGCGAAGTCGAAGGACCTGCGGTTCGTCTTCATCGGAAGTGGTTGGAAACGACGAAATGAATCACCGTGCCCCATCCATTCCGCGCTCTTCAGCGGAATGGGTGGGAAACCCCGAACCCCACTTCCAAGCCGGCCAAGTCTTCTCGTCCCTCCTCAAGCAGCTCTACATCGACCGTCAATACGTCCCGCGCTCCATCCTCCTCCCCGCTGACTTCGACGACCGCGAGGCTCTGGCCCATCTGCTCACCGAGCGCACCGGCCATCGCATTGAGATCGCCGTCCCGCAGCGCGGCGAGAAGCGCTCCCTCGTCGATCTAGCCGGTCAGAACGCGAAGCAATCCTACATCCAGCGCTTCCGCGTCCTGGAGCCATCGCGCAAGGCCATTCAGGAGGCGCTCGCCGAGGCTCTCATGCTCGCCGAACTGCCCCGCCGCATTGAGTGCTTTGACATCTCCCACATCCAGGGTGCCGAGACGGTGGCCTCGCTGGTCGTCTGGGAAGACGGCAAGATGAACAAGCAGCTCTATCGCAAATTCAAAATCAAAACCGTCACCGGCGTGGACGACTTCGCCTCCATGCGCGAGGTCATCCACCGCCGCTACAGTCGCCTGCTCGGCGAAATCGGTCAATCAAAGAATCTCCGTGCCCCATCCATTCCGCGCTCTTCAACGGAATGGGTGGGAGTGGACGAGAAGAATCTCCGTGTCCCATCCATTCCGCGCTCTTCAGCGGAATGGGTGGGAGACCACGAACCCCAACCCGTCTCCGAAACCAAAACTCTCCCCCCCGCGGGAAAGCCATCCAAGGAACCCGCCAGCCTCCCCTCCCTGATCCTCGTCGATGGCGGCCTCGGCCAGCTTCACTCGGCCGCCGAGGCCCTCGAATCCCTCGGCCTCACCACCCAGCCGCTGGCCTCCATCGCCAAGCGCGAAGAGGTCATATACCTCTACGGCAACGAAGACGAGCCCGTCGTCCTCGACCGCCATTCGCCGGTGCTGCACCTGATTCAGCTCATCCGCGACGAGAGCCACCGCTTTGCCGTCGGTTATCATCGCCAGCGCCGCTCGATGCGCGACCGCGAGTCGGAGATTCTGGAGATCCCCGGCGTAGGCCCACAAACCCGCCAGCGACTGCTCACCCACTTCGGCAGCCTCCGCGAGGTCCGCGAAGCTACGGCCGAGTCGCTCGCCGCCGTCGTCCCCCGCAAGACGGCGGAGACCATCTGGCGGCATTTTCATGAAGCGCAACAAGTTGAATGACCAAAGGAACCCCTGACTAAGTCGATGTTTTGAAAGGGCACGACTTCAGTCGTGTCGATAAAGCCCACAGAATCAATAGGGCTTTAGCCCCTGAGGGAAGGCTTTTCGGCATTTCCGACTTATGCCACAGGCTGCTAAACCATCCTCTTGCCGAGTGGTTCCATTATTGATACCATGATGCTACGTCGGGGAAGTCACAATGAGCCGATTGAGCCAAGATCACTACACTTATCGCGTCACCTGGTCACAGGAAGACGGCGAATATCTAGCCCTCTGCGCGGAGTTTCCTTCGCTGAGTTGGCTGGCTGCGGCTCCAGAGACGGCGCTAGCCGGGATTCGCAAAGTAGTTGCCGATTCCGTGGCCGACATGATTGCCAACGGCGAAGCTCCTCCCGCCGCGCTGGCGGAAAAGCGCTACAGCGGCGAGTTTCGCGTTCGTATTCCTCCGCAAGTGCATCGGGCGCTGGCACTGGAGGCCGCCGAACAAGGCATCAGCCTCAACCGTCTGGCCAGCGCCAAACTGACCGGGTAGTAGGTTTCGGTAAATCTATTCTCAAGTCCAAGCTTCCACCGAATCGCTGACCACCGTAATGCCATGCAAAACGGCGAAGCCGATCTGGCGGCATTTTCATGAAGCGCAACCGATAGGTTAGATTCTCCGCAATGGCTTTGTAGTCATTTGACATTCGTCCTGAATTCCTAGATTTCTCTCCACCCTCCTTGCCTTCGTGGACCTGGAGGAAATTTCTTTCCCTTGGAATTCTTTCCGAGCCTCGGATTGCTCTTTTTGCTTTTGTAGGGAGTTCGCATCTTGCTTTTGTGGGGAGTTCGCATCGCTTCACCTCTCAATCGTATGGTTCCACATCTTTGGGTTTATGTGGTGAACTTGCGTACCTATAACTTGCAAATAAATTATATGTGAACTATAGTTAACACATGATCGAGGTTCGCCAGACCGAAGTCTTCACGAATTGGATTCTCAATCTGCGCGATAGAAATGCTCGTTCTCGCATTCAAATCCGCATTCGCCGCCTTTCGCTGGGCAACTTCGGAGACGTAAAGCCGGTCGGCGAGGGAATCAGCGAACTGCGCATCGATTATGGTCCGGGGTATCGCGTTTATCTCCAACGGCAAGGAAATCTGTTGGTTCTCCTGCTCGCTGGAGGCGATAAGAGAACGCAAGACGCGGATATTGCCAAAGCAAAGAAGCTGGCAAAGGAGGCTTAAAATGGCGCTTAAAACGACTCTCTGGGATCCTTCGGAGTATCTCGATAGTACCGACTCCATCGCGGCTTATCTGGAAGCGGCCTTCGAAGACGGCGACCCTGCCCTGATCACCGCCGCGCTGGGCGATGTGGCGCGCGCCAAGGGCATGACGCAACTTGCCGCCGAAGCCGGGGTTACGCGCGAGGCGCTTTACAAGGCTCTCTCCGCCACCGGCGATCCCCGGCTCTCCACCTTTCTCGGCGTGATGAAGGCGCTGGGCATCAAGCTCGCGCCCCGCGCCGCCTGAGTTCTTCGCCGCTAAAATTGCGGGCCGGAAATATAATCGATGTTGTATAATCTGCAAAGCGGGGGCAAGACGAGCAAGCCGCTGGCTGAAATCGCGTGGGAAGGCGCATTCTAGGAAAGACTCGATGACCACCAAGCCAAGCCATATCACTCAAGGCGACGTACTTGATGATCTGGGCTTCACGCGCGCGGAGGCGTCGGCACTAAAGATCAAGGCCGATCTGCTGGACTCCATTCTGCGTGAGATCGAGAAGCGCGGCTACACGCAACGCCAACTTGTAGATCTGCTTGACGAGTATCAGCCCTCGGTCAGCAACTTGCTGCAAGGCAAGATCGCCAAGGTGAGCATCGAAAAGCTGCTCTACTACTCCGACCGGCTCAACTTGCAAGTCATCCTCTCCACGGTGCCCCGCGCCGCCTGAGCCACTGGCTGTCGTCCCGCGCAAAACCGCCGAAACCATCTGGCGCCATTTCCCTGAGTCATCGGCGGCAAACTGAGCGAATCTCCGCAAAGCGGCTCAGATTGCCCCATCGCCGGAAAATGAATCCTGCAATCTGGAACAACTTCGCATCCAACAATTCCGCGCTGCATCTAAGAACAAATAGAAAGGTCAAGGAGAAAACATGAGCACATCCGTCTATGAAATACCTGTGAAGAAAATCAACAGCGAGGACGCTACCCTCGGCGAATACAAGGGCAAAGTTCTGCTGGTCGTCAACGTGGCTTCCAAGTGCGGGCTGACCAAGCAGTACGAGGGCCTGGAGAAGCTCTACAAACAGTACGGCGGCCAGGGTCTGGTGGTCACCGGCTTTCCCGCCAATGACTTCAACGGCCAGGAGCCGGGCAGCGACGCGGAGATCCAAACCTTCTGCACAGCAAACTTCGGCGTCGAATTCCCCATGTACAGCAAGATCACGGTTGTCGGCGCACAAAAGCACCCGCTCTACGCCGCCCTCATCGCCGCTCAGCCCAAAGCCGTCAGCCTCTCTGAGGTTCCCTTCGGCGAATTTCTCAAAACACACGGCGTCACGCCCAACCAGGAGCCGGAGGTGCTGTGGAACTTCGAAAAGTTTCTCGTCAGCCGTTCAGGCGACGTAGTTGCGCGCTTTGCTCCCAACACGGATCCGGACGCCCCGGCTTTGACCGCGGCCATCGAAGCGGAGTTGGCAAAGAGTTAAGTAAACTCTGCCATCTTCCTTTGCCTGCGTATGCAGAAAAATGCAAGGCTCCCGGCCATAAAATAGCCAGGGATTTCTGCGCCTCATTCATCCACCATGAAAAACGCAGATCCTTCGACTGCGCTCAGGACGGATGAGTGGGAGACCACGAACCTCAACTCACCCACCCGTTCCTCGCAAAGACCGCGATGAACGGGTGCACAGCTTTTACCGGTTGCGAAAGTGGGATGGATGGCAGATTCAGTCACCGGACCACCTGCCCGCCGTCCAAAGAGATTGCGCTTTCATTTGCCGCTGGCGGCTGGGAAGCCGCCAGTACAGCCGGCCAGGAGGCCGGCGCTACAAATCTGATCCCTGATCCCTGTTCCCTGTTCCCTGCCTTTACGGTATCTGCGCCATGGGCAGTTCGAGCACCGGCGTCTGCTTGCCGTCCTTGACCGAGTAGGCCGAGAGGCCGTGGAAGCTGGCGCGCAATCCCGGCTGGGCCTTCAACAGGGCGGTCAGCACGGCGGTCGCTTCGGTGCGGACGGCCGCTGGGTCGGTGACGCCTGTGGGTTCATAGACCACGGCCAGATCGGGATGCAGCATGGAGAGATCCAGATGAACGGCGTCGATCTTCCAGTTGCGGTCTCCTTCCGTGAGGGTTAGCGGGAAGGCGTTCTGCGGCGATGAGGCGATCGCGGCCTGCTCGCTGGTTAGCTTCTCCAAATTCGGAGAGGAAAGGAAGTCTACCGGCAGCAGCAGCTTCCGCGCCGTCTCGTACGAGAACCAGGCTGGCCAGGAATCCTGCTGCGGCTGGCCGTCCTTGACCACTTCGCGGGCGTGATTCCACCACCAGAGGCCGTCGTGGCCGTCCAGCGCGCCGGGCCGGATGGAGAGTCCTCCGAGCCTCCATCCGCTGGCGAGGCCGTCCCGCTCCCAGGCCAGCATCAGGCCCACCTGTCCGGCGTAGGGCGCACCGGCGGCTTCGGTCAGCACCAGGGCATAGCGGCCGGGCGGCAGGGCGTGCATGGTCAGCGTTACGGTCAGCGCGCCGCTTGCGCTGGTGCAAAAGAACTGCGTGTCGGCGGACGCGGCCAGGGTGCTGGCGTCCAGCAGATAGAGGTTGCGCAACTGCATCTGGCCGCCCTTCAGCAGCGATGCGCCGGCCTGCACATCGGCGCTGATTCCCTCCCAATCGGCGGCCACGGCAGGTAGCAGAGCTGCCTTGAGAGCGGGCAAATCCTGGCTGGCCACGGCCATGGCCAGACGGCCACCTGCCTCGGCGAGTGTGTTGCGCTCCAGCGGCGTCATGGCGGCTTGCGTGGTGCAACTGACGGCGCGCGCCGCAACGGAGGCAGCCAGCAGCGCGCAAACGGCCACCGCCGAGGCAAACTTCTTCAAGCAAAAGCGCATTTCAGGAAACCCTCCATGGCCGGCAAAAATCTCTTGATGAGCGTCCGGCGGCCACTGTTAGTCTAGTACAGTATGGGCACTTCGATCCCGCGCAACTCGCCAGCCTCTCTCCTGCGCTCTTGCGGGCGTACTTTCGCCGCGCTGGCGCTTGTGGCTGCGGCTCTGGCCGGGGCGCAGGCAAAGATGCCGCCCGCCGAGCGCATTCACAAGCTGGTCGCCGAGTCGCCCGACCTGAGCCGCCTGAATATAGGCGATATATCGTTCATTCTGGCCAACGGCGAAGATGAAGACGCCGGAAAACTCTGGGCCGAAATCAAGGGCAAAACTACACCAGTTCCGGGCATTGTCTTGGAAGCCTCGGCCTCGACCGTCAAGATTGCCTTTGTTTCCTCTACACAGGATGCGAAAGACACGGGGAGTCCGGTATTTATCGTTCGTCTCAAATCTCCACTCGCTCCAACGGAAATTCCCCCGGTTGGTTTCAAGTTCGGGATCTATTCGGCCGGCACAGGTATTGTCGGCGCATTTGAGTCTTATGCCCGGCTAGATCGAGCTGGATTGCCAAATTCGGTCCAGATCGTACTCCGCGATGGAGAGATTCAACTAGTAAAAAGAAATTCACTTCATCCTCGCGTAGATTCCGTTCCTGTCAAGAAAAAAGTTTCCAAAGCCACCAAAGCGCAGCACACGATCCCCGTGGCTGAAGCTCCGGCTGAGGTGCTGCCGACCGCGCCGGTCGAGCCGGAAGCGCCACCCTTTCCCATCAACGACAAGCCCTCTCAAGCCACCGTTCATTGGGACAGCATGGGCCTGCGCATTGAGGCTACCAACTCCAGCTTGGAGCAAATCCTGACCGATGTTTCGGCGGCGACCGGCGCAAAAGTGGAGGGATTGGATGCCGATCAGCGCGTCTTTGGCGCCTTTGGACCCGGTCCGGCGCGCGACGTGCTCAGCCAGCTTCTGCACGGCTCCGGCTACAACGTGGTGATGATCGGCGATCAAGGGCAGGGAACTCCGCGCAAGATCATTCTCAGCTCTCCGCATCCCGGAGGCGCCACGCCCGCCGCCGCGCCCACGCAGGAAAGCGACGACGATGCCGAGGTCGAGGAGCAGCCAGCGCAGCCCCAAGCTCAGCCCAACCGGCCCGGATTTCTGAATGGAATGCCGCAGCGGATGCCTGGGCGGATGCCCCCCGGACAACAGGGGCAATCTGGCCAGCCTGGGCAGCCGCAATCGCCCAATGGGCCGCAGAACTGAAAAACAGGGGACAGGGAACAGGGAACAGGGAACAGGGAACAGGGAACAGGGAACAGGGATCAGGGATCAGGGAACAGGGAACAGGGATCAGGGATCAGGGAACAGGGAACAGGGATCAGGGAACAGGGAACAGGGAACAGGGATCAGGGAACAGGGAACAGGGATCAGGGAATTGGAAGTTCCTACGCAGGTTTCGTTGCTGAAAAGGCTACCAGATGCCGCCCAGAATCAAATGGCTGGATCTCGCCTCGAACGTCAGAGCCTGGAAGGAACTCCCAAATCTCGTCTTCGGGATCGTAGTCGGCAGCCGCTTCGAGCCTGAAATGGCCATTGCCTAATTGCATCGCTTGAGTGGGACGAAAGACCTCAGTCCCTTCGCCCAGCAATCGCACGTAAATATCAACTCTATTCTGAGAAAAAAATCCATTTACACCGCCAAGCTATGCATCCTATTCGCAGCTAATCCAAGCCCAGCATCAGTGAGTCTCCCGGTCATGAAAGCGGATTTCGCTCACCGCCTGCCGCTCAATGCTAATCCCTGTTCCCTGTTCCCTGATCCCTGTTCCCTGCTTGATTCACAGTCCGCGCGCGGCTTCCGTCTGCGGCTTGACCGGCGCAGGACGCGGCTGGCGGCGCATCAGGCTGAAGCCTGCGCGCAGAATGGCATACGCCGACAAAATGCTGAAGGCCATTGCGCCCACAGACGCCAAAATCAACATCATCAAATTCAATAGGTCTACCATGATCTCTTTAATCGTCTTCTTTCCCGATGGTCTGGAGCGCGCCACGCTCCCTCACTCAGGCTGGGCGCGGTGCTGCCGAGTGCCTGAGCGATGCTGTTTTTGATTGTCGCAGAAAATTCCCCAATCGGTCCTGGTTTCTGTTGACCATTAGAATACCCTCAAGATTTGCCGCCAGGTTACCGGCGATTTTTGTGGCGATGGGCGGTTGCCTTTCTTGAATCGCAACGCGCTTCTCCGGAATCGGCGATAATATCTCTACTGCTTTTCAAGGAGATTCCCCTATGCCTGAACCAACCATTGCCCCAAAAGCTCCCTACGCCGTAGCGGTCGAGGCCGGCAAGAGCTACTTCTGGTGTGCCTGCGGCAAAAGCGCCGGCCAGCCCTTCTGCGACGGCAGCCACAAAGGAAGCGGATTTACGCCAGTCAAGTACGAGGCCACCGAATCCAAGACCGCCTATTTCTGCGGCTGCAAACACACAGCCAGTCCGGTTATGTGCGACGGCAGCCACCACAAGCTAGGTTGACAAGTTAACAAGTTTACAGGTTAACAAGTTGACAAGTTGACAAGTTCACAAGTTGACAAGTTCACAACCTGTCAACCTGTAAACCTGTCAACCTGTCAACTTCTTCACTGACTCACAGTTCAATCACCTATGGCGATTACACACATTACGGTGCGCGGGGCGCGCCAGCACAATTTGCGTGACATCAACGTGAGCATTCCGCGCAATACGCTCACGGTGGTCACAGGCCTGAGCGGATCGGGCAAGAGTTCGCTGGCCTTCGACACCATCTATGCCGAGGGACAGCGGCGCTATGTCGAAACGCTTTCAGCCTACGCGCGCCAGTTTCTGGATCAGATTGAGCGGCCCGACGTGGACTCCATCGAGGGACTCAGCCCGGCCATCTCCATCGAGCAGAAGACCACCAGCCGCAGCCCGCGCTCGACGGTAGGCACCATCACCGAAATCTACGATTACCTGCGCCTGCTTTATGCCTCGGTAGGCACGCCGCACTGCCCCAACTGCCAGCGGCCCATCTCGCGCCAATCGCCGGACCAGATCGTCCAGCGCATTCTGGAGCTGGGTCTGGGCGAGCGGGTCACGGTAATGGCGCCCATCGTTCGCGGCCGCAAGGGCGAGTTCAAGGAGATGCTCGACCAACTTGACCGGCAGGGCTTCCGCGCCCGCGTGGACGGCGAACTGGTGGACCTCTCTGAGCCGGTGAACCTGGATCGGCGCAAGAATCACACCATTGAGGCGGTGATCGACCGCATCCTGCTGAAGAATCCGCCCTTGCCGACGACGATCCCCTCGCCGACCGCGCCCAACGGAAAGCCTTCCGCGGAAAAGCGTCTGGAGGCCGCCGTCACCAAGGCTCTGCAAATGGCCAATGGGCTGGTGCTGGTGGCCATCGCCGGAAGCATCGAGCGCCAGGAGCAGTTGTTTTCGTCGTCGATGGCCTGTCCGGATTGCGGCCTGGACGTGCCCAAGCTGGAGCCGCGCAGCTTCAGCTTCAACTCGAACTTTGGTGCCTGCCCGGAGTGCCATGGTCTCGGTTCGCTCTACGATCTGGACCCGGCGAAGGTTATCACCGATTGGTCCAAGCCGCTGATGGACGGCCTCGGTCCCGGTTCGACCTCGCAGTACCTCATCAAGCTGGTCAATCTGGCTGCTGACCGCTACAAGATCGACTTGAGAACGCCCTTCGAGGATTTACCGGTCAAGCAGCAACACCTGCTGGTCTACGGCCCGCCCAAAAATGAGGCGCCGCGCACCGGCTTTCACGGCGTCTTGGCCTTCTTGCGCGACAGCATCGAAGCGGCGCCGGACAGCTATCGCGAGTCGATGATGGCCTATATGTCGGCCACGCCCTGCCCGGCCTGCCGCGGCAAGCGTCTGCGCCCGGAGTCGCTGGCGGTCAAAATCGGCGGCCTCTCGATTGCCGACTTTACCGCGCTGCCGCTGAACCGCGCGCTTTC
>Ga0181519_10003579_pt1 | contig 12774 bp, 11 predicted proteins | sample PEATcosm2014_Bin_26_FD_121102 | JGI IMG/M metagenome (GOLD analysis project Ga0181519, IMG submission 121102) | Peatland microbial communities from MTU Mesocosm Facility, Houghton, MI, USA - PEATcosm2014_Bin02_10_metaG | ecosystem: Environmental > Terrestrial > Soil > Wetlands > Peat | place... | reverse complement strand
GCCCGGCGTGACCGGCGAGTTGCTGTTGCAGCAACTCGAACGGCGGCTGGACAACGTGACTTTCCGCCTGGGATTTGCCAGTTCGCGTCGCCAGGCTCGGCAGTTGGTTCGCCACGGACATATTGAAGTGAATGGACGCAAGGTGAATATTCCTTCGTTTCAGGTGGGTGTGGGCGACGAGATCAAGATTCGTCCGAACAGCGAGAAGCTGACGGTGGTGGAGAGTTCGCGGGAGTTTGCGAGCCATCAGCCGGCGCCTTCGTGGCTGTCGACGGATCAAAATAGTTTGAGTGGCAAGGTTCTGTCGCTTCCGAAGAGGGAGGACATTAACTTGCCGGTGAATGAGCAGCTGATTGTCGAGTTGTACAGCAAGTAGTTCTTAGTCCCCAGTCTACAGTTGCCAGTTCGTGCTGGAGACCGGGGACTGATAACCTCAGTACGCCGAAAGGCGTCATTTCAATCACGGAGTGAAACGGCACAGCCGCTGCAAAATGCTTCGCGGCGCTTGCTGTGCGGAGATATCGATATGCTTTGGAGAGGATTTCAAAAACCGAAGCGTCTTGCCGTTGAAACCGAGACGCTTACCGAGAAGTATGGCAAGTTCAGCGCGCAGCCGTTTGAGCGCGGGTTCGGCACCACCATTGGCAACGCACTGCGGCGGACGCTGCTGTCGTCGATTGAAGGCGCGGCGGTGACGGCGGTTCGGATCGAGGGAGTTCTGCACGAATTCCAGTCGATCACGGGCGTGGTGGAAGACGCGACCGACATTCTGCTGAACCTGAAGCAGATTCCATTCAAGCTTAACGGGGACGGGCCGAAGGCGCTTTATCTGAACGCTGAACAGCCTGGGGTGGTCACCGCCGGCATGATCGAAGCCGATGGGGACGTTGAAATTCTCGACAAGGAAGTCTATATCGCGACCGTCAGCGAGGGCGGGCGGCTGAGCATGGAGATGCGGCTGAAGCGTGGCCGCGGGTATGTCTCGGCGGATAAGAACTTCGATTCGGATCTGGGGATCGGGTTCATCCCAGTGGACTCGGTGCACTCTCCGGTTCGCAAAGTAAACTTCGCGGTGGATGCGGCGCGTCTGGGTCAGATCACTGACTACGACAAGCTGACGCTCGAAGTCTGGACGAATGGCTCGGTGCTGCCGGCGGATTCGATAGGCCTCGCGGCGAAGCTGCTCAAGGATCACATGAGCATCTTCATCAACTTCGAGGAGGAGATCGAGTCGGAGCATCTGGCTGAAGAGGGACGAGTACAGCTCAAGAACGAGAATCTGAATCGGAGCGTCGAAGAGCTGGAGCTGAGCGTGCGCAGTTACAACTGCCTGAAGAACGCGAACATTCAGACGATCGGGGAACTGGTGCAGAAGACCGAAGCCGAGATGCTGAAGACGAAGAATTTCGGCCGGAAGTCGCTGAACGAAATCAAGGAAATCCTGGCGCAGATGGGCTTGTCGCTGGGGATGCGGATCGACGAGCAGGGCAATGCGGTGCCGGGACCGACGAGCGTTTTGCCGGCCGCGCAGCTTGCCGCCAGCTACAGCCGGTACGACGACGACGAGGACGAAGGACTGGATTCGGATTTGCCGATTCAGCCCGAGACGGAGAACTTCTAACGGTGATCAGTCGCCAGTTCACAGTCCCCGGTTCGCACATCGGCGCCGGGGACTGGCCGCTGGCAACTGACGACTGACAACTGGAGACTGAAAGATGCGTCATCGCAATGCAGGATACAAACTGGGACGGAACCCGAGCCATCGGCGCGCCATGCTGCGGAATCTGGTGACGTCCATTCTGTTGGAGGATCGGGTGCAGACCACAGTGGCGAAAGCGAAAGCCGCGCGGCCCCATGTGGAGAAGCTGATCACCCTGGGCAAGAAGGGCGACCTTCATGCGCGGCGGCAGGCCCTATCTTATTTGCAGACGGGCGAGGCGGTGACGCGGCTGTTTGACACGGTAGCGCCGCGGTATGGGGATCGCAACGGAGGGTACCTGCGGATTATTCGCGCGGGTTTCCAGCGGGGCGATGGCGCGGAGAAGGTGTACATCGAGCTGGTGGGCGCAGAGCAGGTGCTCGATGAGAAACGCCAGAAGAGGGCAGAAGCCCGGACGAAGCGCCGCGAGGAGATGCAGAAGGCCATGGCTGAGAGCGAAAAGGCTGAGGGCGGGGACGAGAAGGCGAGCTAGATGGCAGCGAGAGGCGTTTAGCGGAAAAGCGAGCCCAAAGGCGGTTTTCATAGGGTGCATCCTCATCGGGTGCGCCCTTTCCGTTTTGCGGGGGATGAAGGCGGTAACCACAAATATTTTGACTGATTGCCGGTCGGCGCTGATACGCTGGCTGGAACATGCAAACTGGAGCGGAAGCAAGGCGGGGCGGACTGCGCGGATTTCGATTGCCGGGGCTGGTGCGACGCGGACGGGGAGCGGAGGAGGAACAAGCACGGGCCATTCAGTCGCGGCTGCTGCCCGGGTCGACTCCGCAGCTGGATGGTTTTGACATCGCATGCGCGTGGCAGCCTTCAGCGGAGGTGAGCGGCGATTACGTAGACGTTTTTGATATCGGTCCGGGTCGGGTTGGGGTTTGCATCGCGGATGTGTCGGGCAAAGGGCTTGACGCGGTAATGATGACCGGTCGGCTGCAGGCCGCGGTGCGGGAGTTTGGTCCGAATGCCGGGTCGCCTGCGGAGCTTTGCACGCAGGTGAACCAGGCGCTGTGCGGGCCGGGTATGCAGACACGATACGCCACGATGTTTTTTGGAGTGCTGGAACGGGGCGATCGGCGGCTGCGCTATGAAAGCGCGGGGCACTGCCTGCCGCTGCTGGTGCGCGGCAACGGGGGAGTTGAGTTTCCGGCGAGCTTCAGCGGCGTAATCGGAATTTTTTCGCACTGGTTGTATCAAAACCAGGAAGTGGAACTGCGGTCCGGCGACTGCCTGGTGCTGGTGACGGATGGGATTCTGGCGGCTGAGAACCGGCGGCGCGAGGAGTTTGGGTATCAGCGGCTGATCGCGACAGTGGAGAGCGCGCGAGGGCTGGGAGCCGCGGAGACGAGCCAGAAGATCCTGGCCGCGGTAACGAAGTTCCGCGGGGGCAAGCTGCAGGACGAGGCTTCGCTGATTGTGGTGCGGGTGGGGTGAAGGAAGCTACTGGGTCGCGGCCTGTCTGCCTTCGAGTTTAGTCAGACGGCGCTCGATGTCGAGCGCGTTGTCGACGGCCTGGATTTGTTTGCTGAGCGAATCGAGCTTCACCTCAACAGCCTCGAATTTGACGTCCATTGACTCAAACTTCACCTCCATCACCTTCTCGATGGAGTCGAGGCGCGCGGAGATGGTGCGCAACTCCGGCGCCAGGAAATCCTGAATCTCCTTGCGGACATCGTCTACCGTGCTCATGGATTCCATTCTTTGGCGCGCCAGTTTGGACGTCAATGTAAATCGGCGAACCATCTGCACCTATGGCACTGCGTGCTGCTGAGCGCGATTCAGCGAGGTTGCACTTCGACCGCTGATGAGAGGGTCTGGTCCTTTTGCTTGCCGGTGACCTGAATTTTGAGGCCGCGGGCTAAATACGGGGCGATGACTTCAGGGCGTGCCCAGTCGAGGGTCCAGCCGTCTTCGATGGCGACCAGGGTGTAGTTGCCGGGAATGACGCGGCTCAGGGTGAAGCTGCCGTCGGAGTTGCTCTGATCGCGGCGGAAGAGCTCGTGGCCGGCGCCTGCATTTTGAGGGACGAGCACAATCATCGCGCCCCCGAAGCCTCTGTCGTCGCGTTTGGCGTAACCGTTGAGGGTGGTCGATCCGCTGGCGAGGGTGGCTGCGAGTAGGACCGGATCGCTGGCCACGGTGATGTGGCCGCCTGCGGCTTCCGCGCCGGTCGCGGCCATCTGCGTGACAGCGAGTGAGCTGCCGGGGGCGTGGACCTGGACCTCATAGTTGCCGGGCGATACGCCGTGAAGGGTGAAAGCTCCTGCGTTATCGATGCGGGCGGCAGCGAGGGATGGGCCTCCGTTCGCGGGGACGAGCATGACGCTGGTTCGCGCGGGGAGCGCCTCCGAGGAGGCCATGACCAGCTTGCCGGAGACGTCGACGCCGGTGACCGAGGAAGTGGAAGAGAAGTCGACGACCTGATCGGTGGTCAGATCGATGCTGACGGAGCGTGCCGACTCGCCTTGCTGCGCATACTGGCGCAGGACATATTGGCCGGGGGCGATACCGCTGAAGTCGCCAACGGGCTGGCCGTGGTTAGGGCCGCTCATCCATGTGACACTGCCCTGCTGTATCAGGTCTGAGCCGAAGACCTCCTGGCTGAGCATGGGCATGGCCATCCCGTGGCCTGGCATGTCTGGTGGACGCGCTTGCACAAGGATATGGATGGCGGCGACAGCGTGGAGGGAGACGTTGATCTCCGTGCGATCGCCAGGGTTGAGCTGAATGGGCGTGGCCGAGGCAGACTCAGTGGCGTTGGCGTAAAAGGTCATGGGGTAGGCGACGTCGAGAGGCGAGTGGGGCTGTTGATCGTCGGGCAGGGGCGCGCCGCTTGCGTCGGTTTTCCGCGGAGGGTGAAAGGCGTACCACGGCGAGGCGGCGACGCCGATGTAGTAGGTTCCGGCTTTGAGGCGGGCGAATTCGTAGGTGCCGGTGTCGTCGGTGTTGTCCGATCCAGCGCCGGCAATTTTTCCTTCGCCGGTGTTTTGATCGAGGCGGTAGAGATGAACCTGAGCGCCGCCGATGGGCTCTCCGGATTCGTCGGTGACGACGCCAGCGATGATGGCGGTGGGAAAGAGCTGGAGGCGGAGATTCTGGGAATCGAGATTGCGGCCGACGACGATGCCGGTGAAGAAGCCATCGTGTTCCTGATAGCCAGCGGCGATGTAGCCGCGGCGAGAGGCCTGAAGGCGGTACTTGCCGGCCTGGAGATGGTCGAAGCGGAAGTTGCCGTTTTCCGAGGTGAGGGATTCGGCGATTTGGGAGCCGCGCGGGCCTGGCGTTGAGAGCGTCACATCGGCGCGATCGAGGGGCGTACCGGCAGTTGCGCTGACAACGGTGCCGGTGATGCTCCAGGATCCTGGGCCGGAGAGCGTTGAGGATTGCTCGGGCTGGTTATCGGATGGCGGGGTTGCAGCTTCGGCTGGCGGTGGCGGAGGCGGGGGCACCAGGTCCTGGGCAGTGAGTAATGAGGAGACGCCAAGGAGCAGAGATGCGAGAGTAAGGGCGCGGGCGGGGTTGCGCAGCGGCATTCGGGCTGGCGTTCGGATCGGGCAGTGATTCATTGGGAGGCCGCCGTAGTGTGGAGAATTTCGAGCTCGACGCTGGCGGTTCCGCCGGGATCGACGGTGACGGTTTGGCCTTTGGCTGCCCAGGGGGCAAGGCCTTCGGTGGTGTGGAAGTCGATCTCCTGGGGCGCATCGCAGGCTACGACACGATAGGAGCCGGGCGCGAGGTTGGGGATGGTGAACTGGCCAGCGGACTGCATCGAGCCTTCGGGAAGATTGCCGGCAGTCGGGAAGAGAGGAATGGCGTAGATCCAGACGCGTGGCTGCTCGCCGGGTGTGCCGGAGGTCGCGGCGCCCTGGCCGGAGATTTGGCCGGTGATGGTGCCTGGGTCATTGCGGAGGGTCACTTCGATGGGCATGGGATCGCTGCCGGGAATGACGACCAGCGGGCTGCTGGAAAGGTCGGTGCCGCCGCTGGTGATGGAGCTGATGTAAGTGGGAGGAAAAGCCTGGGCCCCGATCCAGTAGCGGCCGGGCTGGTTGATGTTCATCCATTCTGTATCGCCTGCCTGGTCGAGCCCGCCGCCCGCTCGTCCGAGAGCGAGGCCGTCGGCGGGGGCGAGGAAGAGATTCATTCCGGGGCCGGAATCGGTGATGATGGCGCCTGAGGCCTCGGAGTTCGTGGCGAATTCGCGATGGATGACGACGGGGATTTTCGGGACAGGCAGGATGCTGATGACGAAGCTGACGGGAGCGCCGTTGACCTGGAAGTCGGTGCGGCCCCACTGCATGGTTTTGCCGTAAGCGTGAGCCTCCATGGTCCATGTGCCGTTGGGGACGGTGGCATGGGCGAGGCCCTCGCGACGGTCGTAGCGAACAGAGAGGCCGGTGGGACGGCCACCGCCGTCGAAGATATCGAAATTCGCAGGGGTGTCGGGACCGCTACTAACGAGCGCCGTGACAGGGAAAAATTGCTGACGAGTGAGGGTGAGGTCGGCTTCGGCCTGCTGGCCGGCGGTGAGGGCGATGATGCCGGCGGAGGCAACGTCGGTGACGCCGGGGTAATAGAGCGACGGATACCCCCAGATGGAGCCGCTGCTGCGACCGGCATAACCCGGCCGATCGACAGAAGCCATCGTGGCGATCATGTATGCGCCGGGCTCGAGGTCGGCGACGCGGAAAGAGCCGTCGCTGCGGGTGGTCGCCTGGCTTTCGGCAGTCCAGGCAGGCCGCCCGTTCCGAAACCGGCGGGCGAAAATCTGTACCTTGATGCCGTCCGCTGGATCGGCCGTAGACAGCGTCACACGGCCGGCAATCGAAGCGAGTGGAGTAAGCCGGAAGATGAGGGCCGGCATGTCGGGGCCGACCTCGATCCGGCGCGGAGGTTCGATTTGAAAATTGCGGGCGTTATGCATGCCGCCGATGGTCGATCCAAAGCCTGCATAGCCAGGCTTCTGGACTGAGACGGACGCCTGACCGGCGGGAACGTTGTCAAAGGAAAACTCGCCCCCGCTGCCCGTGAGCATGGCATGATCCTGGTCGATCGAGACGAGGGCGCGGGCGATAGGCTGGCCGCTGAGGTCGTTCACCACCGTGCCGCGGACGGAGTAGCCGTTGGCTGAGGTCTCCTGGGGGAGTTCCTGGGCGGGTGCTCGAAGCGCGAGGATGATCGCTGCGATGAGGATGGGCAGCCGGAGAGGTCGATTCAGTGATGAGAGCGGGGCGTGCACGAAGTCTGGAGCTATTCTCCCGCGTTGCGGAGAAAAAGCAAGGCTGGAGAATAGACGTGGGGCAGGCGGCCAATGTTCCCGGAGACCGGGCCGCAATTCATGGAATTGTAACCGTCACGGATCGGATCAACCTTTATATTTTCAACTATGTCCGCCGAACCTCTGACGCTTGAAAGCGTCGCTGGGCAGGCTCCGGGGTGCAGGATTCTGCGCCTGACGGGCCCGCTCACACTAGCCAGCCTTTTCGATTTCCAGGCCACACTGCGAGCCGATCCTCCACCAACACTGATTCTGGACCTTACGGCGGTGCCGTATATGGATTCGGCGGGGATGGGGGCGATCATCAACTACTTCGTATCGTGCCAGCGGGCTGGGAAGAAGCTGATCGTAGCCGGCGTGAACGGGCGGGTGATGGAACTGTTCAAGATGACGAAGGTGGACGCTCTGCTGACGATGAAGCCGACGGTGGCTGAGGCTGAGTCGGCGGTCTGAAGGGCAGGGAACAGGGAACAGATACACCCTCCTCGCTGGTGGATTGTTTGCGGCTCATCTGTTCGATTCTCAGAAGAAAAATCATCCGTTACGTGGCCGTCCAGCTTCACGCCCGGTTGGCGCCCTGTTTTCGTGACTTAGCGCGGAATTTGAACGGGGCGCACTTGCCAATACAAGGTGCAGGGGTGTGCAGCGGTAAATTAGAGAGATGCGGTTGCGTGTGAAGTGGTTTTGGTGGGTGTTGGCGCTGGCTGCGACGTGGGTGCCGTTGCCCTCGGCCGCCTGGACGCAGGACGTGGTGGTCCCTTATGTTGCGCCGCGGCCCGCGAACACACTGGTGATGCTGCCGGATGGGTCGACGGTGCATGTCGAGCTGGCGACGACCGAGGCAGAGATGCAGTATGGGCTGATGGGGCGGACGCACCTGCCGGAAGGGCGCGGGATGCTGTTTGTCCATCAGGATGTGGGGAAGCATCCTTACTGGATGTATCACTGCAAGATGGGGCTGGACATTGTGTGGATGGATGCGGATCACCGGATCGTGGAGATGAGCGCGGATACGCCGCCGTGCAAGGGTAAGTCGACCACTTGCCCTAACTATGGCGGCCATGAGGCTTCTAAGTATGCCCTGGAGTTGCCCGTGGGTTCGATTGCGCAGCATAAGTTGGCGGCGGGCGAGACGGTGGCGTTTGGGCTTCAGTAACAGAGCACAGAGCACAGGGCACAGGCTGCAGAAATCAGAATCCGGAGCCGTGCGCGGGAAAGTTCAGGCGCAAGTTTCGGATTGATGGAAATCGGCGGTGGTGTCAGGCTTAGAGCATGACGACGACCCATGCTCCGTCGAAAGAAGTCTCTTCCGCTTACGCAGCTCCGTTCGAGGACGTTCTCCGCCAGGCTTACGAAAAAGCGATTGCGTATCTGGCGGGTCTCGATGCTGCTCCTGCTGGAGCAATGGCCGACTTGTCGACGCTGCGGCGGCAACTGGGGCGGCCGCTTGCTGAGCAGGGTCTTGCCCCGGAGCAGGTGATCGCCGATCTGGTTGCGGATGTCGAGGGCGGCATCACGGGCTCGGCAGGCGGACGATTCTTCGGGTGGGTGATTGGGGGCGCGATTCCAGCGGCTGTGGCTGCGGACTGTCATACGGCGGCGTGGGATCAGAACGCGGCGGTGTACGCTACTGCTCCCGCTGCGGCGGTGGTGGAAGAGGTCGCCGGTGGGTGGTTGAAAGAGATTCTGGGGCTGCCTCGGCATTGCAGCTTCGCGTTGGTGAGCGGCTGCCAGATGGCGCACGTGACTTGCCTGGCAGCGGCGCGGCATTGGGTACTGGCGCAGCACGGTTGGGATCTGGAGCAGCACGGTCTGAGCGGCGCGCCAGCGATTCGCATTCTGGCCAGCGATCAGCGGCATGGGTCGGTGGCGCGAGCGCTGCGGCTGCTGGGAATCGGGCGGGCCCAGGTTGTGGATTTGCCGACGGACGCAATGAGTCGAGTGGAGCCGCAGTCGCTCGAAGAGGAGCTGGCGAGGGAGCCCGGCACGCCGACGATTGTGTTGCTGCAGGCGGGCGACATCAACACAGGCGCGTGCGATGCTTTCGAGACACTGGTGCCGATGGCGCACGAGCACGGCGCGTGGGTGCATGTCGATGGCGCGTTTGGCTTATGGGCTGCCGCGAGCGAGAAGTATCGGCATCTGGTGCGGGGCGTGGAAGGCGCGGATTCCTGGGCGACGGATGGGCATAAGTGGCTCAATGTTCCCCACGACTGCGGGTATGCGTTTGTTGCGCATCCTGAGGCGCATCGAGCAGCGCTGTCAATGAACACATCGTATGTGAACTATGTTGCCGGCGCGCGCAACCAGATGGAGTGGAATCCGGAGTGGTCGCGAAGGGCGCGGGGTTTTGCGACCTATGCGGCGTTGCGGCAGCTGGGCCGCGAGGGGCTGAGCGCACTGGTCGAGGGCTGTTGCGCCCACGCGAAGTCGCTGGGAGCGCGCATCGGGGCATTGCCGGGCGCGGAGTTGATGGCCGAGCCGGTGCTGAATCAGGCGCTGGTGAGGTTTCTGGATTCGCGGCCGGGGGCTGGTGAGGCCGAGCATGCGAAACGAACGGACGATGTGATGGCGGCGATCAACGCGAGGGGCGACGCGTTCTTCACAGGCAGCACGTGGAAGGGGCATCGCGTGATGCGCATCAGCGTGAGCAGCTGGCGTACGTCGGAGGGGGATGTGGAGCGGGTCGTGCATGCGGTGGAAGGGGTTTTGCGGGGTTAAGCGGGATGCGGTGACGCAGACAAGGGCGGAGAAGTGCCATCGGCTGCTGGAGCCGATGGAATGGGCTAACGCTTTTTCTTTTTCTTCTTCTTGTCGGGCTTGCTGGGTTTTGCCGGTTTCTTTTTGTCTGGCTTGGGCGAGGGTTTTGCGGCGGTCTTGCGTGCGGGCGCAGCGGGCTGCTTTTTGGCAACTGACTTCGGCTTGGGCGCAGGCTTAGGGGACGGCTTGCCGGCCTTCTTTTCCGGAGCCCTCGTTTTGGCTGCGACCGCTTTGGGTTCTGGTTTTGCAGCGGCTTTCGCGGGAGCTTTCGCAGGGACCTTTGGCTTCTCGGGAGTTTTGGGCGCGGTTTTGGACGCGACTCCAGGCCTGGGTGATTCTTTCGCGGTTTTTGCCGGTGCGGATTTTGCAGGGACGGGCGGAGGTGCTGCTCCCTTGACTGCTTTAACGGGGGCGGCAGGCCCTAATTTGGGAGTGGTGGGCAGAGGTGTCACCCCTTTTGCTGTCTTGGCGGGGTTAGCAGGCACTCCTTTGGGACTGGCGGGAGGAGGTGCCGCCGCTTTTGTTGCTTTCACGGGAGGAGCTGGCTCTGCTTTTGCAGGCGCGGGCGCAGCGCCTTTCTTTGGTGGCAGGGGGACGGAGTCGCCGAGCAGGGAGCTGCCCAGATGCAAAGGCTCGCGCTCGTCTTCGGATTCGGCATCGTCATCGCCATTGCGAACCGGAAGCTCGACCTCCTCGTCTTCCTCGATTTTGATTTCGGCGCGGCGGCCTCGCGGGCGGCGAATGACGACCGGCGGCGGCGGCGCGGGCGGCGAGAAGGGGGCAAGATAGGCACGGAGCTCTTCCTCGGTCTGCAGCTTGCCGTCCATGAACTGGAAGAAGAGGGCTTCCGCGATGCTGCCGTAATCGGGCAGCTCAGGGGTGATGCGCATCTCCGCCATGATGGTAGTGGGAATCTTTTGGCGAGCTTCCGGCCAGACGTTAAAGAAATTGTTGAACTTCTCTTTGACCTGTGGATTTTTGGAACTATAGGCAAGCCAGAGCACGGCTTCGGCCTGGTAGCTGACGAGGAGCTTCCACGTGGCGGAGGGAGTTGCGGCGGCTTTTGAGAGCAGCTCTTTGGAAAAATCTTTGGCGCTTTGCTCGAGATGGTTCCATTGCTCGACAAACCCGCGTCGAGGAAAGAGGCGCTTGAGATTAGCCACGTCTTTGGGCTGCATTTTTGCGGTGAGCAGCTCAAGATGGGCAGCGGAGGGATCGGGATTGACGCCGAGCATAAGGAGGCGGATGAAGATCTTGTTCAGCTCGTCGAGCCCTTTGGTGTCGGCCTTGGCGGAGGTCCAGTGAGGATCGAGGTCCTTCATCCAGCCTTCGGCTTCGAGGGCGCGGAGCGTGCGGAGGGGGTCTTCCTCGTGGGCGATCTCCTCTAGTTCATAGCCGCGTGCGTAAGCGGAGAGCTGCTCCATCAGGCCTTCGGCTTTGGCGTTGTCGTAGCGGATTTTGGTGCGCTCGTCCATCTGCCAGCCTGTGCGGGCGGAGAGGCGGACGGCCCGGATCATGCGCGAGGGATCCTCAATGAAACCGTAGTTGCTGGCCAGCCGCAGGTGGCGAGCCTCGATGTCGGCGAAGCCGTTCAGCGGGTCCAGAAGTAGGCCCCAGGAACCCTCGTTGAGAGAGATGGCCATGGCGTTGGCGGTGAAGTCGCGGCGGCGGAGGTCCTCCAGAATAGGCGCCCAGTGGTATACGGGCTTGCCCGGCTTGGGATATTCCTCACGACGGGCGCTCGAGACTTCGACGCGGACGCTGCCGGGGAACCAGAAGAAGAGGGTGCGGGAGGGTTCATGGTCGCCCCAGAAGACGGCACCGGCTTTCTCCAGCTGTTTCTTTAGCTTGAGGGCATTTCCCTGAACCGAAAAATCAAGGTCGCGGACGGGAAAGCCGCTGGTAAGGTCGCGTACGGCTCCGCCGGCGAGGAAGAGGGTCATCCCAGCGTCACGGGCGGCGTCTCGAACCTGGCGAAGGGCGTTCTGCTGTGCGGGGGAAAGGCGATTTTCAAGAAGGTAGATGTAATCGGGCATGTGGTGGTGTATTCTTCTGGTGAGGCTTTCGGGCCCCTCCTGCGCTTCCCCGGTAACCGTCCATAAAGCAAGGCAAGGTAAGGGTTTAGGGGGCGGGTAAACGGCAATCCAAACTACCAATGTAACACAAAAGTGTGCACTGGGGGAAACCCGGACTGCACAATTTTTGATGCTTCCCCCTGGAATGTGCAACAATCCTGTTCTCCCTCCCGGATTGTCTGAAACGAATGTCTTCCAGCCGCAAAAAGGCGATCTTCCGCAAGTTCACACGTGACTGGGTGGCGGGCTACCTGCCGCTGAGCGGATTCGTGCACGATGGCACGGTCGAGATGCTCGATCTCGACGGCAAGGTGCTGTCGCTGGCCGCCGACGATCTGAAGTGGATCTGCTATGTGCGGGATTTCAATTCCGGGGAGCTGAACAATCCTGAGCGGCTGGTGCGGAAGACGTTTGCGGGAAGGCCGCGCGGGGATGGGTTGTTCGTGCGGGCCCGCATGAAGGATGGGGATCTGATCGAAGGCCTGGCGGCGAACGATGTGAGCCTGGTGGGGAGCGAGGGCATTTTTCTGACGCCGCCTGACTTGCGGTCGAACACCCAGCGGTTGTGGATACCGCGTGGGTCGCTGGAGGAGCTGGAGATTGTCGCGGTGATTGGAGCCGCCAAACGGAAGCCTGTTGCGGCGCCGGTTTCTGCGGAGAAGACGGTTGCTCAGGAAGAGTTGTTCTCCGGCAAATAGCTGAGACGGCACAGACGGAAGCGTTCAGCGTTCAGCGCTCAGGAAAACAGCGATCAGCGCTCAGCGGTCAGCGATCAGGAAAAGCCTGCCAGGTCACAGCTTTTGGATCATCGCCCACAACATCTTCCCCCCCTTCTTCGGCGATGGCTCGTTGCCATACGATAAGTTCACGATAGGATTTTGCCATTTCACAGGCACTGCCCCGTTTTGTCTGAACGCTGACCGCTGATCGCTGACCGCTGATCGCTGAACGCT
>Ga0181519_10003574_pt1 | contig 12783 bp, 10 predicted proteins | sample PEATcosm2014_Bin_26_FD_121102 | JGI IMG/M metagenome (GOLD analysis project Ga0181519, IMG submission 121102) | Peatland microbial communities from MTU Mesocosm Facility, Houghton, MI, USA - PEATcosm2014_Bin02_10_metaG | ecosystem: Environmental > Terrestrial > Soil > Wetlands > Peat | place... | reverse complement strand
GACGGGGATCAGAGGCTTGTCGCAAGACAACACAAGGGAAGCAGCCTCCTGACGGGTCTGGGCCAGGTAGACGTATCCGCTGGAGAGGCCGGCGAATGCTGGATTCAGATCGACCGAGTCAACTACCAGGCTCGAGGTGGGCGCGGTGTCGTAGAGAACAGCCAGAGCTGGTGTGCACACAGCAAAGACGGACATGCCAAGAGAGGTGCCGGCAACGGACGGACCCACGCCGGAAGGTGAAGTGATTGTGATCGTGCCAAGATCTTCGTCATAGGCCCAATTCGACGCGATGATCGGTGCTGTGCCGGCGGCAGCCTGCACATACACCTGAGTCACCTGACCTACCGGGTAGATTGGCAGGTTGAAGTAATCCTCCACGTCGCCACTGATGGCGCCCAGGAACAGAGTCTGCGCTGTCATGGGCTGGTTCAGGGTAATGGTGTTGTTGGCCCGATTGAGCGTGTAATAGAGGGCAGGCAGATTGGTGCCGGCAGCAACGGCAGCTGCGGTTTGATAACGGTACTCGGTCGCCTTCTCGTAGTACCCTTGCGAATCGAGCTGATAGGTTCCGACGAAAAGTGGAAGAGTGCGCTGCGGGGTCTGACTGAGCTGAAGCGTGGCGCTGTTGGATGCCAGAAAGTCCAGATGCGGTGTGCCCGGCAGGTAGTAGTTGTTGATGCCCGTGAAGTAGAAGCCGCGGTTGACTTCGAGATAGACCGAATCGTTCACCTGCACAATGCCGATGGGCTCGAGGTCGTCGGTCATACCGACGCCAGCGATGAACTTCTCTGCGCCCACCGAAGCCGGACTGATACCCCAGTTCGATGGCAGAATCATCTGCTGGTTGACCTGGTCCTGATTGCGCCAACGGTAGGTTCCCCACTTGAACCCGGGGAGCGCGGTCGCCACACTCCGATTGAGAGGAAGGAGGCGCTGCATCTGCGGAAGCTGTTGATCCTGGCGGAGGATGTAGCCCGCCAGGATTGCTGTGACTCCGGCCTCCGTGGAGGTAGGTGTCGACGTCGCTCCAACCGTCTGGGCAACGAAGGCGCTGGTCGAAATGTCCCAGTTCGAGAACACCGCCAGAGATCCAGCAGGCACGGTCACCTGGACATCGATCGAAAGCGGAGTGACCCCGTTCTGGATCGGTGTTGCAGCCAGAATCAGAGGCATGCCCGGGAAGTTGAATGCGGCCGCACCCGTGACACGCATTGCAACTTGAACGGCGGCCACATCGGCTCCGCCGGAGTAGATGACCGTCTGCGAACCGCTGGGAACCCACGTCTTCAACGGCCGGACCACCGTTCCCACAGTGGCAGCGAGTGCCAGGCCGGTGACGCCGGTGAGCTGGTTGGCCACGACTGCGGTGTAGGTGACAGTCTGGGAACCCACGAGTGCATTGCCGGAAGCAAGGAACTCGCTCGTGTCATCCAGCGTGAGGGTAGTAGCAGCAGAGGCTGCGGGCAGAGCCAGAAACGTCGAGTAGGGATCGCCCAGGTAAACCGTCGTCGACTTCGTCATACCCGCCGTTGGGACGAGAAACTTCTTCGGCACAGAAGAACTGGCCGGAATCGTCAATGCGGAATCGAGGTAGAAGCCGAGCAACTATTCCCCCCAGTAACAAGGGTCTTGGGTGAGCAGGTCCTGCACGTATTCGCTGAGCTGGTACACCAGAGCGCCGGAGGGACCGGCGGCGTAAGTAGCCAACGCCGGGTCCATGAAGCTGAAGGTCCCGACCTGCGAAACTGCCAACTGGAAGGGCGAGATGTTGTAGACGTACGTGATCTCGGTGTTCGCCGGCGGATTGGTGACGAACACCAGCTCACCGGCGGCGGTGAGCGTGTAAGAAGGAACCGCTCCATTGAAGCGCTCCGAGCCAACCACCACGCCTGCGTGCGCCAGCTGGTTCTGAACAGAGGTGGCCGATTCAGCAACAGCGATGTTGAGGCTGGTTTGGCTGGGCAGCTGCCAGGTAGGACCATCCGCTCCGGAGAGCACTGCTGTGCAGAAGGTCTGCGCGTTGATAGCAGCAACGATGTCGCTCAGGTTGAGCCAAGACCAGAAGTTATCCGACGTGATGGTGAGCAGCGGAATAACTGTCTTGGTCGTTCCCTGCAGGATGGTGAGCTGCCCGAAAGAGACCTGAATGATGACCGTCGGATCCTGACTGGAGATCATGATGCCGGCGGAGACTGAAAGCCCCAGCTCGAAGGCGATCTGGTCGATGGTGCCCTGTAGCGAGTGGTCACGGACGTTGTTGGCAGCCTGATACAGTCGGTCGAGGAACGTATCCGCGGGCTCTGAAGGGAGCCTTTGCAGGCCCAACTGGAGAGCGACCACGTCTACGTACGAGACAGAGTTGTACGGCTGGAGGCTAAATTGTGACGCCATCGATGATGAGTCCTTGGACCGAATCGGTCAGGTAGATCGCCTGCGTGGGAGCATCCAGAACGTATGCGTTGTAATGCAGTTCCAAAGCGACGGCATACGTCCCCGACCAGACCCACAGCCGGCCACGGTCGTCGAAGGAGAGTCCTTCGATGGAGGGAACGATCGCGCTGAGATCAAACTGCGCCAGAGGCGCAAGCGCCAGGTTGGCATACGGGGCGGCATCCGACAGGATGACGTTGCCAGTACCTGCGCATTGCAAAGTTATGACATACGTTCCCACCTGAGCCAAAGGAATGGTCAAGCTGATGGGTGTGCCGCGGCGCCATCCAGCAGTGGAGGTGTAAGTCGCAAGAACCCCGTCAGGAGTCAACGCATAGGTCGAACCAGAAGGGGTCTGCAGCAGGTACCGGTACTGGCTGACCTGAGATGCCTGCGCGTATGGAACCGGCTGTAGAACGATGTTGCGCAGAGGCCCAGGCTGGCTCTCGTCGAGCGAGAGCTGCACCCCGTAATAGGGCTCGGTGGTGAGCGCCGGGGCATTGAGAGATGCCGGCAGCGGCTCGCGCCGGTCGAGATAGAGCAGCTTCGTTCCCTGGGCTACGAACATGCCGTAGGTGTTGGGCTCGATGGCGATTCCACTCAGCGCAGCAGTCGCGTAGGACTGAATATAGCGAAGACCTTCGAAGTTCGAGGCCAGATACTGTTCCTGAAGCAGCCCGTCGGCATACGTCCAGTAGCGCTTGAACAGAACGTCTCGCGCTGAAGAACTGGTGTAAGGCCGCGCCGCATCCGGCACAGCAGCCATGCCGAAGGTGCCTACCTGACCTGTGAGGGTGAGACCCACCGGAAGGCTGGTGACCTGAATCTCTGTGATCGTTGCCCAGGCGAACTTCGAACGGGAGGCACCGAGCTGCGTCAAGGTAAGTGTTTCGGAGGTGATGACCTGACGGGATGCCCAGGCAGGTTGCGGCGCGCGCTGGCCGGTGATCCGAACCATAACGTTGACCTGGTTGAAGCCGGAACCCTCCAGCCACAGAACCAGTCTGCTGTCCATCGGCAAGGTAGGGTTGGCAACGCGCTGTGTGGCCCAAGTCTGCGCGCCAGGGCCCGGAAGACCAATGCCGCTGACTGAGAAGACAACAGGAGTTGTGAGGGCGGTGGGAGCGAACCTCGGGTCAGCCTGAACACTGGTCGGGACCGGAAGGAGATCGTTGTACAGAGACAGCGTCGTGGGGACCGAGTTGATCAGCCCCTGAACCACATGGCTCGCCGTGAAATCGAAGCTTGGGGACAGCGCCTGCTGGTAATAGACCCCGCGACAGTCGATATTGGCCGGGCAATCCGCCAGGGTTGTCGACTTGATCTCCCGGTTGAATTTGGTGTCAGAGACCTCGAGAGCCTGGGCGGCGACATTCAGGAGCTGCGCATCCAGAACATACTTGCCCTGCCGTACTCGGACATCCTTGTAGTCGAAGTAATTCTGCATCACCTGGGTCAGGTGAGACTGGAACTGAGGCTGGAGGTTCGGGTTTGGAACCGCGAACACATTCAGGCTGAGAACAGCCTGGATTCCGCTGAGGGCGGCGGTCAGGATGGCCAGGCCGGCAGTTTGGCCAGTGACCAGTCCGGTGCTGCTTACCGTGGCCGAGGCGTTGGCCGAAGTCCACTGCACGTTTGCCGTGATGTTCGTCTGAATTCCGCCGGAGTAGGATCCGGTCGCAGTCAGTTGAAGGGTGTTGCCAGCAATCAGGGTGGTGGCGGATGCAGTAACAGCGATGCTCTCCAGCGTGGGAGAGAGGACGGTGTAGCTGACCGATTGCGTCGGCTGGCCCGCCTGGTACTCGCCAACCTGAAGGGTGCCTGAGGAAACACAGGTCAGGAGACCTGTGCTCGAAATGGTCCCAACCGCTGCGCTGCTGGTGAACCAGCTCGCCTGGCTGGTTACATCCTGAGTTGACCCATCGCTGTAGGTCTGAATGAGGGAGAACTGAGCTGTCTGTCCGGGTGGCGCGGAGGCCGGCGCAACGATGCTTGTCGAGACGAGCGCCGGAATGGTGACGTACGAGTTGGTGGAGAAACCGCCGAACGTCGCCTTGATGGTGCTTGTGCCTGTGGCCAGCGCGGTTACCAGCCCAGATGCATTGATGTTCGCGGTGAAGGGGCTGCTCGACGCCCACGCAGCTTCGCTGCTTACATTGGTCGTCGTTCCATCGCTATAGATCGCGGTCAGACTCAGCTGAAGAGTCTGGCCTACGAGGACGCGATGCGAGCCGGAGATCTGGATGGAAACGAGCGAAGGCATGAAGGTCTATTAGCTTGCCGGGGTGAGCTGGATCGGATTCGTGATGGAGTTTTCGACGATGATTCGTTCACCCGTCTGGGGCGTGTAGTCGGCAACCAGGTACCGGCTGTAGCGTGTACCATCCGCCCGGTCGCGCCAAATGTAGATGCTCGAGAGAGGCTGGTTCGGCTGGCCGATGTCCAGGATGTTCGGGTCTGCATTGAGGATGATGCTGGCGATCTCGTTGATCACAACCGTGGCGCCGAGGGCGAGGTTGTTGATGTAGTTGGAGGCCGCGGTGATGGCCGCGGAGATCGCATTCTGCTGCTGCGCCGGGGTCGCGCCGGTCACAAAGCTGAGGGTCGTTGCCAAGCTGATCCCCACCAGGTCTGGGGCCACAGCAGTGCCGACCAGCGGGTATGCCGCCACATTATTCAGCTGGGTCTGGCAAGCTTGCAGGAGCGACGGCGAAGCCACCTGAGCTACTCCGTAGATATAGACCAGGAACGTCCCGGCCTGGGGCACAAAAGCGACAGTCTGTACGCCAGGAACGGTGAGAAGAGCGAGTTCAATGTCAGACTGGGAGGCGCCGCCCTTGGACTGGAGGAACAGGTTGAGCCGGTACCGGTAATTGTCATCGGTCTCGGCATCCATGCCCTCGGTGATGCCGTAGTTGTTGGTGACCAAAAGTGAACCGTACCGGAAGTCGGTGTAGCCCTGGAAACTGCAGGCCGTGAATGTGCCCGCCGGCACGTTGCCGACAGTTCCGTCTTGCGTGCTGGTCGCTGAGAATGGGACCGAGCTGGAGTTAGCCGGCAAGGTGACAGCGATATCCAGGGTGTAGACCGGCCCACCCTGACCACCTGTAGTAATCGCAGTGCCAGCAGGCACGGTAATTGGCTGCCCGCCGTTGATCTGACCGAACGTGCCGGACAGCACGTAGAACGTGAAGTTGGAATCGGCCACACTGGAAGAAGCCGTCTGGGCAGAGAGACGAGGGAAGCCCCAGATCGCTCCGATGAAATCAAGGTTGTCGCCGGTCGCGTAAGGAAGCAGGGTCTGCCCAATCGCCGCATACTTGCGCGCCTCGGACAGCCCCATCTGATCTCCGACGATGTCAGAAAAAGCACGAGCCTTCCCTCCAGGGTTGGTCTGAGTAATACCAGTGGCCTGGAGGGCGGCAAGGTTCTGAGCCTGGAAGATGCTAGAAGACTGGGGCTGTTGAATGGGCATTAGGGAGGGCTTTCGCGCGCAGGGTTAGCTGACAACGGTCAGTTGGTCGTTGCCGGCGGCGACAGCTTCCTTGACCTGGTCCCGGATCGTCCGGGCGGCGATGATGCAGCCTTCGGATGCGGTGTGATTCATCTCGGAGTTATCGCCGTGCATGAGGAAGCCGCCACGACCGAAGGTCTCGGTTCCCGCGTTGGCCGTCAGGCGCATCGCCTCCGGACCGCAGGTTGGGTGGGTGAATGGGCTTCCGATGGTGTAAGTCCCAACCGGAATCGGACCGACCATCTGGATGGTCTGGTCCGCAGGGTTGTTCACGCCGGCACCATGGCCGCTATAGCAGGTGCCGAGGACGACGCCGTCCTTCATCAGCACCCCAGTGGACTGGTGGTACAGGAACATAGTTCAGCCTTTCGTTGTTAGAGAGTGACGCTCGTGCTGGTGACAAGCGTTCTGTTTACATACACATAGATCTCGATCGTGTTTCCGATCGCCAAAGTCTGGACGGTGGAAGATCCAGAGGGCAGAAACTGTCGAGTCAGCGACGCGGTGACCGCGCGCTGGATGGAGAGTTCGGTGTTGTTGTTGACCGGGTTCCCGGGGAAGATGTCCAGGCCTGCGCCGATCGCATACAGCTTCCAGCCGTTCACGGCAGCCTTGAGACGTGTCGAGATCATGCTGTCGAGCTCCTCAATGGAGTTCAGCGTCGTCGCTACATCACCGGTACCGTCGAGGAGGATTCCTCCTGACGACATCCATCGAAAATCAGCCATGATTTGCCAGTCGGGTCGATAACGGCTAAGCGCGGTCGAAAACGACCTGCCCAGGGAGGGCTCGGTCGAAATTCACTAAGCCAAGTCGGAGTATTGAAGGAGGGAACTCTCGCAATCAGAGATGCTGGAGCTGGAGCGAAGCAGCTCTGGTGTTGCAGCTACGAGGGTGGGAATGGGAGTTGGTGTCGTGGACGGCACACAACTGGTCAGCAATGGGTTGAGTCTCCAGTAGCCGCCGCCGATCGAGATCTGATCGGGCATTGCAGAGAGACTCAACTTGCCGGATAGGAGAACCCCAAAGTCGGGTCCGACATTGACGACGGTATTCTGGTCCCCAACCAGGATGATGCCGTCCTCGGTGACAACTAGGTAGGGCTGACCATGATAGGCATCGCCGGCATAGACCACCTTTGAGGGGTCGAGTGCGCCGGCGGAGTTCTCAAGATCCAGTACGAGGGGAGTGGTCGACATTTAGCTTTTCGTGCTGTACCGATACAAGCTTTTTCTGCTGTACGGTTACAAGTCTTACGTGCCGGGAGGGCACAGGTCCTGATCGACCGGGACGCGCGGGAAAAGAGTGTGGAAGTTCACCTTGTGGCAGTTGCCGGCGATGTTCACCGCCTGGCTGTCACCTGAGGAATCCACCGTGATCTGCTGCTGAGGAGCGATCAAGATCTCCACCTGGTCGCCCTCCATCATGGCGCCCTTCTGGAAGTACTGGGCCTCGGAGTCCCGCGGCGCCACCGGGAAGGGATGACACACGATCCAGTCGGTAGAGAAAGCCGGATCCAGAAGACCCGGGGAGACTGCCGCGCCGGTATCGGGATCCACCTTCGGTGGGTTGTCCTTGATGGTCGAGACCCACACCAGGATGGTGTTGGTGGCTGTGTCGTAGACAGGGTTGACCAGGCTCTGCGTTCCGTCGTCGTACTGACCACTAACTCCCGTCAGAACAAGCACATCCAAGGAACTGGAATCGGCTCCTTGGGCATCCATCTGTTGTTTTAGGGCGGCGGCGGCGCGGCGGGGGCAACCGGGACGCCCGTCGTCGGTCTGCGCGATCCGTTGGTTGATGCAAACGGAACACGGGCTAACAATGCCCTGGAATGACTGCGGCGCGGAGATCGCCCGGGCTTGTTTGACATACGCGACTGACTGATCAACCGGTCTCATTGCTTTCTAGTATAGGTAGCGGGTGAAACCGGCCAAAGCTACTGGCCGGTTTGGTAGTGGCTCGGTTTGATTTTTAGGAGGCATCAAAATGCAAACCGAAGAAGAAACCCTCCCCGTAGCATCGATGGCATCAAAGGAATCTATCTATCGGACGCGATGGCTAATGGCCCATAACCGGCTACATGCTGCCGTGCATGAGAATTCGCGCTGCCCGACCTGTGGAACGACTACCTCAAGGAGCTGGAGTCGTCCGAGGAAGTAGCAGCGACACCGGCCTAGAACACGTAGACGTATACCGTCCTGCGGCTGTCCAGATTGCCGCCAGTGCCGCCGGTCATTCCTTTGTTGATGAAGTAGCTCTCGACATCTTGTGCGTCAGCCAGAGAATCGGCTTGCCAGTCGGACCAGAGACCGATACCTTTCTTTTCGGTGTCTCTCCAATAAGTCTTGCGTTCCTCTAGTTGCGTGTGGAATAATCTGAATCGATATCGGCGGATTCCTCGCACCAGCAAGAACCTTCTATGCGAAGCCCTCTTCGCGCTGGCATTTGCGCGGATAGCTATGTTTCTCTTCCCCTTTCGACGCATCGCAGCCTGGCTGGGAACACCCGGCGCCGAGACTCCGCTCAAGGCAACCGACGGCGAGATCCACACCGCGCAAGAGATTGGATGGGCCGTGGGTGTCCTGGCGCGGCGCATTCCGTGGGATGGGCGATGCCTTGCCCAGGCCCTCGCGGCGACCGGCATGTTGCGCCGCCGAGGGCTGGAGGGGACCGTGAGTTTTGGTGTAAGCCAGGGAGAATCCTCAGGATTCGATGCCCACGCGTGGCTGCGACTGGGGCCCTGCGTGGTGACCGGCGGGCCGGGCCACCAGCGCTTCAAAACCTTCACAACCTTTGCCCGGAGAGTGCCATGAGCGGAATCTATGGGATCTATCGCTGGGACGGCTCTCCGGTGGAAGCTCATTGGCTGGAGCGGATGAAGACAGCCATGGCCTACTACGGCCCCCACGGCGGAGGACACAGAATCGAAGGCCCGGTGGGATTGGGACATCTTCTGCTGCAGATCAACCCGGAGGATGCCTTCGAGAGCCAGCCCGTGCAGGGCACACGCGGACCTGTGGTCAGCGCGGCGCGCCTGGACAACCGCGCTTCGCTTCTACAGACCTTCCAGGTGCCTTCCTCGGAGGCTCCCCGATTGTCCGACGGGCATCTGGTGAGTCTGGCCTTCGACCGCTGGGGCGAGGAGCTATGCCCACACCTGCAGGGAGATTGGGCGCTGGCTGCCTGGGATGCTCGAGAACACTGTCTCTTGTTGGCTAGGGACGCCTGCAGAAGTGCCACCCTCTACTACTACGAGGGCAAAGGCTTCCTCGCCTTTGCGTCCAGCCTCAAGGCGCTGCTGGCGCTTCCCGGCGTGGTCAGGGAACCGGACCTCCTGCGCCTCGCCCAGGTGCTGGTCTCCTGGCAGCACGATGCGGAGCTGACCGCGTACACAGGCTTCCGGCGGCTGGTCGGGGCGCACTCCATGACCATCGATGCGGCGGGCCGGACCCGCAGCTGTCGGTTTTGGTCTCCCGAGGGTCTCGAGTTTCTGTCATTGCGCAGCGATGAAGAGTATGTAGAGGCCTTTTTGGAGCAGTACACCCGCGCGGTCCAGAGCTGTCTTCGGACTCAGAAGCCAGTTGCAGCAACGCTCTCCGGTGGTCGGGACTCGGGCTCCGTGGTAGCCTTGGCCGCTCCGCTTCTTGCCAGCCAAGGTCGCAGCCTTACGGCTTACACCTCGATTCCCTGCCTTGCGCCGGACGGAGCTGGAGACCGCAGAGTGGGCGACGAGTGGGAGATGGCCCACGCTACGGCGGAAATGGCGGGTGCCACTGTACAGCACATTCCGGTCGATGCAGCAGAGTATGGAGTCATCCAGGGCATCGAGCACATTCTGGATATCCATGACGGTCCAAGTCATGCGGCCGGCAACCATTACTGGCTTCAGGCCGTCACCCAAACCGCTGCCGGCAACGGAGCAGCGGTCGTACTTACCGGTCAGATGGGCAATGCCGCGGTCTCCTGGGCTGGCAATGGCTCTGCGCTGCTTGCGCTGCTACAGGGGCATTCGGATACCGCGTGGCGCTTGTTGCTTCATGCCGAGCCGAACCCCTGGCTCACTCTGAAGCGGCAAGTGTTGAAACCATTGCTGACACCTGCGCGGCGCGCTTATCGACGGCTCAAATCGCCAGGCTGCAGACCATGGCAGGCCTACTCCGCACTGAACCCACAGATGGCTTCGCAGTTGAATCTGGATCAAAGGATGCGGGCGGCAGGATTCGATCCAACCTTCATCTTCTCCCCTCTGGAGGATATGCGCCTTCGCTTTTTCTGGCCTGCTTGGAGTATAGGCACAGGTTTTTGGTCGGAGCTGGGGGCCAGGCATTCCCTCTCTTTCCTCGATCCAACCTTCAATCTGCCCCTCGTGGAGTTTATCCTTAGGGTCCCAGACGACCAGTTCTACCGGCGGGGCCAGGGCAGTTGGCTCATGCGCAGGGCCTTCCGCAACCGTCTGCCGGAAGCTGTGCTGAATGGGCGGCAGAAGGGGCTACAGGCTGCCGATGTTGGCCATCGAATTCTGCGCGAACTGCCTGCATTCCGGGAAGCTTTGGATTCCCTGGATTCGCTGCCCCAGGCACAGGAATTGCTTGACATGCAACTGCTTCACCGTACTCTGGAAGATCTAGTCGTAAAGGTCGACTCCGATACCACCGCAAGGGCCGGCCAAATCCTACTCCGTGGGCTGGGTGTTGGGCTCTTCCTGCGCCACATGGCAGATTCCCGTTCATGAGGTCATCTCGATCCATGCTGCTTAGGCATATCCTCCAATTCATTCGCAGGTTGCCTGCGGGCCGTTGCGCTTTGACTCTCATTTGGTGTGCGGCGGATGGGCGGACCCTGGCCTCGACTGCACGGATGTGGGAGATCCGTCATGCCTGAGTCTTCCTGGCTCGAAGCAACCAGCCCAGCATTCCGCCTGATGATCGCCACCTCCTGGCTGGCCCCGGACTCCTGGATGGATCGTCAGAAGCTGGCCATCCGCCAAGCAATTGAGGCGGGGCCAGACTGGACAGAATACATCCGTCTTGTGGACCGTCACCGCACTCCGGCCCTAAGCTGGGCCGCCCTCAACCGCATCCCCGAATTTAATATCCCAGAGCCTGTAAAAACGGAGCTAAAGAAGCGTAGCGATGCATGCCGAATGCAGGCCATGCGTCACTCTTTGATCTTGGTGGAGGTCCTGAAAGCTTTCAACCGCGCCGCTATCCCCGTGATGCCCCTCAAGGGGCCGATCCTCTCCTTCGACCTCTACGGTGATGTTGGACTGCGCCAGTCCAAAGACCTGGATATTGCTGTCGCAATGGAGGACATACAACGGGCGCAAGCCTGCCTGGAGAACCTGGGCTGGCGCTTGGATTCGGGATACTTTCCTCTGAGCCCTCGCCAACGGGAAAGCTTCTTGCTCCACGAACACCACCTTGGGTTTGTGCATCCCCAAGGGGGCTGCATCTTGGAACTCCATTGGCGCGATCTTTCGGATACTCCCAGTCAAACCACTGCCCGATGGGCCACAAGCATCTCCTCCATCTGGCAGGGCTGCTCTTATCAAGCTATGAATCCCATTGACCAGGTACTCTATTTATGCAATCACGGAGGAAAACATGGCTGGTTCCGCGCCAAATGGCTGGGAGACATGGCACGGATCCATGCAATGGGGCAAATGGATTGGGATGCAGCCGTCAGAGAGGCTCGGAAGGCAGGACAGGAGATCTCCCTTCTAGCCACGCTCCGCCTCCTCGAATTGGTTTACGGGCTGCCCATGCCGGACTTGCCGGAGGCGTTGCGGAAGAAACTGCCCACGTCTCTCATTGATGGTCCACTGCACGTGCTCCAAGCTCCTGAAGAACCTGAAGAGCGCACTCCCGTGGCCTCATTCCGAGATGGACTCCGCATGCATCGCTATGGTCGACTGGCTCTTTCCCAAAGAATGCGGTGGGAGACGATAGAAAGATATGGATACTGTCGCGGGGATTTTCATGTGCTTCATCTCCCCGACAGTCTCTTTTGGGCCTATGCGCCTCTGCGCCCCGTCCTGTGGTTTTGGCGGCGCGTGATTCGGCGCGGACCTACGGGCGAATCCTATAAAAATGATCCGTCCCCTGCTTCATCAGCGAGGCATAGAAAAATATGAACACAAAGGGCCTTGCCGTCTAAGAAATTCCCCGCCGAGCGGTAAGCCCGGACTTCAGATATGAGGCGATGAGCTTCTACCACAAGCAAGGTTGTGCATGTATCCCTTATGCGGCCGCGACGATCCGGGCGGGAATAGACTTCACGTTCATATCATCCCCCACCGGGAACGCACCTCTAGGAGCTTGTTGAAATAGGCACGCGTTTTGCGGCGTGGTGGTGGTGTAGTACGTCCAATGAATATGCGTGGCGATGAGCGTATTCAGGATGGGATGTTCAGCTATGTTTCCTTGGAGCAGCGGGTTCCTTTGGATCACCCGTTGCGTGCGGTTCGCAAGTCGACGGACGCGGTATTGCGGACATTGAGCCCAGATTTCGATGCGTTGTATGCGGATTCGGGGCGTCCGTCGATCGCGCCGGAGTACATTCTGCGTGCTCTGTTGTTGCAGGTGTTCTACTCGGTGCGCTCGGAGCGGCTGCTGGTCGAGCAGATCGACTACAACCTATTATTCCGGTGGTTCGTGGGCCTGGGTATGGACGATGGGGTGTGGAACCACGCGGTGTTCTCGAAGAACCGTGACCGGCTACTGACCAGTGATGTTGCGCAGCGCTTCTTCGCCGAGGTGAACAAGCAGGCCAAGCGGTTCATGAGCGACGAACACTTCACCGTGGATGGCACATTGATCCAGGCCTGGGCTTCGCAG
>Ga0181519_10003573_pt1 | contig 12784 bp, 9 predicted proteins | sample PEATcosm2014_Bin_26_FD_121102 | JGI IMG/M metagenome (GOLD analysis project Ga0181519, IMG submission 121102) | Peatland microbial communities from MTU Mesocosm Facility, Houghton, MI, USA - PEATcosm2014_Bin02_10_metaG | ecosystem: Environmental > Terrestrial > Soil > Wetlands > Peat | place... | reverse complement strand
GGTACTTACTATGTGATTGCTTGCGCGAACTATAACAATGGAATCGTGGAGAGCAACACGGCCAACAACTGCACCGCGTCGCCAGCGTTCGCGATCCTCGGCGCGGACCTCACGGTGACATCTGTCGGCACCAACCCGTCCGCGGTTTTACCCGGCGGAACGCTTGCGATTACCGACACTACGGCCGACGCATTCGTGAACGCCAATGCTTCCACCACTCGCTACTACCTGTCCACCTCTACGAACCTGGTAAAGACAGGGTCAGGCGCGGCGGTGATACTGGGAACCCGTTCGGTTCCGGCGCTGGCTGCCTCCACAAGTTCCACGGGCACCGTTAACACAACGGTTCCGGCATCGAGTGCGGCGGGAACGTACTACGTGTTTGCGTGCGCCAACGACACCAACTCGGTTGCGGAAAGTAACGTAAACAATAACTGCACGGCGACGCCGGGTGCAGTGTACACGGCTGCCAATACCGTGTTCGTGGATCAGGCGAACGCCAATGCGTCCAACACCAAGTGCGGCACCTCTGCCATTCCGTGCATCACCATCACGGAAGGACTTGCGGCCGCCAAGGCAGGACAAACCGTGCTGGTGAATACCGGTACGTACAGCGAGCAGCTCACAATCACCCAGAACGTTACTCTTGCCTCCACGTTGAAGAACACGGCGGTTGTGCAGGCTCCCCCGGTTCTGGCGGCTGACGCCAACGGACTGACTACGCTGCTGGAAGTTGGTGGCGGCGCGAGCAGTGTAGCCATCGTCAACATGGGTGTGCGCGGGCCTGGTCCGGTGGGCGGCTTGCTCAACTATGGCGTGTATGTGACCAGCGCCAACGCTACCGTCGTGGGTAACCAGGTGCAGTCGATCCGCGATGCTACCTACAGCGGCGGCCAGCACGGCATTGCGATCCGCTTCGGCTCGCAAGCTTCCGGCTTTGTGGGACACGCCGGCACCATCGCTTACAACGCGGTCGGTGATTACCAGAAGGGCGGCATTGTGGTGGATGGCGCGGGCACGAACGTAAATGTCCTCGGCAACCTTGTCACCGGGCAGAACCAGGCCCTCATCAACGGTCAGAATGGCATTCAGATAAGCCGTGGCGCCCTGGGCCTGGTGAATAACAACACGGTCAGCAACAACCTCTACGCCAACCCCGCTACGCCGCTCAATGTGAGTGCGGACGGGATCCTACTTTACGACATCACGAGCGGCGTTACCGTGAGCAATAACACGGTCACGGGGAACGATGAAGGGATCGGCATTTACAGCGACGCCACCGCCGCCACGAATGCGGTCATCGAAAACAACACCGCCAACAAGAATGCCGTGTTGGGAATTCACGTGGATGCGAATTCGGGCACCAACACCATCTGGACGAACACGGCCGAAGGCAATGGCGCATACGATCTGGCAGACGAACATCCGGACTTGACTTACAACAATTGGGGCTTACCTCCGGAGCCGCCGAGCGACAGCAATACCTATGGGGCTAGCTACTTTAACCAGGGCCCGTTCTAAACTCGATCCAGGTAACCCTGTGGGCGGAAACTCAAGCCGCCCACAGACTGCTTACGAACCCCACCTTTCCGGTGGGGTTCGATCGTTGCGGACTGTAGTTTTGGAGCGCGTCGCCGGAAAGGCATCGACGGCTTCGATGGGCATAAAACAAACGGACCGACGCGCGAGCCAGGAATCATCCTCCAACCGGGCGAGGCTGGCGGTTATGGCGGAATCGGTCGCCAGCGAGAAAGTATTACAGCCGCGGGCGGTGTTCAATCTCCGTTTGGATATGGTAGCGTACTTGCGTAATTGCTGTTGAGGGTGAAGGAGTACCACCTTGAACCGCTGCCTCTGCATTGCCTGGCAGATGATGACTCCTGAATTGGTTTGATCCAGGTCGCGGAGTCATGTTGCCGGCAATTTCCAAGTGCGCTTCCCAGTTCCTCTCGAAGGCCTGCGCGGCCGGTGGAGTTGCGCCCACGTGTTGCGCCGGCCTGGCGGAGAAATAGGATGCCGGATGCGGACAGCGTTGATTCCCGGGCGTACGCGTTCGCCTACGTGATTCGCAGTCCGCAGGACATTCCAGCAGACTTTGCCGGGGTGGTTGCGCCAAGTTTCTCGATTGGACTGTTTCTGCCGCAAGAGTTGGCGGGACGATTCAACACGGCACGATACGCGGCCCGCGTCCTGCTGTTTGTGGACGACGAGATTCTGCTCTACACCCATCCTTCCGCCAACGCCGGGGTGGTGGTGATTCCCATGGCGCACGTTCTGGCGATGGAGACGGAAAGGTTTCTCCTCGATTGCCGGGCGCGATTGGTGCTTGCGGACGCCGAACATGAAGTCCCATACAGTGCCCGCGACGACAAGTTTGCCAGCGAATTTCTGGAGCGCCTGCGGCGGCGGTTTCTGGGGCAGCAACCCGCTGGCGTGACTCACCGGGCAATGCACCTGGGTGATCCGCTTGATCTTGCCTTCCGCAATTTTTCGCGGCGGGAGCAGATGCCGGACGAACTCCCCTGGGCGCGTCTTTTCATCGCTTCCCAGAGGCAGACCAGGACACGGTGGCTGGGAGCGAGTGCAATCTGGTCGCCCTCTGATTATGTTGCCCTGACAAATTACCGTCTGCTCTGGATGACCAACCGCCGGGGAAAATACCGGCAGCAATTCGGGGTGCGTTGCTCCTATTGCGCATTGGCGAAGGTCACGAGTGTAAGAATGGCGGGCGGTGAGGAATTGAACATTTCCATAGGGGACACACTGACATGGCGCATCCATGTCCCGGCAGCCCAGCAGGCCGCCGCTGGGACCTTTGCCGAGCAGGCAACCCGCCTGCTGGCGCGCGTCCACCCAAAACGCAGCATTTTGAGTTGAGGAGGAGTCAGCCATGAAGATTGTTGTCATCTCCGATTTGCACGGCAACTTTGACGCACTCTCCGCTCTGCCCGAGTTGGGCGATGAGCTTTGGGTGCTTGGCGACCTGGTGAACTATGGTCCGATGCCGGTAGAAGTTGTCGGCTTTGTTCGCTCGCACAGCGAGGTTGTGATTCGCGGCAATCATGACAACGCGGTTGGATTCGATGTGGACCCGCGCTGCACCCCGCGCTACGCGGCCATGGCGGACGCAACCATGCAGTATTCAAAGTCCTGCCTTGACGGCGATGCGGTTGCTTACCTGCGTGGCCTGCCTTTAACGCAAGTGCTGGAGCGCGACGGCCGGAAATTTTTCCTCTGTCATGCCATTCCTTCCAATCCTCTCTATGGGTACTGTCCGGAAGATTCGGACCGGTGGCCGAAGGAGCTTGAACAGGTCGATGCCGGCTTTCTGCTGGTGGGACACACCCATACACCTTTTGTCAGGCAGATCGGCGGCAAAACGATTGTGAATCCCGGAAGCCTTGGCCAACCCAAGACCGGCAAGGCAGACGCGTGCTACGCCGTCTGGGAAGACGGAGAGTTTCAATTGAAACAATTTGCCTATCCGGTGCAACGGGCGGAAGAGCGGATTGGACACCTGCCCGTGGCCGAGGAAATCCGGCGCGATCTTGCCAAGGTGCTGCGCACAGGTTCGGTGTAATCAACTACGGAGAACGCGGCGCCCTCGATGCACCGGGGAGCAGGTCGAGCCCGCAGGCAAGCGCCCGTTTCCAGGAGGCGATTACCGGGCGGTTCCCGTTCGCGGCGGCGGAAGTCCGATCCAGCTCCATAGGAGGGCAAGGTCAAGGGAGTTGCGCACGTGTGCGGCAAGGCGGTCCAGGCGCGCCTCCCGCTCTCTGGCCACGAATGCATGGGCGGCGGCGGCCTCCAGTCCGCAGGCCGCGCGGGCGGCATCCACAAAGGCATGGCGGAAGCTGTCGGCATCGAAGAGTCCGTGAACGTAGGTGCCAGCCACGCGTCCATTGCTGCTCATGGCCCCGTCCGGGACCGCGCCGCCGATGCCTTCGCGGGTGATCTCGGCAAAGGGTTCGGCGCCGGGGCCGTAGAGGGTTTCGCCAACGTGAATCTCATAGCCCTGGAATGCCGGCCCTGGTTGCGGCTGGCCGAAGATCGCGGTTCTGCAATTTCCTTGCACCTGGCGCGTCGTTTTGGTGGCGTTGAGTAAGGTTTGGATGGGGAGCAACCCGAGGCCCTCGCAGGTGGCCGGAGTGCCTCCGCTTTCCATTCCCTGGGGATCCTCAATGCGGGTGCCGAGCATCTGGAATCCGCCGCAGATTCCCATCAGGATGCGCCCCTGGCGGTGCATCTGCCCAAGCGCATGGCCGAATCCGCGATGGCGCAACCACCCCAGGTCATCGATGGTCTGCTTGCTGCCGGGAAGGATGACCAGGTCGGCGTTCGCCAGCTCATCCTGCCATTCCACATAGGCCAGCGACACGGAAGGCTCGGCCGCCAGCGGATCGAAGTCCGTGAAGTTGGAGAGATGCGGCAGGGCGACCACGGCGATGCGCAAAGGCCGCGCCGGACCCGAGCCGGTATCGATGTCTTTCCACACCCGGGCGGCGGTTTGCCTTTCTTCAATGGCGACGCCATCCTCTTCGTCGAGTCCCAGGTCGTGCAGGTACGGCACCACGCCGGCACAGGGAACGCCCAATCTTGGTTCCATCATGCGGATGCCCGGCTGGAGCAGCGAAACGTCTCCGCGAAATTTATTGATGGCGTAGCCGCGAACCAGGCGGCGCTCTTCGGGCTCCAGAAGCTGGAGCGTGCCCAGCACCGAAGCGAACACGCCGCCACGGTCGATATCGCCCACCAGAAGGCAGGCCGCGTTGGCTGCCTGCGCCATGCGCATGTTGACAATGTCATGCTCGCGCAGGTTGATTTCGGCGGGAGAGCCGGCTCCTTCCAGGACCATGACGTCATGCTGCGCGGCCAGCTTTTGATAACTTTCCAGCACGGTTGGAAACAGCTCTTCGACGCGATGCAGGTGATAGTCGGACGCCGTCACCTGGGCCCAGACCCGGCCCAGCACGATCACCTGCGATCCCGTGTCTGAGGAGGGCTTGATGAGCACGGGATTCATTTCCGCGCACGAGGGGATACGGCATGCTTCCGCCTGCAAAGCCTGGGCGCGGCCAATCTCCCGCCCATCCGGCGTGGCCGCTGAATTCAGCGACATGTTCTGCGCCTTGAACGGGGCCACGCGGTAACCATCATCGGACAGGATGCGTCCCAAGGCGGCCGTCAGGATCGACTTTCCAACATGCGAACCTGTGCCAAGCACCATCAGCGCAGGGGTGGAGCAGCCCGGTCCAGCCTGGGGCATCACGAACCTCACTTTCGCCTCTGCCCGGCGATCTCACCCATGCAGCGCTTGGTGAAATCCCGGTTCAGGGCTTGCAGAATGCTTCCCTGGCTGCACTCCAGGTTACGGAAAAATGCCAGAAAACCTTCGTCCTGCCACGGTGGCTCCAGGACTTGGAGCACTCGCTCCAGGCGAATCGTCAGGCGCGCGCCATTCCAATCGATGGGGCCAGGCGCGCCGCGTTCTAGTCTGGATTGTCAAACACAATGTAGTTCAATTGGCCGCCGCGCTCGATGCTGATGACCACCGGATCGCCGGGCTTCAATTCAGCCAGCGCCTTGCGCAGGGTCTCGAGCGAATCCAGCCGGGTACGGTTCAGCAGGTGCATCACGTCTCCGGGTTGCAGTCCGAAGATGGTGGCGTTGCCTCCGGCGGTCAGCGCCGTGACCAGGATTCCACCCGGACTCCGGGTGGGCGGAATCAACTGCGCCACCGAATCCGTAATCTGGATGCCAACGATGCCAAGCTTGGGGATGATGTTGCCGGCCGATTGGGTGGGGTCGAGAATGCTCTCGGGATCGCCTTCGCGCTCGGTCACCGGCACATTCACGTTCAGGGCCTGGGCGCCGCGCTGCACCTTGAAGACGATCACATCGCCGATCCTCTTCTGGAACAGCAACACCGACAGGGCTCGCGGATCGGCAAAGAACTTGCCGTCAACGGCGAGCAGAATGTCTCCCGGGCGCAAGCCCGAGCGATCGGCGGAGGAATTCGGCACAACATCTTCCAGAATGATTCCGGACTGCACCGGGAGACCAAGCCCGTTGGCCAGGGTTGGCGTGATTTTGTTGGCAATAATGCCGATGAATCCGCGGCGCACGTGGCCGTGCCGGCGCAACTGGTCGTAGACATGGCTGACGGTGTTGGAGGGAATCGAAAAGCCGACGCCCTCGCTGCCGCCGGATTGCGAGGCAATCAGGGTGTTCATGCCGATCACCTCGCCGCGGATATCGACCAGTGGTCCGCCGGAGTTGCCGGGATTGATAGCCGCATCGGTTTGCAGATAAACCACGGGAGTGGAGCTGTTGAGCTGGCGCTGGGTCGAGCTGATTACGCCCATGGTGACCGTGTTTTCAAGGCCCAGCGGGCTGCCAAAGGCCAGGGCGAGCTGGCCGACATGGACCTGGTCCGAGTCCGCCAGCTTGAGCGACGGCAGGTCGCTGGCCTCTACCTTCAGCAGGGCCAGATCGGTCATCGCGTCGCGCCCCACAATGGTTGCGGTGAACAGTTCCGCATCCTCAATGCCGCCAACCTGCTGGTTGCGGTGGCGGAATACCCGGACCGAAACGGAGGTCGCATGTTCGACCACGTGGGCATTGGTCAGAATGTATCCCGTGGGATCGACTACGATGCCGGAGCCGAGCCCGGTTTCCTTGGCGATGTAGGTCGTCTGGCGGGTGCCGGGGTCCTGCACCGTGGTCAGTCCGCTGACCTCGATGGTCACCACCGCCGGCCCCACCCGTTCGGCCAGTGCCTGGAGATCTTCATCCAGCACCAAAAGTCCGCGCCGGGCATTGGTCACGGCAGGCTTTTCCGGCGAAGGGCTGACCTGGCCGGCCGCCAACACCGCGCCCAGAAGAACGGCAACAAGAACCGGAGAACCGGCGGAATCAATGCGGCGCACGGAAACCTCTCTCTGCAATCGATGTTCAATCCTACCAATGTTTGGCGGGAAATTCCCTTTGCCAGCGCGGAAATGTGCAGCTTGCACGAACGCCCGGCGGGCGGGGATGGGGCACGGCGCGGTTGCCAACGCTGGGAGGGTTGGGTGTTGCAGCGGCCGTCCCGGTTCCGCCGGCGAACGATGCTTGGCTCAAGCCCACATGGAGATGGGCGCGGCAGAGTTCTGATCGCCGGTCCGCTTCTTCTTCAGGGCGGGACGTTGCCCGCTGTCCTGGCGCTGGCCGGAGTTTTCGTTTGCCCCCTGATCATCCATGGAGACTCGCCTGGCGTTGGCTTCGCCCTCCAGCTTGGAGGCGTTGCGGATGAGTTTCTTGCGGACCTCGGAGGCGCGCCGGGCGGCGGCAGCTTTCTCCGCCGCGGCGGCGGCGTACAGGCCTGCATCGGGGATCATGCGGCTGCCATGAATGTGCATCTTGCGCTCCTCGACATCTGCAGGCAATCGTCATACCAACATGCGGCCGCGAGATTAGAAAGAACTGAACCTGCCGCGCCGTCCGGCGCATCTGAATTCCACTGCGGAGCGGGAGGCGTCCTTAATTTTGCACAGGAGTGGATGAACAGCCGGCGCTTCTTTCCGGAGCAACCGCGAGTCAACCGGGCCCGCCAGCAAAATTTTTTTCCACCGCGGGCCAGGGACCGGCAAATGACATATGCTATGCGAGAGCGGGTTACTATCATTGCGGGAATGCTGGAGCGGCGATCTTGATTCCAGCCGGGGTTGGGGGATTGCAGACATCTACGGATCGCGAACGAACAGCTCGCCGCGCCTGGTATAGCCTTGGCGTGCTCCTGCCTGCGACTTTGATTCCTTTTGCCGTCAGCTTGGTTGTCTTCAAAGCGCTCCAGGCGGGCAGCTATGGCTCCTCCGACACCGCCTTCTTCGTTGCCCTGGTTCCGGTGCTGACCCTGGTGCCGATGGTTCTGTTCGGCGCCTCGCAGTTCCGCCGCCTGGAGCGCGAGCGCGCCCAGAGCGAGCAGGAGCTTCGCATCAGTACGCAGCGGTTTTCCAGCGTCGTGGCCTCGGCGATGGATGCCATCATCACCTTGGACGAGAGTCAGCGCGTCATTGTTTTCAACAAGGCCGCCGAGGACATGTTTGGCTGTCCCTCGTGGGAAGTGCTGGGCAAGCCGCTGGACCGCTTCCTCCCCTCACAATACCGTGAGCACCACCAGGAGCACGTGCAACGCTTCGGCGAGGCGGGCATCACCACCCGTTCCATGCTTACTCCCGGCGTCCTGTCCGGGCTGCGGGCCAACGGCGAGGAATTTCCCATCGAAGCCACCATCTCCCAGGTACAGGTGGCGGGACAGAAGCTCTACACGGTGATTTTGCGTGACATTACCAGGCGCATGCGCGGCGAGGAAACCCTGCGCCAGAGCGAAGCCCGCTTTCGCTCCATCTACGAGCAGGCCGCCGTCGGCATCTCGCAGATCGCCCTGGATGGCCGCCTGCTGATGGTGAATGCGGCGCTCTGCAATATGCTGGGATACGACGAGAGTGAGTTGCTCGGCAGGAAAATCACCGACATCACCCAACCCGAAGACCACGCCCGGGAAACCGTGTTGCTCAACGCCATGCTGATCGAGCACCGGCGTTCCTACGAACTTGAGAAGCGCTACCGTCACCGTGACGGTTCCACGGTCTGGGTCCATGTCACCTCCTCCATGGTGAGCGGCCCGGCGGCGGAGCCGCTCTATCGGATCTCGGTCATCCAGAACCTCACCGGGCGTAAGCATGCCGAAGAACTGTTGAAGCAGGCGCAGAAGATGGAGGCGATCGGACGGCTGGCCGGAGGCGTGGCGCACGACTTCAACACCCTGCTCAACGTGATGCTCGGCTACTCGGAATTATTGCTCACCGAATTGCCGGAAGGGGATGAGCGCCGCGAACGGGTGCTGCAGATCAAGAACTCCGCCGATGCCGGAGCCATGCTCACCCGGCAGTTGCTCGCCTTTAGCCGCAAACAGGCCAGCGCCGAAGAGGTGCTGGACCTGCGCGAAGTCGCCGCCAAGATGACCCCGATTCTGGAACGCCTGCTGCGCGACGACATTGAGCTGACGGTGAAGTGCAGCGCGCAATCCTGCCTGGTCAAAGTGGACCCAGGCCAGATCCAGCAACTGGTGCTCAACCTGGCCGCAAATGCCGGCGATGCGATGCCCAGCGGCGGCCAGCTCAACATTGAAGTCAGGCCGGTCGAGCTGGATGAAACCTATATCCGGCAGCATCCTACGCTGACCGTTGGGCGCTATGCCATGCTGGCCATCAGCGATTCGGGCACCGGCATGGACGCTGAAACCGTGGCCCACATCTTCGAGCCGTTCTTCACCACCAAGGACGCGGGAAAAGGCACCGGGCTGGGCCTGGCAACCGTCTACGGCATTGCCAAGCGCAACGGCGGAGACATCTGGGTCTATAGCGAGTTGGGGGTGGGCACAATCTTCAAAGTGCTGCTTCCACTCAGCATGGAGGCAATGCAGAAACCGGAGCCGGCGGCACAGCGGCGCCGTAGCGACTCCGGTGGCGGCGAGACCATTCTGCTGGTGGAAGACTCGGCGGCGCTACGCGAGTTGACCAAGGTCATCCTGCAGCGCGATGGCTACAACGTTCTGGAGGCCGAGGACGGAATCGCCGCGCTGGAGATGTCCAGGCTTTATCCGGATCCCATTCACCTGGTGTTGACCGATGTGGTGATGCCGCGGATGCGCGGGCCCCAACTGGCGGCGGAGATCGTGACCCACCGCCCGTCGATTGCCGTGGTGTTTTTGTCCGGCTACACCGAGGAGGCTGTGGCGCAGACGGACGGAATCGCAGGATGCGCCCTGGTGGAAAAACCTTACACGGCGGATGCGCTCCTGCACTCGATCCGGCGCGCGCTCGACAATCGTTTGCCCGAAGACTCCCTGCACGCTTCCTAGCCGCTTCCCGAACCCCTCCGTTCCGGGCTTTGGCCGTGCCGGGCGCCACCTCCGCCAGGGTACGAAAAGGCTGCCTTGGGCAAGATTTCCAGCGCATAAGCAGAGTCCATAGCATCCATAAGATTTTTTGATTTCCATCCCGGCCCGCAAACCACTATCTATGAAGGATTGTTTGCTGGAGATCTCCCTTGAACCTATTACCGCGCAAGTTCTATCCCTCCTATCGGGGCGCCGGATGGTATTGCCTCGTCCCATTGTTGTTCTGTAGTTTGGCGGCCAGCGCTCAAACCGTTTCTCCGCAGCAGATTGCGGACCTTCAAAGCCAGGTGACCGCGGCCCGCGGCAACGCCGATAACGCGTGGATGCTGGTCTGTTCGGCGCTGGTCCTGCTGATGACCGGGCCCGGGCTGGCGCTGTTCTACGGCGGCCTGGTGCGCCGGAAAAACGTATTGTCCACCATGATGCAGAGCTTCGCCATGATGGCCATTGTCACCGTCATCTGGGGCATTGCCGGTTTCAGCCTCGCCTTCGGTCCCGGCAACAGCTTCATCGGAAGTTTTCAGTACCTGTTCCTGCACGGCGTCGGCGCGGCGCCGGATCCCGACTATGCCGCGACCATTCCGCTGCAAACCTTCATGGTCTACCAGCTTATGTTCGCCATCATCACGCCCGCGCTGATTACCGGAGCCTTTGCCGAACGCATGAAGTTCAGCGGCATGGCGGTGTTTCTCTCGCTCTGGTCGCTGGTGATTTACGCTCCGATGGCGCACATGGTCTGGGGCAAGGGCGGCCTGCTGAACGCTTCGCTGGGAGGGCGTTTCCCCTGCCTGGATTTTGCCGGCGGCACGGTGGTGCACATAACCTCGGGCGTTTCCGCCCTGGTGTGCGCGCTTTATATCGGTAAACGCCAGCACTATCCCAAGGAGCAACTGCCGCCGCACAGCGTGGTGCTGTCGTTTGTCGGCGCCTGCATGCTGTGGGTGGGCTGGTTCGGTTTCAACGCCGGCAGCGCGCTTTCAGCGGGGAGCCTTGCGACCAGCGCATTTGTGGCGACCCACTTTGCCGCAGCCGCCGCGGCGCTCGGCTGGATGGGGGCGGAATGGGTTGTGGCCGGACATCCCAGTGCCCTGGGCGGAATCTCCGGGGCGGTTGCCGGACTGGTGGCCATCACTCCGGCGGCGGGCTTTGTCTCTCCCATGCCGGCGCTGGCGATCGGTCTGGGTGCCGGCTTGTTCTGCTATTTCATGGTGGCCAAGGTCAAGGCCTACTTCGGCTACGACGATTCGCTTGACGCGTTTGGCGTGCATGGCGCCGGCGGCACCCTGGGAGCGATTCTGACCGGGGTATTCGCCAGCCGTTACGTCAATCCGATCTTCAAGGATGCGCAGGGCAACGTGACCGCCTCCGGGCTGTTCGACGGCAATGCTCACCAGTTGCTCAACCAGGCCACAGGAGTTCTAATTGCATGGGTCCTGGCGGCGGTGGGAACACTGGTCCTGCTCAAACTGGTGGACTCGACGGTTGGTTTGCGCGTCAGCACCGAGCAGGAAGTGCAGGGCCTCGACCTGACGCAACATGGCGAAGAAGGATATTCCCTGGATTCATAGGGGCGGCCCGGTGAGCGATCGCCCAGCACGCCCGGAAGAGACGAGAAGACCATGACGAAACTCGAAGCGGTGATTCAACCTTCCAAGCTCGATGCCGTGAAAGAAGCTCTTCTGGCCATCGGCATTGACGGACTGACAGTACTGGAAGTGCGCGGCCACGGCCGCCAGAAAGGTCATACGGAGTTCTATCGCGGCCGCGAATACAGCGTGGACCTGCTGCCCAAAATCAAGCTGGAGATCGTGCTTCGCGACGAGACCGTCGATGACGTCGTCAAGGCGATCCTCGGCGCATCCCAGACCGGCAAGATCGGCGATGGAAAAATATTTCTCTCCCGAATTGACGAGGCCATCCGGATTCGCAACGAAGAACGCGGCACGGACGCGCTATAGCCATATGAGGGGTTCATGATGACGCCAGGGATCGCGCAGAGTCTGAAAGCCGAGTACCTAGCAGGCTCGGAGCGATTGCGGCTTGAGTTTGAGCAGACGCGCTCGGGCCGCGCCGTGCACCAAGGGCGCACGGCGCTGATCGATTCGCTGGTACATCAGCTCTGGCGTCATCACATCAATTCCGACCTGTCGGCCCCGGCCGGACTTGCCCTGGTTGCCATTGGCGGCTACGGCAGGGGTGTGCTGTCTCCATACTCGGATGTGGACCTGCTGTTTCTCACCGACGGACCGGTGCCGGCGGCAGCGGCCAAGGACGCCATCCGCGCCATCTGCCAGGACCTCTGGGACCTGCGCCTGAGGTTGAGTCCCACGACCCGTCCCCTGGAGGATTGCGACCGGCTGCACCGTGACAATCCGGAGTTCAACATCTCCCTGCTGGATAGCCGCATCCTGGCCGGAGATTACGTTCTCTTCCGCCGCCTGCACGATCAGATTATCCCGCGCTCCGTGCTGCGCGACTGGCAGGAACTGGTGCTGTTGCTGGCCGAGGTCAACGAGGCGCGCCACCACCAGGCCGGCGACACCATTTTCCACCTCGAACCCAATATCAAGGACTCGCCCGGCGGGCTGCGCGACTACAACGTTTCCTGCTGGCTGGCCTTGCTCAACGGCTTCTCCCGCACCCAGGGCTGGAGCAACGCCTTTGATTTTTTCCCCGCCTCGCTGCGCGATCGCGCCCAGGAGGCAAAGGATTTCCTGGTCTCGGTGCGTTGCTTTCTGCACTACCGCGCCGGACGCGACGACAACCAGTTGAGCTGGGAGGCGCAGCAGGCCGCCGCCGAAGCTCATATCGGCTACGATGGCGGCGCCGCCGACGCCGCCG
>Ga0181519_10003572_pt1 | contig 12784 bp, 12 predicted proteins | sample PEATcosm2014_Bin_26_FD_121102 | JGI IMG/M metagenome (GOLD analysis project Ga0181519, IMG submission 121102) | Peatland microbial communities from MTU Mesocosm Facility, Houghton, MI, USA - PEATcosm2014_Bin02_10_metaG | ecosystem: Environmental > Terrestrial > Soil > Wetlands > Peat | place... | reverse complement strand
TCCGCGGATAGGTGAGCGCCTTGTGCTCCTCATAGAGCCGCTGGGCCGCTGCGAGGGTCCGTTTGGCCGAGAAGCCGTAGCGGTTGTTGGCCTCACGCTGAAGCGTCGTCAGGTCGTAGAGCATCGGCGCTTTCTCGCGCTGCTCTTTCTTCTCGAGCTTGGTGATCGTTCCCGTCCGCCCCTCGCAGGCGGCGACGATCGCCCTGGCCTCCTCCTCGGTGCCGATCCGCGGCCCTTTGGTGTTGCCGGGGCTGCCGGGCGGGGCCTGGTAGTGGCCGAGGTAGCTCCGCGCGGGCGCGCCGCTCTCGCCGGGGAGCTGCTCGACGGTCGCGAAGGCCGCATCCACGAGCCAGTAGGGCTCGGGCTTGAAGGCCCGGATCTCCTCCTCGCGGCGGGCGACGATCGCCAGCGTCGGCGTCTGGACGCGCCCCAGCGAGACGGCGCCGTCGAAGGAGCTGCGCAGGCGGATCGTGGCGGCCCGGGTCGCGTTCATGCCCACGATCCAGTCGGCCTCCGAGCGTGAGCGGGCGGCCTGCTCGAGCAGCGCGAACTCCTCCGACGGTCGCAGGGAGGCGAGCGCCTGCTTCATCGCGGCGCTTGTCATGGAGTTCAGCCACAGTCGTTTGACGGGCTTCTTGGCCTTGGCCTTCTCGTAGAGGTAGGCGAAGATCAGCTCGCCCTCGCGGCCTGCGTCGCAGGCGTTGACGACCTCGTCGATGTCCTCGCGGCCGAGCTGTTTGGTGACGACCGCCATCTGCTTGCGCGAGCGCTCGTCGCGGACGATCAGCTTGAACTTGGCGGGCACGATCGGCAGGTCGGACATGCGCCAGCTCTTGTACTTCGGGTCATAGGCTTCGGGCTCGGCGAGCTGGACGAGGTGCCCGACGGCATAGCTGACGACGTGCTCGGGACCCTCGAGGAAACCCTCGCTCTTCTTGAACGGTCCCGGCAGGACCCGCGCGAGGTCCTGAGCGACCGACGGCTTCTCGGCGATGAGCAGGGTCTTCGACATGGCGGTCAGCGTAGCGGCCGGCGGGGGGGCGCAACCGGGCCGGGGCCCTCAGCCGGAGGTGCAGGGCCCCGTCGCGACGGTGCCTCCACCGCCCGCCTCGACCTTCGCGAGGACCGCGGCGACGGTCGCGTTGGCGACCCCGTAGCCGCCGTGCTGGCCGGCTCCGACGGTCGCCGCAAAGACCGTCGTGAGGACCTCGCCGGCACCGTCGACGAGCGGGCCGCCCGAGTTGCCCGGGCGCACCAGGCCCCGCAGCGGGGTCAGCAGCCGCGACACGGGGCCCCGGCCGTAGGCGTCCTGGGTGATCACGGTCTGGGTCCGCCCCACCCTCCCGGCCTCGGCGTCGAACGGCCCGTTCTCCGGGTAGCCGAGGATCGCGCCGCCGTCCCCGCTGGTGACTTCGCCGGCCAGGCTCAGCGCCGGCAGGTGGAGCCCGCGGACGCGCAGCACGGCGAGGTCGTCGGTCGGGTCATAGCCGATCGGTTCTGCTTCCAGGGCCGGCCCCGTTCCCCCCACCTGGACCGTCGTGTCCTGCTCGCCGGCGACCACGTGGGCGTTGGTCAGGACCAGTTCGGGCGCCGCGACCCACCCGGAGCCCTCGATCGCCAGGCCGCAGGCGCTCCCCAGCACGCGGACGACGCTGCGCGCCGCCGCCCGCACGCCCGGCAGATCGAGCGTGCGGGGGTTGGGCGCCGCGACGTCGGGGCTCGGGCCGGCGATCGAGGGCAGCGGGTCAAGCCGCGCGAGGGCGTCGAGGATCGGCCCGCTGGGCGGCAGGATCTCGTTCAGGCTCCGCAGGATCGCCGAGCGCTGGATGTCTTCTCGCAACGCCGCCTGGCCGGGCGTCTGGGCGGCGACGGCCGCCGCGATCCAGACGATCCCGAGCCCCAGGGCGACGCCCAACAGGCTGCCGAGCGCGCCGTCGAGCAGCCCCAGGCCGGGTATCACGAGCGTCCGGCGGATTTTGAAGCCCAGGCCCTCGAGGCCGTTGGCGAGGATCGCGCCGCCCAGCAGAGCCCCGACGAGCCCGAACGCCGGAGCGTATGGCGAGGAGGAGCCCCGCGGCAGGAGCAGCGGCCCGAGGCGGGTGCCGAGGAAGGCTCCGCCGGCGAATCCGGCGAAGGACAGGACGCCGACGATGAACCCCTGGCGGAAGCCGAGCAGCGCGAGTGTGGCGGCGAACGCCACAATTAGCCAGTCCAGCAGGGTCATCTGCCATGTTCTACAAGCTCCTTGACCGATAACAACAACCAGCGGCTGCGGCGCGCCCGTCCGGTGCTCGCGCTGGCGGCCGTCGCATTCCTTACCGGGGCGATCGTGGGGGCACATCGCGGCTCGACGGCGTCGGTCGAGCTGGCCCGGCGTTTCACGCTGGCCTGGTCGCGGGGGGACTACGCCGCGATGTACGGCGAGATCACGCCGGCATCGCAGCGGACGATCTCCGCGGCCGGCTTCGGCGCGGACTACGAACAGGCGATGCGGACGGCGACCGCCGCCACGCCGGCGCTCGCGGGGAGCCCGCACGCGCTCAGCTCCACTGTGACGACGGTCCCCGTCCGGGTCCGGAGCAGGCTGTGGGGGACGCTCGATCTGACGCTCGAGCTGCCGATCGTCTCGATCGCCGGCGAACCGCGGGTCTCCTGGACGCCCGCACTCGTCTTCCCGGGCCTCGATCCCGGCGAGACGCTCACGCGCAGGACCTCGTTGCCCCGTCGCGCGACGCTGCTGGCGCGCGACGGCTCCGTGCTCGCCGAAAGCCCCGCCGAAGGCCAGGGACCTCGCAGCACGCCGCTCGGGGAACTCGCAAGCGCCGTCGTCGGCTCGGTCGGCCCGATCCCGGCTTCACGGCTGCACGAACTCGAAGCCGAAGGCGTGCCGGCGGACGCCGAAGTCGGCATCAGCGGGCTCGAGGAGGCACTCGACGACCGCCTGCGGGGACGCCCGGGCGGCGAGCTGTTGGCGGGCGAACGCGTGCTGGCCTCCACGACCCCCCGCGCCGCTCCGGCCGTGCGGACCTCGATCTCGCCCGCCGTCCAGAGCGCCGCGGTCAGCGCCCTCGGCGGACAGCTCGGGGGCGTCGTGGCGATGATCCCGTCCACCGGGGAGATCCTGGCCGTGGCCGGCATCGGCCTCGACGGCCTGCAGCCGCCGGGCTCGACGTTCAAGATCATCACGGTCTCGGGTGCCCTCTCGGCCCACATCGCGACCCCGAAGACGGTCTACCCCTATGCCACCTATGCGACCCTCGACGGGGTTCGCCTGAACAACGCCAACGGCGAGGAATGCGGCGGCTCGCTGGAACTGGCCTTCGCAGTCTCCTGCAACTCGGTGTTCACCCCGCTGGGGGTCAAGCTCGGCTCGGCGAGGCTCGTGGCGATGGCTGAAAAATTCGGCTTCAACCAGCCGACCGGCGTGCCGGGGGCGCCGGAGAGCACGCTCCCGCCGGCGTCGCAGATCCAGGGCGAACTGGACACCGGCTCGACGGCGATCGGCCAGGGCGAGGTGCTGGCGAGCCCCCTGGAGATGCTCGATGTGGCGGCCACGATCGCCGACGGCGGGCACCGCCCGGCGCCGAGCTTCCAGGACGGCGGGGCGGGCGGCGGCGAGACGGTCCTGAGCGGTGAAGTCGCCCGGACGGTCCGCCACCTGATGACCGAGGTCGTCCGCGAGGGCACGGGGAAGGCGGCCGCGATCCCCGGCGTGACGGTGGCGGGCAAGACCGGGACGGCCGAACTGAAGTCGCCCTGCAAACCGAGCGAACAGACGAGCAGCTCCGAAGACGAACGGGAATCCGGGGAACCGCCCGCGGGGGAAGGCTGCAAGAGCTCCGAACCGGAAAGCGCGAACACCGACGCGTGGTTCACATCATTCGCGCCGGCGGGGCGCCCGCGGATCGCGGTCTGCGTGATGCTCGTCAAAGACGGCGCCGGCGGGGAAACGGCCGCGCCGGTGGCCCGCGCCGTGCTCGAAGCGGGGCTGCGGGCCCTGCGGGGCTAGCTGCGGCTAGACGTCCAGCTCGGCCGAGGCCGACTGGCTGGGTTCTTCGGGGTCCACGATCTTCAGCTCGAGCGGCCGGTTGTCCAGCGAGACGACCTGGATCTTGAACAGCAGCAGGGCTCCCTGGGTCGGCCCGGCGCTCGCGACCGTGTCGGGGGCCGGCAGCTGCCCGTCGCCCGGGACGTTGCCGCCCCGGTAGGCGAAGGGGTTGATTTCGTCGGGGATGATCGGGCTGTAGACGTTTTCCTGGGTGTCGCTGATCGTGATCGATGTGGCGGCCGGCTGCGGCTGGGTGCCGTGGTTGTAGACCTGCAGGAACACGCCGAACCACTCCTGGCCCTTTTCCAGCTTCCGCTCGGCCGGGCTCAGGCCCTGGAGGTAGGCGGAGTCCTCTGAGTTGGTCGGGTTGAGCTCGCGCGAGAGCTGAACCTCGTACTGCAGCGGGCCGACATCGAGGTAGGGCGCGTTGACGCCGGACTCCCCGGCGTAGGTGCCGGTGGTGACCCTCGTGTGCGAATCGCCGCAGGCGCCGAGTGCCACGGCGGCGAGCAGGGCGGGCAGGATGAGGGCGAGCTTGCGCAGGCGGCTGATCATGCGAGGCGGCAGTCTACCCACCGGCGACGGTGACGCGCCGCCCACGGTCGGCGGCGGCGCCCGTGGCGGGCGTCTCCTCGAGGATCGCGCGGAGCCTGTGCAGCGCCTTCCGTCCCTTGCGGCGGTTGAACGAACGGGCGCCCAGCGCCTCCGTGAGGCGGTCCGCAAGCGTCGCCGGGGCGGTCTGCAGCGTGAAGCTGAGACGCGTCGCCCCGCCTGCAGCCGGGCTCAGCTCCCAGACGCCCAGCGTCCGAATCCGGTTGCTCTTGCCGGTCCGCCCGATCTCGACGATGCGGTGCGGGCGCTCGACCTCGCTGAACGTCACGTCGGCCCAGCTGTAGCGGTTCCCGGGCGCCTTGACGCGGAAGCGGGCCCCTGCCCCGGCGCCGACCGAGTCGATCCTGGTCAGGTGCCAGTCGATCAGGTAGTGGTCGGTGAACGACGGGTGGTTGGCGATGTCCTGGAGGTAGTCGAAGACCTCCTCGCGAGGAGCGGAGATGACGGTTGAGACGGTGACTGGGTCCACGGCGAGGGGAAGTCTATTAGCCCGGCCCGGCGTGGAGCAGGGCGCCGTCGGCGCGGCGGCGCGCGGGTGAGCTCAGGCGGCGCGGGCCGTCAGGCGCACGGTCTGGCCGTGCTCGCAGTGGCGAACCGGCTCGCTCGCGAGCGGCACCTCACGGCGCAGCTGCCTGCAGAGCTCGCAGACGACCTCCGAGCCGCCGGCCGAGCGCCCCTCGTAGAGGTGCACGAGCTCGCCGGTCAGCGGCGTGCGACCGCAGTCCGAGCAGCTCGTCCGGTCCGCCGTCAGGCTGCCGAGACCGCGCATGAAGAGGCTCCGCTCGAGCGCTTCGATGTCCTGTTGGATGTCGGGCATGGGGATTGGTTCGCCATCGGGCCGGGCGCTCCTGCAGCTGTCAGCTGCCCTGTTTCCCGCCGCCACGGGCCGGGTATGCCAAGAGAGAGCACGGCGGCCCCGGGCAGAGCGGCCGAACCGGCGAATATTCGGCTATGTGGGATCCACACCGGGCGCGAAGGATTGTTATGATCGCTACGAGTTTCCCCCGGCGAGGGAGCGCCCCCTTGGCAGCGCAGCGCATCCAGAGAGGGAGAGGCAGGTCATGGAAACACACACCTCAGGTACCTTCGTCGGCGCCGGCTCCTTCCGTTGTCAGCATTGCGGGTATGCGCTGACCCTGGAGGGCAACGAACGGCTGACCGACTGCCCCAGCTGCGGCGCCACCGAGTTCGTCCGGGCGTCGCTGTTCGCCACCGAGCGGATCTCCCCGGGGGACGCCGAGGAGACCTCGCAGGCCCAGCTGGTCGTGCCCGTCACGCCCGGCCTCGGCGCGCGCCTGCAGGGCGCACGCGCACAGCTCGGCGAACCGGGCGAGTACCTCGTCTACGAGGAGGGCGATGAGCTCCACGTCGTCCCCCTGGCCCGCGAGTGGACGCGGATCGGCCGCAGCCTGGCTGCCGACGTGCGCTTCGACGACCCGACGGTCTCGCGCCGCCATGCGCTGATCGTGCGCTCCCCCGACGGGGTCCGCCTGCTCGACGACCGCAGCCTCAACGGCGTCTATGTCAACGGCGCCCGGATCGACGGAAGGGTGCTCCAGGACGGCGACGAAATCATCGTCGGGCGCTACCGGCTGACCTTCCTCAGCGTGACCCCCGAGGCGCTGCTCGCGGCCAGCCCCGAAGCGGGCGCCGGGGGCTCTTCCTGAGCGTCGCGGGGCGAGCTCCGCGCTGCGGCGCCGCAGCGTAGTATCGACGGCATGGCGCAGACGATCGCGGTGCTCTCCCAGAAGGGCGGAACGGGCAAGACGACAACCGTCCGGACGCTGACCGACGTGCTGCGCCGGGCCGGGCTGCGGACGCTGGCAATCGATCTGGACCCACAGGGCAACCTGTCGGACTACTTCGACCTGCCGACGGACGCCGAGCCGACGATCGCCGACGTCCTCTCGGGCCGCTCGGCCCTGGACGAGGCGATCCTGCAGGACATCGTCCCGGCCAATCTGAGCCTGGCCGAGGCGGAGCTGATGCTCGGCGGCAAGATGGGCCGCGAGCTGACCCTGCGCAAGGCCCTCGCCAAGGCCGGGGCGGACTACGACGTCGTCCTGATCGACTGCCCGCCCTCGCTGGGGCTGTTGACGATCAACGCCCTGGTCGCGGCCGACCAGGCGCTGATCACCGCCGAGGCGCAGTACTTCGCGCTGCAGGGTGTCGAGCAGGCGATCGAGGTCGTCGAGCTGGCCAGGGACAGCCTCAACCCCCGCCTGAGGTTGCTGGGCGTCCTGCTCAACCTCGCCGACATGCGTACGGTCCACTCGCGCGAGGCACTCGTCTCGCTGCAGGAGCGCTTCGGCGAGCAGGTCTTCCAGACGGTCATCCGCAGCTCGATCGCCTACGCCGAGTCGGCCGAGCGGGCCCGCTCGATCCTCGATTACCGCCCCGACCTTGGCGCGGACTACATGGCGCTGGCCGGGGAACTGCTGGAGCGTCTGGGCGGCCTGGACGGCGCCGGTGAGCGCGTCGAGGCACTGGCCCGGGCCGCCGCCGGGCCGGCGTAGCTCAAAGCTCGCTGACGTAGGCGCCCTGGGGCTCGAAGGGCGCACGCAGGACGGCCGCCCAGCCCTCGGCCTCGCCCGCCAGCGCCTCGGCCACGGCGCCGGTCTGCTCGTAGTGACACCAGACGAGGACGGCCGGTCCGGCGCCTGAGATCGTCGCCCCCAGCGCGCCGAGCTCGGGCGCACGGAGGGCCAGCTCGTAGGAGCGCGGGAACAGGTGCGAGCGGCGCTCCTGGTGGAGGCGGTCCTGCAGGCCGCGGGCGAGCTCCTCCCAGTCCCCCCGGGCGAGTCCGAGCGTCAGCAGAGCGCCATGGGCGACGTTGAAGACCGCCTCGGAGATCGGCACCTGCTCGGGCAGGGCCGCCCGCGCCGCCTTCGTCCGGACGGCCTCCTCGGGGACGACGACGAGCGCCTCGAGGCCCGTTGGCGGCTCGAAGCGCGTCGCGCGGCCGTCGGCGCAGATCACGAAGCCGCCGTGGATCGCGGCGGCGACGTTGTCGGGGTGGCCCTCCAGGGCAGTGGCCTCGGCCAGCAGATCGATGTCCAGCTCGAACAGGTGGTCGGCCGCCATCAGCCCGGCGACGATCGCCGAGGCGCTCGAGCCCAGGCCGCCCGACAGGGGGATCTCCGAGCTGATCCTGAAGGTGAAGCCGTCCGCCGGGTGCAGGCGCTCGAAGGCCCGCACGCACAGGTTCTCCCGGCCGCGGGCAACAGCCAGGTCGGTCTGGACCGCGAACCGCCCCGTCTCCTCGACTTCGAGCTCGAGCGTCAGGGCGATCGCGCCCGCCATGCAGTCGAACCCGGGCCCCAGGTTGGCCGATGAGGCCGGCACCCGCACGAGGCGCCTACGGGTCACCCAGTACCGCCTCCTCGATCGGGCCGATCTCGACGGGGCAGGAGATGACCCTGCCGTCGTTGTTGGCGATCGCCGTCTCGGGATCCTTCAGACCACGCCCGGTGAGCACGCAGACGATCGACTCGGCGCCTTCGGCGCCGTACTTCAACAGGCCCGCCACCGATGCGGCCGAGGCGGGCTCGCAGAACATCCCTTCGCGGGAGGCCAGCAGCCGGAAGGCGGCGAGGATCTCGGCATCCGTCACCGAGCGGATCGAGCCGCGCGAGTCGGTCGCGGCGGCCATCGCGTCCTCCCAGCGGACGGGGTTGCCGATGCGGATCGCGCTGGCGACCGTTTCGGGGCTCTCGAAGACGTGGCCCTCGACCAGCGGCGCCGCACCCGCGGCCTGGTAGCCGAGCATCCGCGGCGCCGCCCCGACCTCGCGGAAGCCGCGCCAGTAGGAGGTGATGTTGCCGGCGTTGCCGACCGGGATGCAGAGCGCCTCGAGCGACCCTTCGAGCCCCTCGTGGATCTCGAAGGCGGCCGTCTTCTGCCCTTCGATCCGGTACTCGTTGACCGAGTTGACCAGCACGATCGGGTGCGAGGAGGTGAGCTCCCGGACCATCGTCAGGGCCTGGTCGAAGTTGCCCTGCAGCGAGATCACACGGGCGCCGTGGACGAGCGTCTGGGCAAGCTTGCCCTGGGCGATCTTGCCGTCCGGGACGATCACCGCGCAGGTGATGCCGGCGCGGGCCGCGTAGGCGGCGGCGCTGGCGGCGGTGTTGCCCGTCGAGGCGCAGATGACCGCCTTGGCGCCCTCGCGGACGGCGGCCGAGACGGCGCAGGTCATGCCCCGGTCCTTGAACGAGCCGGTCGGGTTGGCGCCCTCGAGCTTCAGCCGCACGGTCGCGCCGACCATCTCCGAGAGCACGGGTGCCCGCAGCAGCGGCGTGGAGCCCTCCTGGAGGGTCACGAGCGGGTCGCCGGCGGTGAACGGGAGGCGCTCGTGGTAGCGCTCGATCAGCGGCACGTGCGTGCCGGAGAAGGCGGCCCCTTCGACCGGGCGCAGGTGGCGGCTCCACGCGCTGGCAGCTTTGCTCACAGAAACTCCTCTTCGATCACACGGATGGTCCGGGGTGCGGAGCGCATGAAGTCGAAGGACCCGATCCGCTCGACGGCACTGCGCAACCCCGATTCAAGCACCGGGTGGGTCACCATGACCAGGCGGGCATGCTCGCCCATGCCCCGCTGCAGGACCGACTTGATCGAAACGCCGTACTCGCCCAGGATCTGGGTGACCGAGGCCAGCACGCCTGGACGGTCGGCCACGTCGAGATGAATGTAGAAGGCGCTCTCGACATCCTCGACCAGCGTCAATGCCAGGGGCGGTGCGGGCGGGCGGGCGCCGCCGGTCATCACGCTGACCACATCGCCGAGGACTGCGCTGGCGGTCTGAAGGCCCCCCGCCCCCGGGCCGGACATCGTGATCTCGGTGATCGCCTCGGACTCCACGGTGACGGCGTTGAAGGGCCCCGAGATCGCCGCCAGCGGATGGCCCGGATAGAGGAACGTCGGGTGGACGTGGACCGAGAGGCCGCCGTCGCGGCGCTCGGCTGTGCCGATCAGCTTCAGCGCCAGGTCGAGCTCGCGGGCATACTGCAGATCGTCGGTCGAGAGGTGCTCGATCCCCTCGTAGCGGACCTCGTCCAGGTGGACCGGCGAGCCGAAGGCCAGCCGGGCCAGGATCGCCATCTTGGCCGCTGCATCGCGTCCCGACACGTCGTCGCTCGGGGCGGCCTCGGCGTAGCCGACGCGCTGGGCCTCGGCCAGCGCCTCGGCGTAGGTCGAGCCGCCGGTCATCTCGGTGAGGATGAAGTTGGTCGTGCCGTTGACGATCCCGTGGATGCGCTCGATGGGCGTCGCCGAGAGCGACTCCTCGAGCACCCGGACGACCGGCACGGCGCCCGCCACGGCGGCCTCGAAGCGCAGCCTGACATCGTGCTCGCGGGCCGTCTCATAGAGCTCCTCGCCGTGCTGGGAGAGCAGCTGCTTGTTGGCGGTGACGACGTGGCGACCGGCACGCATTGCCCGCAGCAGGTACTCACGCGCCGGTTCGATGCCGCCCATCACCTCGACGAGCAGCTCGGAGCCCTCGAGGATCTCCTCGAAGTCCCCCCGCGAGCGGGTCAGGATGCCGCTCAGCACGGGGCGGCGGCCGTTCATGCGCTCGATCTCGTCGGCCCGCTGGTCGAGCAGCGGCGCGAACGCCCCGCCGACGTTGCCGTGGCCGAGCAGGCCCACCCGGAAGGGGGCCGCGGTCGCGGGGGCTTCAGCCGACATCGCGGGCTGTCAGATCCTCGAAGCTCTCGCGCCGTACGACGACGCGGGCCTCGCCCTCGCGGCAGAAGATCACCGGCGGCCGGGGGACGCCGTTGTAGTTGTTGGCCATCGCGTAACCGTAGGCCCCCGTCACCGGGGTCACGACGACATCGCCGGGGCGCGGGTCCTCAAGGCGGGCCTGAGCGACGATCACGTCGCCCGACTCGCAGTGCTTGCCGGCGAGCCGGCACTCGGTCGAGCCGCCGAAGCGATCGACCAGCTCGGCTTCGTAGCGGGCTCCGTAGAGCATCGGGCGCAGATTGTCAGACATGCCGCCGTCGACGGCGACCCAGCGGGAGACGTTCTGCTTGACGCTCTCGACCGTGTAGAGCGTCACCGCCGCGTTGGCGCAAAGGGCACGGCCGGGCTCGATCAGCAGCCTGCTGGCGGCGGGCAGCCCGCCCGCGGCGACGCCGCCGACGAGCGCCCCGACGTAGTCCTCGATCGAGGGCGGCGCCGGCTGGTCCTCGGTGTACTGGACGCCCAGCCCGCCGCCGATGTCCAGGACCGGGAAGTCGCCCAGCCCGGCGAGCTGGCGGGCGGCGCGGGTGAACGGGTCGAGCTCGAGCAGCTGTGAGCCGATGTGGGCGTGCAGGCCGTGCAGCGCCAGCCCCGGGATTTCGCCGACCCGCTCGATCGCCGCGGCGGCGGCCTCCATCGAGAATCCGAACTTGGAGTCCGCCTGGCCCGTCGAGATCTTCTCGTGGGTATCGCCGCGCACGTCCGGGGTGACCCGCAGCAGGACCGGCTGGCCCTCCGCTCCCCTGTCGGCCAGCACACCGTCGGCGATCAGCGTCCGCAGCCGCTCGATCTCGTCGAAGTTGTCGATCACGATCGTCCCCACACGGTGGCGCAGGGCCATCCGCAGCTCGGCCTCGGACTTGGCGTTGCCGTGCAGGACGATCCGCTCCGGCGCGAAGCCGGCCGCCAGGGCCAGATGAAGCTCGCCGCCCGAGGCGGCATCGCACCACAGCCCCTCCGCCGCGAACAGGGCGAGGACGGCCGTGCAGGGGAAGGCCTTGGAGGCGAAGACGATCTGCACGTCCGCCCGCCCGCTCGCGCGGGCGGCGCCGAGGAAGGCGCGGGCCCGTGCCCGCAGGTCATCCTCGGCGACGACGTAGGCCGGCGTGCCGAACTCGCGGGCCAGCTCGAGCGTGTCGCAGCCGCCGACCTCGAGCACGCCGCGCTCGTTGAGGCGACTGCCCAGCGGGAAGGCGCGCGAGACCGTCGTGCCGGTGATCATGGGCTGATTATCGCCTGCCCGCTCAGGCGGGGGTCGCCCGCAGCGAGGCCGCGCCGTCGCGCGAGACCATGACGCCGAGCCAGGCCAGGCCGATCAGCAGCAGGGCGACGCTCTCGATCTGCGGCGCCGTCAGCCCCAGCGCGACCTCGCTGTTGCGGCGGATGAACTCGACCAGGAACCGCTCCAGGCCCGAGCCGACGAGGTAGAGCGCGAAGATCACCCCGGGGCGGACCCGGTCGCGCAGCTGCCACAGCAGATAGGCCAGCAGGCACATCGTGACCGTCTCGTAGATCGGAGTCGGCTGGACGGTGACGCCGGGAGGCGTGGGCACCGTCCCGTGCGGATAGCCCATCGCCCAGGGCAGTTTGGAGCGGATCCCGTAGTCGCCGTCGCCGGAGACCTGGCAGCCGATCCGCCCGATCGCGTAGCCGAGCGCCAGCGCGGTGGCACACATGTCGAACATCTGCAGTTCCAGAACCTTGCGCCAGCGCATCCAGAGGACGACCCCGATCGCCCCACCGACGGCGCCGCCGTACCAGACCAGGCCCGAGCCGGAGAAGATGTTGCCCAGGATCCCGCCTTTGAGCGAGCTGTAGTTCTGGATCAGGTAGTAGGCCCGGGCCCCGACGACGCCGCCGATCAGAGCCGCGAAGACGATCTCGTAGGACCAGTCGGGCGAGCGGTCGAGCTCGCGCAGGCGACGGGCGACGACCGCGCCGCAGGCCAGGAACCCCAGCGCGAAGCAGACGCCGAAGGTCTTGATCGACAGCCCCAGGACTTCGACTTCGGGCTTCATCGGGTGGGTCGGTCCGCCGTTGTCATCAGCGGGCCACTTTAGGGCACCGCAATCAACGTCTGCGAGAATCAGGCCGTGGCCACCAATCGGTCGAATTTCGGCAAGGACACGGGCCTGCAGGCGCGGATGGTCTTCACGATGTTCCTGCTGGGGCTGCTCTACGTCGTCTTCGTGGGCGTCCTGTTCGCCGCCGGGGCCGGCGCCGGGATCATCATCGTCGTCGCCGTGGCGCTGCTGCTGCTGCAGCTGTTCGCCTCGGACAAGATCGGGATGGCGACGCTGGGGGTCAAAGAGGTCACCCCCGCCGAGGAGCCGGAGCTGCACGGGATCATCGAGCGCCTCTGCGTGCAGGCCGACC
>Ga0181519_10003568_pt1 | contig 12794 bp, 13 predicted proteins | sample PEATcosm2014_Bin_26_FD_121102 | JGI IMG/M metagenome (GOLD analysis project Ga0181519, IMG submission 121102) | Peatland microbial communities from MTU Mesocosm Facility, Houghton, MI, USA - PEATcosm2014_Bin02_10_metaG | ecosystem: Environmental > Terrestrial > Soil > Wetlands > Peat | place... | reverse complement strand
GGTCTGCTCCTTGCCTTCCTTGGTCGTCCGGAACGCATTTTAAGCCGCGATCAATTGCTCGATCTCTCGCGACTTCGCGGTACGGACGTCTACGATCGTGCAATCGATGTGCAGATCTTGCGCCTGCGGCGCAAGATCGAAACCAATTCATCGAGGCCGGAGTTGATCAAGACCGAGCGAGGGCTGGGTTACCGGTTCTGCGCCCCGGTAGCGGCCATGCACTCAACGGCGAGGCTAAATGCTCCAGCGGCAGCTCAGGATCGAGAACCGCGCCGGATGCTGCGCGCGCGATCTGATCGTCCTGCTCTCACGTGTCAATGACGTAGGAACGAACATGAATACTTCCTGCAAAGAACACAATGCGGTCATTTGCGCCAATCTTGGAACGGTGGCTTGCGGATGGCGCGGTTTCGGTCGATAGCCGGCGCATGGCATTGGTCCGGCTGTGGCGCTCACGATTGGGCCTATCGTGGCAAGCGATTCACGGTAATCTGACCGGGGCCATCGCCCGCCGCCGCCTCTAAGGAATCGCTCTACGCAGACTGTCACCGGCATCCTGGGCGGCTAGCCGGCCAATGGCGGCCCAATCGAGGTCATCGTCGCCCTGGGCGAGAAGGCGCAGAAATCGGTCACGCAGCAGGCTCGCCAGCGGCATGGGCACGCGCAGACTCTCGGCCGCAGCCAGCGCAAGTCGGATGTCTTTATATCCAAGCGACGCAGCGAATGCCGCCGGCTCAAAGCTATCTTGAGCGATTAGGCCGCCGTAGGTTTTGTACGACGGCAGGTTGAACACGGTGGAAGTGAGGAGCTCAACGTACGCACGTCGGTCAATGCCGGCTTTACCGATGAGCGCGATCGCCTCGCCCAACGCCTCGATGGCTGCGGCCTGCAGAAAATTGCCGCTGAGTTTTACCAGATTCGCCGCCCCTGGCTGCGTACCGATCGATAGGGTTTTCTGTCCCAACGCGCTGAACAGCGGCAGGCAGGTATCAATGATACCGGGGTCGCCCGCGGCGACGATGAATAGCTTTGCCGACGCCGCCATATCCGGGCGTCCGAACACCGGCGCGGCAATGTAGCCTTGTCCCGCGTGCGCATGCATTTTGGTCAGATGTTCGGACAGCGCAACGCTGATGCTGCTCATTGAGATATGAATGGCGCCCTGTGGCAGACTGGCGATGAGTCCGTCGTGAGAGAGCACGATATCAGATGCGGCTGCGTCGTCCGCAAGCATAGTGATCACCGCTTCACCACCGCATGCTTCGGCAAGAGTCTTGGCCTCATGTGCGCCGAGCGCGATGAGCGAGCCGCTTCTTCCGGGACTGCGATTGAATACGCTGACGTTGTGTCCGGCCTTCACCAGGTTGGCCGCCATGGCCGAGCCCATGCGGCCGAGCCCGACGAATCCTACTTTCATAGCGGAATCTCCGTACTAGCGGCCATTTCGGAACGCTCCGGAGGCGCCATGAACTCAGGACCAACGGGATCCAAAATCGTGGTGTCCACGATGTGTTCGATCTGCTCCCGCTCTGCCTTATCGAGCGACCAACCGGCAACACCGAGTGCCGCCTCCAACTGATCGGGGTGACGGCCGCCCCAGAGCGCGACACTGATACCCTGGTCGAGCATCCAGCGCACGGCCAGATGGATCACGCGCCGGTGAAAGCGACGCTGTGCGAGTTCGCCGAGTTGCCGGACGGCGTCGAGATACTGCGAAAAACGGGGCGGCTGGAACTTGGGATCGACCCGCCGTAAATCGTCGCCTTTGAAAGTGGTGTCCGGCCGCATGCTCCCGCTCAAGAGTCCGCGACAGAGCGCTCCGTATCCCAGCGTCACAATATTGTTGGCATGGCAGTAGGGCAGCATCTGCGCTTCAATGGACCGCTCGAATAGGTTGTAGGGTGCCTGCAGCACGTGCAGGGGCGCCACTTGGCGGAAGCGCTCCATCTGCGCTACCGAGAAATTGCTGACGCCGATGGCACGGATCTTTCCCTGCTGGTACAGCGAGCGCATGGCCTCGGCGGTCTCCTCCACCGGAACCAGCGGGTCGGGCCAATGGACCTGGTAAATGTCGATGTAATCGGTGCGCAGGCGGCGCAGCGAATCATCGACCTCGTGCAGTATCCGAGCGCGGGTGGCGTTCCGATAGACCTTGCCGTTGCGCCATTCCAGTCCCGTCTTGGTCGAAATGACCGCCTGAGGGCGCAGGTGCGCGAGAGCTGTCCCAACGATCTCCTCTGACACGCCAAAGCCGTAGACTGGCGCGGTATCGATTAGATTGATGCCTTGGCGCAGTGCGGCGCGAATGGTGTCAATCGATTCGCGTTGATCGGTTCCGCCCCACATCCATCCGCCCATGGCCCACGTTCCGAGCGCTACCCGCGAGACCCGCAGTTGCGTCGCAGGGATTTCCACAAATTCAGTTTCGACGGTAGGCGCTTCGGCGTGCGTAGCTGGTGTCATGATATGTTCGCTCCCGCTTGAATTAGTGGGTACACCTTGGACTCGATGGATATTTGGCGTATTGCAGATTCTGCCGCATCGGTTACGGATGAAATGTGCGGACGTCCCAGGGCGGATAAAAGCCGCAGGGCGAGCCGCAACCGCCGTTCCACTTGCGCGCTGCGACTGACGTCGCTGAGGCACCAATTGCAGAAGTGTTCGCAGTTATTGGTCAGCAAGCGATAATCATTCTCGCCGAGGCGCGATCGAGCGCGCCGGACAATCTCCGCGGGTGAATACGGCGACCTCGGGTGATCCATGATCCGCACACCGTGACCGTAGCAAAATCGAGACAGGGGTACTTCCTCGACCGGGCCACATTGCCGGAAGCCAGAACTGCCCGAATAATGCACCACTCGACCGCGGCCGACATACACCCCATGATGGCTGTAGCCGCGACGCGAGGTCGTCAGATGGGCGCCCAGAGGAGGCTCTTGCTCCAGTCCCGACGGCCAGCGCCGAGCCGGGTCCGCGTGTCGCATGGTCGCCAGGCCGTCTTGCGTAAACGACGGGTGCTTTTTGATGCATTTGTCATTGGGATTAGCTGGTGTGTCGTCCATCTGAGCCTCTTTTGGCTGCCCTGACATCCGGTCAATTGCCTCTCCGAGCAATTTCCGGCCCCTGCGTTACCAGTCGATTGCTCGAGCCTCATGCCGCATTTCGTTTGTACTGGACTCAATCTCCTGAGGCTTGCGGCCTGACATGAGCCGCCGCGGCGGGCGTGCTATGCACCGCTTGCTTGACAGCGAAACCGTCAGCGATCATGCCAAGGAGGAGTGCGGTGATCAGCACTGCAGCAACGATTGCGAACATTCGGGTGGTATTCATGGGCATTTCCTTGAGTAGAGATCGAGCACTGAGATGTGCAATCTACTCGGGCCACAAAGAGTGCGAATTTCCTTCGAGACGCCCGGCATTTCAGTTGAAATTCGCGTCGAACGGTTGCTCCGAGCCTGCCGCGCGGCTGCAAACCGCTCGGGTCATCAATCTACTAAATGTTTCATTGGCAACTAATTCGACGGCTGCTGCAATAGCCGGGAAATGGTCCATGAGCAGTCTACCCATTGCATAGTGTTGGGCCGCTTCTGGGAGGGAGTAGGGAACATGCAAACAGACGTCGCAGTTCGCCAGCCACACCTTGGGGGCGATGATGATCGCTCGCTGACTTCGGTGTTCTCTGCCTATGTTGTGAGCGCCACCCTCTGGCTGCTGTTCGCCACCGGCGTGGGGCTAGTGATTGCGTACAAGTTCTCCGCGCCGGAGTTCGGTCCCGGTGCGTGGTTGACCATGGGGCGACTACGGCCCATCCATACCAACGCCACGTTCTACGGATTTGCGAGTATCGCCTTGGTCGGATTGGGTTACTACGTTGCCGTCCGCAGTTGCGGGACGAAACTGTACAGGGCCAGCCTGGCGTGGGCCGGACTGGTGCTCTTTAACCTGGCGGCAATCGCCGGTACCGTTGCGTTGGACCTCGGTTGCAACGATGGCGATCTCGAATACCGCGAATGGCCATGGTGGATCCGCTTGATCTTTGTGGCGGCCCTGGCAGTGACGGCATGGAACCTCATCGCGACGGTCGCGCGGCGCAGCGGCGAAGACATCTACTTGTCCAACTGGTACATCATCGGCGGTACGTTGTGGACCTGCATCATCGCCGTCGTAGGTGTTGCTCCGTGGTATCAGTACGGCCTCGGTCAGGTGTCGGTATCTGGATATTACATGCACAACGCGGTGGGCATGTGGTTCACGCCCCTGGCGCTGGGCATGATCTATTACACACTACCGAAGTTGCTGAACCGGCCCATCTACTCCTATGCGCTGGGCGTGTTCGCGTTTTGGACCAACCTGGTGTTCTATCCGATCATCGGTGCGCACCATTTTTTGTTCAGCCCCCTGCCGTGGTGGCTGCAGACGATTGCCATCGTGTTCAGCGTAGCGATGTTGGTACCGGTGTGGGGCGGTAGCAGCAACTTTTTGCTGACCATGCGCGGAGGAACGCGCGACGTGGTGCGGTCATATCCGCTGATGTTCATCTTCGTCGGCGTGATTTGCTACCTGATCGGGTCCACCGAAGGGACGCTCGAGGCGCTCCGTTCGCTGCAGGAGGTCTGGCACCTCACCAGTTTCACCGTTGCTCATTCCCACCTGACCATGTACGGCATCATCGTATTCACGATATGGGGCGGCGTTTACGCTCTACTGCCGCTGGCATCCGGCAAGCGGGCTAGCCAAAGGGGCATGGCGCTGCATTTCTGGATGGCACTCGTCGGCCTTTTTATCTACGTCACGTCGCTATCCATCGGTGGCACCATCCAGGGACTGGATTGGATGCACGGATTGCCGTTCATTCAGTCGGTGGTGGATATGCAGACCTATTACCTGTGGCGCGGCGTGGGCGGTGCGCTCATGTTTTTGAGCCATATGGTGTTTGCCTGGAACGTTTGGCGCATGTGTTATGGACGCGGCGGGCCGGTATCGCAGGCGGAATCCCTCCGTGCCGGGGACACTGTCGCGTGAACAAGCTGGTGCTCATCGCGGGCGGGTCGACGCTGGTCTACGCCATCCTCGCGTGGATGATGGGGGTATTGCCCGGGATCGAGCTGTCGAAGACACCGGCCGGCCCTGGCGTGGAGCCGCTGACTGCACTGCAGTCGGAGGGGCGCGACGTGTACGTGGCCAATGGGTGTGGTTATTGTCATACCCAGCAGGTGCGGCCGCTCGGTGCGGACAAGGTATTCGGGCGCCCGTCCGCTGTAGGTGATTTCACGTACCAAACTCCGGAACTGCTCGGCTCGGAACGTACCGGTCCCGATCTCACCGATATCGGCGCGCGCCAGCCCAGTGCGGTATGGCAGTACATTCATCTCTATAACCCGCGCGCGGTCGTGCCCGAATCGATTATGCCGTCGTTTAACTGGCTGTTCGAGGTGATCGGTCAAGCGCCGGTTGGCGCAACGCCGGTGCCACTGCCGGAAGCCTATGCCCCGGCGAATGGTGTGGTGGTACCCACCCACAAGGCGGAGGCGTTGATCGCCTATCTGGCCTCATTGAAACAGCCCCCTTTGTTGGGGGCCGAGGTAGCCGGCGGCGAACCGGCCATGGCCGATATGGCCGACTCGGTAACCACGGCAAGTGCGACAACATCCGACCGCATGACGTCACCCGACCGTGGCTACGATGCGGCGAAAGGCGCCACATTGTTTACGGCCAACTGCGCGGCCTGCCATCAAGCCAACGGCGAAGGTTTACCGGGTGCGTTCCCATCGCTCAAGGGTAACGTCGCCGTCAACGATGACGATGCCACGATGCACATCCAGGTGGTGTTGCACGGCCTTCACGACACCAAAGTGGGTGGCGTCGCCTACGCCAGTGCCATGCCGCCATTTAGCGCTACGCTCAGCGATGCGGAGGCCGCTGCTATCATCGACTACGAGCGCGCTTCGTGGGGCAACCACGGCAAGCCAGTCGTCGCCGCGCAGGTGGCGGCTGAGCGGGCGAAGGCAAAATGAAATCCAATATATTGCAATGCGCACTATCGCGACGGAGGTCATTGTGCATCATCATTTGATCGGCCCGTACTGGGGCAACGTCATTATCATCGGGATCGCCGCTTCGATTACCGCGGCATGTTTCGCGGCAATGTTCGGCATGCTGTGGCGCCCCGGAGAAACCGACCCACATCACCCTAAATATGTGGTACTGCGCCATGACCGATGAAAGAGGAGACCTCATTGGCAAACCACATGTCAGGGTCTACTTGGACGATAACCCGCAGCCAATCATAGATCGAGAACCCCCAATCGATGTTGATATCGACACGCGGAGCTTGCCAGACGGCGCGCATCGCCTGGTGATCCGCGCCGCGAGTCAAAACGGGCGGGAGGGTGTCGAGGAAATTCCGTTCGCGGTGCAAAACGGGCCGGGAATCATCGTATCGGGCTTGCGCCGCCACTCGATACGCAGCGGCAATGTGCGCTTTACCGTGGACGCATTCAGCGCCGATGATCCATTCGACGCGAGACGCGCCGAGGCGCGCTCGCAGATTCCGGTATGGGTGTGGGTCATGTCCCTGTTCGTGATCGCCTGGGCCGTTTGGTATGCCGATCGCATGTGGGATGTGCCGGCGCCCTACGCGAAAACGCCCACCTACAATCACTGAGCGGCGTCGGAAGGATCGGCGCGCGCGAGCTCGCGCCGCACGGCGACGCGGACTGGTAACGCAGGTGCTCGCAGCGATCGGTGCGAATTGCAGGCCTGCATTCTGATGCGCGGTGTCGACTCTTGAGCGGCCAACAAGGTGCGTGGTTTCGTAGTGTGGATGGAAGATTCATTTGCATTTTGTCGGTAATGAAATCGGAGAGCGCGAATGTCATCGGTAACAGCGGTGACATTGGTTTCGGGATCCGCAGGGGTAGCATTTTGGTGCGGATCTTTCCGTTTGGCGACTCCAGCAATTCGAGGGGCTTATGCGCGAAATCCTTCGTCATTTGATTACGGTGGTTGCTACCTTCTGTCTGCTGGTATTGTCCTGCGAGCATGCCATCGGCCAGGTGCGGAAGGGCGCGGCTGCCTATGGCGGTTGGCAGGATGACAAACCGGAGGTGCGGCGTCTGCGCCGACCGGAGGATGCATCGCTCGTTGCAAGGCCGACTTATGCTGTCGCACAAGTCGTGCGGATGGACGATCGCGCACTGCGGTACGCACCGGACGGCCTCTCGGTACAACTAGTGATGTCGAAACTGCACATGCCGCGGGTGATCCGCCTGGCGCCAAACGGCGATCTGTTCGTGCTCGACAGCCTGTTCAATACAGTGCGCGCTTTACGGATACGGGCCGGCACCCGCAAACCGACGCGACGCGAAGTCTTTCCGAGTGGATTGCAGCCGCCTTTCGGTATCGCCTTCTATCTTCTGGGGTCCACCCAGCACCGGATCCACATCGCCAACAGCGATGGTGGGGTCCGAATCGCATTGTCGGCGGATGGCAATCGACTGTTCCTTTCCGTGGGATCAGGATCGAACGCCCCCAAAAACACGTTTCCGGAGCCGCCATTGACCGTGCATCCGGCACCACGCATCGCCACCTGCCTACGCAATTGCGACGGCATATCCTATGGCTGGCCCTGGTACTACATGGGCGGACGCGAGGGCCCGCGGCTCGCGGGCGCACGGCCGGCCCTCATAGGCAACGTGACCATTCCCGAAGTGCTGATGCCGGCGCAGTCGGCGCCCCTGCAGATGGTCTTCTACCAACGCGGCAATATTTCGAGCGGGTATCAGGGCAGCGCGTTTGCGGCCATGGATGGCTCTTGGAACCGCGGTAAGCGGACCGGTGAATACGAAGACTTCATGACCGGATCCGTCCCCTCGGACGGCGGGGGCTGGGGTTGCCCTGTGGGTGTGGCAGTGGCCAAAAATGGGGCATTACTCGAGACCGAAGATGGCAATGGCACAATTTGGAGAGTGACGTATGGCAAAAATATCCGATGATGGACTCATGATTGGCGCGTACCTCGGAATGCTGATAGGCGTGCTGCCGGTCGCGGCCGGCGCAGGCGATTCCGTGCAATCAGGCAGCGATGCGTCCAGGGGGCGAACCCTATTTGCAGCGAACTGTTCCGCCTGTCACCAGGCAAGTGGCGAAGGTCTGCCCGGTGCGTTTCCGTCGCTCAAAGGCGATAGCGTCGTCAATAAAGACGACGCTTCGAAACAGATACACGTGGTGCTCGACGGATTGCAGGGCGGGAAGGTTGGCGGCGTGGTTTACGCGAGTCCCATGCCGCCATTCGCCAAGATGCTCAGCGATGCTGATATCGCCGATATCATCAACTATGAGCGCAGCGCGTGGGGAAATCACGGGAAACTGGTGACGGCCGCGCAGGTCGCCTCCGAACGCGCCAATTCCAAGTGACTGACACCGGTGTTTTGGTGTGTCAATGACGTAGAGGTGAAACATGAATATTTCGAGCAAAAATCGCATTGCGGTCATTTGTGCCAATCTTGGACCGGTGGTTTGCGCATTGGGCGGCTTCGCCACATGGGCCGACGCGCAGAATTCAGCTGCGCCGGCGGCCGACCGATCCAATTCCAGCGGTGCGTCGACGACGCAAGACGCAGAATCGGCGGAGAACGACAAATTGAGGAACCGCGTGGCAGCGGCGTTGCACGCGGACCCGTATTTCTACGACGAACATGTCACGGTATCGGTCGAGAAGGGCGCCGTCGTGTTACGTGGGTTCGTCTTTAGCGCTTGGGATTTGCGAGATGCGCTGCGCATCGCTAGGAAGGCGGCTGGCGGCAAGCCGGTGATCGACAATCTGTCGATAAAGTTGGGCGGGCGCCAATAGGCGGCGCAGGGAATAGCGGCACACAAACCGGCGCCGCGTTGCCCAACATAGGGTGGCAGATCGCCGGGAGACCATCTCAAGCCGGTTCTTGACTATGTCGGCGATGACTTGGCAGCGGAGGTTACCCTGGCGAAGCGTGCGGCTGTCGCCGGCATGAGCCCGCACAATTTCGCGGAAATATTCTGTCGAAGCGCAGGCTGCACGCCCGAACGATACGTGCTATCGCAAAGTATCGAGCGCGCCAAGCAATGCTTGCGAAATCCGAGGATCAGGATCATCAACGCAGGATTGGACTCGGGATTTCAAGATCCCGGTCATTATTCGCAGCGGCGACTGGCAGCCAACCCTTGGCGCCGTATGTATACGTAAGGGCTGGCGATCGGCGCGAGAGTAACCGGGCCGCATACAGATTAGCGGCCTGCTGACGCTTGGCCAGGCTGCCGCACGCAGCGACTGATGCAAAAAGGCGCCACCGATCACCGGGAGCGCGTGGCGCATCGCGGTGATTGGGCGCACCAGAGGCGTGGCGGCACATGTCCATTCCGCACTCACCTGCGGCGCTCTTGGTCATGTCCCGCTCAAGATCTCGCGTCGGGTAACCCGTGCGGATCGATGACGAATTTGTGTGCCGCTCCGCGCCGCCATGGCCCCTGGCTTCGAAGCCGGCGCAGTCAACGGCACAATCGACTTCGCGTTCGCCTAGGATCCGTTCGATGTGGTCGGCCGGCGTCCCCCCTTCCGAAAGGTCGATCGTCTCGTAACCGAATGATCGGGCCTGCGCCAGACGCTGCTTGCTGAAGTCCATGACGATGACCTCCTGCTATTGTCCGCACATTAAGATCGTCTGAATGACCGATTGCAGCAGGGTCAACCTATCCGCCGTCCGCGCGAAATCGGAATCCGGCGCGACGCCTAATGATGAGTCGCGCCACGCAGGCGGTCGCCGGCGGCATGGGCATTTCCTCGAGCTATGGGGGCGTGCTCGGATGCTCCTTGACGGCGTCCATCGCCCGAGTGGAGTAGACGAGCGCCGCACCGGCATTTACCGAAACGGCGACGCCCAACGCTTCCGCGACCTCCTCCCTGGTTGCGCCGAGGCGTATTGCGGCATCGGTATGGACAGCGATGCAACCGTCGCAGCGCAACGTGACGGCGACGGCCAGAGAAATGAGCTCGCGCATCTTCGCGCCAAGTGAATTCTTCTTGAGGCCAGCCGAACTGAGTTCCACATATCCCTTAACGGTATCAGGACTGAGCTGACCGAACTCCTTCACACCTGCCGCGAGTTGCGTGCGATATTGCGTCCAATCGAACATCATGTCATTCCCCTCCGCGGTGAATTGTCTCTAGGTGTGTTGGCGCCATGGCGGTTAGGGATTCCCGACCTCGACGGCAGTGGCATGAAACGGCTTCGATGTCGTGTGCGGATCAGCCGAACCAAACAGGGTCTTGAGCTGACCCTCGAGGACGTACCCGGTCGTACCTACGACGGCGACGGACACCGGGCCGTCGGGAAACCCTTCCTTTACTGTCTCGAGATCTCCCGTATCGCCGTTGATCCCCAGGCGCGAGAGTCGGCCCGCTCCGCCGCTTTCCACGAGCAGGATGCTGTCCTTTCCAAAGCGGCGCATGCCATCCGGACGCTCGATGGGCCGCCTGAGCAAGAGCTCGGCGATGGTGCCGGATTGGCCGTCGCCGTCGATCAGAATGCTGAAAACCCTGCTCGTATTCAGTGTATTGACGAAGACGCGATTGTCGAGGATCGAAATGCCGTCGAGGACGCCGCCCTTGGGGCCGAAGGCGCCGTTGCCCGCCCAGACTTGCAGCTGCCGGCCACCCTTCGCCAGGCGATCGACTTGCATGTTATTGCTGTCCGTAACATACGTTGCACCGTCCGCACCAGTCGCAATGTCGTTGCAGAAAGCGCCGTCCGTCGGCAACACATAGCGTGCCTTGAGGTGCCCGGATTGTAGATCGAAAGCGTGCAAGGCAGACGCCACTGGCGCGGATCCGTGGTTCGATCCAAGTGCCGAAGAAAAGCACGCCCACAGCGTATTGGAGCTCTCGTCGGCGAATACGCCGAACACGCCGAGAGGGGTCTCGGAGTCCGGCCCGATCCATGCCTCGGCAGTTGCCGAATTTGGCTTCACACGAAAGATCGTGCGGGTGCCGATGCTGCCAATGATGACTGTGCCGTCAGCAGTGGAGGTGAGGCTCTCGGGATAGATTCTCTCACCCGGTATGTCAAGTTGAGCGGGAATCGTCGCACTCGTACCCAAGGTGACGGGCGCATTCGAGGTGGTTGGCGAACGGTGGCTCAAGCCCCAGATGTAGGCCGCCAGCGCCGATACTTGATCGGAGGTGAGCGGAGCGCCGCCCATGGGCGGCATGGAGGAGCGATATTGCTTGGGCTGCGGCACACCGTCGGTGATGGTTTTCGCAATCGCGGGGTAGCTGCCATCGCTCCACAGCCACTGGGTGTCGGTCAGGTCCGGACCCAGTGGGGTGCCCTTCGCGTCCGATCCATGGCAACCCGTGCAGGTTGCGCCGCTGACTTGACCGTGGAAAATTCGATCGCCCAGCGTAACCATCTCGCGGGTCGCGCCGGCCGGAACGGGAAGGCCCGCGGTCTCGGCAGCCCCGGCATCGGGGTGAGTGCCTTCGGGCGGTTTCGCGTCATCGGCGCTGACGTCGCCGGCGGGAGCTGATGCGCTCGGACACGGGGTGTATTTGGGAGCTGCGCTTTCAGCGATTGATCCGCCTCGATAGACGATGCGGTAGATCCGACCACGCACGTCATCGGAGACGAAGAGCGAGCCGTCCGGCCCGACCGCCACGCCGGACGGTCGATGTTCGGCTTGACCGGGCGACGCCACTGCGCCTGCAAATCCGTCGGCAAAGACCTCGCACTGCCCCGACGCATGATTGTCCGCCAAGGCCTGGAACACGACGTTATAGCCGCTTTGCGGGTAGGGCGCTCGATCCCACGAACCATGGAAGGCGATGAAGACCCCGTGACGGTAATGGGCCGGGAATTGCTGCTTGTCGTACAGCGCCATCGCGTTGGGTGCCCAGTGCGCTGGAAACGCCGCTATCGGGGCGCTCTTGGTCGCGCACACTCCCTGTGTCTTGCCGCCGTCGCCGCCGTACTCGGGGGCGAGAACCAATTTTCCCTGAATGGCGTCGTAGTAGCACTCCGGCCACCCGTAGTCGCCGCCCTGTCTCAAGAGCAGCAACTCTTCCGCGGGCAGGGTGGCCTCTTCCTCGGGCTTGTACAGATCCGGCCAATTCGCGTGCAACTGGTCACGCCCGTGTTGTGTGACGAAGATGTGGCCGGCGGCGTCGATCGCGAAGCCCTCTGCATTGCGAATCCCGGTGGCGAAGCGCTCGGCCGGCGAGAATGCCTGATTCGCTTTGTCCGCGTCATACCGCCAGATGCCGCCGCGCGTCTCGAGCTCGGTGCATCGGACGATGCCCGGCGATTTCAACGTGCGATTCTTCTCCTGACAGGCGTTGGTCGCGGTAGCGACGTCGATGAACAGGGAACCGTTGCCGTCGATCGTGAATGGGTGCATGGGATGATCCCCGCCCAGCGGCAAGCCGGTCACCACCGGCACGGCGGGACCCTGCGGGACGATCGAACCTGCACGCAGCGAATAGCGCACGATCTTGTCGTTGATCTCGGCGAAAAGGGCGCCCTTGCGCAGGGCGATGCCCGTTCCGCCCGCGCCCCCGCTCTGTACTGTCTCACCGAAGCGCTGGATGACGTCGGCCTTTCCCCCGCCGGTCGTGTCTTTGAGAGCAACCAGGAAGCCGCCCGCATGCGGCGTGTCGTTGCCGTAATAGCGGCCCGACCAGGTGTTCACGTACACGACACCGTCCGGCGCGACGACCAGGTGGCGCGCATGGCCGACGCCGTCGGCGAAAATGCTGGCGCAAAAGC
>Ga0181519_10003552_pt1 | contig 12836 bp, 13 predicted proteins | sample PEATcosm2014_Bin_26_FD_121102 | JGI IMG/M metagenome (GOLD analysis project Ga0181519, IMG submission 121102) | Peatland microbial communities from MTU Mesocosm Facility, Houghton, MI, USA - PEATcosm2014_Bin02_10_metaG | ecosystem: Environmental > Terrestrial > Soil > Wetlands > Peat | place... | reverse complement strand
TGGCGGCCTTTGGTCGGCCAGGAGGTCCAGGAGGGCCAGGAGCCGAGCCTCGTTCGGCCGACGACGACATCGCCCTGCTTGCCGGATTGAGCCAAGAGGTGGCCATGCGCTTGGCAGCGACGGTCACGGCCAACCTGCTCGACGCACTAGACGGCGGCGATCTGGAAGCCACCCGCGCCCGCCCGGCCCTCGAGGCGTCGTTGTTCGGTCGGGCAAGCGACGCCGTGCGGACCTGGAGTGGCGGCCTCAGCTCCGCGGTCGACCTGGAGGTGGTCGATCCCGGGAAGGCTCGCATCGCCCGAGATGGCGACGGCACAATCCACCTGGCCCTCCCGCTCGAATGGGTCGTCGACGTATGGGGTCGGGAGCTGGCGGTCGTCGGGGCCCGGCTGGCGCTCGCCCTGGTCGCAGGATCGCCCAGCAGTACGAGACTCACGACGGTGGGATGGGACCTTGCGCCTCCCCGCGATCTGATCGTCGAGCTGCTCTGACGTAGTGCTTTCCGGCTGCGATGCGCGCTTCGCAGCCGCCCCCTCGCTGGGCGTGGTGATGCGGTGAAAAGAGTCACACAGTTGCATCACGATGCGGTGCCGACTCGGGACCCGACCAGTTCTCATTGGGGCACGCTCCGTGCAGGTGGGACCGCGCCTGGTGCTCCGGTACCCCCATTGTCCGTTGATTCCCCTCGAGGACCAGTCCGTCCGACCAGGTCACCTCCGTCGCTGGGACTAGCGAGACTTCGGGTCGGATGAGGCTTCCGATCTGGACGCCGCGGGCGTTCGTTCCCCCGCTTCGCCGGTCGCGCACCCAGCCAACCCGGGCGGCAGCCCACGACCCCGCGCGGCAAGCTTGGATTGCGTGATGACGTTGCTGACCAGGCTATTCGGGTCGTACGTCCCGGTGGGACGAGCCCTTTGCGGCGGTCTTGGTGACGTCGGTGGTGACGTCGGTGGTGATGTTGGTGATGCGTCACCGACCCGGATCTCAAGACGGCGAGCATCCCACGGTCTTGGATCAGACCACCCGGGTGGCTCCCTCGGACTGGTCAAGCTCGATGGTCACGGCGTCGGGCCGTGAGCGGAGGAGCCGGACCAATTCGACGGCATGGGTCGTGAGGACCACCTGTGTCCACTCCGCCGCGACCTCCACCAGGTGCGCCAATGCCGGAAGGAGATCGGTGTGGAGACTCGCTTCGGGCTCGTTCAGCACCACGACGCCGGGCGGCCGTGGGGCCAGGAGCACGGCCGCCAGGAAGAGGAACCTGAGCTGGCCGTCCGAGAGCTCGCTGGCCACGAGCGGCCGGAAAAGGGATCCGGTGTCGAGCAGGAGATCCAGGCGGCCCGAATCATCGTCCTCGTCGATCACCACCTGCGCACCGTCGAAGGCTTCAGCGACGCAGTGCTCGAGCGCCCTACGGTCGCCGTCGCGTTGGATTGTGGCCAAGGCCGCCGCCAAGTCTGAGCCGTCATCGGCCACGGCGAGGGTACGCGTACCGAGACTGGGCCGGCGAGCAGGCGCCTCTTCGTCCGTTCGAAGCTGGTGGTGAAAACGCATCCCAAGGAGGGCTTCGCGGACGGCAGCGAGCTCGGGGTACTGCCGAGCGTCCATCAGCTGAGAGAGAACCGACTCAGATCCGTGGAAAGCGGCCGGGAAGACAACCCGGTGGCCCTCCTCGTCCCGCACGAACGCCGTGGCCCCTGAACGGTCAAGCATCTCGACCGGTCGGTCGGCGGCGTCGGGGAGTTCGATGCGTTCGGTTGTGATGACCGGGTCGAGGGGAAACGCGAACATCTTTCGGTTTGCGTCGCCCCGACTCACCGTGGCCAGCGACACCTCGTAGCGAGCCCCGTCGAAGTCGACGGCGAGACGGACGACCGGTTCCCCATGGCGCCGACCCGCCCACACCACCGAGGGCATCCCGCCTTCGGCCACGATCTGTCGGGCGACATCGCCGGCCCCGCAGGCCCGGGCGATCTGCAGCGCTCGGTAGATGTTGGTCTTGCCCACCCCGTTGGCTCCGGTCACCAACGTGATCCGGCCGAAGTCCAGAGTCACGCCGCGGAGCGATCGGTAGCCGTCCACCTCCAACCGCCTCAACACGACCCTGTGAACCTTCCGAGTCCAACCCGGAACAGTGGGTCAGGTGCACCCGTCGGACGGGGCCCGGCGGGCAGACAGGTCCACGCCCATGGATGGTGACGTCCGCTCACCGAGTCAGGTCCTCAACACCGGCCGAGTCGCACCCGCTCCTGGTTGCGTTCGACCTGGCATCACTGGCCGGACCGGACGCCACGGGGCTGAGACCGATGGCCAGTTCCCCCATGACCTTTGCCGCTGCGCGGTCAGCCGTCTCGAGGAAGTGGGCGTACGTGCGGAGGGTCAGGTTCGGGTTGGCGTGACCCAGGCGGCCGGCGATCGTTCGGATGCCCACGCCCCGACCAGCTAGCGCCGTGGCCGAGAAGTGCCGTAGCCCGTGGAAGGTGACCTGGCTCAACTCAAGTTTGTCCCGAACCCCACGGAACGTGCCGCTCACCCGGATCGGCCGGTAGGGCTGGCTGGCGTCCACCTCCTGGGACCAGACGAAGCTTGTGCCCCCGATCGTGGTCCCGGCCAAACGGGCCCGTTCGTCGGCGACCGCCCGTTGTCGGCGGAGCACCTCGACCGTCAGTGGGTCCAGTGCCATACGCCGGGTTGCGTGGCTCTTGGTGTCCTTCACCTCGACCCGGCCCGGCGTGTCCGAGATGGACCTGGCGACGACCATGGTGGCTGTCTCGAAGTCGATGTCGCCCCACTGGAGCCCACAGAGCTCTCCCCGCCGGCACCCGGTGGTCGCCGCGACAGTGAAGAGGCGGGCGAGGTCGGGATTGAGCTTCTCGCAGGCCGTGATCAGCTGGCGGACCTCATCGGTCGTCGGCGGGACGATCTCGCGCTGGCGTGCGGGCGGCGGCGACGCACGCTCGATCGGGTTGCGGTCGATCCACCCCCACTTGACGGACTGGCGGAGGGCCGCCGACAGGACGGCGTGGCACTTGCGGACCGAGAGCGGGTGGAGACCCTGGGCCAGCAGATCGGCGTAGAAGGCGTCGAGGTCAGCTGCGGTGAGCTTCGTGACCTCGATCCGGCCCAGGGCGGGAGCGATTCGCACGTCGATGGCTGAACGGTAGCGATGGAGGGTGGACGGTGACCGACCCAGCGTGACGAGGTGAACCATCCACTTGTCGAGCAGATCGCCGACCGTCCCACGCAGAGCCGGATGCATTCCCCGGTCGACCTCGGCCACCAGTTCCGCCGCCGCACGCTGGGCATCCCGCTTCCCGCCGGTGACGGTCCGAGACACATAGCGGTACCGCCCGGTCTTCGGATCCCGACCGGCGGACACCCGTACCTGCCATCGGTCCGAGCCCCGCGGCCGGATGCTCCCCACCATCGGACCAGCGTAACCCGACCTGGGCGATTATGGACAAACTATGGACGAAAGAGGGGTAGCCCCGTGATAGCTCTCACGGGATACCTATCTTGAGCTGCGGAGGGAGTGGGATTCGAACCCACGGAAGCTTGCGCCTCACGGCTTTTCAAGAGCCGCGCATTCGTCCGCTCTGCCATCCCTCCCGTTCGACCACCGAAGCTGCCGACGGTGGTGCCAGGGTAGCCAGCGTTGACCGACTCGCCGGGATGGCCCAACCGGTCGGTCCCAGGACCCCCGGCTTCACTGGTCGAACGTGTATCCGGCGAGCACCGGCCGGGCAGCGATGATCGCCTCCACCTGCTCGCGCTCATCGGTCGTCCAGTCGACGGTGCTCCGGCCCTGACGGCCACTCGGATCGGCCAGGGCGGCGCAGGCCCGGAGGTACTCGGCAGACGGCTCCACCCCGAGGAACCGGCACACGTCGGTCAGCACCTCGGTTGGTCGCGCGGCCATCGCCTCATACCGGAATTCCGTCAGCTCGTCGGGATCCAGGCGGCCCCGAACGTCATCGACAGCGTCGCTCAGCTCGCGGTAGATCTCGATTCCCCGGGCCACCGGGTAGTCCTGGTTCCGGGCGATCGAAGCGATGTTGTCGAACGGGTTGCGCACCAGGTGGACCGCCCGGATCGGGACGCCGACGGTCGAGCGCAGCCGATCCAGACGCCCCGGGTCGGCATGGATCCGCCGGGCCGCCCGGCCGGCGTGCTTGTCGCCGATGACCCGCAACCGGGTGAACTGGCCCTGGTCCCGTCCGGGCATCGCGTAGTCGAACCCGTTGAAGCGGCGACCGATCAGGGCGAACTGGCGGTCCCGCTCCAAGAGCATGGCGAACAGCTGGTTGCGGGTCACGCCGGGCCGGACGTAGCGCAGGATGTCGGCCTCATGGGCCACGACCATCTCCGGATGGGCATTGAGCATCGAGCCGAACAGCGTGCTGCCACTGCGCGGGTAGCCCACCAGGAAGGCGAACGTCTGCACGTCGCCGAAGGCGCGGCGGTTGCGCCAGCCGATGACGGTGGCCCGGCCTATGAACCGGGCCATCTCCGAGCGGGTCATCGGCTTGGCCGGCAGCTGGATCGCGGCGTCCGGGTTCACCGGTGCACCCACCGGCCCAGGCGGATCCTCCCGGCGCGCCGCCCGGTGGGCGGCCGGCCCGGCATCATCCGAGGTCCGGCCGTTGCGGGTCGACGCGATAGGCGATCCGGGTGAGCAGCTTGGCACCCCGCAACGCGCCCTTCATGGCGGCCAGCCGGGCTCGCTCGGTGGCCGTCCGGTCCGGGTTGTCGGGTGGCCCGTACCAGTAGGTCCGCCGGTCGCCGCTGAACACCTCGGCCGGTTCGACCGTGTAGTAGTAGAGGGCGATCGACCGCCGGGGGGCCGCCGTCTCGGCCACCGGGCTGACCCCGTGGACCGACCGGTGGTCGGTGGTGAAGATGACGCAGGTGCCGAAGCGCGGCGCCACCGACACCACCGGGACGTCGTCGCCCAGATTGAACAGGCCGAGCTCTCCGCCGTCCCCGGGCTTCCACTCGGGGTTCAAGAAGACCAGGACGTTGGCCCGCCGGAAGAGTCGCAGCGTCGGCGGGAGGTGGAAGTCGGTATGGGGGGCGAGCTTGCCGCCCGCGGTGGTGCACTGGATGCCGCCGCCCTCCAAGAACGGGTCGGGGAGCATGTTGGCGATCCCGGTCAGGGCCGAGATGGCCCTCAGGAACCGGGGAGCGGACAGCTCGTGGATCATCTGGGCCAAGAGCGGCGGGATCCTGTCGATGTCCCGGCAGCTGCGCTTGTTCGGCTGGAACGGCGAGGACCGGTCGCTCCATCCGTCCCAGTCCAGGTCGGGAAAGGCCCCCACGACGTCGGCCCCGGCCGCCCGGGCGAAGTCCTCCAGGACGACGTGGGGGAACGGCTCGGCCAGCCGGTAGTGACCGATCAGCGCCGGGTCCTCCAGGCGGTCGAGGTCGAAGAGGGTCACGGGTCTCCGTCCGACCGGTCGGCGGCGACCGCCAGGTCGTCCCACAGGCGAAAGCCCAGGAGCTCGAAGAGCTCCTCGTTGCGGGGCGCGAAGTGGGTCCGGAGACTGGCCTCCACGGTCGCCGTCTCGTCGTCCGGTGTCCGTTCGGCGTGGTTCATGGCCGGGAACGGGGCCGGGTTGGGACCGATGCCCAGCCCGTCGGTCACCGTGCGGGTGTTGGCCTCGGTGAACAGCCGCTCGCTCTCCACGATCACGAACCGCTCCCGGGGGAGCACGTCGAACCACCGGCGGAGCTGCCCGGCGTACTCGCCCCGCGAGACGTAGGAGAACCAGCGGAGCTCGGGGCTGTCCAGGCCTGCTTCGGCCCGGGCGTACTCGCCCCGCAGGCGGGACTCCTCGAGCTCCATCGCCCGACCCGGGGGCTCGGTCTCGATCTTGCGGGCTCTCGTGTACCAGTAGTGACTGAGCGCCCGCTCCACCGGGTCCCGCAGGACCACGATGAACCGGGTGGTCTCGGGAAGGTCCCGGGCCGCCCGCCGGGGGGCCAGCGGGTGGAACAGCATGTTGGGCGTGGACTCGCCGCTCAGCCGACGGGGGCTGCGCAACGGGAACTGCGACCGGTACCAGGCCTCGCCCCGGGCGTAGGTGGTCGAGTCGAAGTAATGCAGCTCCCGGGCCGCCGCCGGGTCGATGCGGGGATGCGCCGAGAGCCACGAGTACAAGGAGCGGGTGCCGCACCGCTGGCCGCCGATGATGATGAACTCGGGCAGGCGGCGCAGCGACGACGAGGCCGTCCGCCATCGGGCGGACGGCCTCACGTCCCCGGAGTCCGGGCGTGGCCGTGAGCGTCGTTCCAGCGGTCCGACCCCGTCATGGCGGCAACGGTAACAGGCGCCCCAGACGGCCCGCGACCGGCCTCTACCAGGGACAAGGCGGGACCGGGGCGCCACCCGGGCCGAGGTGTCAGCGTCGGGAACGGCCGGTGAATTGCCGGTGACGAAACGCCGTGATCGGGCCGCCGTGACCGGGCCGCCAGCACCGTCACCGGCGGCTCCGGGACGCCGCCGGTCGGCCGATCAGCTGATCTGTCCTCGGAGCCGGGCCACCCACTGGTCGGCGGCCCGCCACGACTCGCCGGCCTGGCGCCGCCGGTCGGCCCCGTGATCCCCGGCGGCCGGGTACGAGCCCAGGAACTTGACCCCGGTCAGCCCGGCGTGCAGGTCGCGCAGGCAGTCGGCCACCATCTCGTCGGCCAGGTGGCCCTCGAGGTCGATGACGAAGCAGTAGTTGCCCAGCCCCTGCTTGGTTGGGCGTGACTCCAGCTTGGTCAGGTTGATGTTCCGGGCGGCGAACTGGCCGAGGATGGCCAGCAGGCTGCCCGGATGGTCGTCGTCCTGGAAGCAGACGATGCTCGTCCGGTCGTGGCCGGTGGGGGCCGGTATGCCCCGGCCGGCCACGGCCACGAAGCGGGTCTGGTTGTCCGGGTGGTCCTCGACGTCCTCGGCCAGGATGGTCAGGCCGTAGAGGGAGGCGGCCAACCGGGGGGCGATGGCCGCCGTGCCCGGCTCGGGGTGCTCGCCCAGCACCCGGGCGGCGTCGGCGGTGGAGTTGGCGGCCAGCTGCACGACCCCGGGGAGCTGGCGGGCCAGGTACTTCTGGCACTGGGCCAGGGCCACCGGGAAGGACCTGACCCGGGTGACGTCCCCCAGACGGGTCATGGGACCGGCCATGAGGTGCAGGTGGATGTCGAGGACGACCTCGCGCTGGATCAACAGGTCCCGGTCGAAGACCAGGGCGTCGAGGGTGGCGTTGACCGTTCCCTCGATGGCGTTCTCCATCGGCACGAAGCCCAGGTCGGCTCGACCCCGCTCCGCCGACTCGAGCACCTCGGTGATCGATGAGCAGGGCTCGAGGACGGCCGCCGCGTAGTCGGCCTGGGTCAGCAGGGCCTCTTCGGTGAAGGTCCCGGCCGGTCCGAAGTAGGCGATGGTCCGCGGCCGGTCGCCGGGGTCCGTGACGGCGTGCACATCGGGCAGGATAGTGACCCTGATGGACCAGTCCACGCTGCGCCAGCTGCTCGACGAGGTGGCCTCGGGGGCCGTCGAGCCCGACGACGCCGTGCGCCGGCTCCAGCGCCTGCCCTTCGCCGACCTGGGCTTCGCCCGGGTCGACCACCACCGGGCCCTCCGCCAGGGCTTGCCCGAGGCCGTCTACGGGCCGGGCAAGACGGCCGACCAGTGCGGGGCCATCGTGGCCGAGCTGCTGGCCGAGCCGGGCGGGCCGGTGCTGCTCACCCGGGCCGACCAGGACCAGGTCAAGGCGGCCCTGGCGGCGGCCGGGGCCGCCGGACACGACGACGGCGTGGTGACCACCGCCGGCTCCCGGGCCGCCGTGGTGTGGCGGCCGGCACCGGCCCGGGCCGGCCGGGTCCTGGTGGTCACGGCGGGCACGGCCGATCTGGCGGTGGCCGGCGAATGCCGGGCCGTGCTGGGCGCCCTGGGGTTCGCCGCCGAGCTGGTGGCCGACTGCGGGGTCGCCGGGGTGCACCGCCTGCTGGCCGTGGCCGACGACCTGGCGGCGGCCGACGCCGTGGTGGTGGCGGCCGGGTTCGAAGGGGCCCTGCCCAGCGTGGTCGGGGGGCTGACCGCCGCCCCGGTGGTGGCCGTCCCCACCTCGACCGGGTACGGGGCCGCCCTCGAGGGGATCACCGCCCTGCTGGCCATGCTCAGCTCGTGCGCCTCGGGCATCACCGTGGTGGGCATCGACAACGGCTTCGGGGCGGCCTGCGCCGTGGCCCGCCTGCTCCGGTGACGCCGGCCTCCGGGCCGACCGTCGCCTGGTTCCACTGCTTCTCGGGCATCGCCGGCGACATGGCCCTGGGCAGCCTGCTCGACGCCGGAGCCGACTTCGACGAGGTGACCGGCCTCTTGTCCCGCCTGCCCCTGGCCGGTTGGGAGCTGCGCACCGAGGCGGTGCTCCGGGGCGGCATCGCCTGCACCCGGGCCATCGTCTCGGCCGACGACGACGTGATCGTGCGGACCCACGCCCACATCGCCGGCCTGGTGTCCGAGGCCCGGCTGCCCGACCGGGTGACCGCCCGGGCGCTCGCCGTCTTCGCCGCCCTGGCCCAGGTCGAGGGGCGACTGCACCACCGGCCACCCGACCAGGTGCACTTCCACGAGGTGGGCGGACACGACGCCATCATCGACGTGGTCGGGACGGTGGCCGCCCTGGAGGTCCTGGGGGTCGACGAGGTCGCCGCCTCGGCGGTGGCCACCGGCACCGGGATGGTCCGGGCCGCCCACGGGCTCCTGCCCAACCCGCCGCCGGCCGTCGTCCGGCTGCTCGAGGGGGTCCCGACCTACGGCCGGGACACCACGCTCGAGCTGACCACCCCGACCGGGGCCGCCCTGCTGGCCGCCCTGGCCGGGTCGTTCGGGCCGCTGCCGGCCCTCGAGCTGGTGGCCACCGGCTTCGGGGCGGGCGCCGGCGAACTGCCCGACCTGCCCAACTGCACCCAGGTCACCCTGGGCACCCGGGTGTCCCGGGAGGCCGGCGACGGCCAGCCGGTGGCCGTGCTCGAGGCCAACGTCGACGACGCCACCGGCGAGCAGCTGGCTCACGCCGTGGGAGCCCTGCTCGACGCCGGGGCCCACGACGCCTGGGTCACCCCGGTGGTCATGAAGAAGGGCCGGCCCGGCCACACCGTCCACGCCCTGTGCGACCCGGCCCTGGTGGCCGACCTGGCGTCCGTGCTGCGCTCGACCACCGGCACCCTGGGCACCCGGGTCCTGTCGGGCTCCCGGTGGCCGGCCGCCCGGACGATGGCCGAGGTCGAGGTGGCCGGCCAGGCCATCCGCATGAAAGTCAGCCCGGGTCGGGCCAAGGCCGAGTTCGACGACGTGGCCCGGGCGGCCACCCGGACCGGCCTGCCCGTCCACGAGGTGTCGTCGCGGGCCGAGGAGGCGTGGCGCCGGGACACCGGGGCCTACTCGACGCCGGGCGACGACGACGAGCCGGCCTGACGGTGGACCGGTGACCGGGGCGACGGTGCGGGCCCTGGCCGTGTTCTGCGGCTCGTCGGACGGCCGGGTTCCGGCCTACCGGCAGGCCGCCGTGGACCTGGCCGATCAGTTGGTGGCCCGGGACATCACCCTCATCTACGGGGGGGCCCAGGTGGGACTGATGGGCGTGGTGGCCGATCGGACGCTGGCCGGCGGGGGCCGGGTCACCGGGGTCATCCCCGGGCACATGGCCGATCGGGAGGTGGCCCACGGCGGGCTGACCGAACTGGTCGTGGTGGACACCATGCACGAGCGCAAGGCCCTCATGGCCGAGCGGGCCGACGGCTTCATGGCCCTGCCCGGCGGGCTGGGCACCCTCGACGAGCTGGCCGAGATCGTGACCTGGTCGCTCCTGGGCCTGCACGCCAAGCCGATCGGGCTGTTGAACGTGGGCGGCTACTTCGACCAGCTGCTGGGCTTCTTCGACCGGGCGGTGGCCGACGGGTTCGTGAGACCGGCCCAGCGCCAGCTGGTGACGGTGGGCACCGAACCGGGCCGGTTGTTGAGCCGGCTCATCGACGGGCCGGCCCCGGGGTGAGCCGGGCCCCGGGTCAGCGCTCGAGGTAGCGGGCCAGGAAGGCCTCGCTGGCGTCGAACTCCTCGACCGGGACCTCGCCGTGCTGACCGGGCTGGAGGTGCAGCCGCTTGTCGGTGCTGCCCAGGGCCTCGAACAGCTCGATGGCCGTGGACGGCGGGAACAGGCTGTCGTGGGCCTGGGCCAAGAAGAGCACCGGGCAGGTCACCGTCGGGGCGTCGGCGGCGATACGCGCCCTGGTCGGGCCGGTCATGCCCATCAGGCCCAGCACGGCCACGGTGATCCGGGTGTCGGCGGCGACCAGGGGAAGGCCGAGGATGGTGCCCATGGACAGGCCCCACCACCCCACGGCCCGGGCGCCCACGTCCTCGAGAGTGGCCAGCGCGTCCAGGGTGGCCCGCCAGTCGCCGATCATGGCGTCGGTCATGGCGGGATCGCCCGCCCACATCTGGGAGAACTCCAAGAAGGCCAGCCCGGGGACCGAGCCGTGGTCGGCCCGCCGGTCGCCGTGGACGGGGCCGTCGATGGCCACGGCGGCGAAGCCCCGGTTGCCGACCAGCCGGCGGGCCAGGGCCACCACGTACCCCTGGCTCTTGGACCCCCCGCCCCCGTGGCCGATGGCCACCAGCGGCCGGGGTCCGAGGGCGCCGGCCGGCGTCCACAGGAGCCCGGGGACCACCCGGCCGTCGCGGTCGATGTCGAAGCGCCGTTGGCGGACCCCGCCGGCCTCGGCGTCCTCGATCCAGCGCATGTCCGGAGACTACCGACGGGCGTCGGCCGGCCGGGTCGGGCTACTCGGCCGCGTCGGCCAGGGCCTCGGCCAGGGCCGGGTGGACCAGCATCGACTCCTCGATGTCGGTGACCCGCAGCCCGGCGGTGACCGCCACCGCCAGGACCGAGATGAGCTCGGCGGCGTTCTGGCCGACGATCGACCCGCCCAGGACGACCCCGGTGTTGGGGTCCGAGATGATCTTCACGAACCCCCGGGGGTCGTTGTTGATGAGCGCCTTGGCGGTGGCCGCGAAGGGCACCTTGGTCACCCGGATCTTGCGGCCCTCGGCGAAGGCGTCGGCCTCGGCCAGCCCCACGTCGGCGATCTCGGGCTCGGTGAAGATGGCCGACGCCGCCTTCTCGTAGTTCAGGTGGCGGTGGGCCACCGTGTGGCCAATGGCGATGTGCTCGGCGATCTTGCGACCCTGCATGGAGGCGACCGACGACAGGGGCAGCTTGCCCGACAGGTCGCCGGCGGCGTAGATGTGGGGCACGTTGGTCTGGCAGTGGTGGTTGATCGGGATGTAGCCGCCGTCGTCGACGGTGACCCCGGCCGAGTCCAGGTTGAGGCCCTCGGAGTTGGGGATGGAGCCGATGGCCAGCAGGGCGTGGCTGCCGTTGACCACCCGGCCGTCATCGCAGTGGACGACCACCCCGTCGGCCGTGCGCTCGGCCGACACCGCCCGGGCTCCCTTGAGCAGGCGCACCCCCCGGCGCATGAAGTCCTCCTCGAGCACCGCCGCCACCTCGGGATCCTTGCCCGGCAGGACCTGCTGGCGGCTGACGATCAGGGTCACCCGGCTGCCCAGCGAGGTGAACATGTGGACGAACTCGACCCCGGTGACCCCCGAGCCGATGACCACGAGATGCTCGGGCAGCTCCTTGGGCGGATAGGCGTCGCGGGTGATGAGGATGCGGTCCCCGTCGATCGGTGCCCAGTCGGGGACCCGGGGGCGGCTGCCCGTCGAGAGCAGGACGACGTCGGCCGGCCGGGTCACCGGCCCGTCGGCCGTGTCCACCACCACCCGGTTGGGGCCGTCCAGGCGCCCGGTGCCGGCCAGCATCTCGACCCCCTGGCTGTCCAAGATGGCCACGATGGACTGCTCGAGCCGGTGCTCGACCCCGAGGATCCGGTGTCGCAGGCCGTCGATGTCCAGGTCGGCCCGGGCCCCGGTGAGGCCCATGCCGTCCATCCGGTGCAGGTAGGCCATGGCCCCGCCGGTGGCGATCATGGCCTTCGACGGGATGCAGTCCCACAGGTTGGCCGCCCCCCCGACCACCTCCCGCTCGACCAGGGTGACCTCGACGCCCAGACGGGCGGCGGCGGTGGCCGCCTGGTTTCCGGCGGGTCCCCCGCCGATGATCACGAAGCGCACGGGCGCACCTGGGGGTCCATGATGCTCCAGCGTAGGGGGTCTCCCGGACACCCCGGGACCGGCCCGGTCCCCCTACGCTGGGCCCGGCTCATCGGACAGCGGGGGGAACGCCATGCGTCGGATCATCACCGGGATCACCGCCGAAGGTCGCTCACGGGTCGAATCGGTCGAGCAGATCACCCCCGAGCTGCGGCCCGGCGAGGTCGACGTGGCCCTGCTGTGGGCCACCGACACCTGCCCGCCCGAGGTGGCCATCGACCGACCGTCGACCCCGCCCCTGCTCGAGATGGGCCTGGCCCCGGGGGCCACCCGGTGGATGATCATCCGCATGGGCCCGGGCTACGAGCATCCCGACCACCGCACCGACTCCATCGACTGGGACCTGGTGGTCGAGGGACAGGCCGACCTGATCCTGGACACCGAGACGGTCACGTTGACCCCGGGCGACTGCGCCGTCCTGCCCGGAGTGGCCCACCAGTGGCGGGCCGGACCGGCCGGCTGCACGCTCAGCATCGCCATGCTGGGCCTCGCTCCCCTCTGAGAGTCCGGTGACCCGGTCGTCGATCCCGGGGCCCGCCGGGCGGAGCTGGTCATCGCCCTCCCGTCCCGGCCCCGGGTGCCGGCCCGACGAGAGCCCGGGGGCTGGCCTTGG
>Ga0181519_10003551_pt1 | contig 12836 bp, 13 predicted proteins | sample PEATcosm2014_Bin_26_FD_121102 | JGI IMG/M metagenome (GOLD analysis project Ga0181519, IMG submission 121102) | Peatland microbial communities from MTU Mesocosm Facility, Houghton, MI, USA - PEATcosm2014_Bin02_10_metaG | ecosystem: Environmental > Terrestrial > Soil > Wetlands > Peat | place... | reverse complement strand
CGGAATCCGACGACATCACCGGCGGCATCGGCTGGGACGGGCTCGCGCGGCTGCAGGAGTACGTCGAGCAGGGCGGCCTGTTCGTGACGCTCGGCAGCGGCTCGATGCTGCCGCTCGAGGCCGGCATGGTGCGCGGCGTGCGCCGCGACGAGGGCGGCGTGCCGCGCTCGAGCGCCGGCGGCGGCGCCGCGGCCGCAGCGGCCTCGCAGGCGGCAGTGACCCGCACCCCGGGGGCGCACCTGCGCGTCACCTTCGCTCGGCCGGACCACCCGGTCGCCTACGGCTATCCGGCGCACACCCACGTCTTCCGGCAGAACTACCCGCTGTACGCGGTGCCACGCCGCTGGCTGCGGGCCGCGTACTGCACGACGTGCCTCGACGGGCCGTTCGATCCCCGCGGGGTGGTGCTCGAATGGGGCGACCGTGACGGCGCGCCGCTCGTGATCAGTGGCCAGGCGTGGGGCGAGGCGAATCTGGTCGGCCGCCCGGCGATCCTCGACCTGCCCGCCGGCAAGGGGCACGTCGTCGCATTCAACTTCAACCCGCTGCACCGCGACCTGAATCGCGGCGATCAGCGCATGTTGTGGAATGCAGTCCTCAACTGGCGGGCCATCCTCGCCGCCGCGCCCTGAGCGCTGCGGCGCCCGCCGTTGCGCCAGCAGGCCGGTCGCCCCGCCGCTGCGGTGCAGCCGCATGCGCTGCCGTCCGGCGCGGCGGAGCGCCGGCTGAATCCGGGTGCGGCGCTGCTGCCCGGCCACAGGGCGCAGGACTCATCGCCACGGGCATGGGAGTGTGGGCAGCAGTTTCGCCGCCGTACGCGTGATCGTGCGGGTGCTCGGCCGGCGCGGCTGAGCCGCGCCCTCGGGATCAGGCGCGGTGCGCCGTGGCCCGCAGCGAATCGGCGCTGAGGCGCGTCTCCATCCACTTCTTGATGCGCCGCGCATCGGCGAGACGCGTCTGCTTGCCGATCGAGTCGAGCAGGACGATGACCACCGCGCGGCCTTCGATGATCGCCTTCATTACCAGGCACTTGCCGGCCTCGGCGATGTAGCCGGTCTTCTGCACGACGATGTTCCAGCCGTTCGAGGCCACCAGCGAGTCGGTGTTGCGGAACTCGAGCAGGTGGCGGCCGACCGGCACGAAGTAGCGGCTGTCGGTGGAGAACGACTGGATCGTCGTGTTCTTCGCGGCTGCGATCACGAGCTTCGACAGGTCCGCGGGGCTCGCGACGTTGTCGCTCGACAGCCCGGTCGGCTCGACGAAGTGCGTGCTCGTCATGCCGAGCTCGGCGGCCTTGGCGTTCATCGCCGCGATGCAGGCCGCGAGGCCGCCCGGGTAGTTCCGGCCGAGCGCATGGGCGGCACGGTTCTCCGAGGACATGAGCGCGAGGTGCATGAGGTCGCCGCGGCTCAGCGTCGTGCCGATCGTGAGGCGCGAGCTCGCCGGCTTGTCGAGGTTCTGGTCGTCGTGGGTGATCTCGAGCGGCTCGTCGAGCGACTGGGCGGCGTCGAGCACCACGAGCGCGGTCATCAGCTTCGTGATCGAGGCGATCGGCGTCGCGACGTCGGCATGCTTCGACACGAGCACCGCCGAGGTCGACTCGTCGATGACGAGCGCCGAGCTCGAACGCAGCGAGGGCTCGTCGAGGCCGGTGCGGACGTGATGCCGGGCGCGGTGGTGCACGCTCGCGGTGCGCGCCTCCTGCGCGCCGTCGCTGGCGGCGCCTGCAGTCGCAGTGGTGTCCGGCGTCGTGCCGGTCGCAAGGGCGGCGCTGGTACCGAGGAGCAGGGCTCCGGCCATGGCTGCAAGCGAAGTGGAGCGTGTCATCTGGTGCGGCGCCCGCGGATTAACCATAATTTGAGTGTAGCAAAGCACGCGCGCCCGTCCACGGTCCGTGATGCAGCCGGAACTTTTTGCATGCCAGGGTGCGCCGTACCCGTGGCGCCGGGATTCCCTTAGCAGAGGCCGCTCAGGCGCTCGGCTCGAACAGCGCGTAGTACTTGCGGGCGCTGCTGAGCGTCTCCCAGGTACCGCTGAAGCCCGCCGGCACGACGAAGGCGTCGCCCGCGCGGAATTCGACGGCCGCGCCATCGTCGGCGGTCAGTCGCACGTGGCCCTCGAGCAGGTGGCAGAACTCGTGCTCGGTGTAGCGGATCCGCCATTTCCCCGGCGTGCTCGCCCAGACGCCGGCGTGGAACTGCTGGCTCGGGTCCGAGTAGCGGTTGTCGACGGTCGTGCGCGGCGTACCCGCGAGCAGGCGGGCGGGGTCGATCGGCGCGTCTGCCGGCGCGGCGCCATGGCGGAAATCGACGATCCGGGGCGTGGTCATGTCAGCTCCTCGAGGTACTTCGGCAGCATCGCGCGCCAGGTGATCCAGTTGTGGTCCCACTCGCGTCCCCAGGGGTCGACCCGGTTCGGGACGCCCTTGCGGCCGAGCGCATTCGCGATGCGCCACGACTCGCCGACGTCCTCCCACTGTCCCTGGCCCGTCGGCAGCACGATGAAGCGTTCGCGCAGCCGTGCGAGCTGCGGCCCCTCCTCGAGCGCCGGCAGGTAGTGCAGCGGCGAAGAGTAGTGGAAGTCGAGATTCATCTGGCCCTGCAGATACTTCGACAGGTCGTAGGTGCCGCTCATGCCGATCGCGAGCCGGAACACGTCCGGGTGCCGGCATACGCTCGCGACCGCATTGAAGGCCCCGATCGACGCGCCGGCGGTCACCACCTCGATCGACGGCGTCTCGCAGTCCTGGCGGATCAGTGCCGCCACCTCGTGGTAGATGAAGGCGTCGTACTGGTTCTGCACGCGCGAGCAGTACTCGGGCGAATCCGTGCCCCGCAGCCAGTGCTTGCCGGCGATGCTGTCCACCGAGTACACCTTGATGCGGCCAGCCTCGACCAGGCCGCCGATGGCCGCGACGAGGTGGAAGCGCTCGACCTCCTCGTAGTCGCCGCCGGCGGTCGGGAACAGCAGCACCGGTGTCCCGAAATGCCCCCAGCGCACCACCCGTGCCGTCTCGGGCAGGCGCGCGCTCTGCCAGCTCCAGGCCTGCTTGCCGAGACTCATGCGCCGGCCCCGGCGTGCCGGCGCCATTCCTGGATGCGGGCGAAGAACAGCTCCGTGAACTGCTCCACCTCGTGTGCCGGGTAGAGCGCGGTGACCTTGGCGCGGATCGCCTCGCGCGCCGTGGTGCTGCCGAAGAACTCGACCGCCACCGCATCGAGCTGGGCGAGGTGCCGCGCGCAGAATTCCTGGAAGCGGTCGGTATCGAAGTGGGCGCGCGCGAGCGCGGCATAGGCCGCGAGCCGTGCCGCATAGGACTGCTCGCGCTCGGCGGCGGCGTAGAACGGCTGCCAGTCGAGGTTCTGGCGCATCGGCCGGCGCGTCGCCGCGCAAAACAGAGACCAGCGCAGGTTGGCCATCACCAGCCACGGGAAGTGGTAGTGCAGCGAGGTGACCTGCGAGTCGGGGCAGGCGTTTGCGAAGTCGATCGGATGCCAGTCGTCGCCGCGCAGCAGCGCCTCGCAGGAATTGAAGTCCCAGCCGAAGAAGGCGTTGATGGTCAGGGTGATCGCCTCGAGCTCGGCCTGCTGCGCGGGGCTCACGAAGCCGCGGTCCATCCGGTAACGGTCGTGGAGCGGTGCCGCCGGGTCGTAGTTGACGGTGCGGGTCTGGGGCCCGAGCCCGATGCAGCGCACGAAGCGGTCGTAAGGAATGACGCCGGCCTGCAGGTGCATGATCTTCGTGCCGCTGGCCTCGTACGCGGCCCTGAGCGCCGCCTCGTCATCGACCTTGGTGACGCCGACCCAGCCGCCGCCGTCATAGGGCTTCATGAAGAGCGGGTAGCCGAGTCGCTTGCCGATCGCGCCGATGTCAAAGAGCTGCGCGTAGCGCTCGAGCGTCGGCTGCAGGTCGTTGCTCTTCTCGTAGGACTTCGGCGGCACCATCCAGGTCGGTGGCACCTTGAGGCCGAGGCGCATCATGGCCGCGTAGGTCGTGTGCTTCTCGTTCGCCTGGATCGACCACGGGTTGTTGAAGACGTACAGGCCGTCGAGCACGACTGCCTTCTTGATCCACTCGCGGCTCGTGTTGTACCAGTGGGTCAGCCGGTCGACCACCACGTCGTAGCGACAGGGCTGGCGCAGGTCGAACGGCTCGATGGTGACGCGCTCCGCCGCGAAACGCAGCGTGTCGCCCTGCCACGGGATGCGCAGGTCGAGACGCGCGAGGATCTCCTCGTAGCAGCGCGGCCAGCAGATGTCGGCTCCGAGCGAAAGCCCGATGCGGCGCGTAACCTCACCCATGTCCACCCCCCGTCGTTCAGCTGCTATTCGTACACCATCCACTGGGGTCCCGGAAACAGGAACGTGAGTCCGGCGCGCAGCCGGTCGCGCCAGTTCTGCCAGTTGTGGCCGTCGCGCGCCTCCTCGTAGCGCACTGCCATGCGCTGCTCGGTCAGCAGCGGCACCAGCGAGCGGTTCTCGTAGATCAGCGACTCGTAGATGCCGCAGCTGACGTAGACGCGCTCGGCGGGGCGGCCCGGCCGCGCGCGGAATTCGTTCATGAAGCGCACCACCGGCTCGAATACCGGTCCACGCTTGTTCTCGCCGATGTCGGTGAAGGCGAAGGATCCGGACTGCAGCAGCAGGCCCCCGAAGGCGCCCGGGTGCCGCCAGGCGGCGTGCAGCGCGGCTACGGCGCCGAGGCTCGCGCCCATCGCGACGCGCATGCCGGGCTCCGGGTCGAGTGGCAGGTGCGCGGCGACCGCCGGCAGAAGATCCGCGACCAGGAAATCCGCGTGCGCGTCCGAGCCGACGTACTCCCGGAGGCGGTCGGGCGAGTCGGTGAGCGCGACGACGAGCGGCGGGATCTCGAGGCGATGGATCAGGTTGTCGAGCACGGTCTTGAGCCCGGCGTAGCGCAGGTAGTCGCTGCCGTCGTGCAGCACCAGCAGCGGGTAGCGGCGCGTGCGGCGGAAGCGCGCCGGCACGTACAGCCCGACGCGCCGCGCGCCGAGGTGGCGCGAGTTGACGGCGATCTCGTCGAAGCTGCCGGTGCGCGCGTTGCCGTCCGGCAGCGTCCACTCCGGCGGCAGGTAGCCGAATCCCTGGCAGACCGAATTCGCACCGAACGGGTCCGAGGCACGGATCGGGTTCAGCGGATCCGTGAGCCAGTCGCTCGTGCCGCCGCGCTGCACTTCGAACTTGTATTCGAAGCGCGAGCCGGCCGGCAGCGTGAGCCGCAGCAGCCACAGGTCCGTGCCCGCCACGCGGCCGAGCGGCTGGGTCGCGGGCAGCCCCGAGATGAACATGCGCAGGAACACCGCATCCGCCTCGCCCCGGTACAGGAACGTCACGCCCTCGCGGTACACGAGCGGGATGTCGTGCTCGGCGATGAACGCGTCGATCGCCGCGCGGCTCGGGCTGCCGGCAGCGAGCAGCGCGGCGAGCGGTGAGCTCACTTCTCGACCTCGGCAAGCCTGCCCGTGCGGGTGATCCGCCGCAGGTTGCGTGCCTCGACGAGCCGGCCGCGGTGCCAGCGGGCGAGGCTGCCGTGCTCCAGCATGAGGCAGCTCGCCGGCGCGAAGCGTCGCGCGAAGTTGCTGAGATGCTGCGGATCGTCGAGCGCGAGCCGGACGTGGGCGTGCGGCAGCGCCACGACGCCCGGTACGAGGCCGAGTCCGCCCTCGAGCACCTCGGCGTGCGCCGCGCCCTGCGGCGGGCGGTCGTGGAACAGCACGATTCGCTCGCTGAGTGCCATGGCCCCCGCCGACCAGGCGATCAGCGGCTTGCCCGCCAGGAGCCTGCCGAGGCCGAACAGGCGCAGCCGGTTCGCGAGTACCGCCACGTGGCCGCCGGCCACCAGCACCGCAGCGGCCGCCTCGATGGATTCGCGGAGCGCGGCGACGTGCGGCGCCACGCTCGGGCGGCCATGCGGCCGCAGCTGGCGCTCGAAGGCGTCGTGGACGCCGGTCGTGGCGGCGAGGTGGGCGCGGTCGAGGCGACGCACGTCACCGAGTGCCGCGCGGCGGGCGCGGCGCCGGGCGGGGGAGCCGTCGGGCCCGGCGGCGAGCTCGGTGACGGCGCCCATCAGCGCGCCGAGCCGCAACCGATACAGGTCCTGAAGCTCCTGCAGCTCCTCCTGGCGTGCGCGGGTCGCGGCGGCGAGTGCCGGGTCCTCCGCGCTCACCGCCTCGGCCCTGGCATAGAGACCGAGATCGACCACCGGCTGGCCGGCGTGCGCCCGCAATTCCTCGATCTCGCCCTCGCGCTCCTGCCAGCCGGCGGTGACGACTGCGAGCGGCCCGTCGAGCCTGAGGCGCTCGAGGCAGCCCTTCAGGTTCGGCGAGCGGTACTGCGGCCCGAGCAGGGCGTGATCGGTCATCCGGGGATCGTCCGGGCGCCGCCGCCGGCTTGTCAAACGTGATGCCCGGCGCGCGCCGGGTGGAGAGGTGGCGTGCGGGGCCCGCCTCGTCCTGCTAGCGGCGGCCGTCGCGCGCGGCGCCGTTCGGGGGCGGTTCGCCGGCGGCCTTGGCGGGACTCTCGCCCGGCTGTTCGCGGGCGCCGTCGGTGGCACGGCCGTCGCCTGGCGGGCGCATCATGGGCATGAAGGCGGTCGCAACCGACTCCTGCATGCGCGTCCAGTAGTCGAGGTTCTGCTTCGCGATCTCGGCCATCGTGCTCATCGGCGCGTTGGCCATCAGCTTCGAGATCTGCCCCTGCAGCGCTTCCTGCTGGCGGGCGAAGGTCTCGACGCTCTTATCGAGGTAGCGGCTCATGAACTCGTGCATGCCGTTGCCGTAGAACCGGATGATCGACTCGAGCAGCTGGCTCGAGAGGATTGGCTTGCCGAACTGTTCCTGCTCGGCGATCACCTGCAGCAGGATCAGCCGGGTGATGTCCTCGCCCGACTTGTCCTCGACGACGGTGATCTTCTCGCCCTGCACGATGAACTCGCGGATGTCCTCGAGCGTCACGTGCCGCGACTGCGAGGCGTCATAGAGGCGCCGGTTCGCGTATTTCTTGATCAGGCGTTCTTTGCTCATGAACCAAGTTTACCCTAACGGTGCGGCGTTTCCGTGCACCGCAAAATGGTGCAGATAGCCCCAAATAAAATGGGACGGCAGGCACTGGGCCACGCCGTCCCGAGGGGGGAGGGTCAGCCGTCCGCCGGTGGTTCCGGCGGACAGCGGGTTCGTCAGGCGGCCTTCGCCGTCTTCGCGCGCGCCGTGTACTCGGTCGACGTCTGGTCGATCCACTGCGTCACGGTCGCCTGCGTCTCGCCGGCGATCTTGAGCAGATCCTGCGAGCGCTGGGCCTGCTTCTCGAAGTAGCTGTTCGCGAGCTCGGACTGCTTCTTCAGCAGCTCCGGGAGGTCCTTCGTCTGCGTCGAGGCGTGCAGCGCCGCGATGCCGAGGTTGAGGAAATCGCCGGCGACTTCGTAGCCGTAGCGGGCGAAGCGCTCGGTCGTGCGGGCAGCCAGCTCCTGGAAGCGGGCCACAGGCTCGGCGAGCTTGCGCGAGTTCTCGATGAACGCGTTGATTTCAGCAGCGGTGTTCGTCATGGTGGTCACTCCGGGTGGAAGGTCTTGTTGCAGTGCAGTATAGCAAACTCTTTTTGCATTGCAACAGAATTCTTCGGGCGCCCGGCCGCCGACCCCAGAGTTTTCACAAAGAACTTATAAAACATCACGTTAACTAGTGCTACCGGTAGCCAAGTCATCACAATACACGTACATTGTTACCGTATTTAACGCGTTGCAATAGGCATTATGTGAATTCGACCGTCGACATCGGGGCGTGGCACGAGCAATGGCGGACGCTGCTCGCGGCGCTGTCTTCGGGGCCCTCGGCGCACGGCACGCCCGGGCTCAAGGACGCGGGCGACGCCTTCGAGCGGTTCGCGGCCGGATTCGCGGCCTTCGGCGCAGGGCGCGAGGCCGGGCGTCCGCCTGCGCCGGATGAGGTAGCGCGCGCCTGGGCCGGATTCGCCGAGCAATGCATCGGGCGGGTCCGGCCCGCCACGGCGCTGCCCGGGATGCCGGCGCCGCTGGTCGCCGCGCTCGAGGAGTTCGCGCGCGTCCAGGCGGCCATCGCCGCCGACATCGCGCAGCGTTTCGCGGCACGCCTCACGGGGCCGGCAGCGCCGGGGTCGTTGCGCGCGGCATTCGATGCATGGATCGATTGCGCGGAGGGGGCTTTTCGCACGGCCGCGCACACCGATGGCTTCGCCCTCGCGCAGGCGCGGCTCCTCAACGAGCTGGTGGCGCTGCGCGCCCGGCAGCAGGTGCAGCTCGAGCGCGTGTCGCGCCTCGCGGGTCTGCCGACGCGTGCCGAGGTGGACGCGCTCTACGACGCGGTGCGTTCGCTGCGGGCGGCGCTCGCGGCGCCGGTGTCGCCGGTGACGCCGGTGGCGCCCGCCGTGCGGGCGCGAGCGCCGCGGCCGCGCGCACGCAAGACGGCTGCGGCTGCCAAGCGACCCGGACCGCGTGCATGACCGCAAGAGCCGCGCCCGACGCGCTCGCCCGCGAGGTCGCCGAGTTCCAGCGGCGCCTCGCGCGGAGCGCCGCGACACTCGCCGCGCTGCCGCCGGTGACGCTCGCGACCGCACCGCGCGAGGTCGTGTATCGCGACGGCAAGGTCACTCTCTACCACTACACGCCGGCCGCGCCGACCCACGGCGGTCCGCCGCTGCTCATCGTTTTCTCGCTGGTCAACCGCCCGACCGTGCTCGACCTGCAGCCCGACCGGTCGCTGATCCGCGGCCTCATGGCGGCGGGTCTCGATGTCTACCTGCTCGACTGGGGCTATCCGGACCGCGGCGACCGCCACACGACGCTTGCCGACTACACGACCGGCTACCTGCATCGCGCGGTCGCGCAGCTGGGCGAGCGGCGCGGCCCGATTGACGTGCTCGGCGTCTGCCAGGGCGGGACGCTCGCGCTCCTGTACGCGAGTCTCGAGCCCGCGCGCATCCGGCGGCTCGTGACGATGGTGACGCCGGTGGACTTCCACACGCCCGACAACCTGCTCTCGAAATGGGCGCAGGGAGTCGATGTCGACCGCCTGGTGGATACCTTCGGCAACGTGCCGGGCGAGCTGCTGAATGCCGTCTTCGTGTCACTGATGCCATTCCGCCTGACGCTGCAGAAGTACCTCGCGCTCATCGACGGGGCGGACGATCCGCGCCAGCTCGAGAACTTCCTCAGGATGGAGCAGTGGATCTACGACAGCCCCGACCAGGCGGGCGCTGCCTTCCGCGAGTTCGTGACGGGCTACTTCCAGGAAAACCGGCTCGCGCGCGGCACCGCAGTGCTCGACGGCCGGCCGGTCGATCTTGGCCGCGTGACCATGCCGCTCCTCAACGTCTACGCCACCGAGGATCACCTCGTGCCGCCGGCAGCAGCCCGCGCGCTGGCCGGGCTCGTCGGCTCGCGCGGCTACGAGGAATATCCCTTCGCGGGCGGCCACATCGGCATCTACGTCAGTTCGCGCGCCCATGTCGTGCCCGCCGCGATCGGTGCCTGGCTGCAAAAGGGCGGCGCGTCGCAGCCCAAGGCCCGCGCACGCCGGGGGGCGGCGTGACGCTCGAGGCTGCGCGCGGCCTGCTCGGTCCGAGAATCGGGACCGAGGTCCACCTCAGCGACTGGGTGTTGGTCGACCAGACGCGCATCGACACCTTCGCCAGGGCTACCGACGACTACCAGTGGATCCACGTCGACCGTGAACGCGCCGCCCGCGAATCCCCGTGGCGGCGGACGATCGCGCACGGCTTCCTCACGCTCGCGCTCGTACCGCTGCTGCGCGGCTTCACCGGTACTACACCACCCGAGTACCCCGGGGTACGCACCATCATCAACTACGGCGTCAATCGCGTGCGGTTCATGAACGCCGTCCGGGAGGGCGCCCGCGTCCGGGGTCGCTTCACCCTCGAGTCCCTGAAGGACTTCAGCGGCGGGCTCGAGCTCATCGAACTCGTGACGATCGAGATTGAGGGCGAGAAGAAGCCCGCCTGCGTCGCCGAGGTCGTGGTCCGGCTGTACGAATAGCCCTGCCCGCGGGGTGGCCCCGGCGGGGGGGTTGGCGGTCTGTGTCAAGGCCGCCGGATTTATCTTTATTCATTGTAAACAATAGCTTACGTTCATGCCGGGGCGGTCCGGGGCCGCTCCGCTGGTACAATGCCAGCCACTCGACCGCCGTGATCGAAGACATCCGGCCCCGCCTGCGGCGGGCGCCGATTCCGAAAGACGACGCGGCCCCGGGTCCTGCAAGGAAATCATGGCCGCATCACCCTACCAGCAGCTCGAGGAGGAGTTCCGGCGCCTGCACGCATTTCGCGGGGCGCTCGCGCTGTTGCGCTGGGACTCGGCGGTGATGATGCCGCGCGGCAGCGCCGAGGTCCGCGGGGAGCAGCTGGCTGCCCTCGAGACGGAGTGCCACGCGATCCTCGTCGCCCCCAAGGTGTCGAGGCTCATCGAGCGCGCCCAGGCCAACTCGCAGAGCCTCGAGGACTGGCAGCTCGCGAATCTCCGCGAGATGCGCCGCCAGCGCGACCACGCGCTCGCGACCCCGAACTCGCTGGTCTCGCGGCTCGCCAAGGCGACGGCGCGGGCGGAGCTGCACTGGGTCGAGGCGCGGCGCACGAACCGCTTCGTCGACTTCGCGCCGCACCTCGAGGAAGTCGTGCTGCTGACGCGCGACCGGGCCGCGCTGCTCGGCCAGAACCTCGGCCTCGCCCCGTACGATGCGCTCGTCGACGAGTACTCCCCGGGCGTGACGAGTGCCGACATCGACACGCTGTTCAAGTCGCTCGCCCGGCGGCTGCCGAGCCTCGTGAAGGAGGCGACGGCGCTGCAGGCCGCGAAGCCCTCGCTGCCGATCATCGGCAAGTTCGCGCCGGCGAAGCAGCGCGCCCTGTGCGTCGAGGTCATGAAGGCCATCGGCTTCCCCTTCGACCGTGGCCGCATCGACGAGAGCGAGCACCCGTTCACCGAAGGCGTCCCGGGCGACATCCGCATCGCGACCCGCTTCGAGCCGAACGACCCGTTCCAGGGGCTGCTCTCGGCACTGCACGAGACCGGCCACGCGATGTACGACCTCGGGCTTCCCAAGGAATGGCGCGACCAGCCCGTCGGCCGCAACCGCGGCATGGCGCTCGAGGAGAGCCAGTCGCTGTTCATCGAGATGCTGGTGGTGCGCAGCCGGCCCTTCCTTAGCTACCTGAAGCCCCTGCTCGAGAAGCACTACGGCGTCAGCGGACCCGAGTGGGAGGTCGAGAACCTGTACCGGCACCTGACGCGAGTGCACCGGGGCCTGCTGCTTATCGACGCCGACGAACTCACCTACCCCGCGCACATCGTGCTGCGCTACGACCTCGAAAAGCGCCTGTTGTCGGGCGAGCTCCAGGTCGCGAACCTCCCGGAGGCGTGGAACGACCTCGCGCTGCCGCGGCTCAGCATGAAGCCGGCGACCGACGTCGAGGGCTGCCTCCAGGACGTGCACTGGGCGATTGGCCAGTTTGGCTACTTCCCCGCCTACGCGCTCGGCTCGCTGATCGCGATCCAGCTGTGGGAGAAGCTGCGCGCCGCACACGACGGCCTCGACGCCGAGATCGCGCGCGGCGACTTCGGCGGCCTGTTCACGTGGCTGCGGGAGCACGTGCACTCGGCCGGCGCCAAGCTCACCGTGCAGGACCTCGTCAAGGAGGCCACCGACCGGCCCCTGTCGGCGGCGCCGGCGCTCAGGTACCTTGAGGCGAAGTACCTCGAACCGCGCTGAAGGCTGGGCCGCCGATGTCTGCTGCCGCACCGCTACACCCCGCCCAGGCGGCACCGCCGCGACCGTCGCGCAACTTCAAGCGCCTGCAGGCGGAGCTGCGTGGCCTCGTCGGCAAGGCGATCGACGACTACGGCATGATCCAGGGCGGCGACAAGGTCATGGTGTGCCTGTCGGGCGGCAAGGACTCCTACACGCTGCTCGACCTGCTGCTGTCGCTGCAGCGCAGCGCCCCCGTGCGCTTCGAGCTCCTGGCCGTCAACCTCGACCAGAAGCAGCCGGGCTTCCCGCCACACGTGCTGCCCGATTACCTGACCCGGCTCGGCGTGCCCTGGCACGTGATCGAGCAGGACACCTACCGGGTGGTGAAGCGCGTGATCCCGGAAGGCAAGACGATGTGCAGCCTGTGCTCGCGCCTGAGGCGCGGCGCGCTCTATCGCTACGCGGCCGAGAACGGCGTCACCAAGATCGCGCTCGGCCACCACCGCGACGACATCCTCGAGACGCTGTTCCTCAACCTGTTTCATGGCGGCAAGCTGAAGGCCATGCCGCCCAAGCTCCTGTCCGACGACGGCCGGCACATCGTCATCCGGCCGCTCGCCTACGTGGCCGAGCGGGAGATCGAGCGCTACGCCAGGGCGCGCCGTTTCCCGCTGATCCCCTGCACCCTGTGCGGCTCGCAGGCGAATCTCGAGCGCGAGCGGGTCAGCGCCATGCTGAGGGAATGGGAACAGCAGCATCCCGGCCGCATCGAGTCGATCTTCGCGGCGCTCCGGGACGTCGTGCCGTCGCAGCTTGCGGATGCACGGCTGTTCGACTTTGCCGGGCTCGAAGCGCGCCGCGAGGCGCAGCCCTCGCCGCCGGCCGAGGTCGAGTGCGGCGGGTGAGGGCGCGTACCGCGAGCGCGACGGCGGCGCTGCCCGGCAGCTACTGGGTCGAACCCGGCCGGCTGCTCGCCGGCAGCTATCCGGGCGACGTCGATCCGGTGCGCGCCGCCAAGCGGCTCGCGGGCTTCCTGGCGCTCGGCGTCGACTGGTTCATCGATCTCACCTGGCCGGATGAGCTG
>Ga0181519_10003550_pt1 | contig 12837 bp, 17 predicted proteins | sample PEATcosm2014_Bin_26_FD_121102 | JGI IMG/M metagenome (GOLD analysis project Ga0181519, IMG submission 121102) | Peatland microbial communities from MTU Mesocosm Facility, Houghton, MI, USA - PEATcosm2014_Bin02_10_metaG | ecosystem: Environmental > Terrestrial > Soil > Wetlands > Peat | place... | reverse complement strand
GCATTCGAAGTTATCGAGCAACCGTATATCCTGATGCTGGACGGGGATGGTACGTACTCGGCAAAAGATGCGGAAAAAATGCTTACGCCTCTTTTCCTGGGATTCGACCAGGTTATCGGCGATCGGCTCATGAACGCGGAAGAGGGGTCATTTTCCCGGCTTAACCTGTTTGGCAACCATATGCTCAACCTTTTTTTCAAGCTCGCCCACAGCCGGGACCTTCATGACATTCTTTCCGGGTACCGGGCCTTTACCAAAATGTCCATCCAGCAGATGAACTTAAAAGAAACCGGTTTTGAGATCGAAACCGAGATGTCGGTAGAGGCAGTCCGGAACGGCCAGCGGATCATGGTTGTTCCCATCCGGTATTCACGCCGCCCCGGAACACCGACAAAGCTTTCACCCTTCCATGACGGGATCCGGATCGTAACAACCATTTACCGGCTTGCCCGGGTCAACAATCCCCTGTTCTATTTTGGTATCATGGGGGTTTTTACGACTGTCCTTGGTATTCTTACCGGTGTATACGTTACCCTTGAATGGCTGCGTCATATCGATCACATCCCCCTCACCATCCTGACCGTACTCCTTATCGTGGTGGGTATCGAGATCTTCATGTTTGGTATGATCTCTGATATGCTGCTGGTATTCCACCGGGAAATTATACGGGAGATCCAGTTGAACCAGCCGCCCCGGCAAAAATAAAAAAGATTTTTTTTTAATTTGGGAAGTATATCCCGACGATTTTTTTAAAGGAACATTTTTCTGTACGCAATGATTTTGCAGGCATGTTCGGCAAGGGAGGTAAGCTGGAATGCTTCGTCAAGTGTTGCCCCGGCAGCAAAGGTCCCGTGTCCCCGCGCAATGACGAGCTTGTGGTGAAGCATAACCTCGGAAACAGCATCTGCAAGCCCCGGGGTACCCGGTGCACCCGAGGTCACGGGGATCACCGGACAGAACATGACGCCCTCAGAATCAAGAGGTGTTATCTCATCGATCACGAGGGAGGCTGCAATGGCGTACGGCGGGTGTGCATGCACGATAGCGCGGTACGGTGTTTTTTGATATACGGCGAGATGAACGCGGTACTCGCTTGAGGCGTTTTTGGGAACCGGGCCATCGAATGGTACAAATGCGGGATCACCCGGGTCATCGAGATACGCCTCGGTTCTCTTGATAAAAAAACCGGTGTCGTTTTCCCGGACGCTTATGTTCCCAAAATTACCGCCGACCAGCTGTTCGGCAACCAACCGTTTTCCTATCCGTTCAATGCCATAATCCTGCATCCTTCACACCTCTTTTTCGTACATACGTGTTTGGCGTATTCTACCATATGAGCATGTGTCTGGTGATAAACATGAGGATCCTTAGTAAGAACACGTTCAAAAAGTGCTTTTAGTTTTGGTCGGGGTGTAGTGATCCCGGCGCAGCATGCAATACGTTCCGTATAGGCATCAATAACAAAACTCTCGCGGCCAAAAGCATAGCACAATATACTGTCAGCCGTTTCTTCGCCGATCCCGTTTATCGCGAGAAGACCTTTGCGGATAGTTGCCGTCGGGAGGGTTTGGATGGCCTCTACGCCTCCGCAGGTCTCCATAATAAACGCGGCAAGCGCCTTGAGCCGTCGTGTCTTCACCCGGTAAAACCCGGTACAACGGATCGCTACCTCTATTGTTTCAGGGTCCGTTTTATGCAATAGAGCGAGGGAGCAGAGTTTCTCCTCTTTAAGAAAAGAGAGAGCCCGTTCCACGTTCTCCCACCTGGTCTGCTGGGTCAGGATTGCACCAATCATGACCTCGTCGGGGTCTCCCGGCCACCAGGGGATATCCCCGAACCTGGAGGTGAGGATCCTGACAATCTCTGCTGCCTTTTTGTCGTTACCGGAACTGGATGCCAACATCACGCATCTTATTGTACCGTGCGATATTGAGCACCAGTGGTGTAAGCGATTCGATCATAGGTGAGACAGCAAGCGGTCCGGCATTAAAGGCCTGGAGACCGGAGATCTGGTTTACGATCCCCATAACCTGCTGTTTTGCCTCGTCGTCGTCACCGCACACCGGCACTGAGAATACCAGTTCATCATCCAGTGCCTTCCACCGGTTGGCGGCGATGGTATTGAACGCACAGCAGAGCCGCGCTTCCTTTGGCAGGAGTTTTTGTATCAAAAGCGCAGCCGACCCTTCCGGTGGCGGGACGAAAACAAAGTGATCCTGCTTCTCCATCGGGTTGACCGGGCTTATAACAACTTTGTCCTCGAACCCGCACAACGTCGAAAGCGTCGGGACAACATGTTTGAATGGGATCGCGAGAATGACCACATCTGCCTTGTCAACGGCATCCTGGTTAGTGACACCACACAGGCTGCATTCTTTTCCCCGGTTTTTTAAGGTTTCACGGGTTATTGTGCAGCTCGCCTCGGCTTTATCCTGTTCCCGCGAACCGACCACAAGGTCAAAGATCGTGGAGAGGCGCATTGCCATACCTTCGCCGATATCGCCAGTCCCGCCGACAATACCGATCTTCACTTATCCCACCAGCGGCCGGAGCAGGTTTTCTAATGTAGCAGCATCAGTAACACCCTGCATGGTCTGGACGACTTTCCCGTCCTTTTCAATAATGAGGGTGGGCACTACCTGGATCCCGTATTTTTGTGCAAGATCCATATGCTCATCGACATCAACTTTTCTTATTTCGATGCTGTCGCCTAGTTTCTTTGCCAGTTCTTCGATGATCGGTGTCTGCATCCGGCAGGGGCCACACCATGTGGCAAAAAAGTCGTACAGAACAGGTTTCGACATAGAATCATACCCGTTAGAGTAGTCGGTTAAAAAAAAGATAAATCTATTGTATTGTTATTCGGAGAGGATTTCCATGATAATCCTGCCGTATGCCGGCCGGGTCACCACGACACCAACGACGACACCCATCATGGTAATAATGGCAAATCCCGTAAGTGTTGAGAGGTCCATGAGTGCAAGAGGAAGCATTGCAATCAGGACAGTTGCCGCGGCGATCATGATGATCGTGAGCGCACGGGAGAGTCTCTTGAGATATACATTAGGCGACGGGACTATTCCTTCATGCAGGATCTCATCGGTAATAACGACCAGCTGGTCGATACCGGTCCCAAGGACAGCGATAAGCCCTGCGACAGTCGGAAGATCCATCTGGAATTGGATCACACTGATAAACCCGAGCAGGATCAGGATCTCGGATGCGTTGATCATCACCATGGGAAGGACAATCCTCGGTTCGCGGTACCGGTAGAATATCACAAATGCGACCATGATGAGGGCAAGAATACCTGCAATCAGGCACATCTCCATATAGTGCTGGCCCAGGGATGCTGAAGTTGAGCCGGACCCGGCGATTTCGACATCAACCGGGAGTGCGCCTGCCCTGAGCTGGATCTCAAGGTTTGTCGCCTGGTTCATGCCGGCGGTCCCAGATCCGGTAGATGCAAACAGCTGGGTTGTGGTCTGGGTCTGGAGCGAACTTGCCAGTTCCGATGAAAGCGGTGCCGAGTAAACGGTCTGGTTATCAAGGAGCATCGCGAGTTTATGGTCGGCCGGGTCTATCGTCGCACCGGAAGTAATCGATGCATTCTGGAAGACGGCAGCCCCGTCTTGGCTCAAGGTAAAGCCGACACCCCAGTTTCCGCTGCCGGCTGGTGACTGGCTTGGCGACTCGACACTGGTAATAGAGTCTCCGTAGAGCACATGCTCGGTCTGGTTAGCGGTAGTCTGGACCCGGATCTCGAATTTCCCCTGCTTGCCGATGATCTGCTGGGCCTGGTTCATGTTGACGCCAGCCATCTCCACACGGACGTACTGGGTGACGCCACCAAGGCCTGTGATCGTATTGACTTTGGCGTCCTTTGTCCCCATGGCATTGATCTTCTGTTCAAGGATCTGTTTTACCAGATCTGCTGTAGCCGAAGATATGCCCGGCTGGTAAGATACGAGGGTTCCGCCTTCAGAAGCAAAGTAAGGCGCAAGCTCACTCTGGTTATAGGATTTCCGGATCTCGACGTGAGTGGCATCTACAAGGATAACATCAGTGTCAAGATCTTTAGAGAGGTTGGCAACAAAGGTATCGACCGGTTCTGTTGTCGTGAACCCGACTACCTCTGCATCGAATTTGAGCTGGATCCAGGATCCTTGCTGGAAATCGAGACCATACTGGAGGTTGGTGGTCAGGTTACCGTTGCTGTCAAAATGCGGATAGATAGCGACAACAGAGAGGACAATGAGGATTATCAGTACCAGTACCCGCCAGTCACTGAAAAGTTCCTTAATTCGTTCCTGCCTCATTTCCCGCCTCCTTTAAGGACGTACCATTTCAGTATGCCCACGTTGGTAAGCCAGGTATTGAGGATATCAAAGAAAAGCCCCATCAGAAGTACTGCAGAGATCTGTTCTATTACTACAATCTGACCAGCCCATGACACAATCAGCAGCACTATGACCGCTGCGATTGTCGTAGAGGTCATGATAATGCCGGTACGGAACGCACCTTTCAGCTTGTCATTGAGTTTTCCCTGCCGTTTGAGTACCCGCGTTGTAAGCAAAATGTCGCTGTCCACAGAATACCCGATAAGCATAAGAAGGGCTGCAGTGGTTCCAAGGCTGAGCTGGATCCCGACGATATTCATCAGGGCTGCAGTCATGGCCATGTCTGCAAAGGCCGAGAGGACGACTGCACAGGAAGGGACAAAGGTCCTGAACGAAACAAAGACCACGATTGCCATCCCGATAAAGGCGATAATAAGCGCGATGAATGCCTGATCCTGCAGGGTCTTTCCAAAGGATTCACCGATCTGGTTAATCTGGGCATCAGGGTATTTGCTCGCAATAAGTGCGGTCAGGCTCTGGTATTGCGTATCGCTCATCGTCCCAAAGGTGATGAACTCCCCGTTGTTGAGCCCCTGACTGATACTTACGAGCGGATAACCGGCAAATATAGTCTGGAGCTGCGCCGGAGTATCAGGGGTGATCACCGTTACGGCAGTCCCACCGGAAAAATCAATCCCCGGAACTACGGGCATCCCGACAGTGAGCGTAACATACGCGAGCACCACAAGAGAGATAACCAGCAGTACCGTCGGGATTAACACCAGTTGTTTTGGTGAGTATTTTTCGATGTTGTATTCGAATAATCCCATGGTATAACATCTGTTCATGAACGATTAAATAATTACCAATGGCAGGAGCTGCAGGAAAGGTATCATGTTGCCTTTCGTACATCCAGGCAAATTTTACACAAATGGCCGTCAGTACCAAACCGGAACGCCGGCATTTGCAAGCCGGTTTTCGATAACAGAAAAAATCCAAACTTATATATGGAAAAAGTCGTGACACTAACTCATGAGATCTCAATTTGAGATCGAACGAATGATTGAGGGCCGGCTTAAGTCGTATCTCTCACGGGATAAGACCGGTATCCGGAGGGAAGTGCTCCGGATCCTTCTCAAGATCCGCCAGACAACCATTGCAGATATCCTTGCCGGTCTCCGGGAACAGTTCAAGGTATCCTTCCACACGATCGCATCGATGGTCGGTATTATCGCCTCCCGTATCGGGATCCTGAAAGTAAGCAGGAACACCGGGGGAGTCACTACCTATGAACTCAGGGAGAAGTATGCATCCATGGTTGTGCGGCTCGTAGGCGCTTGAAAAGCACGCCGCTCCTCACCTTAACCATAACCGTTTTTTACCAGCGCTTCACAATACTCCCGGTACAATGCCCGGTCACCCTTTTGATCCTTCCGGCGTTTCCAGCATCATGGTCGCTCCCGAGGTTCTGGACTATATCGAAAAGAAGAACTGTGATTTCCGTATCTGTACCTCCTGCGGAGGCCCGATTCTCCTCCCTGTCCGGATAAAACCTCCAAAAAGAAGCGATGTCCTGCTCCAGGCAGCCCACCACACCATCTACATTTCCATTCACCAGGCACGTTTTCTTGATGAAATACGCACTGACATGATCCCGTTCTATGAAGAAGGGCCGCATACGGCGCAGATGGAACGATGAGTTACGAAGAGCTATCCCATACTGCTGATGTGAAGATACGGGCTCGTGCCCCTACCTGTGACGCACTTTTCGGGGAAGCTTTCCTTGCGCTTATGCACGTGATGTACGGGGATGACCGGAAAGGTGGGACATCCCGTATAATCGATATCAATGCACCTGACCGGGAATCGCTGTTACTGGATTTCCTTTCTGAGGTGTTGTTTGTCTCCGAAGTGGATGGACTGGTCTTTTGTCGAGCTGACGTTCATCTTGACGGAATGCAGATCCATGCGGTCCTTGATGGGGAACCGTTCGATCCAGCACGCCATGCCAAAGGAACGGAAGTAAAAGGTATATCATACTCAGGTATGTCCATGGGAAAAGACGCCAAAGGATATATGCTGGATATCTTATTTGATGTATAGCGGGGAACAAAAATGCCACAAGGAGTAACAAAGGCTGGACCAAACGAATGGGAGATCCCTGTCGGGTATGTACCCGGCATGCGGGTACCGGGGCGATTTTTCCTTTCCGACACCCTTGAGGCAATACTTGAACCCGGCGCCATCCAGCAGCTGGCAAACGTCGCGACGCTTCCCGGGATTATCCGGTATTCACTGGGTATGCCAGACCTCCACTGGGGCTACGGGTTTCCCATCGGCGGTGTAGCGGCATTCTCTCTTGACGAGGGTGTTATTTCCCCCGGAGGGGTTGGTTTTGACATCAACTGCGGGGTCAGGCTCTTTACCACACCCCTCGCGCGGCGTGACATCAAAAAACCCCGGGATCTCGTCGAATCCCTGTACCATGCCGTACCGACCGGTGTAGGTGCGAAAAGCTCAGAAAAGCTCACACCAGCTGCGCTTACGGAAATAATGAATAAAGGAGCCCGCTTTGCTGTGGACGCCGGCTTTGGTCTCGAGCGGGACCTAGTCCGGTGCGAAGAGAGTGGCGCTATGAAGCAGGCTGACACCCGTGCCGTTTCTGAAAAGGCCCGGGCACGGGGTATACCCCAGAGCGGGACTCTTGGATCGGGCAACCATTTCCTGGAACTCCAGGAAGTAAGCGAAATTTATGACGAAACGGCAGCAGCAGCATTCGGCCTTGAACAGGGACAGATCTGCTGTATGATCCACTGTGGTTCGCGGGGGCTCGGTCATCAGGTCTGTACCGATCATATCAAAATCATTGAAACAGCGGTAAAGAAATACCATATTGCGCTTCCCGACCGCCAGCTTGCCTGCGTACCGGCCGGATCTCCCGAAGGCACAGCCTATTTTGGGGCAATGGCTGCCGCGGCAAATTATGCCTGGGCCAATCGGCAGATGATCCTCCATGCCGCACGTAAGGAATTCGTACGGATGTTTGGTATCGGGTACGAGACCATGCCGCTCGTGTATGATGTCGCCCATAATGTGGCAAAAATCGAGGAACACCAGGTTGACGGCCACCGTACCCGAGTAATGGTGCACCGCAAGGGGGCCACCCGGTCGTTCGGGCCCGGCGCCCCGGATATCCCCCATGATCTTGCCCGGATTGGGCAGCCGGTGATAATTCCCGGCAGTATGGGAACATGTTCGTATGTCCTGAAAGGGACGGCGACCGCTATGGAACGGACGTTTGGGAGCACCTGTCATGGTTCGGGCCGGATCATGAGCCGGTCACAGGCAAAAAAGACCCTGACCGGAAAAGAGGTGGCAGACCAGCTCCTTGCCCGGGGTATTTTTGTGAGGGCGCCAAACGAAGCGGCAATTGCCGATGAAGCCCCCGAGGTCTACAAACCCAGCAGCGAAGTCGTACAGGTTGTCCACGATGCGGGGCTTTCCACCCTGGTCGCCCGCCTCTCCCCGATGGGTGTGATTAAGGGATGAGCTGCCGGGCAGGCTTTGTCTGGGAAACGCCCCAGCATTTTGTCCGGTATATCGAAGAGTGCGGTGTACCCTGTGAGCTGGTAACACCCTATATGCTTGCCGCCCCGTTTTTCCGCGGCTCGTTTACCTGCCTTATCATCCCCACCGGCTTTGCAAACCCGGCATATTGCCGGCTGCTTCCGGCACTCCGGGCTTCTTCGGACCGTATACACAGATTTGTGGAAAATGGTGGCAACCTCCTCGTCTTTGGGGCAGCCATGGATAAAACGGACGCATACGACTGGCTGCCGTTCCCCGTTACCTACCGGCACGAGTTCGTCCCCCGGAATGTTACCTGCGGGGATTCAGCACTTGCACAAGCACTTGTCGCAGACTACGATCCTGCTCACATCGAATGTGACGGCACGTTTCCTGCACATGGCGGGACTACTGCCGGAGATTCCAGCGGCGCTCCCCTTATTATAGAAAAAAAGGTGGGAAAAGGAACCGTAATAGTTACCAGTATCCATGAGTATCCCTCACGTGCTTTTGTAAAAGAATTCTGTGATCAGGGTACGCAAACCTTATTCTAGCGGAATAATACCAGATTGATATGAGGAATGTCCGATGGACCGGTACATGTTATGCGAAACTGCGGAGGCCGCAGATCTTGAACCGGTGGCTCTAGCCATCCATGAGATCATTCACCGGCTGCCGGTGACGGCGAAATCGTTGCTGAAGCCAGGGATTCGGATCGAAGAAGGACGGGTAGTCGACCGGAATTACTCCGGCCCGGTGCTCGAAGCGTCCATCGCCCAGAACAAGGTGATAAAAATAACCCCGAAGCTGGGTGCCTATAAAGGAGTGCCGGTAACCGTTGCTCCTATAAGGGATCACGAGGGTAAGGCTATTGGCGCTATCGGGGTTGTCGATGTCACCGGGATCTTCGATCTGGCGACCCTGATGGAACACCAGTCTGCAATCATCAAACAGGTCTGTGGTAAGGACCCCTGCCCGCTGCCGCAGGATGAAAGCAATAACCGGAGGTGATCCTTGTGCCCGATTCTGCATTCCGTGTCATGGCAATTCTTGAAAAGTCCGACGGTCCTGTATCGGGAGAAACCATCAGTAACGAACTGGGTATCACCCGTTCGGCGGTCTGGAAGCATATCAACGAACTGCGGATGATGGGCTATGATATTTCGTCATCGCAGAAGGAAGGATACCGGCTTACGCGCATGAGTAATAAGCTCCTCCCGTACGAGATCCACAAAAACCTCCACACCAAGGTCATAGGAAAGAAGATGCGATACCTGGAGAATACCCCCTCGACCATCTGGGCGGGAAAGCAGCTCTGTGCGGAAGGTGACGTGGAAAAAATGCATGGCATGGTGATCATTGCCGAAGAACAGACCGGGGGCATCGGCCGGATGGGAAGGGCCTGGATCTCGCCAAGCGGTGGGATCTGGATCACGATTGTCCTCAAACCACATGTCCCGATCGATCGCATTTTCATGATCACCATGGCCGGCTCCGTTGCTGTGGCGAGGGCAATAAGAAAGGAGTTTTCGCTCGGAGCCCTCATCAAGTGGCCAAACGACATCTTCATCGGCAACAAGAAAGTCGCCGGCCTCCTCCTTGAACTTGCGGCAGAAGCCGATGCCGTGCATTATTGCCTTCTTGGGATTGGTATTGACGCAAACGTTTCTATAAGTACGTTCTCCCCGTCGCTGCAGAACAATATTACCTCGATATCCGCTGAACTTGGCCATGAAGTTGACCGGGCCTCATTTTTAGCGCGGATTTTAAAAGAGTTCGAGGGCCAGTATATCCTTGTCGAGAGCGGGGAATACGACACCATCATCCGGGAATGGAAAAGCCTTTCCTGTACCCTTGAACACCGGGTGGATATACGGACCCTTAAAAACAGTTTTTCCGGTGAAGCGGTTGATATCGACGAGTTTGGTGCGCTTATTATCCGCAAAGACAACGGCAAACTCGAACGCGTGATTGCCGGTGACTGCTTCCACCAGTGAGGCATCAGTAATTTTTTTATCGTCAACCTCCAAAATTTATGTGGTTGACGATGTTTGGCGATCTCCGGCGCTCCCGCCGTATTGCGTATACTGCGGCCTTTATCGGCCTTATTACGCTCGGCAGCTGGATCTCCATCCCGTTTGTTCCCGCACCTTTTACGCTCCAGACGTTCTTTGTCCTCCTTTCGGCTGCGGTCATGAAGCGTGAAGCTGTTATCCCGGTTACGTTATATGTAGCACTTGGTGCGCTAGGCCTGCCGGTCTTTCACAACGGTGTTGCCGGCTTTGGTGTTCTTCTCGGGCCTACCGGGGGGTACCTGATCGGGTTTATCCCGGCAGCATTTATTGCCGGTATTGCCTGGGAGTCTGACTCTGCGATACGCCGGATTGAAGGACTTTGTTCTGCTGCCGTACTCATTCTTCTCTGCGGTGTTGCATGGTTGATCGTTTCTTCGGGTATGAGCCTAGTGCCTGCGATCATTATCGGGATGGCAATCTTTCTTCCCGGTGAAGCGGCAAAGGCCGGTGCAGTGTACCTGATCGGTCGGCAGTTGCCATGATCACGTTCGCTGCAGTCCGGTACCGGGCTATTGCCATCGATACACTTACGTTTTCCCCGGGGGTAACTTCAGTAATCGGTCCGAACGGCAGCGGCAAAACGACGTTTTTAAAACTCTGCGCCGGCATTACCGAACCGGAACAAGGATCGGTACTAGTGGATGGTAAGAGCCCCCGGTTAACTGATATCGGGTACGTCAACGAGTTCCCGGATCGGAACATCCTTTTCCCTCTGGTAAAAGACGAACTTGCCTCGCCGCTGCGGTTTTCACATACCCCGTGCAGGGAAACCGATCGCGCCGTCGCTGAGTGTGCTGAAAGGCTCGGGATCAGTCACCTGCTGGACCGGCGTATGCAGGACCTGAGCGGCGGCGAGAAGATCATCGTCGCGTTTGCCGCAGCATGTATCAGCCGGCCCCGGGTCCTTATCCTTGATGAATGCGATTCGCATCTGGATGCCCGCCGGTGTACCTGGTTTGAAAAGGTGCTTTGTGATGCTGGTGCGACCTATGTGATCCGGTGCACCCAGCAGATGGAAACTGCCACTCAGAGCGATCATCTGCTCTATTTTGAGCAGGGCCGGGTCCTCCATGCAGGAATGCCGGCTGAGGTCTTTTCCCGGCTGTGCGATACCTCTTTTTACCCTCTTTCGTGGAGGTGTCCGGAGTGAAACTAGTCCTTGATACCATGGTGCTGCAGCGTCCTTCGTGGTCGCTGGTGGCGTCCGGGGTTTTTGCTTCTGGCATCCATCTAATAAGCGGGGACGTCGGTTCCGGAAAGTCCACGCTTGCCCTCGAAATGGCCGGCCTGCAGGTACCGGATTGGGGAATCATGACCCGCGAAGGGATAACAAGCTCAATGCTTTCCTTCCAGTTTCCTGAGTTCCATGTCACCGGGTTCTCAGTCGCTGAGGAATGCGCATCCTGGGGCCTTGAGACTGAAGTGGTATTGCAACAGGCCGGGATTGAAGTTCGCGAAGAGGTACCTGTCCTTTCTCTGAGCCGGGGAGAACTCAAACGACTGCACCTTGCCTGTGTCCTTTCCCGGCAGTACGACCTGTTACTGCTCGACGAACCCTTCTCGTCTCTTGATTGTCGGGGAAAAGAAGCGGTCTGCCGGCAGCTGAGCGCCCGGACTGAGGGCATTACGATCCTGTTCACCCACGAACAGAGCATCTTTCCAAAAGTCGATCATATCTGGGAAATTTCCGGAGGCTTTCTTTGCGATTGTGGGGAGATGCCCGGGGCACTTGCCAGCTGGCAGCATGCACCGCCCCTGATTAAGAGACTGGTTGAATCCGGAAGAGTTCCGGACAATATCACACCGGAAGGCATATTGGAGGCAGCATGCAGGACCCGCGGGTAAGACTTTTCTGTGCGTTCCTGCTCTCGGTTGCTGCTTTTGTCAGTATCGCTGGAGCATCTCTTGTTTTTGCCTGGTGGCTTGTATTTACCTCCCGGTGGAAAAATATCCGGCATTACAAAGTCGTGGGTGCGACCATCCTTTTGTTTGGCATTATTTCGGCGGTGATAACGCTTACCGGCAGTGATGGGGTGTCCTATTTTGCCCGTATGACCGTGATCCTGCTCATAGGTGCCTGGCTCTATGCCGACACGTGTCCTGGTGATTTCCTCGCCACCGGGACCTCGCTCTTTGGCACCCGGATCGGTTTTGAACTGGGTATGATTGCCGGTATGGCATGGGAAATGGCCGGGGGTCTTTTTGAGGACTTTCACCGGATACAGATCGCGTTAGTCCAGAAGGGAAGACCGTGGAATATCAAAAGTATGCTTCCTGCCGGCCGGATCCTTATCTTCGATACACTCCGGCGGGCCGATGATACTGCAGAAATCCTTGCCATCCGGGGATACCGGGCAGGCGGTACGATTTGCACGCATTTTTATGTCCTTCCCGTAGAGATCCTGGCCGGCCTCTGTGCCACCGCTGTTCTCGTCGGTGCGTATCTCTTCCGCTAGTGAATTTTTTATACTTTACCGATGATGTTTTGAGAGGCTAATTGTAAAACCGGAGTCCTCGAGGTCTCTCATGCGTGCTGCCGATTCACGTAAATTACTCATTACCGATACAACCCTTCGTGACGCCCACCAGTCACTTATTGCCACCCGGCTCCGCACCGAAGATATGCTCCCGCTGGCACGCGAGATCGATGCCTGTGGTTTTTTTTCAGCAGAAGCATGGGGAGGGGCGACTTTTGATACTGCCATACGGTTCTTAAACGACGATCCCTGGGACCGGCTCAAGGCTCTTAAAGCAGAACTCAAGCACACACCCATCCAGATGCTGCTCCGTGGCCAGAACCTTGTCGGGTACCGCCATTATTCTGATGACGTCGTCGACCGTTTCGTTGAAGCATC
>Ga0181519_10003546_pt1 | contig 12841 bp, 14 predicted proteins | sample PEATcosm2014_Bin_26_FD_121102 | JGI IMG/M metagenome (GOLD analysis project Ga0181519, IMG submission 121102) | Peatland microbial communities from MTU Mesocosm Facility, Houghton, MI, USA - PEATcosm2014_Bin02_10_metaG | ecosystem: Environmental > Terrestrial > Soil > Wetlands > Peat | place... | reverse complement strand
TGGGGCTGGCGGCTTTACGGTGTTGCCGCCGAATTTGCCCCGGTAGTTGATCGCTGGCCGTCTCCCGTACCGTTCCGGTTGCTACGACCCCAGCGCTGGCGTCGTTGGTTTATTCTGGGGTCGGATTGCTGAGTTGCACAGCCTTGCGAGGTTATGAGCCTCACGTGACACTGGTTCACTTATCCGACGAAATCACAGAATACGGCAAGTCGGCCGGAAATGCAAGCAGAAAATACGAAGGGCGGGAAGCCTCCCCCGAGTCCTCCCGCCCTGCATCGAACGCAAGCTGCTTTAGCCCGATTGTACCTCAACGCTTCGCCGCGCGCTTGCGAGACCTAATGGATCGTATGTACGAGGCGATCCAACTCCCCAACCGTCAGGTTTTCAAGCGGAGAATCCTCCTCCAAGGAAAATCCCAAATCTCTGGCCATCTCAAGCAAACAGCAAACCTCATCGTCGGTGTACGTTCGCTCCGAATCTGGACGAAGATGGAACGTTGTATCCCCGAGAGGTTGCCCTGGCTTCGCCTTGTGAACGGAACTCATCGTTTCGCGCTGCGCTTGCGGGATCTTTTCTTCACCACCCCGTTGGCCGCCCGGACAGCCGCTCCGGCAGACTCCCCGCGTGCCAGCATGGAATCGTGAACGTGGTTCCATTGCCGGGTGAGCTTCGGCTTCCCGCGAACCTTCCGAGTGTGCTTGGAGGCCGGCATGGATTACACCCGCGCCGAAGTCCCGCTCGGGAACGATCCGCGCTTGCCTTCGATTCCCTGGATGTTTTCGGTGACCTGAAGCCCAACCGGGCCGCCGGCAGTCGATGCGCCAGGCTGCGATACCGGAGCCGACGCCATCGGGCTGTTCAGTTGCCCCGCCACCGCGCCCTTCAGGGCCTCCATCCCGTCCTTGTCGCCGGGCATCGTACCGCCCGGAGCCGGGTTCGCGGCCACTGATGGCCTGCTCCCCATGGGACTCGACAGCCCGTTTCCGATGTCCGCTCCACGTCTTTGCTCGAATTGATTCGCCATATGGCCTCCTGTCCTACTTTACACCCTTCATGGAATTTTGGCTGTAGCCCCGAACTTCAACAGCAAAGCAATCAGCCCCCCGACAAGAAAAAACAGGACCGGCTTGAGAATATTGTCCCACCACCACAGAGAAGTATTCTGCGACCCACTTCGTTTGGCATCGCTTGTCTCAAGCGCAACTACCCGTTCATCAATTTCCTTGACCCGGTTAAGCGCTTCTTTTGAAGGCGGATGGTCTCCACGCATAATTTCGGCAGCCAATCCCTGAAATTGAATCGACACCGGGCACTTGATAGGGTGTTCCGCCAACTCGACTTTAAGCCTGTTTTGCTCTTGCGTAACGGCCGCCACGGAGCCATTGATTTTGTCGATTCGAGGAAGGATATCTCGGTCAATCCTCCGCATCAACGAGCCTTGGCCTTCCTCTAGCCGAATCAGAGAATCATGGACAGCGAGAATATGTTCTTCCATTTCAGTCAATTTGGTATACCACATGATCCTGCAAGTAGTTCGCGTCCAAGGGGCCGCTCAATGTTGGCCCGCAGTCCTCGGAAATCACCCGCGAGTCGAAGATCGAATTGTCGTCAAGTTGCGCCCGGTTGAGCAAGTCCCTGTACTCCGCGTCAACCCGCGTCAACGCCGACAGGTGGTACGCCTTCGTCTCCACGTCCACGTTGGGCTGGTTCGCCACCAGTTCGTGACCGTAGTGCCGCGCGCGCGCCATAATCACCTGGTCTGGAATCTGGCCGGGCAGCACGTCGGTCGGCAGCACCGCATCGCCCTTCGTCATGTACTCCCAGATGTAGCCGATCTGCTGCACCGGGCCGGGCCACGCTTCGAACCGGGGGCGCTGCTGAGTGTCGCCCGGCATGAGCACGTAATCGTGCGCCGCCATCCAGATCGGCGTCGAGTAGTTCTGCCGGTTCGGGTCCACCCGGTCCACTTCCTTCTGCGTGCGGAACAGGTTGCGGTACCGGAAGCGGTACATGTTGATCGGGTCCACCATGGACAGCGAACGCTTGAAATCCACGGCAGGAGACGGAACGTACGGCTGGTAGATCATGTACGACGCGGCGGTGGCGCTCTGCTCGGCGAACGGGCGGTCAAGAGTGATGGTGGAGGTCCCATCGTACGCGATGATGTTGTAGATAGGTCCGCCGGTGACGCGGAATTGTCTGAGGGTCAAAGGCAGGGCAGGGGGAGCCGGCAGAGCGACCGCCAACCAAAGGGGAGACGCCGTGGCATCGGCCACCACGGAAGTCGAGAACTGCGTCACATGGACTGTGCCGCTGGTGATGATGGATGGCGCAAACCAAGATCCGGTTTGCTTCAGAAAGCTCCACTCGCGGGAATCGCGGATGTCTTTGTAGGCCCGCTTCACGAGCGGAAGAGTGGCAAGCGGATCAATGTCCGAATGCCAACTCTTCAACTCGGCGGCGAATTGAGCGAGGGTGCTCACGGGTCGTCTACCCCGTGACGGTGTTGATGGTCAACTTCTGATATTCCGCCGACAGGTTCGTCCCGGAAGCCGCTTCTGTGCCGGTGGTCTGTGATTCGGAGCCTGGTCCACTGGCCGGGATAGTAGCGGAGCGGAGAGCCCTCCATTGCAGAGTCCACGCCTTATCGGAAATGCGGATCGGAACAACCTCGAAATTTCCGCTGTAGCTCGCCGTCGCGTAGATATGCGAGATCATGTTGACGCCCAACTGGGCCGCCGTGATGGAATCGCCGCCAGAAGGAGGGCTGCCCGCCGTCACCTGGGTATAGCTGGTGGGGCCTTGCCACTGAACCCGGACGTACGTTTCGTCTCCATAAGGCGCGTGTTTTCTTAACCAGCTTTTGATCGACATGGTTACACCACCTCGGGGAGACTACGCAGAAGCACCAGCGACGGCGCGTTCGGACCAACGATGGGGGCGCCAATCGCCACACCGATTGCCGACTTGAGAATCAGGTAGGTCGGGCTGGCGCTCTGCGTCAGCACGTCGGCTAAGCCGGTCGTCACGTCGATCACAACCAGGTCGCCGTCAGACGGGGTCGCCACGGAGGTCGGGTTTTTGAACGCCACCGTCGCTTTGCCGGCGGTCTGAATCCAGCAGTAGTTGCCCCTGGTCACGGTGTTCAGGCAAAATCCCGCTATCTTGCCCACCAGCGCCGCCGTGCAGTCGGACGTGGTGACGTAGTTTTCGAAGTCCGTCCAGAACACCGGCTGGCCTTTGGCATAGGCGTTCGAGGTGGCCGCCGTGGTCTTCACATACTGGTATTTGCCGCCGTACAGCGTCCCGATGGTGCTGTCGTACCGCACACCGCCGGGGTTCCCGTCCAGCCACACGCGCGCCCCCAACTGAGCCGCGTAGGTGTTCGTCGCGCCGCTCATGGAAGGGGTGTTGTTCGCCGGGTAGGCGTCGTTGATGTCATTCAGGGCCGGAAGGCTGGTCCTGACAATTGCTTGCTCGACTCGATTCGGCATGTTGCGCTCCTTTTGATACCCCCGGCAATCGCCTGCTGCCGGGGGCGGTTACGTTACGAGTGAGGAACCGCCTACGCGGCGATCCCGTAGAATTGCTTGTTGTGACGAGGACTCAAGCAGACGAGGTTGCAGGCCGCGTGCGTGCGCGCCACAACCTTCGTGCTGTCCGCTGCCGGGTAGAAGCCCCACAGCCCGAACTGGTAGCGCGGGCTGGCCGACAGCCGGAACTGGAACTTGGTCGTGTTGAACCACACGAAGACCTCTCCAACCGTGGCAACCGCAGTCGCCACCGGCAGGTTGGACTTCGGACTGGCGCCGGCGGGGACCGTGAACGTGCTGGTCAGGTAGTTGCCGAGAACCGGGTCGTTCACGCCGTAGGCCGCGCTCGGGAAGTAGTCGTCGGGGAAGATGATGGCGTCGTTCATCTTCACGCCGGTCACGCCCCAGATGGCGTCTTCCGCGTTCACCAGATTGCCGCGCTGCAAGGGCTGGATCTTTTCCTTGATGTACGCGAAGGCGCGCTTGGTCGTCACGCCGAGGTTCGGGCGCTCGCGGCCAATCGACGCATCCCAGTATCCCTCTTCCAGAATCGAGTACGTCAGCGGGCCGCCCAGCGAGGTCTGCCCCGCCGCCGCGGTGGAGTCGCCGCAGTACCGGGGAATCGAGTTCAGCGTCGAGCCGACCGCCCCATTGCGCGCCTGCCCGCCGTACGTGGTAAACACGCTGCCGTCCTGCCCCGGCGTCACGCCGTCGTTGAGGGCCTCGATCCACCCGTTGATGTCGTAGGGCCGGTTGCCGATGATGCCGCTGCCGCTGGGCTGCCCGTGCAGGGACATTGCGATGGCGATGTCCGCGCAGATCGAGTTCATCATGTTGGCCAGGTTCAGGTTCAGAAGGCTGAACACGGCGTTCGGCCCGACGTTGAGCACGTCGATGTTCTCCATGTACTCGGGGTAGATCGCCGCGTAGTACTTCGGGTCGAACCGAGTTCCCGCGATGGTCTGTATCTTGTCCAGGTTGAACTGCTGGCCGATCCCGTAGCTGCTGGTCAACAGCGGAGCGTACAGGAAGGTCTGTTGCATTGTGGAACCACCGCCGAAGGTCGCCAAGCAGTGATCCCTGATATACGCCAGGAACGCCACGTCGTTGAAGAAATTATCCTGGACGACATTCGGGAAAATTTCGAATAACGTGGTCGCGCTGAGCTCGTCTAAGGCGGGATCGTAAGCCATTTCCTTTTCCTTGATTCAAAATGCCTGGACGAACTTCGCCCCGGCGGGTTAATGGTTGGCCCCGGCGTTACCCGGAGCGTACTTGTGCGACAACAGGGCCTCGGTGGCCCGCTGAATCGCACCTGCCTGGTTCTGCTGCCGGCTGTTCAAGGGGGCCTTATTCCCGCCCTTGTTGGCCGCCGCCTGGAAGATTGCGCTGGGCGGGGTGACGATGCCGAAGGCGTTGACTTGCTGTTCGCTGAGTTTCTTCGCGTTAATGGCCGCTTCTTGCGCGCGCCCTTCCGCCCGGTATTGCTCGGCTTCGTTTTCCTTCCGCTTCGCGGTGGCTCCGAACTTGTCATCCCACACCTGGGTCGGCGACCGGCGCTGCTTCACGGCGTCGTCCAGGATTTCCTTCATGATGAGCGGCTTGTCGGGGAACAGTTCCATGTGCTGCCGCATCACGTCGTGCAGTTCGACCTCGAAATTCACGTTCGTCCGGAACAGGGCTTCGAGGGCGCCGATGCGCTTGTCGAGGTCTGGCGATACAGCCACTTCGCCGTTGTGCGGCGGCTTCCCAGACGGCTGCACGGTTGTCTCGCCGAACAGTTCCTTCTCGGCGTCGATTCCGTACACCTGTCCCAGAGTCTTTGCTTTCGCCTGGATCGCGGCCAGCCGGCTTTCGGCTGCTTCGCGCTCCTGCTGGGCCGTCAGGAATTGCCCGTTCATGCGCACCCTGTCGGCTTCGAGCTTGTCCTTGAATTCATCGAGTTCCTGTTTTGCGGCGGCGATTTCCGCCTTGCCGCTGTTCATCTTTCGGTCGTAATCCGATTGCCTGAGTCCGCTTTCCACGTACTGCTGTAGGCCGGTGGCGACCTTCTCGTTCGCAATGAGCTGCGCAACGAGTTGCGGGTCCGCTCCGAGTTCCGTCAGATTCTTCACTACCGTTTCGAATGCCATTTTGGCTCCTTCCCTTTCGGGCTGCGGATTTCATCGGGCTGCGCCATTACCCCATTGCTCCGGTCGGGGGTTGACTTCCCGATGTCGAACTTCCAACTATGCGAACCAGCATCCGCGTCAGTCCAGCCTTCAGCGCCATGCCTTCCTGCGCTGCTGCGGGGAACTGCTTGGTGATTCCGTCCAGCGCTTCGCCGATGGAACGAATCTGGAGATTCACAGATTCCATTTGCTGCTTGCGCAGCTGTTCCGTGGTCATGCGAGCGCCTTGCTGCTGAACCCCCATCATGCCTGCGTAGGCTGAGAGGTCCTGACCGGAGGATTGTCCCTGGGGTTGTTCAGTTGACGGAAATGGTTGCGGGCTGGTCATTGCCTTACTTCTTGCAACCGCGCTTTATCCCGCCGCTTTTCATCGGCGAGTTCAGCTTGGCGGACTTCTTGGCTCTCTTCATCGCCTTTTTCCTCGGCATGTGAACTCCGAGGTCTCTTGGTTCTTCCATCTCTAAAAACTGTGGGGGTCGAACTTGCGCCCGGCCCCCGCGCCTACCCGTCTCTGCGAAGGGGACCATCCCGAAGGATGCTCGTTCTACGCGGAGGTTGGGATGCTACTTCTTGCCGCGCCGCTTGCCGCCGTGCTTTTTGCCGCGCTTGTTGGCGACGGGACCGAAGTCGGTAAACATGGTGTTTTTCCTTTCCGCTCCCCAAAAAGAAAAAGGCGCTCCCGGTTTCCCGGAAGCGCCTTCGATTCCTCGCGGTTCGCTCTATGTTCTATTCAGATATACGCTGTTGCGCGGAACCTGTCAAGCAGGCAACTCGAACAGTCGGTTTCTTTTCTTCCCACTTCGCCGTACCGGACACCCCGCCTTGCGAAAAGTGGATCGTCAGCGCGCCCGTCTTCCGGCTCTCGCGGATCGACTTCAGGAACACGAACAGGTCGCGGAAGTGGACGAAATCGGAATCCGTCATCGGCTTGTCGCTATCGTGCTCCGCGTGCCGCCGTCCTTGCTTTTAAGACTGGGCGGAGTTTGATTTGAATTCGGCCTGCCGCGCCCCTGCCCCTGTTGAGGTTGGCCCGCCTGCATGTCTTCTTGCATGGCGTGCATCATCTCGGTCTCAACCTCGACCTTTTCGAACTCGGTGACAGCCACCTTGCCGCTTCGCATCAGAGGGAGTTCCCCGACGTTGAGGTTCAAGCCCTTGCCGATGGTGTGGTTGGAAACTGTGACGCCATCCTTGCGCGCTCGCAGTAGGACCAGATTGCGGCCGATGCGCGATACCTGAGCCTGGCTGAACGGCTCGATCTCGTACGAGAGCTGGTCGATTGTCCAGCGCGTGCGCTCCCAGGTGGCGAACTGCGACGGCTGGCGTCTGTCTTCTCCGGGCAGGTGCGAAGGAATGATATTTCCAGGGTCGAAGTCGATGGACTCCTTCAGAGCGCCGTCTTCCCCGAGCACGTGGAAAACCTTGTCGGCTCCCCAAAACTGAAGCGCCATCGGGTAGAAAAGTTGGTCGAACTGAGATGTGACCTCTTCCCCGCCTCGGCAGATGTCCTGCACTACCGGGCCGGCCGCCTCCAGGATCTTTTCGATGCTGTCGGCGGAAGGAACCTGCTTCGCCTTGGCGACCGCCATCAGGTCTTTCACCACGGAGAGCTTGTCGAGTTCATCGTACAGCATCGTGATGACCTGAATGATCCACTGCGGAACGTCCCAGAAGGCGACTGGAAGCAATGGCGCTACTGGGTCGCCCATTCCAAGAGCGCCTTGAATCGTCTGTCCGGGGATGCGCGTGTTGATGCGCGCCATGGCCGCCGGGTCGATCACGTTGGGGTCGTACTTCAGGGGCGGCTGCAACCGGACGAGCACGCTGTCCACGATAGCCCGCCAAATCTGGTTGATAGCCTTCTGGATCTTCCAGGTATCGTGAATGATGGACGTTCCAAGGTAGTCCCATGGCTGGTCGTCGAACCGCAGGGGGACCAGCGGGACGCGCCCGTGCAGGTATGGAGAAGACCCGTCTTTCAGCACGCAGGTGTCGGTCCAGATTACCCGGCGCCGCAACGGAAACAGCCGGCAGTCCTCCGCCGTGGCTGTACGCAAAATGGGCTGGCCGCGCAGGTCGCGCAGGCCGCTGGCGATCTGCTTCCCGACGAAGGGGACCGTGTACTCCCAGGACGTGCCGGGATCTCCCATCGGGATGTCCTGCCCGGTATTGTTCACGGAGGGGTCCATGATGTAGGTGGTGTACACGTCCACGATGGGCATTTCGTGGCCGATGGACCGTTGGGGGGTAGCCAACACGCCCAGGACGCCGTTCTGCTGCGCCGTAGGGCGCCGTACGCGGTCCCAGAGCCTTCCCATCCAGCCCGAGAACGAGCGCGTCGGCACGATCACGCTGGCGAACTGCGGGTAGTTCGCCATGACGATGTGCAGGGGAATCGGCTCCGCGATGGTCACCGCGTATGCCTTCTGGAGGTCGTTGTCCTCCGTCAGCATGACCGGGTATACGGCGGCCGGCCCGCGCACCTTGACGGCAATCTCCCCACGTCCGGGAGCATAGAAGTTCGGGTCGTACCATGGCTCCAGATATGAGGTGCCGAGCGCGCACGTCCACTGGCAGGCTTTGCGGTACTTCCGATCGGCGAAGGTCGAAGTCCACCAGTGAGACTTCATGCGGTTCAGCCGGTCCACGGACTGAATCATCTCCCGGTTCTTGGTGAGGGCCTGGCCGGTGGGCTTCAGGTTGGCTACCGTGGCCACCAAATTCCTGAAGTTCATCTTGATGCGGTTGATAGACAACGTGGGGTCGCCGGCCAGCTTGCCCGGAGAGTCGCCCGAAAGGATGTCGTAGGCGCGCGGGATCTCGTTCCAGGCCGTCTGCCCTTCCAGAAACGACTTCCCCGCCTCCAGCAGTTCCTTCATCTTCCCGAGGGTGGCGGTCTCGATCCCGTCCGCCCCGGTGAGAACCTTGAGGTATTCGGGGGCCTGGTAGTTGTCTATCGTTGGCATTTAGGGGGCCTCAACTTGTCAAGTCTGTCTTTCCACCCAGGAACTATCCTGATCCCGTATTTACGGCATAATTCACGCTGGAGTTCGGACGGAAACGATGAAGACGTTATCCCCAGGGAACGTGGCTTCATAATTACAGTTTTGATCGTTGGCATCTTACGTCACCTCAAGTGCTTGGCTGACCGGAGTTTCTGGCGGCAGACCAAGACCCTCGCAAATCGAGTTCAGGTACGAAACCCGGTTGTTCCCGTCCACAATCGACTCATCGAGCGGAGCGTCTTTCGGAAACCCGAGGTACACGTTGACCATCTCGGACAGGGTGTATCCGTCCGCAGCGTATCGCTGAAGCTGGCCCTCCAAATCCTCCCACCCGTGGGCCTCGGTGTCGATGGTCCCGATGTCGTTAGGGCCATCGGGGTGCGAAGAATGCGGGCTGTGGCGAAGGTCTCCAGGATTATTGCGCACGGTTGGAATGGAGCCCGGCACTCCGAAGCCTTCGTTCCGCGCGATCAGTTCCGCTAGCCTGCTCATTTCCTCACTCGTCTTAAATCTCTGCCTAATGCCGGAATCAGGAACGTGACCAGCAAATCGGGACGAGCCATAACAAGTTCGTCCCAATCGGACTTCTCAACCTCAAGCTTTTCGGCAAAGAGGTTGGGGACGATTCCCGCCACCATGAATTCGTAGATGGCATCTTCAGCCGCCATTCGAGATCCAGCCGCTTCAACCACCATACGGAAAGTCAAATTGGCCGTCATTTCCGCACCTTTCCGCCGTCGCGGTTTCTTCCGTCGTCCCGATTGCTCGCGTTCTGGCTCAGCGCCTCAAAGTAGAAGTTGCCCCGGTACTTGGCGCGCGGCTTCGCATTGTTCTGGTCCATGGCGAACCGGGAGAAGTCCCGCATGTGGGGCCGCATGTGCTGCATCCGGGAACGCAGTTCGGAGCGGTTCGTGGCCGTCGTCCCTTCCGCCAGCATCTCCTTGCCGATTTGCGCCCGCTCGAATTTCTCGCGTTCCTCGCGGTCGATGGCTCGCTCGACGCCCCGGATCTCGAAAACGTTGCGAAGTTCGACGCGCTCATACTCGACGGGCTTGCGGGCGTCCGGTTGGGCTGGCACGGCGTACGTCCCGTCAGGCCGACGCCATACCACAAGCGGCTGCTGGAGTCCATCGTAGGAGTGCGGGCGCTTGCAAACGAAGATCCGCACCGCCTCCGCGCCGCACTCCGCGCACGGCTCAACGTCCTGCACTTGGGACGGGTGCCGGAACGCCTCGTACTGGTGGCCGGCGGGGCACTTCAGATCAACCATCGGCATTACAGTTCCACCTCTCCTTGGTCTGCGTACTGGCCGGGATGCCACAAGGGGGGCGAAAAGAACTCCCCCAGTTTCGGCGTGCCAGGTACGAGCACTTGGTTCTTCGGAACGAACAACGTCTGTTCCTCATCCCCGGCCATGGTTTCACGATACATCACCGGGCCGCCTTCTGCACGCTTTTGGCGAAGGTACGACGTGCTGGCCACCTTCCCGGTGAATTCCAAAATATGCAACGAGAGGTAGATTATTCCGAGCGCCATGAAGCGGTCGTCATGCTGACCCTGTTCGGCGCGGGCGGCCTGAACGCCTTCGTCCCGGTGTAGCGCCGACATCTCGCGTACAAACTCGGGCGAGTTGATTTCCAGTTCCCCGTCGCGCAGGGCTTTGATGAGATAGTCCATCAACATGGGGCGCGACCATCGGTTCGTCACGAAGCCGATGCGCGAGGCGTCCTTGTTGCTGATCTTCTTGCGGTCGTAGCGAATCCACTGGTGGAAGTTCCCCCACCCCAGCTTGCGCAGTTCGAGTTGCGTGACCTCCCCGTTCAGGCCGGTCTCGATGGCGATCTTGGGCTGCCGGTTGCTCCCGTTCTGGTAGAACATGCCGATGCAGTGGAGGATGGGAGCCAAATCGTTCGCGTTGATGTAATCGCTGGCGAATTCGCACACCTGCTGATCTGAGTGCGTCAACGTCCCCTTGCACAATCCCTCTATCACGCTGCGGTCCTGTCCGATTCCGTCGCCTGTGTCCACCCCGAACCCGTATTCCTCGCCCTGCTCCGGCCATCGGAATACCAGGAGTTTTGCCCCCCAGTTCGATGTCGCCCAGCCTTCCCACCGCAGCGGAACCATCTGGTAGGGACCGACATCCAGAATCGGCTTGTTCTTGTCGCGGTCGTGTTCGTCAGCTTGCAGACGCGGGGGAATGAGGCCGACCGGCCCACGAAACCCGAACACGCCTTTCGGCTCCTCGCACGATTGCGTGTAGTCGCTGATGGTCTCCACGTCAAACACGCTCTCGCCAGATGCGCAAAAGGACTCGATATCGCTGGCGGCGAACTCTCGCTGGAAGCGCGCGAGGATCTTCTTGTTCCGGTATTCATCGCGCGTCACCTGCCAAAACCAAAGCTGCTCTTTCGGCATGACCCAGTTCTCGGGGAAGTACCTGCGAAGAAGTTCGTTAGCCCGCACAAACTTGCGAGCGTTTTCCGCGTGTGCAACGGTGACGCCTTCCGGATGCCAGTCGGCCAGCTTTTCGCGCGCCTCTTCGATCAGGTTCTTCGTGTCCACTTCGCTGTTCAGTCTAAGAGACCGCTTGAGCCATGTGTGCGTGGGATAGAAGTCGGAAGCGACGAACCATGGGAGGAACCCCGGCCGAAACTTCGCTTGACCCAACCAGTAGAACTTCTTGCAGTGGTTCCAGGTGTCGTATAGCCAACCGTACGGACCCTCTCCCGTGCTTTCCAAAATGATGATTTTCCGGGCGCTTTCATGAACGGCGGGTACCAGGCCGGCGTCGATCAAATCGGCGGCGTTTGTATAGGTTGCTAATTCGCTTAGATGCACGGCTGAAGGGGTGTCGCCTCTCCCAATGTCGTACTTTTGAGAACCGTGCTGAATAATCAGAGACGAATTTAACGCCCCAAACTCAATGCGAGTTCCGGCACGGTCAACCGTAATGGCTGGGACCATCCACTCCGGCAAGGAGGCGTACAGGCGCTTGTACTTGCTCACCATGCGGTACGAGCGTTCCTTGTCTGAACTTCCCGTGAGAGCAATCACGTTGTCGAAGAACAGCGTGCGGTGGCCGATGACGACTTGGCTGTCGGTTGTGATTCCGCACTGCCGTCCCTTGAGCCAAACTTGCATGATGGCCCAGCCCAGGTCTTCCTGTTCAGCCCGCGCCTGATTTACAATCCGCTGAGCGATGTTGGGGGCATAGTGAATTTCCTTTTCGTCAGCGTCCAGAATCTTGGCGTAGCGAGTGGCAAAATACAGGTAGTCTATTTTGCAAAGCGCCCGCTCGTTCTTGATCCACTGAATTTCTTCTTCGCTGTATAACAAGGGAACGCCGACTCCCACCGAGTTTTCGTGGCGTCTTTTCTTGTCGGCAAAGTGCGCCACCGCTTCATCACACGCCTCGATGGAGTGGAATACCGGCTCCCTCCCCAAAAGGGTTTCGACTGTCGGTAAAGCCAATTCCACGCTTCGCTGACTGTACATGGCTATGCAGATTTCTCGGCAATCATCGGAATACTGCGCATGGCCAGCGAGAGTTCCTTGATGCCGTCCTCAAACTGAGGAAGCGCCATTCCTCCGGTATCGACGATTTCCGCCTGTACCTCGGACTTCGCCTGAGCCACCGCCGTGTTCGTGACAGGCACGTTGACGGTGAACCCGCCGCCGCCGCTGTTCGCCGTCGCCCTGGCCACGTCCATAAACAGCCGCCGGTCTGCGATTCCGTCCGGATGCGCCGCCCGGTTCGCCATGGCGATGGCCACGCGACCGGCCTGCCTCGCCGCCACTGCGGATATCACCAGGCGCGTCACGTCGAAGTTGTAGCGATGGAGGACCCGAGATACCGCCCCGAAGGCGTCCGACCGGTTGACGCCGGCCAGTTCGGCGATGCGGTCCAGGTTACTCGTATTCCCGTCAGCCCGCTTGCGCATCACGTCGAACGTCTCAACCAGCTTCTCCATGTCCTTCTCGCCGCGAAGGAGTTCTACCACGCGCGTCCGGGTGGAGCCCGACTTCTCGCCGGGCTCCCGAATGAGTTGAACCATGCTCTCCAGTGTGCCGTCGTAGGATGGCGGCTTGTAGTCCCCGAGCATCCCCGGCGTATCGGAGTTCATGGTGA
>Ga0181519_10003545_pt1 | contig 12844 bp, 23 predicted proteins | sample PEATcosm2014_Bin_26_FD_121102 | JGI IMG/M metagenome (GOLD analysis project Ga0181519, IMG submission 121102) | Peatland microbial communities from MTU Mesocosm Facility, Houghton, MI, USA - PEATcosm2014_Bin02_10_metaG | ecosystem: Environmental > Terrestrial > Soil > Wetlands > Peat | place... | reverse complement strand
GTAGAGAGCTCCTGCCGTAGGGGCGGCGATGAGCGTCGCCCCGGAGGTGTTGGCATTAGCCCATGCGGTTGGCCCCAGCGGCACCAAGGAGCCCCCTGGCTTGCCGTTGACGGCGAAGCTCGTCAGGTTGGGGGTGAGGTTGCCGAAGGAGTCGTAACCGAGATCGGCCGGATTGGCATAGGGCTCGGCGGTCAGGATCACACTCACCGTGGCGGCTGTCGAGGTGAACGGGTAAACGTAGATCGCCTTTATGCCGGCGACGGGCAGGCAGCCCGTGTAGGTGAAGAGGCTGTTGCCTTCCATCGTGACTTCTTGAGCGAAGAAGTAGTTGCCCGTCACGTCTTCGGCGACGATCTGGAAGGTCGCTTGCGCTCCTGAGCTGTTGACAATCTCGACAATGGCGGTGGCATAGTTGGCCTGAGCCGTGCCCGTCGGGTAGGAAGCCGTGGTGAGGTTCAAGACCAGGTTGTAGGCGTTGAGGGCGGTGAGGGCGATGGCGCTCGCTGCCTCAAAGTTTTGTGTGGCGGTCACGACCACGCCCGATATGGCCGCGGCCACGGCGGCTGCCGTCAACGGCCCGTCCTGCATGGGCGAGGTTTCCCCCGAGAGCAGCCACGTCTCCGAGACGGTGTTATAGGGCGCCGAGGCCGAGCCTGAGAAGGGCAACAGGGAAAGGTTCTGTCCCCCCCCGCTCAGGGGCACAGTGAGAGCGGTATAGGCCTGTACGAGGTAGACGAGACCCCCGGCTGATGCTTCGAGGAGGAAACCGGAGGCGTTGCACACCTGTACGGCGACAGGCTCGTTGCCCCCGTAGGTGAACGGGTTCGGGACTGTCGTCGTCGTATTGAGGGTGAGTGACTGAGGGCCGGTGTTCAGCAAGCCGCCCACCGCCTTTTTTGGTCTCTTGAGCAGACTCTCAGGATGCGTCGCCAGACCCGCAGCTGCCAGGGCGGAAGAGGCAAGGAAGTTGCGACGGTTAAGGGTGTCCATGATGATCTCCGTTCACTCGGTGATCTCATGGTGCGCCTTTCCTCGCGTGAAGTCAATCAGGCCTTGATGACCATGCCCAGGGTGATCCAAGGTCCCGTTGTCTGGGTCCAGTTTGCTGCCAGGGCTGCTGCGGGCGGATTGATGTAGCTGGCCTCCGAGATAGTGCCGGCAAGGTTGTTGTCTGACCAGGGATAAGCAGGATAAGCACTTAAGCCGCCGTTGTCGTTTACGGTCGCGTAGAAGGCGAATTCACCCGTTGCCGTGGGCGTGAGGGACAAGGTAGCGGTCGTGCTCGAGCCGCTGTTATTCCCGGAAACATCGACGGCGGCAAGGGCTGCGGCTGTCGAGGCACCGAGTAAGGGAATCACAACACCGCCAACGATGGAGGACGCACAGGTGACGGTGACGGTGCCCGAGCTGCCCTTGCCTCCCGTGCCGATGTAAAGGGCACCCGCGATGAGGTTCGTCGCTGACTGGACCAAGGTCCAGGTATAAGGGGTCTGGAAGGTGTCAGACACCCCCGTTGGCAAGCCGGTGGTTTGTACATTTCCGAAAAATAGGGCGAGAGGTTGCCCAGACACGACTCCGGAGAGGACGAAGACAGCAGCAGTAACTTCACCTCCCGGTATCACGATGACCGGAGGGCCGGCAGGGGCGGCGATGCTGGCATTCGATGCGGCCGGCGCCACCACTACGTCAGCATCGCCAATCGTGGGCATTAGAACGTCAGGTCCCGACCGCGCCCGAGCGGGTTTGTCAGGCTCACGTACTGGCAAAAACCGGTCGCGTTGCCCGAGATGAGCCCGGCATATACGGGGCCTTCAGTGTACAAGGTGACCGAGTCGCCGAGGTTGAGCACTATGCAGTCAGTGCCACCCTGGTAAAGGCCTTCCTGCGTGGGGGCCAGGAGCACGCCCAGAGGGGCGCTCCCGTTCGGCATGAGGAGGGGTACCCATATCGTCACCTTCACGCGGCCCTTTTGCCGCCCGACGACGATGAGGACCGAGGAGTCCGCGGGCTGTGAGCTGAGCCACACCTGACCGCCGAGCCAGTCATGGGCGCTTCGTTGGAAGACGGGCAGCGCTTCTTCGTTGTCGGTCCCCCAGGGCTCGCGGCCGGGCCGGTGCTGCTGCGGCTTTTCGTGGTCGTAAGGAGCCGGCGCGCGCTCGGATGCCGTCGAGGCGTCGCCGGGATGCACTCCGGGCGGGAGCAGAGGGCCGATGCTCATCTCCTCGCGAGGAGGCAATGCCGCCCCGTTGGCGTCAACGGTGTGGTCTTCGCCCGAGAGGAAGTGGCTCGTGTCCTGGTCGAAAGTTCCTAGAAGATTGCTCATGGGGCCTCCCGGCTCATCCTAACGCCGCGGCAGTCGCCGCACCTTCGATCTTTTGCCCCGATGTCGTGGAGTGGAAGAAGATCACCCCGCCGACGACGATGAGCCCGACGCCCAGCAATCCCTCGAGCACGCGGGTCCACCCGGTAGGAGAGGTGATCCAGGAGAGGAAGCTCGACAAGGAGGTGACGCTCGAGACGACATCGCTCCCCGCGGCCCCGATGTCCGACAAGGTGCCCCCTGGAGTGATCTGCAGGCCCACGGAACCGTTGAGCACGTTCTGAGTGCTGATAGGCAGCTTGAGAAGCCCCACGGCCCATGTGAGAGCTTGTGTGGCTGTCTTGCCTGTCGTGTCCGCCGCGCCCGAGTAGTCCACGGAAAAGCCGTGCGACGAGGCGAGCTGAGTAGTGAGCGCTTCCGCGCTCGCCAGACTCAAAGCGCCACCTGAGTTGAGCGCCACCTGCCCGATCGGGTTACCTGTCCACGGTGTGAGGGGGTCCTCACCGGCCGCCTTGGCGGCGTTGAACTTCGCCACGGCGGCCTTGGCGTTCTTCAGCGGGTCGTTGAGCTGTGCATTCGTGCCCACTTGTGGCTCAGAGGTGCCGGGCGTGATCTGCCACAATCCCCACCCTGTCGTCGCCGCCGGTTGGCCCTTCTGGGTGTTGTCGGGCACGCCCCCCGACTCGGCCACGGCGATGCCTGCCATAGTCGGGGCGTAAGAGGGATCTCCCCCGGCTACGATCCAGTAAGCCTCGAGCTGGGCGAAGCTGAGCGCTCCCGGAATGGTGGCGAAGGTGCTCACTGATACTGCTCCGTGGCAGGTCCGGGATTGGCGAGGCCGGCATTGCGGGCGTGGACGTACTCCGCGTATGTCACGATGACAGAGAGGATGCCCCCGGCGACAATGGCGCTGCGGTGCCGTGGATCGATCCACGCTGCTACGGCGATGACCCCGAGAGTTTCTGCGGTTCCGATGTTTACCCATTTCATCAGGGTCTCGGCGCGGATATTGGCGTTGAGCTCCGTCGTCTGAGGAGAAGAACAAGCTTTGGCGATGATGGCGCAAGCAATCTCGTACGAGACGATGAAAGCTACTCCGTTTGCCCCGACATTGGCCGAGTTGATATCGGCCATTAGAGCGCCTCGAGCTCTTCTTGGTTCTTCTTCTCTTCGGCGGCTGTCATCTTGATGGGCTTGACCTTGGCGACGGTCTCAGTCGAGGCAGCCTTGGCGGCGCTGAAGACCGAGGGGCCACTGGTGACGGTACCGACGGGCACCGGTTGTCCAGGGGCGATCTGAGTAGGCGAGGGAGCGGCTATCGAGCCGAGCGTCGAGCCGGGGTTTTCGGGCACGATGCCTGGGGACGCGGTGAACAGGTTGTTATTGCCGGTATTCGGTGTTGAGCCGCTGCCTGAGCCTGAGCCCGAGCCTGAGCCTGAGCCACTGCCATTGCCTGAGGTGACTGGAGGGGTATCGGCACATACGGTCAGAGGTGGCGAGGAGGCTCCGTAGCCGGGGGGGAGGCCGACCGAGGCGACGACGTTGTTGAGAGCCGCGTAGGCCGCCGATGAGACGCACTGGCCGTTGATCCACGACAGGCCGGCATTGTAAGCGTCCGAGCCGCTGAGGCCCTGAGACTGGAGGCTCGATATGACGGCCGCCAGCCACGCCGAGACGCTCGAGTAGGAGGGAGTGGCGACTGTGCCCGATGTCGTGCCCGTGCCCGTGTTGGCAGTGTCCACGGGCGTTGTCGTGCTGGTCTCGGCCGCCGTCGCCGCGCTCGCCTCCTTGTCGGCTTCATATTTCGAGTAGGCGTAGTAGGCGAGGCCGCAGCCCGCGAGGACGCTTACCCAACCGAGGAAGCTGAGAGGGCCAAAACGACGTTGCAGGAAATCGGGCGTTATCGGGCTCGGTTCGGCCACGTCACACCAGCTTCTCTATGGCGGTCCTTGCTCGGCCGGCTGCGGCTGCCACGCGCCCGGCGGGTCCGGGCTGTACGACCGAGCCTTGTACGGGCCTCATGCCCCCGAGGCGCCCCTGGACCGAGTTGGTGGCCTTCTCGATGTCGGTCGGTACCGTCGTCGGTACGGGGTTCTCCGGGTGGAAGCCTCCCGACACCAGAGCCGAGAGGTCGCCGGCGGCGGGGTGGAAGATGGTTGTCACGACCTCGTGGGGCGTGACAGGCGACGCCGTGGGCGGGGTCAGACCGGCGGAAGTCTGCCCCGCCCGGTTGGCGAGGGTTTGGCGAGCTGCGGGAACATGGACCGCCGGCATGATTGTGTGCTCCTATCCGAGCCCGGCCAGTATGGAAGTCAAATCGCCGGGCTCCGGCGGGTTTGACGTGATCTCCGAGAGCTTGACCGTCTGCGCCACCCCGAGCTCGGAAGGGCCGGCCTGGCCCACACCGAGACGGAACTGGACACTGTTCGCGCGAGCCGGCGTGTAAGCCCCGGCGATGCTTCCTCCCGTGGGGGAGGCGGCACGGTAGACACCGGCCTTGGCCGGCCAGGGCTGGCCGCCAAGGGTGCCGACGACGCCGACGATGGGGCCTTGTGTGTAGACCTGCTCATCGACAGGCGTAGGTGAGCCACGGTTAGACGGCCCGACCCGGTTGTCAACCGGGTTCGGGTAGACCATCGAGTTCTCCGGGTTCTTCTCCGGTATCGGGCCATTGTCCCCGTTGCCCACCCCGTCGAACTGCTCATAGTTCGGTCCAACGGCAAGCTCGACTTGAGGGCCTTCGATGAACCCGGCCATGCCGGGAATGAGCATGACTTGTCCGGGCAACTTAGGTCCCCTTTGTGCCCTGAGCGGCGAGCAGGGAGCCGGAAACGGCCCCCCCCGCGGCGTCGAGCACTTGCGGCGTCTGCTTGTTCGGGCCGACAAGAGTTGTGATGAGGGCGACTCCGATGAGACCGCCCAGGAATATCGTTATGCCTTTTTCGAGGCCGCTCATTTGATCGCTCCTGACGTTGCGGAAGTTCCCACGGTGGGAACGGTGTTTAGGCTTGTGCTGATGGGTGTCGTCGGCTTTGAGGAGAAGGTGTTCGACAAGAGGCCGAAGACGGGCTTTCCCCAGATAATCATCGAGGAGACCGCCGTTATGAGGGCAAGGCCGGTCGCGAGTTCCTGTCCGCCCGTGCCGGCATGAGAGAGCATCAACAAAAAGGCGGTCCCGACGGTGCCGCCGATGATGATCTTTCCCCCTTCGGTGATCGGGGTCGTGACGTCCTTGGCGGCGCCTGAAACGCCCTTGCCGGCTTGCACGGTGTTGATCTCGTTTCCGACCAGGGCGAACATGGCAGACCATGCCATCAACCCGACGATTGTTGAGCCGGGATGGACGTTGCGCAACGAGGCCGACGAGGTGTCTTCCATGTGGCCGGCGGTCGCCTTCGTGCCGACAGTGGCACGCTGGGCCGCCTCGTCCTGCTGTTGCTCGTATTCGGCCTCGAACTGCGCCTGGCGCTCGTTGTTACGCGCCCGGCGCTTCTCGGCTTGGTAGTCGCTCCTTGTCATGGCGCCACTGTCGGATTGCTCGACGTGGCCCTGACGGTGCATGGGCTCGGCCATCTAGCACCTCACGGCCTGACCTGCTCGGCCACGCTGGAAGTGCTCGTAGTCGTTGCCGTTGCCGAGGTAGTGGCACCGAGCAGGCCGAGGACACCAGTGGCCTGACCCGTCGCGGTAACGCCCGGTTTCCAGGGCGAGTAGCCCTTATACGCGCACCAGATGAGGTACGCGCCGGCACCGACTATGAGCACTCCGATGGCGTCCACGGCTCAGTGGTTCTTGCCGTACCAGTAGCCGAGAAGTGCGCCAATGGCGAGGGCGACTCCAACGTGTGTCTTGTTCACGATCCCTCCTTTACGCGACTAGCAAGTAGGCCTGCGCCCACTTGTGGCCGTTGTAGCGATAGCAGAGCACCTTCACGGTCCCGTCGATGACGAGCCATGAAAACCAGATGTTGAGGGCGTTGATGGCGTCCACGCGCAGCGGGGGCAACGCCTTGCCGCCGGCACGGAAGGCCCAACCGAGCGCCACGAGGCCCGCAGCCGCGCCGACGATGGTCAAGCCGACCGCTGCCCCCATGTTCATCTGCGCTCCCGGAGCAGTCGCCCCCGGAGCGGCGGACGCTGCCACGGTCCCTTGCGAGATGGGCATTGTTGGGTCGGAAATGGTCATGATGCCTCCGATCTAGGCGAAGAGAGCCGCACCGGAGACCGGGCGGATCAACCGTGTGATGACCTCGAGGAAACCGGCACCGGACCCGAAGGTCGTGCCACGGATCTGGAGCTTCGTGGTCGCGTCCGTGGGCAGGTACTGGTTGGCCGGGTCGAAGTTGTCCACCTGGTCGAACAGGGCGTGCATCTGGAAGAGGGGGAACACGCCGAAGTCGGTCTGACCGCTCGAGGTCGGGGGCGACGTGGTGCTGGTGGCGTTGCCGCTCCAAAGGTTGTAGAAGCGGCTGATCCACCGTTGCCAGTCGTTGATCGTCAGCGCGTGCACCTGGAAATCGTTAATCCACCAGGCGAACTGCGCCGGCCAGTCGGTGCCGTCACGGAGGTTGTTGGCCGCCGAGGCCCGCAGCACGAAGATAATGTCGGAGATGTAGTCCCCGACGTTGTTGAGCTGGATCTGCGGGGCACCTCCACCGGAGACCTCGTTGTGGCGCTCGTAGCGAACGAAGCCGACCGTGCCAAGGCCCGTCGGGGTCCCTTGCACCTGCGTGGCCCCTGCCGAAGTCGTGATCGTGGCCGGCGGGGAGGTCCAATACTGCTGGTAGAAGGTCACCGAGAAGACCAGGTTGGCCGGAGTGGTCACCGTCAAGTACAAGTTGCCGATGGCGCCGACGTTGATGATGCCGGTGTTGAACGTCACGAGATAACGCTGATTGGCGGCCGAGTTGTTAAGGGCGCCCAGCGCGTCACGGCGCCGGTGCTCAATCGGGATCACGAGGCGGAAGCTGACAACGCCCGTCGAGGTGTTGGCAACGTAGTTCGGGTCGCGCATCGGGTCGAAGGCGCAGTCGGTGTCGGGCAGGTACTTGTTGAGCAGGAACAGCTGGTAACCGGTGATCGGGGTGATGATCGCCTGACCGGCCGGGTCCAACACATTCAAGTTGGAGAAGAAGTTCCACGGGCTGTCCTGGCTGTAGGTGGAAGCCCCGGCGTTGCCCGTCTGCTCGACGTCGATGACGATGTTTTCCAAGAAGGCGTTCGTCTGAAGCTGGACCTGATAGGTCGTGCTCGAGACGACGGCGTTCAAGGTGGCGTCTTGCATGGTGGCAATCGTGCTGCCACGCGTGAAGGGAATAGCCGTAGGAGCCGCCGACGCGCTGGCCGACATCGGGGAGCGGCTGAGTGAAGCAGGGGCGGGCGCGGTACCGGGGGCCCCGATCCCCGTAGACGAAGGAACAGAGCTCATCGATTCACACTCCTGGTAGCGAACATTTCACTTACCGAGAGGGTGCCAGATGAGACCTCATGCAAGGAATCAACTAGCGGGGGTTGCTATGCTTGCAATCGTGAGCGCGAGGCAGCCTGTAGGTGCGGTCGTCTATGTCAGGGTTCCCCGTGAGGTCAAAGCCGAGGCCGACCGTCAGTGTGACACCCGCGGGGTACCGTTGGCGAAGCTGGTGGCACGGGCGCTCGAGGCCTATTTGATCTCGCTCGGCTGGGATCACGAGCGGGCCGAGCCGTTGCCCTAGAAAAGCTTCTTCCGGCGCCGCGCTTGGCTTGCCCGTATCGCCCGACCTTGTTTGGCCGCTTTGGCCTTCGAGCGGTACACCTTCCCCCGAGAGCCGTACTTCCACCCCTTGGAGACGCGCCTAACGGGCACGGAGGTCTACCTCTGATATCGACCAGTCGGCGCCTCCCCGGCAGGGCAGGTCCAAGAACTGATGCCCGCGGAGGTGCTGGATCACCCTCACGACCTCGTTGGGGGGCTTCGTGCCGAGCGAGGCGATGTCCCGCACATCGGAGACGCGGCCCATGTGAAAGACCATCGCGTCGGTGACGCTAGTCCAGGCGACAGGCCCCACGTTCGACTCGCGTTGCACGAGCAGGTAGAGCGAGACCTTGTTCGAAGCCGAGCCGTAGGCGACATCGCCGAGCTCGGTCATGAGGTCTAGACCTTTCTTGCCGGCCATCCACAATCCCTCATCGACGACGACACACCAGCGCCCCTCAATGAACACCTCCTCAAACATCTTGGCGTAGGTTTCGCGGTAGCGACGAAGGTCGGCCCGCTCCTTCATGTGGGGCCAGAGCAGCCACCGGGCCTGGTCATCGTAAAGTTGCTTTTTGTAGTCGGATCTGGTCGGGGGCCAGTGGTCGATGCGCACATAGCCTTCGGCCTGATATTCGTCGAGCGACGGGTCGACCGGCTTAGTTCCGCAAACGACAACGTAATCGCGAAGGCGTGCCACCTTCCGGCACAGCAAGGTCTTGCCGCTTTGCGTCGGGCCGATGAAAAGCTGATGCATCCCCTGACGAAGCGTGGCGGCTTTGCCCGCGTACCACTGTGCCCACGGTACGACGGGGGGCGCCTCAAACGCTGGTGCGGGCGGTCTGCGGGGGGCCACTTGCCATCGCTTCCTGAAGCTTCATGGCGGTCTCGAAACCTTCCGCTATCTTCTTAGGCAGCACCTCGTGACGGAGCAGTATCGGCATGAGCATTCCGATAGTGGCGGCGACAAAGGTCGCCCAAGCGATGGCGCGGCCGGAGGTCTCGCCTCCCGCGGCAAGGTTGCGGAGCCACTTCTCGTACACGGCAAGGTCGCGCACGGCCTTGGCCCACGGCTCGGAACCTTGCATGATGTCGTTGGCGTCTTCGCTCTGCCCCGTGAGGAGCACGAGCATGGCGACCAGATTGGCGAGCTGGCGTGCCCTTTCCTGTACGGCGTCGAGCTCGGGGTCCTTGGTCTTCTTGTCGCCCCCGAGATTGATCGTCACCGACGGGGGCGCCTTGTCCTTGGTCGGCTTGGGCGGCCGTGAGTGCGTCTTTAAGTGGTTGGTACAATCGTTCTTCCTCTTGAAGACCCGACCGCAGACCGGGCACCTTAAAGAATCGTCTACCTGCGGCGCGTCATCGCTAGCAAGTGGTACTTGCGGCTCGCTAGTGAGGCTGTCATCTTCCGACCAGTCGGTAGGCTGAGCGAAAGGATCAATCAGGGGGTCGCTCACCCGCCCCACCTTTCACGGAGGCTCTTTTTCTTAGCTTCCTGCTTCTCGACACTTTTTGGCGGCTCGTCGCGCACCGGCTCGGCTTCCACCACGGCGGCCGTGGCGACCGGGGCGGGAGGGGCGAGGCGTTCGGCCAGGCGGTCGAAGGCTACGGCGAGCTTGTCCTCGACGATGGCCCCGACTTCCTCGTGGCTCACCCCCGCCGGTTGCGATAAGGCAAGGTCGGCAGTGGCTTGCGCGGCCGCTGCCTGAGCCTTGGCGTCTTCGGCCTCTTGCTGGGCGGCATCGGCCTTTACCGTGGAGGCGCCGGCAAGGGTGGCTGCGGCGAGCGCTCCGCCCACCGCGGCCGACTCGGTACCTTCGCCCCCGTCTTCGACAACCGTGACTTCGGGCATGGACGTATGGTATACCATGACCTTGTGCAAGAGCACCACGTTGTCATCATCGAGGACGAGGTGATCCCCGGTGCGTTCGAGCTTCATTGCACGGCCGGTGATTGGCACATGCTCGCCCCCTACGGCAAAGAGCAGGCCCTGGAGCGCGCCGAGGCCCACCTGAGGGAAAAGGGCAGGGCACGGCCGCGGCCGACCGACATCGCCGCTCACCGCAGCGCCCCCAACTGGCGCCGGGGCCAACAGCTCGGGCACCGCTTCGGGGAGTACACCGACAAGCCCCCCTTGGCGGGCCGATGACCAGCTTCCCGCCCGAGAAGGGCGCCACGACCGAGGAGCAACGCGCCGCCAAGCTGCGCGCCAAGGCCGCTCCGAACGCCCCGGTCTCCTCGGTCCCCATCGCGGCCCGGATGCTCTCCGACGCGGTGAAGACCGAAGTGCAAAACGGCATCGAGAAGTTCCGCAAGTGGGCCAAGCTGTGAAGGACCAGCTCGAGATCGCTCCGCCGGCGCGGACGGCACAAGACTTCCTGGAGCTCGAGGAGCTGATCCGCTGGCTCGCCCTTCCCTATGGTGACAACGAGCCCATCTTCGCCTATTCCAATTGGGATGGAACGCCCATCGACTCAGGGGCTCGGCTTCGCGCCGTCTGGCATCGAGTGGTGGGCGACACTTCCAAGCTCAACGAGCACGGCACATGGGTGCGCTGCCCCCATTGCGGCTCTTACCAGGTCCATTCGGCGCCGCTGTGATGAACCTCGCCTTCTTGCAGGGCATCGAGCTGACCACGGCGCAGTCGAAGCTCGGCATTCCGTATGTTTACGGCGTGACCGACTGTGAATGGCTCACGCGTGTCGTGGCCGCTTCCATCGAAGTGACCTTGCCGCCGGGCTCGGCCGCTCAGTTCTACGCCTTCTCGCACGTCTCGCCACCTTATGAGATCGGGGACCTCCTGTATTTCGAGGGAGCCGCCTCTGAAGAGTTCCGGCCCGGTCACTGCGGGGTCAACATCGGCGGGGGCCACATGATCGACGCTCCCTACACCGGCACCGTCGTGCGAGTCGACTCATGGTCACCGACCACGACCGAAGGTGATATGGCCTTCTACGGGGCCATCCGGGCCGCCCTCTACTCCCCCCTCCTCTCGAAAGAGGTGATCGACTTGTTCATGTTCGAGGACCCGTCCACCGGTGACCTCTACCTCTACGGCGGCCCTGACACCCCGCACCTCGACCCGGCCGATGCCGCCCTGTTCAAGGCGGCCGGCATCCCCCTGCTCGGCCCGATGTCGGCGTTGTGGCTTGCCCAGCACATACCCTCTAAGGTGGCGTCATGAGCAACAAGGCCGAATGGCCCGAAGGTTTCATTCCCGAGAAGCGGGCGACGATGCTCTATGTCGCCGGGATCGTGATCGGAGCGGCGGCCGGGTTCGCCGTGGCGAACGTGTTCTCCATGCGCAAGCCTGCCGTGAAGGTGACCGAGTATGTCGAGATGCCGCATCCTTGCCATAAGTGCGAAGAGGAGGCACGCCGCGTCGCCGCCGCCTCGGCCCAGCTTTCGGAGCACGCCCCCTTGCATCTTGCCGGCAGCGAGGCGGCCTGGCCCGAAGACGAACGCCTGAAGATGGCGCCGGCCGATGAGTGAGCCGTCTCGCCACGAGGTGTGGCTTAAGCGGGTCAACCTCTGCTTGCAAGTAGCTATGGGCTGCTACCTGTTTTATCTCGTGCTGCCCGACGCGGCCAAGGAGAAGGTGCGAGACATCATCTTGAAGCCAACACTGCTCGAGCGCCGGGCACGCCAACGCCGGGCGGATCTGCGCGATATGGAAGCCCGCACGATGTGGGACATCATCCAACTGCCGGAGGCGATAGGCCATGAGTGACGAATACGGCGCCAAGCTCACGAAAAAGGAATGGCTCGACGAGCTTTTCGGCCCCGAGCTCGAAAAGACCGCCAAGGTGCTTACAGTAGCCGGCCTCCTGTTGCTGACGGCCGGGACCCGAATAAGAAGGTGGCTCAAGAAATGACGACAACCCCGACCGTGCCCTCCCTTAGCGCCATCCCAAAGGCTTTCGCAACATGGGCCTCTGAGATGGTGGAGATCACCCATAAGCAAGTTGCCGCCGTCTGGGGCATCCTCGCCGCCGCCGGTGTCGTCGGCACGCCCGGAGGCACCAAGACCGGCTATGTGCTCCTCGGTTATGCTGCCCTGGCGCACCTGGCGGAGAACCTTTTCCAAAAGAGCGCGGCCAAATCGTCCCCGGCGCCAGTGAGCGCCCCAAAAGTCTGAGGAGCACGCCCGTCATGACTGACACAGCCCCCGAAGAGACGACGGAGACAGTCCCGGCCGCCGAGGACACCGTCCATTTCGGGTCCGACTACCGGCCGCCTGAGGAGCCACCGGCCCCCGTCGTCGTGGACACCCCCGCCACCGAGAGTGAGATTGAGCCTGGGCCTGAGGCCCCCGTGCCGGCCGCGCCGCGTGCCTCCCGGTCGGCCATCCACGCCGCCCTCGATAGTTTGCTCGACTCCTACGGCCTCTGAGCTTCCTCCTGCCCCACCTTTCACGGTGGGATGGAAGGACCGCAACTGGCGCGGCCCGAAGGTCGCCTGCGCCGTCTGCGGACGTCGTGTGCGAGGAGGGATCACCCATTACAAGGACGCGAGCTCACCACCCGCGAATGTGCTCTGTCGGCGCTGTTTCGCACGGGCGGCGCCGGCAGGCTTCTATTCCGCCGAAGCCACTGACAAAACGATCTCGACAGATTAGGCTTATAAGCTCACCGTTTCACTCGGCAGGTGACGGTAGCCGATGCCCCGGCCTCCCCGCCGGGGCATCGTGCTAACTGGAGTTAGCAACCAGCTACAAAGAAATGTCTTTACTTTCGTGACGAAAGGCCGATACTAAGAGCACCGAGTGAAACGAAAGTGAGGCATCATGCAAGT
>Ga0181519_10003543_pt1 | contig 12847 bp, 13 predicted proteins | sample PEATcosm2014_Bin_26_FD_121102 | JGI IMG/M metagenome (GOLD analysis project Ga0181519, IMG submission 121102) | Peatland microbial communities from MTU Mesocosm Facility, Houghton, MI, USA - PEATcosm2014_Bin02_10_metaG | ecosystem: Environmental > Terrestrial > Soil > Wetlands > Peat | place... | reverse complement strand
AGTCCAACGAACGGAGCCGTTGCGCCGATGGTGGCCAGAACCGCAAGGCCCCTCTTCAGCTTGGCATGCACAATGGCTTCAGCGCGCTCAAGTGCGCGGCCGGAGCTGGCGATGGTCTCTTCGGTCGGCGAACCACCCGAGGAGCGGAACTCTTGCAGGCCAGCCGTCACAACTTCGGCCAGATGAGACTTCTTGTTGCGGTCGGCGATCTTGATCGCTTCTTCGAGCTTGCTGTCCTTGAGCGCGCCGGCAACCTTGGGCGCGAACTCGCGCGACTGCTTGCGGGCGGCCGAGAAGTAAAGGGCACGGTCGATCATCACGGCCAAAGACCAGATCGACTCGATGACCAGGACACCGGCGATGCAGCGCGCCGGCCATCCCATGTTGTGCACGAGGCCTATCAGATTGAAGCTAACCGCTTCATCGTCAAAGAGAAAAGCCAGATTGGCGGCCGAATGCGAAGCTAATTGCGTGAGCTGAGCGAGAATCACTGAATCATTCCTCCTAAGGAGTATTTCTGTTGAATTGCAACTGCCTTCCGGTTCTTGGAATGTGGCTCCTTTCGGAATCACATTCAGGTCAAAAACGAAGTCCCCTCCCCAAAGCGGCGGAAAGAACCAGCCAAAGTCCTCATCCGCCCAAGGTGAAGACCACGTTGACCGTGGTATCCACTTCCACCGGCTCGTTATTGAGCAGGTAGGGCTTGTAGCGCCAACTCTTGACTGCGTCGAGAGCCGCCTGCTGCAACATCGCCGGGCCGCTGATGACGCGCATATTTTCAATCGAGCCCGTCTTGGAGATGGTCGCCTGAAGCACCACGGTGCCCTGCACGCGGGCAGCCTTGGCAATCGGCGGATAGACCGGCAGTGTCTTGAGCACCACCATGCCCTGCATCACACCGCCCGAAATGGTCACCTTCTTCGGCGGCGCAACCTTGACCTGGGTCTTGGCCGTGTCATTGAAGATGCCGCCCATGGCGCCACCGACCGAGCCAAAATCAGAGCCCGCAACGCCAAACGTCGCTGGTGGGGCTTCCTTTTCCCTGGCGATCATAATGTCTTTGGGGATGCGCGTAGGCGCCGTAAGCTGATTGTTCATCATCTCCGACTTCACGGGCGCGGCATGCACAACTTCCGCGGGGGGCGGCGGAGGGGGAGGCGGTGGAGGCGGAGGCGGAGCGGTCAGCGCCATTTGCATGGCGGCGATCGGAAGCGCCTCAGGATGAAGCAGCGGAATCAGAATGACGATCGCCAACAGAACGCATTCAAGAACGGTGGTCAATACTGCCCACTTGCCACTGCCGCTCTTGATCCTGCCCGCGGATGAAAAGGTTGAATCTTCAAACATAGCCAGCCTCGAATCGAATGTTTGCTTACTCTTATTTAGACACCGGAGAACGGAAAAATGTTCCCGACCTCCAAAACATTATCACAGCACAGCGCCACCGCTGAGCAGAACTGCGCAAGTCCGCAAAGAACACCGCAAATGCCGGGCAGAATCACCCGGCAAAGCTAAACCCGGGCGCGTTTGGCCCCCGGAAGCACCACTGTCTTTCCCTGTTTGGCGCGCCACTCCTGCCAAGCCACCAGCATCGGCGCCGCCACGGCGATGGACGAGTACGTCCCGATAATAATACCGATTACGAGCGCAAATGAAAAGCCCCTTAAAACTTGTCCGCCAAAAACGTACAAAGACAGAACCGTAAGGAAGGTCAGTCCCGAAGTGAGAACGGTCCGGCTCAGCGTCTGATTAATGCTTCGATTGACCACATCCGGCAGCGACTCCCTCCGGCTCAGGCTCAGATTCTCGCGGATACGGTCGAAGACAACAATGGTATCGTTCATCGAGTAGCCCACCAGCGTCAGAATCGCGGCAATCACCGTCAAACTGATCTCCTGATTGGTCAGCGCAAAAGCGCCCACCGTAATCAACGTATCGTGGAAGCAGGCCACCACCGCCGCCACGCCATAGATCAACTGGAAGCGGAACCAAAGGTACACCAGCATCCCGGCCATTGAATAGAGCGTAGCCAGCACCGCCTTGTTCTCCAGTTGCTTGCCCACCGTTGGACCGACCACGTCCACATTCACGTCCGAGTCCTTGAATGGATTCGGGTAGTATGTGCGCAGGGCGTCCACAATCTGCTTGCGCCCCGAATCCAGCTCGGCCTCATTCTGCTGCTCCGGCAAACTGATCAGCATCTCGTTGCCGCCGGTCTGGTTGAAATCTGCAATCGGCTGGACCGAAGCATCCTTGATGCCCGCCGCGGAGACAGCCTGCCGGATCCGGTTGATGTCCGGGGTCTGCTCGAACTTCACCTTGACCTGCGTGCCGCCCTTGAAGTCCACGCCCAGCGGCACCGGCGAGCCGATCTGCGCCCAATGCATGCACATCGAGATAATTCCAAGCACGCTGAAGATCAGGGAAAAAGAGAGAAAGTACCACTTCTTCCCCAGCCAATCGATATTTACCTTGCCAAACAGTTCCACGTGTTTCTCTCCGTATTCCTGATCCCTGTTCCCTGATCCCTGATCCCTGTTCCCTCGTCAAATCGACAGCGGCTCGCCCGGCTGCAGCTTGTTCAGGTGGGCGTCAAAGATCACCCGCGAGACAAAGACCGCCGTGAACAGGTTGGCCAGTAGACCGATGGTTAGCGTGACTGCAAAGCCCTTCACCGGCCCGGTGCCGAACATGAACAGAATCGCCGCCGAGACAATCGTCGTGACGTGTGTATCGACGATGGTGATCCAGGCGTGTGCAAAGCCCTGATCGACGGCCGCCGCAGGCGCCTTGCCCGCTCGCAACTCTTCCCGGATGCGCTCGAAGATCAGCACATTCGAGTCCACGCCCATGCCGATGGTCAGGATGACTCCGGCGATGCCCGGCAGGGTCAGCGTCAACGCGCTCGCGCCGCCGCTCAATGCGCTCGAAAGCCCCATCACGCCCAGCAGAATCACCAGGTTCAGAATCAATGCCAAGTCAGCGTTGATGCCCGAACCCTTGTAGTAGATAAGCATGAAGACCATGACCAGCGCCACGCCGACAACCGCCGCCGTCACGCCCTTTTGAATTGAATCCGCGCCCAGCGAAGCGCCGATCTGACGCCGTTCAAGCGGTGCCAGCGAGGCCGGCAGCGCGCCCGTGCTGAGCAGCTTGGAGAGCGCCATCACCTCATCCTGTGAGAAGCTGCCGGTGATCCGGCCCGAATCGCGGATGGCGCTCTCGATGTTGGCCACTTCCTTGATCTGGTCGTTCATCACCACGGCCATCGAGTGGTTGATATTCTTGCTGGTGTAATCGTAGAAGCGGTCGCCGGCCTCGTTGGTCAGCGTAAAGCTCACCTCGCGGCGTCCGGTATTCTGATCGATGCCCGGATCGGCCGAGCGGAAGTCCTGCCCGCCCACAATGTACTGGCGCTGCAAGACGTATACGCTCGTCTCGCCGGAGCCGCTGCCGATCACGCCGGTGAAGGTCTTCAACTCGTCATCCGGCGGAAGGCTACCGCCGAGCGAGGACGCGGCCGTCTGCTCATCCTTGTACGGGCCGCCCACCACGGCGTGAACCTCCAGCCGGTTGGTGCCCTGGATGATCTTCTCGATGTCGCTCTCGTTGTCCACGCCCGGCAATTCGACCAGAATCTGATCCTTGCCCAGGCCGTACTCCTGAATCACCGGCTCGCTGACGCCCAGCGCATTCACGCGGTCACCGATGGCGTCAATCGCCTGCAGCACGGTTTTCTTGTCCAGCGCGGTCAGGTTGACGGGCTTCATGGTCAGCGTAAAGGCGTTATCCGAACCGCTCGATATGTTGTACACGTTGCCATACTTGGAATCGAGCAGCGTCTCAACGGCGTTCGAGCTGGCCGCCGGCGTGCCTTCCACGCGGATCGTCTCCGGCTTGGACGGGTCGGGCACGTAAACCTGCGAATAAGTCAGCTTGGCCTTCTGCAAGTCCTGCTGAATCCGCCCCGCCGTGTTGCCGGTTTCGGCAAAGATGGCTTCCTCGACCTTGACCTGCAAGATCAGGTGAGCGCCGCCCTTCAGATCCAGGCCAAGATGAATGCGCTTGGTCAACCCTTCGGTCAGATCCGAGCCGGTCACGCCTTTGGATGCGCCAAAGATGCCCCAAAGGCAGATCAGCAGCACCGCTACAATTCCAATGATTTTGTTGGTTAGATTCTTCTTCATCGTCCCGTTTCTCGTTGCAGGGATCAGGGGTCAGGGGTCAGGGGTCAGTTGCCTGAAACCCTCTCTACTCTGATCATGATCCACTGTTCCCTAATCACAATTCACTGAACCCTGATCCCTGAACCCTGATCACTGTTCACTGTCTACTGTTACCGAAGCAATCGCGCTCCGGGCCACTTCAATCTTGATCCCGTCCGGAGCAACCTTGATGACCACCCCGTCGTCCTTGATGGAGAGAATGATGCCGCGAATCCCGCCCGCCGTGGTAATCCGGTCGCCGGTCTTGATCTTGCCCAGCATCTCCTGCCACTGCTTCTGCCGCTTCTGTTGCGGACGGATCATCACAAACCACATCACGCCGATCAGCAGCAGCGGAAGAACCATCATCAAACCGCCGTTTGCGCCACCCGCCGCCTGCTGAAAAATCAACAATGCCAAACTCGTTGCCACGTTCATCCTTTACTCGCTCCTCAAGGCCGCGCAACTTTATCGCGCCCATCCGAGCACAGGCGCGCCCGGCCTCTGGCCGATCACCTGACAAAAAATTTTCTCCGGGAACGGACCGGGCCGCCGATCAAATCCGGCCCCGGCGCCAGGAAGGTGGGTTCGTTTGCCGCTCCGCGGGACCGGAATTGCCCGCGCCCGCAACCCAACTGCCGTCTGATTTCCTGTTCCACACAGCCTCTTCTCTGGATCTCCGCAATCTAAAGCCAAGCCGGAGCGCGGCGCATACTTCGTCCGGATTCCAAAGGAGTGCCTCCATAGATAAGATACGTCCAGCCGGGGGGCTGTCAAGGCGGAGATCAGGGAACAGGGATCAGGGGTCAGGAATCAGGGGTCAAGGATCAGAGATCAGGGATCAAAAATCAGAGACAACAGGCCTGATTTCGCAATAGAATCTGTAGCGCCGGCCTCCCGGCCGGCTGTCGCGTGGACCTCCCGGTCCACGCCGAACTCCACAAACTCCGTGCAAGCCAACTCCGTGCCCCATCCTTTCCGCGTCCTTTGCGGAATGGGTGGGAGATCATGAACTCCGTGTAAGCCAACTCCGTGCCCCATCCATTCCGCATCCTTTGCGGAATGGGTGGGAGATCATGAACTCCGTGTAAGCCAACTCCGTGCCCCATCTTTTCCGCGTCCTTTGCGGAATGGGTGGGAGACCATGAACTCCGTGTAAGCCAACTCCGTGCCCCATCCATTCCGCGTCCTTTGCGGAATGGGTGGGAGACCATGAACCCTGAGTAGAATCCACTACGGTTTAACCGCCGCATCCGGCGTCAGCAGCCCCTGCGCGCGCAGCCAGACCTCCAGCAAATCAGGCCACTGATCGAGCGCCTCATCGCCCTTGCCCAGCCCAAAGCCATGCGGCCCATTGGCAAAGATGTGCGCCTCGGCCGGCACGCCCGCCTTCACGAGCGCCTCATAAAACCGCAGCCCCTGCTCCACCGGAACCAGCCCGTCGCTCGCGCTATGGAACCAGAAGGTCGGCGGCGTCTGCCTGGTGACAAACAAATCCGGCGAATACGCTCTGCGCAGCGCCTCGCAGGCCTCGCCGATCTTGAAGAGGTCACAGTAGCTCAGAGGTACTTTTCCCTCATGAATCGCCCCGATCCACGGATAGCCCAGCACCAGAAAATCCGGACGGCTGGAGACGCGCTCGATGGGGTCTTCGGCCTCGGGCTTGCCCGGAACAAACTGTGTCGAGGCCAACGCCGCCAGGTGGCCACCGGCCGAGAAGCCAATGATTCCAATGCGATTGGGATTGATCTTGTAATCGGCCGCCCGCGCCCGCACGGTCTGCACCGCGCGCCGCGCGTCATACAGCGGAATCGGCAGCAGGTAGCCATTCGAGCTGAGCCGGTAGCTGAGCACAAAAGCGCGGAAGCCACGCGCAGTGAACCAATCGGCCACCTGCCTCCCCTCCAGATTGCCAGCCAGATTTAAGTACGCGCCGCCCGGCAGAATCACCACCGCCGAGCCGTTCTCGTGACCCTTCTGCGGCTCAAAGATGGTCAGCGTCGGCACATCCTCGCAGGCCTTGCCCAGCGCGTGCGGCGCATCCCCCGGCCACAGCCGAACGGTCTGAATCCCCAAAAATGCATTGTTGTCGCCGGGGGCCGCACAAGGCTGCTTTTGCGCCCGCGCCTGACCAAGAGCCAGAAAAACCGACGCCGCAATCACTAAAATTTGTTTCATCCAAAGCCTCATGGTACGTCGGGAAGATTATAAGCCCTCGACCAGAAGCGCGACTCACCGATAGGCCTCGCGGCGATGCTTGACGCCGGTGATTTCAAGAGCCTCGCCGGAGTCGTGGAAGCGCACGCGATAATCACCGACGCGAAGACGAAACTCAGGAGGTTCAATGTCTTGCAGGCGCTTCACATCGCCCTCGCTGGAACTGCAAAACCGGGCGAGCGCATTGAGAATGCGCATGGCTGTGGCTTGGTCGATAGCGCGAAGTTCATTCCTGGCCCGATCATTCCAGATAATCTTCTTGGGCATGGCTACTGGCCCGGCGCGATGGTTTCCAGCGGCGTGCGCTCCATGCGCTCCCAATCCTCCATGCTGAGACCAAAATCAGAGAGGACTTCTTCATGGGAGATCACTTCTCCACGGGCGAACGAGGCGCGGGCGGCGGCGATCTCACGTGCTTCCGCTTTGCTGACAGGCTCATCATCATAGGGAGCATTGGCAATCGCGCGCGAGACAGGATCAAGCAGCGTGTTGATCAGGCCAACCAAAGCGGAGACCTGGCTGGCGGCCATGCGATCGATGAGTTCATGCGCCTGCTGTCGAAGCTCGCGTGTTTGCTCAATCGGATTGATTGCGATGGTAGCCATAAGAGGAAAGCTCCCTCTGATTATTCTGCGCCGTAGCTAGAAAACGGTCAATGGCCCGGCATTGATGCTGTCCCCTAGTCCCCTAGTCCCTAGTCCCTGCCCTTCACAGCCAGATCGCCGCGTGCCCCGCGCACTGCGCTGCCTGCTGCGTCAAATCCTCGGCCAGCTCAAAGCCATAGCGCGCAAAATAATACGCCGCCCCATGCACTCGCTCTTGCAGTACGCCGCCGGGATACAGCGCCTGGCTGATCGCCTCGGCCTGCCGCGCCAATTGCCCTTCGCGCTGCAACTGGAAGTTGGCCGCCAGCCGCCGCAGCCGATGCATCTGGTAGCGCATTTTGCTGGCCGCGGTCTCCGCCGAGCGGCCCAGTCCGGCGTCCAGCTTGCCCATCCAATCCAGCAGCGGGAGCAACTCATCCTCCAGCGACAACTCCGTCTCCGCTAGCCGCCGCTTGCCCTCCGGAGGAATCGAGCGGGCGGCCAGAAGCTGCGTCAGTTCACCCGGCGCCTCCTCAATGATCCGTTCCAGGGTGAGCTGATGCTTGCGCAGCAAATCGCCCACCGCCGGCTCAATTAGCGTCGCCGAGAGGCGCGCCAGCCCCGGCGTCACTCGTCCCAGAATCCGCTCGTAAAGCACGGCGGATTGCGCAAAATAAGCAATCTCCGCCGGTCCGCCCACAATCGCTGAACTTGAAAGCAGATAATCCTGAAAGACCGGCCGCAGCAGCGCCGAAGGAGAAATCCGCTCCGGTTCGGCCTGCAAAATCCCCACCAAATCCGCCGTCGTATAACGGTCCCGCCCAGCCTGCCACAAGCCGGCGGGTTCGTTCACGCTCGGCGCCAGCCGCTTCAACGCCACCCGCGCCCCACTCTCAGCGTCGATCAAAAACAGCAAGCTCGATTGCTCGCCTACCGCCACCTGTGCGTGATAGCCCGCCGCCTCCAGCGACCGATTGCGTTCGGTGAGCGCCGCGTGCAGTTCGTCGGCCCGCTCTATTCCTGCACGCAACACCGGCGCGCCCAGGCGGTGAAACTCCCGACCGCTCGCATCCATCACCAGTAGCCCTTGGGCGGCAAACGCTCTCCGGTAAAACTCGGCGAAGGCCTCGGCCAAGCTGCGCCCCGGCTGGTAGGCGGCGGCCAAAACTTCCATGGCTTCCGAGCCGCCCAGCAGCTCCCACGCCTGCTCCACCAGCGGCAAAATCGGCTCATCCAGCACCACCCCGCCCACCGGCCTCGGAGCCTCAGGAAACGACGAATACACCAGCTTGCGCAGCTCGCGCTTGGCGGGAAAGACCACGTGATTGATCTCGGCAAAGTCGTGATCTTCAGTAGCCAGCCAGAAGATGGCGGCGTGCGGACGCCCCTCCGCCGTCGCCGCCCGCGCCCGCGCCAATGCTGTCGCCGCCTTCAAGGGCGTAAAGAGTGGTCCGCCGAAGAGGCCCACCTGCTGCCCGGTCACCACCACTCCCGCGCCGCCGCGCAGTGCCTCCAGCGCGGCGGCCGCGGCAGGCGAGGGCGCTACATTCTGCTCGCCCAGCAGGCGCAGCAACTCCGGCCAATGCGCCGGAACAGGCGGACGAGCCTGCCAGCCGCTCTCCGACGACAACGCCGGATAAAAGGCTTGCGCCTCCTCAGCCCCGGAGCAGGCGTCCAGAAAGAGCCGGTGCAGTCCCGGAACAACGGTAATCGGATGGCAATCGGTGGTCAACAATTCATTCTCTTAAGAACTCTGACTGGAATCTTAGGGCGAACTCGCGCCGCGCGGACTGTAAAAGAATTCGTCTCCTGTTTAGGATGCTACGCCATACAGGTTCGATGCAGATAGGAAAATTCGTTGCAACAAGAGGGTCAAAACGTGCGTATACTCAATCTGAATCGCGCGGAATGTTGATTGCGCCCAAACTGCGCTTCAAGGAGAAAGACGATGCCCCCAAAGAAGAAAGCCGTGAAGGCTGCCAAGCCAAAGACTGCCAAGGTTGCCAAGCCCACGATCAAGAAGCCCGTGCCGGCCGGCTCCCGCAAAGCCGCCAAGCCCAAAGCGGCCAGTGCGGTGAAGCCCAAGGCGAAGAAGACTCCCAAGCCCACAGCCGCCGGCACTGCCGAGATCCTCAGCTCCGAGGTGGTCTTCGAGGGGCCGCTCTTCCGGGTGCTGCGCGACCGGCTGATTGAGCCGGGTGGCCATGAGAACCTGCGCGACATTATCCGCCACAACGGCAGCGTGGTCATCCTGGCCGTTGACAAGTCCAAAAACAAGCGCAATCCGTGGATCGTGATGGAGCGCCAGTATCGCCACGCCGCCCAGCGCTTCCTGTGGGAGCTGCCCGCCGGCAAGCTGGAACCGGGCGAGGACGCGCTCGCCGGCGCGCAGCGCGAGCTGGAAGAAGAGACCGGCTACCGCGCCAAAAAGTGGAAGCCGCTGGTCGAGTACTACGCCAGCCCCGGTTTCCTGGGCGAATCGATGAAGGTCTTTCTGGCCGAAGATCTGGTGGCGGGCAACGCTCATCCTGAAGAAGACGAGAAGATTGAACTGCGCCTGGTCAAGCTCTCTGAGATTGTCAAGCTGATTGAGAAGGGTGCCATTCTGGACGGCAAAACGCTGACCAGCGTGCTGTTGTACGCGCGCAAGCTGGACGCCAAGAAAGGCAAGTAGCTGAGAGATGGGCTGCAATCCTTGCTCACTCTCTTCCAATCCGGCCCGGTATTCGCTCGGCGGCAACGCCGCGTCTTCCGGGTCGGCGTACAAATATTTTGCAACCTCAGAAGCTTTTTTTGCGTCTTAGTACATACCGGTTGAGATTCCCCAGTACGCTCTTTACCGGAGTTGAGAGGTTGTAAGAAAGGCAGGGGCCCGTGGCTCAATACAAAGGGAAAGTCAAGTGGTTCAACAACGCCAAAGGCTACGGCTTCATTGGTCGTGAAGATGGGCCAGATGTATTCGTTCACTACTCTTCGATCCAGTTGGACGGATACAAAACTCTGAAAGAGGGCGATGACGTTGAGTTCGACATCGTCCAGGGGCAAAAGGGCGCCCAGGCCGATGCGGTCATTCGGCTCCGCGACGTCGCGGCCACTTCCGCCTAGAAGCGTTGATGAATCAGCGTGAAGAAACAGCCGCCTGCGGGCGCGTGGTTGGAGTGCGTTCAAATTGGTCCTCTTGCTTGTTGCAGCCGATTGAAGCTGCGTCAACTTCAAAATCTCTTCAAATAAATCAAAAATCTATAGCCCAAACCGCGCCATACGGGGTAAGATAAGGGCGCTATGAGCTTACTTCATCAGGACACTCCGGAAGAGATTGACGATGCCGCCCTCGGCGAAGAGTTCACCAAGGGAAGCAGTCATGTGATCTTGGCCAGCGTCATTGCCGCCGTGCTGGTCATCGCCGTGGTGGGGATTACCCTGCTGTCCGGTCGCAAACCGCCCGTAGCCAGTGGCGAAGTGGTCCAGGTATGGGCCTTTCCGCGCCACGGTGAAACCTCCGGCCTGGACGCCAACGGCGACGCCATGGCCAAGGATGTCTTTGATCAGGTGCTGGTCTTCGCCCACGTCAAGCTGCAAAACACCAGCAAGAATCCGATGCAGGTGCAGAATGTGCTGGCCAATGTGCGGCAGGCCGACGGAATTCCGCTCTCCGTCTCCGCCGGCAACATCGCGCAGTATCAGGTGGCGCTGCTGGCCTATCCGGAGATCGTCCCCCCGGCAGGAAAGCCACTCTCTCCGCACGCCACCCTCGAACCCGGTGAGAAGCTGGAAGGGAATCTGCTCTGGGTCTTTCGCATGGACCGCCCGCATTGGCAAGCGCGCAAAGAGTGGCAACCGGACCCGGACCACGACGACCCGGGTTCCAAGTTCGGCCTCAACTTTACGTTCGCCATCCAGTACCAGAAAGACCTGGTGCTCACGCCCTCCAGCCCGGTTACGGAACGTTAGGCGGAACCGGCGCGTTTTTGGGCGTGGTCAAATAGCCTTTAATCAGGTTCTTTGAATCCACCGAGTTCACCACAACCTCGAAGAGCAGGTGGTCCTTGCCGCTGTAGAATTGCAGCGGCTCGTTCACGCCCTTGCCATTCTTCTGCACCGGCTTGTCGTCTGAAACCACCACCAGGTCGAAGATGTTCTTTTTGGGATCAGCCTTCTTCAGCTCCAGGCTCACCGTCCCCACCGTCTTCCGCTGGCCTTTGCTCAGCGTGAACTCATAGTAGTTGCGGTCACCTTTGTGCTTGAGCAGCTCCAGCTCATCGTGGGTTCTGGCGATCAGCGTGCTGTGCCCGTCCAGATCCCCCTTCATCGTCATCAACTGGCTGATTGCCGTGGCCAGTTCGCCCCGCGTCTTGCCCAGATCGTTCTTCACTCCGCCCACGTCGCTCTTCACATTCGACACTTCGCTGGAGACGGCGCTCAGTTGCTGCGCGGTCTGCTGCGCATTCTGCCTCTGCGCGTTGGCCAGCCGCTGGCTGTCAGCTTCGGCGGCCTCCTGGCGGCGGATAATATCCTGCGCCCGCTTGTCCATCTCCGTCTGGGTGATGTTCAATGACTGCCCCAGCTCTTCGGTGGCCACCTTCAGATGCGCATCCGTCTCTCGCAAGTCTGCGGCCAGCTTCTTGTTCTGCTCGCGAGCCTCGGTCAATTCAGTTTTCTGGCTCTCCAGCCGACCGCTGAGGCTGTAACTCCAAATCAGGCTGCCCACGCCGGCCAGCAGTGAAATCGCAACCGCCGCCAGCAGCGCACCGGAATAGCTTCGGGGTGTATCGTCCAACACACTCATTTTATTGCCTCTCGTCTTGTCTCTCTCGCGCGGCCCAATCCAGGGTCGGCTGATTCTGGTTCGGCGTCTCCCACGCGGGCGTGGCGCCATTTGAAAAACTCCCCGCACGCCAGCGGCAAAAAGCACTCCGCTCGCCTTCTGGGGGATTGTCTACAGAATATAGAATTTCGCAGGTTTCTGCTGCGCAAGGCGAATACATGGAGAAACGGCACGCCGCGCACATCTCAATCAACCACTATGATTGGGTGCCCCAGCTCTCGATTTTGAGACTTGGGAAACCTGGAACTCAAAGATCAAAACAACGGGTTGAGGTTCATGGTTCCCACATCTCAAAATCGAGACCAGAGGCACCCTGTTTTTGTTCATTCTTAATTGGAACATTGGCTATCAGCCGAATCAATGGTAGGATTCTCGGCCCATAAGTTCTTTCCAAACAGCAGGATCATCTGTGATGTAAAATATTGGTTCCATCTTTCTATGTTCGATAATTTCAGTTATGCCTTTTACAGTAATTATTTCATAGGATGGATAGCCGAGAGCAAATCCTTGAGGAGGATTCTTCAAATGTAAAGGTTCATAACCTTTTAATTTACCATACTGTATTTCTCGTATTTGCCCTTTCGTGTCCCGATATATGAATTTCGCGCTTCTACCCCAAGGCTTAACGTAATAGCTCATCGTAATAGAAATATCATCACGAGTGAGTCCCGTTGTAGGAGTGATCCATTTTGGTAGCCGCGATTTATTTGCAAGTTCAAAGTTGGACTCAGGAAAGTACTCGCATCCAACTATCGCAGAAAATGAGATAATTAGCACGAAAAATTTCAGGTATTTTTCAATACGCCGAAATGTTTTTTCCACTGTCTTAGCCTCCACCGTTAGTCACCCTTCAACCAGTCTGCAGATCCAATACATGAGCAGGTGGCCCGGTCATCGATTCAATCCTATTTCAACGTAAGTCATAACAAAAAGCTGTGCCCCGTTCATCGCAGTTTTATCGCGATGAGCGAGAGTCGCTGATGCGCCGTCCACTTTGACTCAATTCCAACTGCTCT
>Ga0181519_10003542_pt1 | contig 12850 bp, 10 predicted proteins | sample PEATcosm2014_Bin_26_FD_121102 | JGI IMG/M metagenome (GOLD analysis project Ga0181519, IMG submission 121102) | Peatland microbial communities from MTU Mesocosm Facility, Houghton, MI, USA - PEATcosm2014_Bin02_10_metaG | ecosystem: Environmental > Terrestrial > Soil > Wetlands > Peat | place... | reverse complement strand
GCGGCGATCAGTGGATTGGGTCGCGACACGGATTGGATTGCGGAGCACAACACGAGGCTGATGGCGGCGCAGCGGCGCGGCCGGCGCGGTCCCACGCCCGAGGCGCTGTTCCCGAAGCGCATCGACAATTCGCGTCTGGTGAAGGCGGATGACCCGGCGCGCGTGCGGGAGATGCGCATGTTCGCGTATGCCATGGCGTTTCTGCTGTCGCTGGCGATGATGTACGGGTGGCAGCATCTGAGCGCCATCGAATGTGGCTATCGCATTGAGGCAGAGAAGCAGCAGATGCAGCAGCTGGAGGAGCAGAACCGGCAACTGCGGCTGACCGAAGCGCAGCTGGCCGAGCCGGCACGGATCGATACGATGGCGCGGAATCTTGGACTGACGGCTCCGCATCCGGGGCAGGTGGTGCACGCGAATACGGATGTGACGGCCAGTAATGGCGCGGTCATGGCGGAAGCGAAGGCGCCGGTACCAGCAATTCATTGAGCTTTGTTGAGTTTCCCCCAGTGAGGAGATGGTTACTCTGTGAATCGTCCTGCATTCTCCTCCGAACCGTCCCCCTGGCGCGCCGATAGCCAACGCGACGCGGAGACAGAGCCCACAAATCCCCATCGCGCCCCGGCTCGACGCGATGGGGAATCCTCTTTTTTCAGATTCAAAGCCACTCCTTATCTGGTAACGCCGATGCGCCGTGTGCGCATTTTGACGGTGCTGGGGATTTTTCTTGGCTGGGCGGTGCTGATTACCGGGCGGCTGGTGTGGCTGCAGACGATCCAGCATGGGGAGTGGGCGGAGCGGGCTGCGCGACAGCAGGAGCGGACGTTCAATGTGGCTCCGCGGCGCGGCGTTCTCTACGACCGCAATCTGCACGAACTGGCAATGACGGTGGTCGCGGACTCGATCTACGCGGTTCCTTCGGAGATGGGCGCGGATAAAGAGCGAACGGCTGCTGTTCTGGCGAAGATCGTTCACACGGACGCCGAAGACAGGTCTACATCGCAGAAGCAAATCCTGGCGCGGCTGACCGATTCGCGCAATTTTGCGTGGGTAGCGCGCAAACAGACGCCGGCCATTATTTCGAGGGTGCAGGCGCTGAGCCTCAAGGGCATTTATTTTCAGAAGGAGTTCAAGCGGTTTTACCCGGACCAGCAACTGGCGGCGCAGGTGCTGGGCTACGTGGGCATGGACGATGAGGGGCTGGCGGGCGTCGAGAAAGACTTCGACAAGCAACTGCACGGCACGCCGGGGCGGATGCTGACGGCGATCGATGCGCGGCGCCGGGTGCTGGACAGCGAGGAGCGCGATCCGCAGCCCGGCGAGAATCTTGTAATGACGATCGACGCGAACATCCAGTTCATGGCGGAGCAGGCGCTCGGTCGAAACATGGAGCGAACGGGCGCGGCGAACGGCACCGTGGTGGTGCAGGATCCGCATACGGGACAGATTCTGGCCTTGGCGATACGGCCTTCTTTCGATCCGAACGACTTTCGGCACACCGATCCTTCTCTCCTGAAGAACCACGCGGTGAGCGATGTGTACGAGCCGGGGTCGACTTTCAAGCTGGTGACGTATTCGGCGGCGCTGGACCAGGGAGTGGTGAAGCCGGACGACATGATCCGCACGCTGGGTGGGCAGATTAACGTGGCGGGCCGCATTGTGCACGACGACCGCGACGCGATTATTTACGAAGCTGCACACGGCAACGTGGTGACGGCGACGCAGGCTCTCGAGGAGTCGAGCGACGTTGCGGCAATTGAGCTGGCGCAAAGGATGGGGCCAGATCGCTTCTATCAGTACATTCACGGTTACGGATTCGGGATGCGGTCGGGGATTGAACTGCCAGGCGAGACGCGGGGGCTGGTGAAGCCGCCGGCGCGATGGCAGCCGACGACGATCGGGTCGATTCCGATGGGGCAGGAGATCGCGGTAACGCCGATCCAGCTGGTGACAATGGCATCGACGATCGGGAACGGGGGCGTGTACCTTCCGCCCCATGTCGTGCTGGAGAGCACGCAGGACACGAAGGGGAGCGGAAATCTGAAGGCTGCCGCATTCAGGCCAGAGAATGAACTGCCCAATCCGCTGCCGGCGGGGGCGCATCGCGTGATTTCGGAGATGACGGCCGCCCAGATGCGCAAGATGATGGAAGGCGTGGTGCTGTACGGCACCGGCAGGCCGGCGCAGCTTGATGGCTACAGCGCCGGGGGAAAGACGGGGACGGCACAGAAGATCGATCCGCTAACACACACGTATTCGAAGACGAAGTACGTGGCGTCGTTTGTGGGATTCGCGCCGGTGAGCAATCCCGCGGTGACGATTGCTGTTGTCATGGACTCGCCGACGAGGGGGTCGCATTTTGGCACGGCGGCGAGCGCGCCGGTCTTTCACGATCTGGCGCAGCAGATCCTGGAATATCTGGGCGTGCCGCACGATCAGGATTTGCAGCCGGAGAAGCTGACGGCGAAGACGAGCAAGCCGGTTGTGGAGAAGACACCCGAGGAGCACACGGAGGATCTGAAGTCGCTGTTTGCGGAGGTGAATCATTTGCCGGCGGATGATCCTTTGCGAGAGACAGCGTCCAGCGATCAGCGATCAGCGATCAGTAAAGACAGCACAGAACCAGGCGCGGAGAAGCCTGAACAGCATACGGAACTGAGTCCTTCGGCGGGTGCGATTGCGGAGTCAGAGCCGCCAACGGCGAGAGGCGCGGCGATTTCCGGGCCAACCTCCGCGCCCGCGCAAAAAGGTGGGTTGGTAGCGGTTCCGAATCAGCGCGTGGCGGTGCCTTCGTTTGCCGGGGAATCGTTGCGTGAAGTGGTGGTTGCGGCGAGCCGAGCTGGTCTGGGCTTGCGAATCGTTGGGTCGGGGATTGCGCGCGAGCAGGCCCCCGGGGCCGGGACGCTGGTTCCTGCGGGGACGGAGATTGTGGTGCGATTCTCGCACGATGCGGCCGCGCCTCCGGCGAGCCGGTGATAGCGGCTGGGCCGTGCCGGTACCAGTAATGCTGCGCTTACAATCAGCTTCATATGCGGTATGAAGAGCTGATGAGCGGGGTCGCGGTGGTGCGGAGGGCTGGTCCCAGCGAGGGGGGCGGACCCACGATTCGGGGAGTGGAGTACGACTCGCGACGGGTTGGGCCGGGTTCGCTGTTTATCGCGATGCGGGGCGGGACAACGGATGGCAATCGCTACATCAAGAAAGCGGTCGAGCAGGGCGCGGTGGCGGTGGTGACGGATTCCGATGCTGCGTTTGCCGATACGGTGGAGCGGCTTCCGGATGTCGCTGTTGCGGAGATTCCCGTTGGCGCGGGGCGGCGCGCGTTGGGGGCGATTGCTTCGAATTTCTTTGGCCAGCCGGAGCGGCGGCTCAAGCTGAGTGGGCTAACGGGAACCAACGGCAAGACGACAACCGCGTTCCTGCTGGATGCGATGCTGAATTCTGCGAATCGAAAAACCGTGCTGGTGGGAACCATCGAGAATCATGTTGCCGGAGTGGTGCGGCCTGCTCCGCACACGACGCCCGAGTCGCGCGACCTGCTGGAATTACTGCGAGACGGCGTGGATGCCGGGGCGACCGAGGGGGTGATGGAAGTTTCATCGCATGCGCTGGCGCAGGGACGGGTACACGGGCTGCCGTATGACGTGGCGATTTTCACGAATCTGACGCAGGATCACCTGGATTATCACGGAACGATGGAAAATTATTTTGCGGCGAAGCGGGCGTTGTTCGATGGGGAACTGGGCGCGGCGCCGCGGGTGGCTGTGATCAATATTGACGATCGATATGGCGCGGAGCTGGCGGTGATTGCGCGCGAAGCTGGGGCGGAGATCTTTTCCTATGGGCTCGGTGCGGGGGAGTTTCGCGCGCAAGGCGCGGAGATGGGCGCTTCGCGAATGCGCTTTCGGCTGGCAGCGCCGGCGGGGGAAGTGGAAGTTCAAACGCGGCTGACGGGGAGGGTGAATCTCTATAACCTGCTGGCGGCGGCGGGGGCCGCGTATGCGCGGGGATTGAGCCTGGAGCAGATTGCGGAGGGTGCGGCTGCCCTCCAGTGCGTGCCGGGGCGTTTTCAGACGGTGGACGCGGGGCAGCCGTTCACGGTGGTCGTCGATTATGCACACACCGATGATGCCCTGCGAAATTTGACGGCCCTGGCGCGGGAGTTTGTTGGCGGTAAAAGCAGAGTGATCACCCTGTTTGGTTGCGGCGGCGATCGCGACAAGGCGAAGCGGCCGAAGATGGGGCGCGCGGCGGGCGAAGGTAGCGATTTTGTCGTGCTGACGTCGGACAATCCGCGCAGCGAGGATCCTGAGGCGATTATGCGGGACGCGCTGCCGGGGTTGCTGGAGACAGGAACGAAATTCGTCGCCGAGCCTGACCGGGCGCGAGCGATTCGCATCGCGGTAGAGGAGGCGAGGCCAGGGGACATTGTGCTGCTGGCGGGCAAGGGGCACGAGAAGGAGCAGGTGCTGCAGCATGGCACGATCCCGTTCGATGATGCGGAAGTCGCCGCCGATGTGATTCGAGCAGCCCTGGGAGTGCGGGCATGAAGCTCACGCTGGAGCAGATCGCGCGCTGGTCCGCAGCCGATGGAGTGCGCGGCGGAGACGCGGTGACGGCTACAGGGTATTCGATCGATTCGCGCACTCTGCGGCCAGGGGATTTGTTTTTTGCGATTCGCGGCGAGCGCTTCGATGGGCACGACTTTGTGGCAGCCGCGCTGGAACGGGGTGCGTGCGCGGCGGTGATCGGCCGGGATCGGGCTGCGGGGCTGCAGGAGAGCGTGGCAAAGCATCCGCTGCTGGCGACGGATGATCCGCTGGCTGCGCTGCAAAGGCTGGCGTCGGCAGTGCGGCGGCATTGGGGCAAGCGGGTGATCGGGATTACGGGATCGGCTGGAAAAACGACGACCAAAGAGGCAGTGGCCGCGCTGCTGGGGGCGCGGTTCGCGGTGCTGAAGTCGCAGGGCAATCTGAATAATGGATACGGCCTGCCCTTGCAAGTGCTGAAGCTGGAGCCGGAACACGAAGTTGCGGTGATCGAGATGGGGATGTCGGCGGCGGGGGAGATTGCGGCGCTATGCCACATCGCCGCGCCGGACTGGGGTGTGGTGACGAATGTGGGTCACGCGCACGCGGAGGGGTTTGCGGATGGAATTGCCGGGATTGCGCGCGCGAAGTACGAGCTGATCGCGGCGCTTCCACGGCATGGCGTGGCGTTTCTAAACTGCGACGACGCGTATGTGTCGCAATTTGGACGCGATTTTGAAGGGAAGGCGGTTTACTTCGGGCGCGGGCCTTGCGGCGATCCGCATGTGGAAAGCTTGCAGCTGCTGGGCGCTGACGGGTTGAAGATGCATGTGCGCGCCGGGGAAGAGCACAGCGAGCTCAATCTGCATTTGCCTGGCGAGCACAACGGATGGAACGCGCTGGCGGGGATTGCAGTAGGCGTGGAGGCGGGGATTCCGCTGGCGGAGTGCTGCGCGGCGCTCGAGAAGCTGCGACCGGAAGAGAAGCGGGGGCAGGTGGTCCAAGTGCAGGGCGCGACATTAATTAATGATGCGTACAATTCGAATCCCGAGGCGCTGAAGTCGATGATCGCGATGCTGGCAGGGATGCCGGCGCGCCGCCGGATCCTGGTTGGAGGGGAGATGCTGGAGCTGGGGCCTGAGTCAGATGCTCTGCATGCGGCATGCGGTAAGGCTGCGGCACAGGCGGGCGTCGATATTGTTGTGGGTGTACGCGGGAAGGCTCGGCACATCGCGGATGCGGCGCGCGAGGGTGGCGCGGAGGCGCTGTTTCTGGAGACGCCGGAGGCTGCAGGGGAGTGGTTGCGGGAGCATCTTGAACCCGGCGATGCGGTTCTGCTGAAGGCCTCGCGCGGGGTGCGGCTGGAGCGGGCGCTGGATGGGCTGGAGGAGAACAACGGTTCGCACGGCGCAGCGCGATAAGATATCGGAAACCGAACAGGAACGCGGGAGGAAGTTTGCTCTATTGGCTGCTTTACCGGAAGCTGTACCTCTATTTCAGTCCCTTTCGCATCTTTCGGTACCTGACGTTTCGGACGGTGTTTGCTTCGCTGACGGCGCTGCTGATCACGCTGATCATCGGACCGTATGTGATCGAGAAGCTGCGCGAATTCCAGATTGGGCAATACATTCGCGAAGAGGGTCCCAAGGCGCACCAGAAAAAGGCCGGCACGCCGACCATGGGCGGGGTGCTGATCTGCATTGCGATCCTGCTGCCGACACTGTTGTGGGCGGACCTTTCGAATCCTTTTATATGGGTTGTGATGTTTGCGACGGCGGCGTTCGGCGCGATCGGATTTGCCGACGATTACATCAAGGTGGTGCACCGGCGGAGTCTGGGGCTGACGGGACGCGCGAAGTTGGCGTACCAGTTTCTGGCGGCGGCTGCGATTGCGATCGTGCTGGTGGTGATGGACCTCGAGGGCACCTACTCGACGCGGCTAATGGTGCCGTTTGCGAAGTTTCTGCGGCCCCGGCTGGATATCCCTTCGCTGCTGCACATCCCGCACCTGGGGGTGCTGGCCTTTCTGCCGTTCATCATTTTCGTGATGCTGGTAATCGTGTTTTCGAGCAACGCGGTAAATCTCACGGACGGGCTGGATGGGCTGGCCATTGGGTGCACGATCATTGCGGCTGCAGCGCTGACGGTGCTGACCTATGTGAGCGGACATGTGATCTTCGCGGATTACCTGGAGCTGCAGCGAATGCCGATGGTGAGCGAGGTGACGGTGTTCTGCGGGGCGATGACCGGGGCGAGCATCGGGTTTCTCTGGTACAACGCGCATCCGGCGGAAATTTTCATGGGCGACGTAGGATCCCTGGCGCTGGGCGGGGCGATCGCCACGGTGGCGGTGGTGATTAAGCAGGAGCTGCTGCTGCCGTTTATCGGTGGGATCTTCGTGATCGAGGCGTTGTCGGTGATCCTGCAGGTGGGCAGCTTTAAGCTGCGCGGAGGCAAGCGCATCTTCCGCATGGCGCCGCTGCATCATCACTTCGAATTGCTGGGGTGGTCGGAGTCGAAGGTGATTGCTCGGTTCTGGATCGGGGCGCTGGTGTTTGCACTCTTTGCACTCACGACACTGAAGCTGCGATAAAGGGTAGAGTCGGCGTGACACAATGAGCATGCCGATCGCGAGTTTGCATGGACATCAAAGGGAAAAAGGTATTGGTCGTTGGGCTCGGCAAGTCGGGGCTGGCGGCGGCGTTGTTTTTGCGGCGGCAGGGCGCGCAGGTGACAGTTTCAGATGTGCGCAGCGCCGAGGCGCTGGCCAAAGAGATTCCGGCGCTGATCGATGAAGGAATTGCAGTCGAGGCGGGCGGGCATGGTCTGCTGACATTCCGGCGGCAGGATTTGATCGTAGTCAGCCCGGGGGTTCCAGTCGATACGCCGGAGCTGACGCAGGTGAGGAAATTCGGGCTGCCGATTATCGGCGAGCTGGAGCTGGCGGCGCATTATCTGCGCGGCAAGGTGCTGGCGATAACGGGATCGAACGGAAAGACCACGACGACGACCCTGTGCGGCGAGATTCTTGAAGCAGGCAAGCTGCCGGTACATGTGGGCGGGAACATCGGTGTGCCGGTCATTGCGCTGGTGGAGGCGTCGCGCGACGATGGGTGGTCGGTTCTGGAGGTTTCGAGCTTTCAGCTGGAGACGACGGTTGAGTTTCATCCGCAGATTGCGGTGATTTTGAACATCACGCCGGACCATCTGGATCGGCATGGGACGTTTGAAAACTACGTGGCGGCGAAGGAGCGGATTTTCGCGCAGCAGACGGGCGAGGATGCGCTGGTGCTGAATGCCGATGACGATGCTGCTTCGCGAGCTGCAGCGCGGGCCAGGTCAGGAGTGTTCTGGTTCAGCAGGACGCGCGTGGTGCGGCAGGGAGCGTTTGTTCATGAAGGCGTGATTACGTATCGCGGTTCGGAGCAGGCTATGCCGGAGCCGGTGATCAAGGTGGAGGAGATTCCGCTGAAGGGTGCGCACAACGTGGAGAACGTGCTGGCGGCGGTGTGCGCCGCGCGGCTGGCGGGCGTCGAGGCTGCGACGATTCGGTCAGCGGTGACTGGGTTCCACGCTGTTGAGCATCGGCTGGAATTTGTTGCGACGATCAACGGCGTGGATTACTACAACGACTCGAAGGCGACGAATGTGGACGCTGCGATGAAGGCGATTGCCGCGTTCCCCGGAGGGATTCACCTGATTCTGGGCGGCAAGGACAAGAACTCCGATTATCGGCAGATGCGGACTTTGCTGCAGGAGCGGGTGAGGGCGGTTTACACAATTGGCGCGGCGGCGGAGAAGGTTCACACGCATATCGAAGGTGCGGTTCCCATCGTGGCGGCTGGCACGCTGGATGTGGCGATCGCGCGGGCAGGTGCCGCGGCGCAGCCGGGTGAGATTGTTCTGCTGGCGCCGGCTTGTTCGAGCTTCGACCAGTTTGAGAACTATGAACAGCGGGGGCGGGTGTTTAAGGAAACAGTTTTGGCGCGCCGCGGATTGGCCGCGTTGACGGCTTAGGACGGGCAGCTCAGGCGGCCGAGAAGCGAATTATGGCGAAGCAGGTCGGAGTCGATAAGTGGCTGTATGGTGCCACGCTGGTGCTGGTGGTGATAGGGCTGGCAATGGTCTTCAGCGCGTCGGCGGTGATGGCCAGCGTGCGTTTCGGTTCGCCCTACAACTTTGTTTTGCGGCAGGCGGTGTGGGCGGGGTTGGGGCTGCTCGCGATGACCCTGCTGATCCAGGTTCCCTACGGCAAGTACAACCGGCCCACCGTCGTGTTTCCCGTGGTGGGGATCACCATTATCCTGCTGTTGGGCGCGTTTCTGATGCATGACTCGCACAACACACATCGCTGGATTCGCCTCGGCATTTTGTCGTTTCAGCCGTCGGAGATCGCGAAGCCGGCGCTGGTGCTTTTTCTGGCGTGGTTCCTGCAAAACAGAATGCACGCGATGGATGACGTGCGAGGAACGCTGTTGCCTGCGGCGCTGCCGAGTTTGATTTTCATTGCGCTGATATTGAAGGAACCGGACCTGGGCACGGCGCTGGTGTGCGCCGGCGTGACGGCGCTGGTGCTGTGGCTGGCGGGCATGAACATGAAGTATCTGGGCTATGCGGCGCTGGGATCTGCGCCGGTGCTCTACTTCATGCTGTTTTACGTCAAGTGGCGGCGTGACCGGATGCTGGCGTTTCTGAATCCTGGGTCGGACCCATTGGGCAAGGGATTCCACATTATTCAGTCGCTGATTGCCGTGGGCTCGGGGGGATTTCGAGGCGTCGGGTTTATGGATGGGCGGCAGAAGCTGTTCTATCTACCGGAGCCGCACACGGATTACATCTTCGCGAACATCTCAGAAGAGCTGGGGCTGATTGGAGCGCTGATCGTCGTCGGGCTGTTTGTTTTTATCGGATGGCGCGGGATGAGGGCGGCGGTGTTGTCGACCGATCCTTTTGCACGGTTTCTGGCGTTCGGAATTACGGCTACGATTCTGATCCAGGCGTTTTTCAACATCAGTGTGGTGCTGGCGCTGGTACCGACCAAGGGCATCACGCTGCCGTTTGTTTCCTATGGCGGGACTTCGCTGTTCATCATGCTGGTGCTGGTCGGGGTGCTGCTGAACATCACGAAAGAAGTGGATTGACGTCAGGGTGGAGCGTTCAGCGTTCAGCGTTCAGAACACGGCGCCCGGGATAGGCGGTCCGGTTCGCATTCTGATCGCCGGTGGTGGGACGGGCGGTCACATCATCCCCGCGCTGGCGATTGCCGATGAGTTGAAGGCGCGCCATGGGGCGGAGGTTTTGTTTGTGGGGACGGCGCGGGGGTTGGAGTCGCGTCTGGTGCCGCAGGCCGGTTACCGTCTGGATCTGATTAAGGTCGGGCAGCTGAATAATGTCCCGCTGACGACGCGACTGCGGACGCTGGTGGACTTGCCTGCTGGGTTGATCCAGTGTTTCGGACTACTGTGGGCATTTCGTCCCGAGGTCGTGATTGGCGTGGGTGGGTACGCGTCGGGGCCAGTGATGGGAGCGGCGATTTTGCTGGGGATTCCGACTCTGGCGTTTGAGCCGAATGCTGTGCCTGGCCTCGCGAATCGGCTGGTGGGCGGATGGGTTAAAGCGGCCGCGGTGAACTTTGAGCCGGCGGCGCAATATTTTCGCAACGCGCATGTCACGGGGATTCCGGTGAGGGCGGAGTTCTTTCGCCTTGCGCCTCGCGAAGCGGGAGCCGCGCCGCATCTGCTGGTGTTTGGCGGCAGCCAGGGAGCGCGGGTTCTGAACACGGTGGTGCCGAAGATTGCTGCGGCGCTTCTGGAGCAAGTTTCAGGGTTGACGATTTTGCACCAGGCGGGCGCGCGGAATGCTGAAACGACGCTGGCGGCTTATCAGGCGAGCGGGGCGCCCCTGGATCGATGGCAGGTAGAGGCGTTTCTGGACGACATGCCGCGGCGGTTTGAAGCGGCGGATTTGGTACTGGCGCGGAGCGGGGCATCGACGGTGGCGGAGCTGGCTGCGGCGGGCAAACCGGCGGTGCTGATTCCCTTTCCGCAGGCGGCGGACGATCATCAGCGGCGGAACGCAGAAGTGATGGCGCAGGCGGGGGCGGCCCGCGTGCTGCTGGAGGCGGACCTGACGCCGGACCAGCTGCTGGGTACCCTCAGCGATCTGTTGATTGAACCGGAGAAGCTGAGCGAGATGGCCGAGAACGCACGGTCACTGGCACATCCAGATGCCGCGGAGCGGATCGCCGGGATGGCGATGGCTCTCGCGAGGGGGGATTTCCGGAAGGACGCGTTCTGGAGAGGTTATTCAAAAACGCAAACGGCCCGCTCCGAAGAGCGGGCCGTGTCTGATCAGGACGGGGTTAGCAGGCCGGATTAGCGGCGTCCGCCGCCACCACCATGGCCACCGCCGCCGCCATGGAAGCCGCCACCGCCTACACCTCCGCCGTGGAACCCGCCGACTGCTCCGCCACGGACCGCACCGGAATAGCCGCCCCGATATCCGCCAGCGTAGCCGTGGTAGGCACCCACGCCGACTCCGCCACGATAGCCACCGGCGTAGCCGCCACGATAACCGTAACCGCCGCGGTAGCCGAATCCGCCGTAGTAGCCGATGTGCCCGTATCCATAGCCCCAGGGGCGACCGTACCAGCCGTGGAACCAGGGACCTGCTCCGATAAAGACTCCGCCGTAGAACCAGTCAGGACCCCAGTAGCCATAGGGAGCGCAGGCATATGGGTAATAAGAGTAGTAGCCCCACTCGCAGACGGGCGGGCCCGCCAAATCGTAATAGCCGGGATAGCCGACTTCGGGACCGATTCCGATGCCTACGGCGACCTGGGCCTGCGCTGGCTTTGCCAGTGCAAATGGTGCGGCCAGCAACGCAACCAACATAACGTAGCGCAGAACGCGCATGATGGACCTCCTGTCAGATCACCCTCAAGTGTTGTTTTCGGATCTGACGCCGCTTACCGGGTTTCCTGTGGGTGGACCGGAAAGCTTGCTACCGATACTAACGTTAGACGCCCCAAAATGTTGCGCGATTCAATGGCTGGGAGAGCGGGGAACGGAAAGGCTGGCGGCCGGAGCAGATGTCGGCAGCGGGCAACCTTTCGGCCCCTTAGTACCAGCGGCGGGGTGGGGGAGGGTAGTACCAGCCCGGGTGGACGTAGCAGGGGCTCGAACAGATCGCCATCAGAAGTGCGATAACCCAGCCGATGCCTGTCCAGCCGAGCAAGAGGTTGAACAGGAAGATGCCGGTTGTGTTGTGGGTGTGGCGTGCGGCCGCAAGCAGTGAAGGCAAAAAGTAAAATCCAATGCCGATGAGACCGGCCATAGAAGCCTCCGCAAGGGTTACGAAAGCAGATACGCAGGGGACATGAACCTTGTTCCATCAGCATAGACCCCAATGTCAAAGGCGGCGGACATTTTTGGAGGGCCAGAGACGGAAACGCACCCGGAAGCGGGGAGCTTCAACGGGTGCGCATGGGCCGGTTTTTGGGGACGCAGCCCTCATCTTTTCGCTTACCGGCGAAAACGCTCATACCGGAAGTTACGGTCGGACCGATGGAAGTCGCGGATGACAGCGCGGTCACGGTCGTAGCCGCGATAGATCCAGCGTCCTGGGAAGAAGACCGGGCCGTTGTAATAGCCGGCAGACCAAACGTAGCCGACGCCAGGGCACGGCGGAACGGCGGCGACCACAACAGGGGCGCGAAAGCCGACGCCGACGAACACTCTGGGCTGGGCCTGTGCTGCGGCTGCGCCCAGACTCAGAATGCCGGTCAATGCAACTGCGCGAAGAATGCTTTTCATAAGAGACCTCCTGTGTTCCGCTTCGAACTTCTCTCGAAGTTTGGAACTTTTTATCCGGACCTCTTTCACCGGATCGTCTCTGCAGGGAATGAACGCAAATGCGCTTGAATTGTTGCGGCGGGCAATGCACAGGCACCCGAGGGTTGTCAAGATGGCTGAATCGACACGGGGTAGGCGAGAAGGGGCTGCGGTGGGAAAATGGATACATATGGAGATGCTCGGGCTCTACGTGTCTGTTCCTTTCTGCCGTTCCAAATGCACATTCTGCAATTTCGCCTCCGGGGTTTTTCCGGCGAGCTATCATGATCGTTATGTCACGCGAGTTGAGGAGGACCTCGGCTCAGTACGCCAGCGCGCGAAGCGATGGGGCGCGGTTTTGCCCGAGGCGGTTGAGAGCATTTATCTCGGTGGAGGAACACCGACCCTGCTGTCGCCGCCATTGTTCCGACGGCTCTTCACGGGCCTTCGGCGAGAGTTCGCTGTCCTGCCCACGGCGGAGATCACGGT
>Ga0181519_10003541_pt1 | contig 12852 bp, 13 predicted proteins | sample PEATcosm2014_Bin_26_FD_121102 | JGI IMG/M metagenome (GOLD analysis project Ga0181519, IMG submission 121102) | Peatland microbial communities from MTU Mesocosm Facility, Houghton, MI, USA - PEATcosm2014_Bin02_10_metaG | ecosystem: Environmental > Terrestrial > Soil > Wetlands > Peat | place... | reverse complement strand
GGGCTCGGCAGGTAGCCGTCTGTTTGGCCGTGGTGCTCGGAGACGGTGAGCAGCTGGGCGCCCTGCGCTTCAGCCCAGGCGGCCATCTCAAGGCCCACCTCGTAGCGCTCGGCCATCGAGGTGCCACCAGAGGGCGGGTTGCGGAAGTCGAACTGCAGGCCGAAGTGCACCCCGAGAGCCTACGACGGGCCCCAAGCCCTTGGCCGGGGTCTAGACCCCGGGGAACACGGCGCGGAGCTCGTCGAGCTCGACACCTTGGGTCACCGGTGCGGGACCGGCCAGCTCGCGCTCAGAGAGGCGCCCGTAGACCAACCGGATCAGCTGATCGGAGGTGAGCTCGACCAGCGCCTCGGTCGAGCTGGTGTCGCCGGGGATCAGGCTCACGCCTTCGGTGTCGAGCACCAGGCGCAGCGCTGGCTGGCTGGTGGCCAGGGCGATCTTTCGACCAGGGCTAGCCGGCTTGCCAGCGCGCACCACCATGTCGGCCAGGCCATCGACGAGCACGGAGGCTGCGTCCTCGGGGATCACCGCATCGGTGTCGTAGGCGAAGAAGACGTCCCAGGCGTGGATGGCGTGCTCGGTGAGCTTCATGCGCAGCAGGCTCGCCGCGTCGAGATCCATGCCGAAGAGTGCGAAGCGCAGCTCGGAGAGCTGGGAGGCGTCGAGCGACTCCACCCGGACCAGGAACGCCTCGTTGGCGGCCACGGAGTGGTGGGCCTGGTCGTAGGGGCTCTTGGCGTCCCACACCGCCCAGATCGGCGCAAAGCTCTCTTGGCCGGGGACAGGCTCTCCGTTGACCGCCGCGTCGAAGAAGGCGGAGAAGATCTCTGCTTGGCTGCCAAGGTGCGAGAGCACGGCGGCAACGGTCCAGTCCGTGCACGCCGAGGGGACCTCGAAGCCGTCGTCAGGAGTGTCGGCGACCAGCTGCGAGAGCCGGTCGTGCGAGGCCCGCAAGACCCCGAGTGCGTGCGTTGCGTCGTTCATCGTTGCCCTTTCATGACACCATCTTGGCCCCGGTTCGGGCTCAGAAGATGTCGGCAGTGCTGGCGGATTCAAGGGACATGTCGCGGTCCCGCAGCGGGACCTCCTTGAGGAACAGAGACAGGATAAAGGCGGCGACGCCGAAGGGTGCCGCCACCAAGAACACCGTGCCGAGCGCCGCGCTGTAGGCGTGGACGACGCCTGCGTGGACCGCGGGAGGCAGCTTGTCGATCACCGCAGGGCTGGTCGTGAGCGCCTTGATGCTCACCTGCTTGATCTCGGCCGAGGAGAGGAAGCGGTGCAGGTCGCTCGTCAGGCTCCAGACCAGGATCGACCCGAAGAGCGCCACGCCGAACGCGCCACCGACCGATCGGAAGAACGTCGCTCCCGAGGTCGCCGTGCCGAGCTGCTCGTGAGGCACCGCGTTCTGCACGACGAGGACCAGGATCTGGACCACCATGCCCATCCCGAAGCCCAAGATGGCCATGAAGAGCCACGCCACCTCGATGGGCGTCGAGGTGTCCATCGTCGAGAGCAGGATCAAGGCGAGCGCCATGAGACCGGTGCCCACCACGGGGAAGATCTTGTAGCGGCCCCAGCGGGCGACCAGCCGACCGCTCGTGATGTAGGTGCACAGCAGGGCGAGGACCATCGGGAGCATCTCGAGGCCCGACTCGGTGGGCGTCGCTCGGTAGACGACCTGCAAGAAGAGGGGGATGTAGATCACCGAGCCGAACATGATGAAGCCGATCAAGAACCCCACGGTGACGCCCACGCTGTAGACCCCTCGCTTGAAGAGCTTGAGCGGCATGAGCGGCTCTGCGACCCGGGACTCGACGACCACGAAGGCGACGGCAAGTGCCACCGCGGTCGCTCCCAGCAGGATGATCGTGCCGGAGCCCCATCGATAGACCGAGCCGCCCCAGGTGGTCAGCAGGATCATGCAGGTGACGGACGTGCCCAAGAGCGCCGTGCCCAGGTAGTCGACACTGTGCTCGGTGCGCTTGCGCGGGATCTTGAGCCGTGTGGCGACGACGAAGAGCGCGAGGAGCCCGATGGGAAGGTTGATGTAGAAGATCCAGCGCCACGAGAGCTGCTGGGTCAGGAACCCGCCGATGAGCGGACCGATCACGCTGGTGACGCCGAAGCAGGCGCCGAAGTAGCCCATGTAGCGACCACGCTGACGAGGCGAGACGACGTCGCCGATGATCGATTGGGCGCCGATCATGAGGCCACCTGCACCCACACCTTGGATGGCGCGGAACCCGATGAGCTCGCCCATGGTCTGGGAGAGCCCGGCGAAGACCGAGCCCACCAGGAAGATGACGATGGCGGCCTGGTAGAGCTTCTTTCGGCCATATAGGTCGCCGAGCTTGCCCCACAGCGGGGTCGAGACCGTCAGGGTGAGCAGGTAGGCCGTGACCACCCACGAGAGGTGGTTCAGGCCGTGGAGATCACCGGCGATGGTGGGCAGCGCGGTGGCGACGATCGTCTGGTCCAGCGACGAGAGGATGATCCCCAGCATCAAGGCGCTCAGGATCCACAAGATCCTGCGGTGCTCGGCTCCCGAGATCTCGGTCTCGTCCTCGACGGCGAGGTCCGGCAGCTCGTCAAGCGACATCGCTCGGACCCCCGATCTGCATGGTGGCGGCGAACAGGGCGAGCAGCCTCGCGAACTCGAGGCGGTCTTCCGGGCTCCAGCTCGTCAGCAGCACGTCGAAGAACTCGAGACGAGCCGCCAAGATGCCCTCGATGTCTCTGCGACCTTGGTCGGTGATCGAGATCTTCATCGCTCGAGCATCCATCTCGTCTCGTCGGCGAGAGACCAGCCCCAAGCGCTCCAGGTGCTGGACCTTGCGGGTGACCGCCGGTGAGTCGGTGGCGAGGCGATCGGCCAGCACGGTCAGGTGGATGTCATCGCCCTCCATGGCCAGCTTGTAGAGGATCGCCACGCTGCTCCGGTCGAGGTCGACCCCTGCTCGACGACAGATGCTCTGGTGCATCTTGGGCTGGGTCATCGCTCGTCCGATGGCCAGGAGCGCATCGGAGATCTCCGCGGTCCCCTGACGAGCCTGGGCCTTCGATCTCTTCTTGGGAGAGGTCGCGATCTTGGTGGCAGACATATTTGTATGTTACAAGTAACTTTCTCGCGTCGTGCGCCGACCTTGAGGTCCACGGGAACCAGGGCGCGCCAGCGTGCGAGCACCCATCAGGCGAGACGCGGTGCTCAGCTGGTGACGGTCGAGGCGCGAGGCGCGCCAGCACGCAGAGCCACGTGGCTCAGGAACCGCCTTCGTAGGAGAAGCCCAGGTCGGGCGCGGTGAGCACGGCGGCGAACGCCAAGCCCTCGGCCTCGGCCATCGCCGCCACCGTGCCGCCTCGATCGACCACAGCGGTGAGCAGCACCACCTCGCACCCGAACTCCTGGACGACGTGGGCCGCCTCCAAGAGCGAGGTGCCCCTCGTCACGGTGTCCTCGGTGATGACGACCTTGTCGCCTGGCTCGAGCGCCCCGGCGATCCGTCCCCCTGCCCCGTGATCCTTGGTCTCCTTGCGGACGCTGAACGCCTTGAGCAGCCGGCCCTCGCTCGCCGCGATGGCGGCGGTGACGAAGGCCACGGGGTCGGCGCCCATGGTGAGGCCGCCGATGGCGGTGACCTCAGGAGGCACGAGGTCCAAGAGGGCGTGGGCCACCAGCACCATGGCGTCGGGTCGACAGACGGTCTGCTTCGAGTCGATGAACCAGCTCGACCGCTTGCCCGACTTCAAGACGAAGTCACCGGTCTTGACCGAGTGCTCCTTGAGATGCGCCGCCAGGGCGAGCTGGGTGGGGTTGAGCTCGCTCACCAGCGGCTCGTTGCTCTCTCGCCCGCTTCGATCGTCCCGACGTGCGCCGCTTCGAGCCCCGAGGCCCGCAGCGAGTCGAGCATCGACGTCGCCCCCGAGGGATCGACGACGAGGATCATGCCGACGCCGAGGTTGAAGACGCGAGCCATCTCGTCGTCGGCGACGTTGCCGAGCCGTTGGATCTCACCGAAGATCCGAGGGACAGGGAGCTCGCTGCGATCGACGACCGCTCGAAGCGACACCGGGAGCGCCCGGACCAGGTTGCCCCCGATCCCGCCTCCCGTGATGTGGGCGGCGGCGTGCAGCGAGCCTGGCGACGTCGCCATGGCGTCGAGGACCGCGGAGGAGTAGATCACCGATGGTCGGAGCAGCTCGTCGGCCAAGCTCGTCGAGGCGCCCTCCCACGCTGGCTCCTCGAGCGAGCGGCCCGCTCGTTCGAGCAGCACGTGGCGGGCCAAGGTGTAGCCGTTCGACCGCAGGCCGGGCGAGCCCAGGCCCAAGAGGACGTCGCCTGCTTCCACGCGGTCTGGACCAAGCTCCTGGCCCTGCTCGAGGACGCCCACCGCGAAGCCCGCCAGATCGAGAGCTGACGGCGTGCCCCCGTGCTCGGCTGTCTCGCCCCCCAGCAGCGCGCAGCGGCTCTGTCGACATCCCTCTGCGATGCCTCCGACCAGCTCTTCGATCCTCGCCGGATCGACGGCCCCCACCGCGATGTAGTCGAGCAGGAAGAGAGGCTCAGCGCCGACGCAGACGAGGTCATCCACGCTCATCGCCACCAGATCGATGCCGACGGTGTCATAGCGCCCGGCCAGGCGAGCGACCTCCAGCTTGGTGCCCACGCCATCGGTGGCGGCGACCAAGACCGGCTTCTCGTAGCGACCCATGTCGAGGGCGAAGAGGCCGCCGAACCCGCCGATGCCACCGAGCACCCCGGGACGCATGGTGGACGCCACCACGCTCTTGATCCGCTCCACCGCCTCGTCGCCTGCTGTGATGTCGACACCCGCCGCCGCGTATGTGGCGCCTGCGTCGGCGTGCATCCTCAGACGCCGCTCTTGGCGGGAGCCAGACTCCGCGACTCGATCGAGGCGTTGCGCACCCGTGCTCGCTCGGTGTCGATGGTGACCTTGGTTGGGTACTCCCCGGTCAGACAGGCGTTGCAGAAGCCGCTGTGCTCACCGATGGCCTCGACGAGGTTGTCGAGGGAGATGTAGGCCAAGGTGTCGCAGCCGAGGTATTCGGTGATCTCCTTGAGCGTGTGGTTGGCGGCCAAGAGCTCTTTGCGAGTCGGGGTGTCGATGCCGTAGAAGCACGGCCACTTGAACGGCGGCGAGGAGATCCTGAGGTGGACCTCGGCGGCGCCTGCCTCCTTGAGCATCCGAACGAGCGCTCTGGTCGTCGTGCCCCGGACGATCGAGTCGTCGACCACCACCAGGCGCTTGCCGGCGATGTTCTCCTTGAGCGGGTTGAGCTTGCGCCTGACCCCACGGTCGCGTGCACTCTGATCCGGGTTGATGAAGGTGCGGCCGATGTAGCGGTTCTTGATCAGGCCCTGCCCATAGGGGATCCCCGACGCCAGCGCGAAGCCCTCTGCAGCAGGCACCCCTGAGTCAGGCACCCCCATGACCATGTCGGCCTCGACGGGATCCTGCTTGGCCAGCAGCTCACCCATCCGACGGCGAGCGCCGTGGACCTCGCGGCCGTGGAGCAGGGAGTCTGGTCGAGCGAAGTAGACGAACTCGAAGATGCACAGGTGCGAGCTCGTCTGGCTCGGGTCCACGTAGCGCTCAGAGACCACGCCTTCGGGACCGACCCGGACCATCTCGCCCGGCTCGATCTCGCGCACGTAGGTGGCGCCGATCACGTCGAAGGCCGGCGACTCGGAAGCCAGCGCCCAGCCCGTCGGCGAGCTCTCGGGACCGAGCCGGCCGAGGCACAGCGGCCTGAAGCCATGGGGATCGCGCACGCCCCAGACGTGCGAACCATCCAAGATGGTCAACGAAAACGCTCCCTCGACCATCGGCAGGGTCTCGATGAGCGCCTCTCTCAGGCCGAGGCCTCGGCCGAGGTGCGCGTCGTAGGAGCGAGCGATCAGGTCTGCCAGGACGTCCGAGTCGGTCATGTTCATGCCCGGCAGGGCGCCGAGTCGATCGACCAGCGCCTCTGTGTTCGTCAGGTTCCCGTTGTGCGCCAGCGCGAAGCCGCTGGCGCTGTCGCCGGGCCGGAAGACCGGCTGAGCGCTTCGCCAGTCGCCGGAACCTGCTGTTGAGTAGCGCGTGTGGCCGATGGCCAGGTTGCCGCTCAAGCTCTGGAGCGTGCGGTCGTCGAAGACCGAGGCGACGAGGCCGTTGTCCTTGACCACCGTGACGGTGTCGCCTTCAGCGACGGCCATGCCGGCCGACTCCTGGCCTCGATGCTGGAGGGCGAAGATCCCGTCGAAGGTGAGGTGTGCGATGTCCGCGCCGGGGGCATAGATGCCAAAGACGCCGCAGGCTTCCTTCATCAGCCGACCAAGTCGCGAGGCGTCACGGTGCGCGGGGCACGGACGCGACGGGTGGCGACCTCTGCGTTCATCTCGCCACAAGGATCGCACACCGAGGGTACCGACGCATCCGCCCGATACCGTGGGTGGCTGTGATCGATCTCCACATGCACTCGACCATATCGGACGGCACCGATGATCCAGCCGGGCTGGCCCGCAAAGTCATCGCTGCAGGGCTCAGCGCAGCGGCCCTGACCGACCACGACTCGGTGGAGGGCAGCGACACCTTCGCGGGGCTGCTCAACGACGCGGGCATCGAGGCGGTCCGGGGCTGTGAGATCTCCTGTCTCCAAGACGACGGCGAGCGGAGCGCCCACCTGCTCTGCTACTTCATCGGTGACGGCCCCGACGAGCTCCATGAGACCCTCGACGGCCTGCGTGACGATCGAGCCACCCGCAACACCCGTCTGATCGACAAGCTGGCTCACGTGGGCTACCCGCTCGATCCCGCTCGAGTCGAGGCGATCGGGCACAAGCCGCTCATCGATGCGGGTCGGCCGCACTTCGCGGAGGCCTTGATCGAGGCGTACCCGAAGGACTTCACCTCGATCAACGGCGTCTTCTCCGCACTCTTGGGCGAAGGCGCGGCCGCCTACGTCCCGAAGGCTCGCGTCTCGATCGCGGAGGCCACGGCGACCGCCAGGGCGTCGGGAGCGGTGACCGTCCTCGCCCATCCGCTCACGACGTTCTGCCCGTGGGTCGATGGCATGCCTCTCGCACCTCAGCGCCAAGCAGAGATCTTGGACGAGGCCTTCGCCGCGGCCGCGTCACAGGGCGTCTCGGGCGCCGAGGCCTACTACTCACGGCACTCCCCCGACGAGGTGGCCATGGTCGCCGAGCTCTGCGAGCAGCACGGCCTCGTCGCCACCGGGGGCTCCGACTACCACGGCACCAAGAAGCCCGACCTGGCTGTGGGCATCGGCGTGAAGTCCTGGCGCGGGACCGAAGGCCAGCTGCGCGTGCCCGATGACGCCCTCGAGCAGCTGCGAGCTCGTCTTCCCCGCTAGCGCAATCGCTGCGACGGCGCGGCGCTAGCCGGCGGCGTCGAGCGCGGCTGACAGCGCTCCGGCATGGCGAGCCTGCAACACGTCGACCGAGACGTCGCAGAGCCCTTCAAGCACGAGCGAGGTCCCACCCACCGTGCCGAGCACCTCGGCCGGAACCCCCGCTCGAGCGGCCTCCCCCAAGAGCGACTCGGCGTGCCTCGTCGAGACCAAGAAGCGCCCAGGCCGCTCGCAGAACGTCTCCGCGACCCCTTCGATCCGCTTGAGGGTGACGCCGACGCCCGACGCCACCGCCATCTCCGCTGCGGCCACGCCCAGCCCACCTGCGCCGACGTCGTGCACGGAGCCGAGCAGACCCTCTTCGCCGGCGGCGTGGGTGGCCACCAGTGAGGCCACCAACCCACAGGCCTTCGCGTGAGCTGCCAGATCGACGTCGAAGAGCTGTCCATCTCGGTTCCCCAAGACGTCGACGGCGAGACGACCTCCGGCCAAGGGGAACGCTGAGGGGCCAGGGCCTGACCGAGCGCCGAGGAGCACCACCGACTCGCCGTCGCCCCATGCGAGCGAAGGCGGTGGGCTGACCAGGTGCTCGACGAAGCCCAGGGTCCCGACGACCGGGGTGGGATCGATGTCAGTCCCGCCCGACGCGTTGTACAGCGAGACGTTGCCCCCGATCACCGGCAAGCCAAGGCCCTCGCAGGCCTCCTTCATCCCGTCGATCGCCTCAGAGAACTGCCACATGACCTCTGGGTGCTCAGGGTTGCCGAAGTTGAGGCAGTTGACGATGGCCACCGCTCTGGCCCCGGCAGCAGCCACGTTGGCCATCGACTCGGCCACCGTGGCCTTGGTGCCCGCCCGGGGATCGAGCGAGCACCATCGAGGGTTCGAGTCCGTCGACAGCGCCATGCCCTTGGTCGAGGCGGGCAGCCCGGGGCCAGCGAGCCGGAGGAGCGCCGCGTCCGCACCCGGGGCGATCACGGTGTTCAAGAACAGCTGGTGGTCGTACTGGCGGAAGATGGGCGAGGGATCGAGCAGCAGGGATGCGATCGCCTCGCCGACGTCGAGATCCTGGGTCTGCTCGAGGGGGTCATGGGCGGCTCTGGCCGCCTGATCGGACGGGGCGCGTCGTGGTCGGTCGTAGAGCGGGGCGTCGTCGGCCAGCGAGGCAGCCGGGATGTCGGCGAGGATCTCGCCGTCGAAGCCATCCCTGATCCGCAGCACCCCGACGGGTTCGCCGGCTTCGTCTCGGCCAGGCTCGGTCACTCGGCCGACCACCGTGCAGAGGACCTCCCAGCGGGCGCAGAGCGCCTGGACCTGCGGCAACGAGGCGGGGCTCACGATCGCCAGCATGCGCTCTTGGCTCTCGGAGACCATGACCTCCCACGGCTCCATGCCGGGCTCGCGCCTCGGGACCGCGGTGACGTCGACGTCCATGCCGACCCGGCCTCGAGCCGCCGTCTCCGAGGTCGCGCACACAAGACCGGCACCCCCGAGGTCTTGGATGCCCACGACGAGCCCTTCGTCGAGCAGCGCCAAGCACGCCTCGATCAGTCGCTTCTCCTCGTAGGGGTCGCCCACCTGGACGCTCGGCCGCTTGGCGTCATCAAGGCTGGCTGCCCCGTCTTCGCCCTCGAAGCTCGCCGACGCCAAGACCGAGACGCCGCCGATGCCGTCGCGCCCGGTCGTCGAGCCCAGGAGCACGGCAAGGTTCCCCGTCCCCGACGCCGCGCTGAGCACGAGTCGCTCGACGGGCAGGGCACCGACGCACAGGACGTTGACCAAGGGGTTCGTCTGGTAGCAGCGGTCGAAGGTGAGCTCGCCGCCGATGGTCGGCACGCCGACGGAGTTGCCGTAGCTCGAGATGCCCCCCACCACACCTTCGACGAGCCAGCGCTGCCGAGGGTCATCGGGCACACCGAAGAAGAGCGGATCCATGACCGCCAGCGGTCGTGCTCCCATGGTGAAGATGTCCCGGAGGATGCCTCCGACGCCCGTCGCCGCACCTTGGTGGGGTTCGATGGCGGAGGGGTGGTTGTGGCTCTCGATCCTGATGGCGACGGCGATGCCATCGCCCGCGTCGACCACGCCCGCGTTCTCACCAGGTCCGACGAGGACGGTGGGGCCCTCGGTCGGGAGGCGCTTGAGATGCATCCGTGATGACTTGTACGAGCAGTGCTCAGACCACATGACGCTGTAGAGCGCCGTCTCCAAGGGGTTGGGCTCTCGACCCAAGACCTCGATGATGTCGGCGAGCTCAGGATCGGTCAGACCGAGTGCTCGGTGAAGCGGCTGTTCGTTCGTCGCCGTCGTCGCCATGGCCCCACGGTAGCGGCCTCGCCTGGCTCCCTCGGAGCGAGGAAGTAGCACTGCACTGCAGCGCCAACGGCCGCTTCTCTCCAGGGAATGGAGGCAAGGATGCCGCCCGATTCATTAGATCGTTCTCGTGGTGCGCCCTTGTGAGGAATTCGCTGTGAGATTGCTACACCACACGATCTCTTCCGACCGATGTGCGCAAAAGGTGTTCGAGAGGCGGTTTTTGGGCATATCCACCTTGTGGGAGAACCTATTTGCAACCTCAGAGGAAATCATCTCGGCCCCATAGGAGGGATGGCGATGTGTGAGATGTCGGAATTGCGCATAACGTGGAACCTGGCGTTGCATCGGAATCTCTCCGATACCACCCGAGTTCCCGAGGAGTACCAATGAGTCCTGCCGTGAAATCTACGATGACCAAAGAGCACAAAGACGCTCTCGCTCAAGGCCGCCGCGAGGGTGCTGCAGTCCGAAAGTACCTCGAGGCAATCGCCTCAACCCGCGGCAAGCGTGGCCGAAAGAGGACCCCCGCAACCGTCGAGCGACGCATCACTGCCATCAACACCGAGCTCGATGCTGCTGACGCCCTCGACGCACTTCTGCTCCGCCAAGAGCGCAAAGACCTCGAAGCTGAGCTCAAGCGCCTCCAGTCGAACCTTGACATCAAGAAGCTCGAGCGCGCCTTCGTCAGCTCGGCCAAGGCCTATGGCGAGCGCAAGGGCATCGACTACTCCACGTGGCGCGAGGCTGGCGTGGCCCCCGCGGTCCTGACCCGTGCGGGGATCAAGCGGACCCGTCGGGCCTAGCGCTCCGCTCGATCAGGCGACCGAGGCCGACAGCAGCGACCCCAGCAGCACGAGGCCATCGGCGGAGCCGAGCAGGGCGGAGCTCGCCCGCTCGGGGTGAGGCATGAGGCCCACCACGTTGCCGGCTTCGTTGCAGATCCCTGCGATGTCATCGACCGAGCCGTTGGGGTTCTCGACGTAGCGGAGCACGATGCGCTCGTCGTCTCGCAGCTGGCGGAGCGTCTCGAGGTCACAGGTGTAGCTGCCCGAGAAGTGGTTGATCGGGACGTCGAGCAGCTGGCCCAAGGTGGCGCTCTGCGTCAGCACGCAGCGGGTCGAGTCGACGCGGAGCAGTGCTGGCTCGCATAGGAAGGTGAGCCCGCGGTTCTTCTGGAGCGCCCCTGGCAGCAGGTGGGCCTCGCACAGCACCTGGAAGCCGTTGCAGATGCCGACCACGGGGCCACCGTCTCGAGCGAAGCTGCTCACGGCCTCCATGACCGGACTGAAGCGGGCGATCGCCCCGGGGCGCAGGTAGTCACCATGGGCGAAGCCGCCGGGAAGGATCACCGCGTCAAGACCCGCGAGGGACGCGTCAGCGTGGAAGAGCAAGCGAGCATCGGCGCCCAGCGCTTCGAGCGCCAGGACCGCATCGTGCTCGCAGTTGGTTCCCGGGAAGACGACGACGCCGACGGTGGTGGCCATCAGGCCTCGCGCACCTCGATGACGCTCTCCTCGATGACCGGGTTGGCCAGGAGCCGGTCGGCAAGGTCCGCCGCGTGGCTCCTCGCTGCCTCGAGATCAGCGGCGTCGAGCTCGACGTTGAAGCAGCGCCCTGAGCGCACCGACGCCACGCCGTCGAAGCCCAAGGCAGGAAGCGCCCGTTCGATGGTGGCTCCCTCCGGGTCGGCGATGCCAGGCCGGAGCCTGACCTCGACGCGCGCGTGGTACCTCACGACGACGGACCGTACCACTGCTCGAGCGAGGCTCCCGTCACCCGCTCGTAGGCCAAGCGGTAGCGCTGCGAGGTGATGGCTATCACCTCGTCGGGCACGGTCGGCGGAGGAGGCGTTCGATCCCAGGGCTGGGAGGCCAGCCAGTCCCTAAAGGGCTGCTTGTCGAAGGCGGGCGGCACCTGGCCGAGCACGATCTCGTCAGCGGGCCAGAGCCGGGAGGAGTCAGGCGTGACGATCTCATCGCAGAGGACCAGGTCGCCGTCGATGAGACCGAGCTCGAACTTGGTGTCGGCGAGGACGAAGCCGGCTTCGAGGCAGCGGGCCTGGGCCACCGCGAAGATCCCGAGGCACAGGGCTTGCGCCTCTTCGAGGCGCTCGGGACCGATGATCTCGACGGCGGCGTCGATCGAGATGTTGAGGTCGTGCCCCTCCTCCGCCTTGGTCGACGGGGTGAACATCGGCTCAGGGAGCTCCTCAGCCAGCCGAAGCCCGGCCGGAGCCGCCATGTCGTGGATGGTGCCGCGCTGCTGGTACTCCTCGAAGGCTTGGCCCGCCAGCCGAGCCCTGACGATGCACTCGAGCGGGAGCATCGTCGCCGTCTTCACGAGCATCGTGCGGCCGTGGAGCTCGTCGAGCTCACCGAAGCCCGGGACCGTCTCGTCGATCACGGCAGGATCGCAGCTGACCAAGCTCCGTGGAGCCACCGGGCCGAGCTGCGCGTCCCAGAAGGCGGTCATGGCGGTCAGGACGCGACCCTTCTCAGGGATCGGCTCGGCCATCACGACGTCGAAGGCGCTGATCCGGTCAGAGGCCACCATCAAGAGGTGGTCAGCATCGACCTCGAAGAGCTCTCGGACCTTGCCGGTCCGGAGGGCCTTGAGGCCGAGCGCTGCGGGAGAGCGGGCCACGGTGCTCAGCCGCTCAAGGCGTCAAGGGCATCGACGAAACGATGACGGTGCGCCAGCATCCGATCGAGGTCGAAGGCCCGGTCGAGCTCCTCGGTGCTCAAGGTGACCTCGTCGTCGCGCTCGACGATCCCGCGAAAGCCGCTCTGGGTCTCGACGGCCTGTCGCGCCGCGCGCTGCACGATCCGGTAGGCCGCGTCGCGGGTCATGCCGTGGTCGATCAGGGTGAGGAGGACAGCCTGGCTGAAGACCAAGCCCAAGGAGCCCTCCTCGAGGTTCTTGCGAGCTCGCTCGGCGTTGATGACGAGCCCGTCGACGAGCTCGGTGGCCTTGCGCAGCACGTAGCACGCCAGCATCGTGGCGTCGGGCAGGATCACCCGCTCGACCGAGGAGTGCGAGATGTCTCGCTCGTGCCAGAGGGCGACGTCCTCGAGGCCGGCTCCGAGATAGCCCCGGAGCACGCGCGCCAGGCCGCAGAGACGCTCGGAGAGGATCGGGTTTCGCTTGTGCGGCATGGCGGAG
>Ga0181519_10003539_pt1 | contig 12854 bp, 9 predicted proteins | sample PEATcosm2014_Bin_26_FD_121102 | JGI IMG/M metagenome (GOLD analysis project Ga0181519, IMG submission 121102) | Peatland microbial communities from MTU Mesocosm Facility, Houghton, MI, USA - PEATcosm2014_Bin02_10_metaG | ecosystem: Environmental > Terrestrial > Soil > Wetlands > Peat | place... | reverse complement strand
CTCCGCCTCGATTTCGGCGAGAACGCCGACAGGGCCGCGACGGAATCTGCTCTCTCCACGTCGGTCCAGGTTTTCGAATCGGCATTGCGCCTTCTCTCGCCGTTCATGCCGTTCATTACTGAGGAGCTTTGGCACGCGTTGTATGAGGGCCAGCCGCCCGCAAGGTCTATCGCGCTCACCCGTTATCCGCTTGGGGCCTCGCACTGCGACGATGCGGCCGAGAATGAATTCTTCCTTCTGCAGCAATTCATCGTCGAGATTCGAGCTTTGCGCAAGGAGATTGGCGTGCCAGAAAAGGTCCTCGCGCCTGTTGAGGTTCGAATCGACGTGATTTATCAGGGCATATTAAAGGGATCGGAAGCCATCGTTCAGTCTTTGGCGCGCGCAAGCGAAGTTCGGCCCGTACCAACGATCTCTGATGGGCTGGCAGTGCGGCACCACGCCGCATTTGATGTTGCCGTTGTCTACGAGAAGAAGATCGACATCCCCGCCGAGCGCGAGCGCCTCACCAAAGAACTCGCCAAGCTCGAAAAAGCCCTCGCCTCCGCCGAGCGTCAGCTCAGTAATCAGGCCTTCCTCGACAAAGCCCCGCCTCACGTCGTTGAAGGTCTGAGAAAAATGGAAGCCGACACCCGCCTCCTCATCGAAAAAACGCGCAAGGCTCTCGACGACCTTGGTCCGGAGGGCCGCCACTAGCTCGCCATGGAATGGAAAAGCCGCCGCATCGAAGCCATCCTCGAACAAGCACTGGTAGAAGACAAAGCCACCAGCGACGTCACCACCGCGCTCACCATCGATCCCGGCCTGCGCGCCGCCGCCACCGTCATTGCCAAAGAGGAATGCGTGCTCGCCGGCCTCGGGTGCATTCCCCGCTTTCTCGACATCTTCGTCCGTCTCGACGGCAAATCGAGCGGCCGTCACGAAGTCATCAGCCATCCTGAAATCTTCGACGGAGTCCGCCTGCGCAAAGGCCAGGCCATCGCCGTCATTCGTCACAATGCCCGTGTCATATTAGCCTGCGAGCGCGTCATCCTCAACCTTATGCAGCGTATGAGCGGCATCGCCACCCTGACTCGCAAATACGTCCAGGCCGTCGAGGACACCGGCGCTAAAGTCCTCGATACCCGCAAGACCATTCCAGGCCTGCGCATCCTCGACAAGTATGCGGTGCGCTGCGGCGGCGGCGAAAATCACCGCCTCGATCTCTCCGACGGCATTCTCATCAAGAACAACCACATCGCGCTCGGCGGCGGAGTCGAAAAAGTGCTGGCTCGCGCAAAGGAGCGCCGCAAGGGCAGTCAGCCCATCGATATTGAGGTGCGCACCCTTACTGAACTTGAGCTCGCTCTCGATCACGGCGCCGAATCGCTGCTCCTTGACAACATGACGCCTGCGGAAGTGAAGAAAGCGGTCGAGTTCGTTCGTAAACGCGGCCTCGCTATTCCCATTGAAGCATCTGGCGGCATTACCCTCGAAAATATCCGCAAGTATGCGCTCGCCGGCCCTGACTACATCTCCGTCGGCGCGCTCACCCACTCCGCATCCGCCGTCGATCTCTCCATGCGCATCACTGCGGAGATTTATTAGCGCGGTGTCTGGCCACAGCGACAATTTCGATGACCCATTCGATCTGGGTGCCCTGGACGCTGCTCTCACAGGTTCGCGATTCGCCGGCAAACTGCACTTCTTCCCCGCCGTCCCCTCCACCAACACCCACGCCATGCAGCAGGCCGATGCTGGCGCTCCCGACGGAAGCGTCTTCTTCGCCGACGAGCAAACACAAGGGCGCGGCCGCGGCGTCCACGCCTGGAGCTCACCGCCTGCATCGGGACTGTATGTAAGCATCCTCCTCCGCCCGCGAATCGGCCCCGCCGACATTCTCTGGCTCTCGCTCGCGGCCGGCCTCGCCGCGCAAAACGCGGTCCACGCCGTCACCTCGCTCCAGCCTGATCTGCGCTGGCCCAACGATCTCCTCTTCGGCCCGAGAAAATTTTGCGGCATCCTCACCGAACTCAATGCGGAAGTCACGCGGGTCCGGCATGTGGTCATCGGCATCGGCATCAACGTCCACATCGGGCAGTTTCCCGCAGAACTCCAAGCTATCGCCACCTCGCTCTTCATCGAAACCGGGCTCAACTGGCCTCGCCAGGAATTACTCCTCGCATTGTTACAATCTCTGGATCGCGAGGTTGCGGCGCTCGCAAACGCCGAAGCTCCGGCAATCGCCGCGCACAGCATTCGCGAACGCCTCGAACGCAACTCCTCCTGGATTCGGGGCAAGCGCGTCCGGGTTGACGAAGCCGAAGGCTATACCGGCACGACCCAGGGCCTCGACGAACGCGGGTTTCTTCAGGTGCGCACGCCCGCGGGCCTGCGCACTGTGCTCTCGGGAGGTGTGCGCGAAGCCAAGTCCTGTTGAGGATCGGGCCTGGAATCAGGCATAAAATTAAACCATGCTTCTGGTGCTGAACGTCAACAACACAAACACCGTCATCGCGCTCTACGCGCTGCTGCCCGATGGCCTCACCGGCGACCTGCGCGCCACGTGGCGTATCAGCACGCGCCAGGGGCAAACCGCCGACGAATACGGAATCCTCGTCCGCAGCCTTCTTGAGAATGAGGGAGTCGAGAGCACATCCATTCGCGGCATCGTCATTGCGTCGGTCGTGCCGCCCATCGACTGGATCCTTCGCCAGTTTTGCGAGCGCTACTTCAGCCAAAAGCCGCTCTTCATCGAGCCTGGCGTAAAAACCGGCCTGCCTATTCTCACCGACAATCCGTCCGAAGTGGGCGCTGATCGCGTCGCCAACTGCGTGGGCGCGTACCACAAGTATGGCGGTCCCGCTATCATTGTCGACTTTGGCACCGCGACGAACTTCGATGTTGTATCCCGCAAAGGTGAATTCCTCGGCGGAGCCATCGCCCCCGGCCTCAACATCTCCGCCGAAGCTCTTTTCGCTCGCGCCGCGCGTCTACCACGAGTCGAGATTCGCCGCCCCGCGAAGATTATCGGCACCAATACCGTCGACAATCTGCAAATCGGCCTTTTCTGGGGCCACATCGGTTTAGTCGATTCGATCCTCGAGCGCATGATTGCCGAACTCGGTCCTGAAACAAAATGCGTGGCCACCGGCGGCCTCTCGCATTTGATCGCACGTGAATCGAAATACATCTCCGAGGTCAACGACCGCCTTACCCTCGAAGGCCTGCGCCTCATCTACGATCGCAATCGCTCCGCTCGCAGCTCCTCGCAAACCGAGCCGCAAATCGCCCGCACCGCTGGCGCATGACGCCGTGGAAAACTACTTCAACTATTTCACTGAAATCGAAGATCACTTTCAGCGCCGCCGCGGCTCCATCCTGCTGCTCTCCACACTCGACTGGGCGCTGATCGATACCTGGCGCGAAGGCGGAATCCCTCTCGAAGCGGTCCTGCGCGGCATCGACACCGCCTTCGATCGCTACGACGCTCGGAAGCGATCCACCTCGCGCCGCATCAACGGCCTTGCCTGGTGCGCCCCGGAAGTGATGACCGCGGCCGAAGATATGCGCGAAGCCTCGCTGGGCCTGGCCAAGCCGCAATCCGGAACCGGCCAGGGTCTCGAATGGGAACGCATCGCGGCCCATCTTCACCAGGCTGCGGCAGGCTTGAAAGCGGCTCCCCTCACCGGCCTCGCGGGGCAAACCGCTTCGGAAATTGCCGAACGTCTCACCGTTCTCGCCACTCCGCAGGAACAAGTACCGAACCTCGAAGACCTCGAACGCAACCTCACCGTCCTCGAAGAGAAACTCCTCAACGCGCTCATTGCAACCGCGTCTGAGGCGGAACTCACCGCCCTTCGCGAGCAGAGCGCTCAGGAACTCGCTCCCTACCGCCGCCGCATGCAGGCGCTCCAGATTCGCCAGATCGAGCAGCAATTCCTCCACAAACGCCTGCTCGAAAACCACAATCTGCCGCGCCTCAGCCTCTTCTATATGAGGCAGGATTAGGGTGAAACTTCACATCGAAAGGGCCGTTTACGGCGGATCGGGACTCGCGCGCGCCGACGGAAAGGCGATCTTCGTGCCATTCGCTCTTCCCGGCGAAACAGTCGAAGGGGAAATCGTCGACGATAAAGGCGGCTTTGCCACTGCGGATCTGCGGTGCGTCCTCGAGCCCAGCCCCGCACGCACGCAACCACCGTGCCCGTACTACGGCCAATGCGGCGGCTGCCACTATCAGCACGCCGATTACGCGACGCAGGTCGAGATGAAAACCTCCATCCTGCGCGAATCCCTGGAGAGAGCCAGGATTGCCGAAATCCCCGAAATCCAGGCCGTCACCGCTGAGCCCCTCGGCTACCGCAACCGCATCCGTCTCCACGTCCAGGCTAATCCGTTCCGACTCTGTTACAAATTACGAAAGTCGCACGTCAATCTCCCGGTTATCAGCTGCCCCATTGCCTCTCCGGCGCTGCAGCGCGCCATCAAAATCCTGAACCGAGAGGGCAAGATGCTCGGCCTCGCCGAATTTGTAACCGAAATAGAGTTGTTTACCGCTCCCGAGCAATCCACACTCATCGTTTCTCTCTGGACTGACCGGCCAGCGCCGGAGGCGAAATTGCTTCTCGACAAAATGTCGCCGCAGCTGCGACAAATACTCCCCGAAGTCCAGGGAATCGGCACTTTCGCGATGGAAAAAAGCCGTACCAGCACCCGCCTCCTCGCCAGTTCTGGCTCCGATTCGCTGTTGTATGCATCGGGAGAACACCACTACCGCGTGAGCCTCGGCTCCTTTTTCCAGGTCAATCGCTTCCTCATCGACTCGCTGGTCCAACTGGTCACCGCCGGCGAAAGCGGCGCGACGGCCTGGGACCTCTACGCCGGAGTCGGTCTATTCTCCCTGCCTCTCGCCGAAACCTTCTGCGAAATCACCGCCGTCGAATCCTCGGCTGCCGCCGTCCGCGATCTCCGCGAAAACCTGCGTGGCGCCAAACACCGTGTCGTCTCTTCCGACACTGCGGCCTTTCTGAGAAGCGCCATAACTCAGCGTCGGCCCGCTCCCGATCTTCTCGTCGTCGATCCGCCCCGCGCGGGTCTCGGCCACGAAGTGACCGCCGCCCTGGCAAAACTTCAGCCGCGCAAGATTACTTACGTTTCCTGCGACCCCGCCACACTCAGCCGTGATCTTGCGGCACTGGTGGAATACGGCTATCGTCTCAGCCAACTCCATCTGCTGGACCTGTTTCCGCAGACTTTTCACCTGGAGGCCGTGACCCACCTCTTGCTGGGTTAAGGCCGCTCGACGGAGCGGCCCGATCAGCCGTCCCGATGGCCACAACCCTCTCCATTCCGCGGAAACTCGGCACGCGCCTCCCAGGGGAGTCCTCACCACCACCGAAACAATCTCTGCCGATTCTCGCCGCGCCAGCGCTGTTCATGGCTGTGTGCTTTGCCTGCGGTGACGCGGCGAACCAACGTCTCTGGCTCCGCCCCGGACAACTCCTCATCGCCCTGATCCTCCTTTTCGCTATGACCACGATATCCGTGTTCTTCGCTAAGCGAGTAGCCCCTCCAGCCGCCGCTACACTCTGCGTCCTCGCTGGAATTTTCTGCGCCGAGGTTCAACCCCGGCCTCTTTCCACATCTCCCCTTGGGCGAATCGCCTTCGCTGCGCCCACCCCTTCGTCTTCCACACGCCGCCTCGGCCTCGAAACGACGCATCTCGTGGAGGGCGCCATCGTCCGCACGACGCCTCTGCGCCTGATCGAATCGCTCGCCCCCTATTCGAACATCGTCCGCCGTGAGCACAGCCAGCAGATCGACCTGCTCGTCACCGCCGTGAACGGCCAAAAGCTCCCCGCACCCGAAGGCCTCCGCCTCACTCTTTTCGCCCCCGCCGATGCGAGGTTCCCGACACTCGTCTGCGGCCAGGCGCTGCGCGGCCATGTTGCTATGCACACCGAAGAGCGCTTCCTCGATCCGGGCGTGTGGGACGCATCCGCGTGGCTTCGCGAGCAGGGAATCAGCGCTCTTGGCAGCGCGCATCTGCAAGACGTATCCGTCACTGTGACAAATATCCAACCCAGCTTACCCTGCCTGCTTCACGGTATTCAGCTGGCGGCCAGCGAACGCCTCGTCAGTTTCGCGGACCACCCCGGCCCGTCATTTGCGCCGAATTCTCTGCGCCTTTCCAGCGACGACGCCGCGATGCTCACAGCGATGCTCACCGGCGACCGCACCCTCCTGGGGCATCACCTCCGCGTTGGCTTTGAGCGCACCGGCTCGTTCCATCTTCTCGTCGTCTCAGGTATGCACCTCGCCATCTTTGCCGGCATCGTGTTTTTCGTCACTCGCCGCCTGCGTCTCCCGCGCACCTCGGCCTCGCTTGCCACCATCGCGCTCTCTCTCGCTTACGCGCTGTTCACGGGTCTCGGCCAACCCATCCAGCGCGCCTTCTGGATGGTCACCCTTTACCTTCTCGGACGCATGCTCTGGCGGGAGCGGCATCCCCTCAACGCCATTGGGTTCGCTGCGCTCATCATGCTGGCCGCTAATCCCGCCGCGCTGCTCGACGCTGGCTTCCAGATGACACTGCTCTCGGTTCTCGCCGTCGCCGGCATCGCCGTCCCTGCCGCGGAAAGAACCTTCGGCCCCTACCTGCGGGCAACCAAAGACCTGTGGCTGTTACCAATAGATCCGTCTTTGACTCCAAATATCGCGCAGTTCCGTGTAATCCTGCGCATGTTTGCGGCTTCCATTCGCCCGCTGATCGGCCCGCGCCTGGCACTCGGGGCGTTCCCCCTCGCCGTCCGTTTCCTGCTGCTGATTACTGAACTCACGACGACATCGCTTGCCATCGAGCTGCTCATGGCCCTCCCCATGGCCATCTATTTCCACCGCATCACCGCCGTAGCACTTCCTGTAAACATCCTCATCGTTCCACTCCTCGGAATCCTGCTGCCGCTCGCCCTCATCACTCTGCTCCTTGTCCTCACGCTACCCAAGCTCGCCGCCATCCCTGCTATGGCGGTCGCTCTGTTGCTGCACGGAGCGCACGCCCTCGTGCAGGTGTTTGGGGCTATGCGTCTGGGCGATTTCCGCATCCCTGCGCCGCACCCTGATGGAATTGCCGCGATCGCCGGTCTCACAATCGGGGCGTTGATCGCGATTCGTATAAAACGTCTTGGCCTCACCGCCGCGGCTGCAATTCTCTTAATTGCCGGCGCGGTCACAATTTGGCCGGTGTCCCTCGCGCATCGGGCAAACGTGCTGGAAATTTCCGCCATCGATGTCGGTCAGGGCGACTCGCTGCTGGTTGTTACGCCAAACGGTAAAACCCTGCTCATCGATGCCGGCGGCATTGTCGGCGCCGGTGGCCCCAACTCCAGCGACCCCAACGCCCACGCCGGCAATTTTGACGCAGGAGAAGATGTGGTCTCGCCGGTTCTCTGGTCTCGCGGCATCCGACGCCTTGACGCGGTGGCGATCACCCATGCTCACGCGGACCACATCGGAGGCATGTCCGCGGTTCTTGCCAACTTCCGCCCGCGTGAGTTATGGATTGGTATCAATCCGCACTCGATTCTTTACGATTCGGTTCTGGCTGAAGCAAAGGTCACAGACACAGACGTAATACGTCACACAGCCGGTGACATATTCAACTTCGACGGCGTACGCATCCGAGTCCTCGCGCCCGAGCCGCATTACCACCCGGCCGCAACGCCCGGGAATAACGACTCGTTGGTGTTACAAATTCGCTATGGAAGCACAACCGCACTCCTCGAAGGGGACGCCGAATCGCCCAGCGAAGAGCGCATGATGGCGGAAGGCGGTCTCCAATCCGAGTTCCTCAAAGTTGGCCATCACGGCAGCCAAACCTCCACCACGCCCGACTTCCTCGCCGCCGTCTCGCCGTCGTGGGCTGCCATTTCCGTGGGCCGGCGGAACTTCTACGGTCACCCGCGTCACGAGGTGCTCGAACAACTCGAGGCCGCGCATATACGCACCTACCGCACCGACATGCTCGGTCTCTCCACTTTTTATCTCGATGGAAGGACGGTCCAGGCGGCCGTTTGGTCAGACAAATAGCTTCATAACCGCCGCTTCGGCATCGCCTCCAGTGCGTCGCAGGCCGCTGCAGCCCCATTCTCCGCCGCGATCTGTGCCGCCACCTTTGCCGCCCGCGCCGGATAAGCATTGTCCGAGAGCACTTGCCAGATCAGGCGCGCGGCCGCTTTCGCGGCATACTTATTGCGCCCCAACACCTCGGCAACGCCCAGCCGCCGCACTCGCCGCGCGTTGTCAGGCTGATCATGGCTGTAGGGCATCACCAGCATCGGCCGACCCGCGCGCAGCGCCTGAGCCGTGGTCCCAATGCCCGCCTGGTGGACGATCACCGATGCTCGTGGGAAGATCTGCGAGTAAGGTGCATAGCGGGTCACGCAAATCGTATCCGGCAGTTTGCGCCTGGGCAGATTCCGATCGTCGGCTCCGATCAGCAACACAGCACGTTGCCCCACAAGCTCCGCCGCTTCCGCGCTCTGCTCGTAGAAGTCGCCGGCATGCATCACTGCCGCCGATCCCAGCGTAAACACCAGGGGCGGCGGTCCCGATTCAAGAAACGATGCGAGCTCGGGCGGCAGCCGCCCTTCGTCACCGGTTCCGTCGTAAAATGCGAATCCGGTGATCTTCACCGCGTGCGGCCAGTCAGGCTGTGGTGCGCCCATCACCGATGAATAGAGCGCGAGCACCAGGCTCTCGGAGTGCTTGGCATCGAAAATCGGATCTTTACCCGGGGGCAGCCCCAGCTCACGGCGCAGCTGGTAAACCGGCTCCGGCCATTTACGGGTGACGAATCGCGCTACCCGAGCCACCACGTGCCCAAAAGCAGGCACGATCTCCTGTACGCGCGCCAGCGTGGGATACGGGGGCAGCACCGGCGGATCGTATGCGGAAAAAAATGAAAAGGGCGCCAGCACATACGAGGCCCAGGGGACGCCGGTTTTCTCCGCCACCATCGGGCCCGCATACGCCAGTTCGCCCGTGACCAGCAGGTCCGCGCCGCCATCCGCCTCTACCGCCGCGAGCAAATCGGCATAGCTCTCGCGCAGAGCGGGAAAGAGAAATTTGCGCAGGCCCGTTTCCGTCCCATGCTTGATGTCGTAAATCATCGCGATCAGCCGCGTGTCGTTCGGATCCTGATCGGGCCGCACCCGCGCAAACCCAATTCCCAGCGGCTCGATCCTGGGGCGAAACATCTCCGGAACCGCCAGCACCGGCCGATGCCCGCGCCGCTTGAGCTCCAGAGACAGGGCGATGAGAGGGTTCACATCGCCAAACGTTCCGAACGTCGAAAAGACGATTCTCATCGCGCCTTTAGAATTCCTGCAGGAATTTCGTTAAGAATTTCGTTCAGAGTGCCACTCAGTAGTTCGCCTCAAAGGCGCGGAAGCGGCGCTCCAGTTCCCACTCCTGCTGTGCCTTCTCGCTGGAATGAATCAACGCCGCGCACGCCCCGGCCGGCTTGTCCGCGCCCATCTGTCCTCGGCACGCGGCGACCGGCGATTCCAGCCTCTCCGGCGTCACAGGCTCCCAAAGTCCGGCTCCGGGCAGAAAGCTGTGCTCTACCGAAGTCCTCACCATCAGCTTCAGATCGCGATAGCTCAATAGATAAGTATCAGACGCGCGCACATATTCGTGCGTCAGGTCGATCCGCGAGACCCCCTCATCGTCCGTCGACAGCGCTACCGGCACGCCAGCCTTCCTGTAGAGCATAAAAGGATGCTCGTTCCCCTTCACATTCAGGATCACATCGTTGCTGGTCAGGTTAACTTCCACCATGGTGTGCCGCTCGGCCATCTCCTTCATCAGTTCCCACGGACGATCTTCGTACATTACATCCACGCCATGCCCAATCCGCTCGGCATGCCCCTGCTCTACGGCCATGCGAATGTGAAACTTCAAGCCATCCGGCGGTACCATTCCCTCGCTCAACTCGCCTGCGTGCAGCGTGATGTGCACCTGCGGATAGCGCCCGTGCAGGTAATCCAGCATGTGCATCTGCAGCGCATAGTCCCGCATGGAAATATACCCGTCCTCAGGCATCACAAAGTTAATTCCGACCACATCGGGATCGGCTGAGGCAACCTCGAAGCCCACCAAAGTCTGCGCAAACACATCCTGCGGTGGAAACCCGCGCAGCACCTGATAGAGGAACCGCACGGTCACGCTACAGCCTGGTTTGGCCTCGGGCTGGCCGCAATGCTCACTGGCGGCGCGGTTTTTGAGCGCCGTCGAAAATTCGGCGGCCGCGCTCTTAACATTAGCGTGAACGCCTTCCTCGGCCAGCAGCTTGTCTGTCAGTTTCGGCAGATCTTCGCTCCATCCCAGCCTGTCCGCCGCGGCTGCGGCACCTGCGAACGATGGCGTCTGCATCAACTCCAGATACTGCTCGTTCTGCGCCGCCGCCCTCGTCGCGACTTCATCTATCCACTCCCCTGCGAAACGCTTGTCGTCGCCAAACCGGCCAAAAGTGTCGAAAAAGTGGTCGTGTCCGGACTCTCCTGTCACAGGCACAAACGTCCGCATCGAGAATGCATCGATCAGCTCGTCGTAAAGGTGTTGATCCGCTGGCACGTCTTTGGCTGCGCCTTCACCCCGCGGGCACTGCGGCGCGTGGTTCTTCGTGTCCATCCGCAGCGCCGCCGGGTCAACGCAAATCCCGTCCGCGCCCGCCTCGCGGATGAATGTCTCGGCATACACGGCGCCGCCGAGGTGGCTGTGCAGATCGGCCCCCTTGGGCATGCGGTAAAGAAACGCGCGCAGAGCCGGCGGGCCTTGTTTCCTGGCTTCTTCGAATGCGCGGGCAGCCCGCGCCTCAGAGGGAGCAACGGCCTGGGCGGCCAGCCGAACCACACAGGACAGGAGGATGCAGGCAGTCAGTACTGGAAGTACAGCACACGCACGACAAGTCTGAGACATCGTCTTTCGTTTTCCTCGGAGAGCGCTGAAGCACAAGTGTATCGCGGGGTCGTGGCCAGGGAGGGCATTGAGCCGTTGACGACATAGCCGACGGGATCATGCTGACGACTGGACTCCATGAGGAAGCGTTGAGGTCGACGGCGGCGATGGCGTTGGCGTTGAACAGCGCGACGCAGGCCAGGTCTTTCATCTCATCGACAGCGATCGGGTTCGGACCGGCATTGATAGCTCCGATGGCGATCGGTGTGCTGAATGTCACTCCCTTGGGTGACCTTCGTCACGGATGGGACTTCAGCGCGGGGCGTAGGGTCAGGGAAAGCCCAATCAGCAGAAAGTGAGGGCTATCGGCCATGCCGGCCTCCAAGGCTATCCATCCAGACAAGAACGAGAAGACGACGTACCTTCACGGCGCCAAACAATTCCCGTTCAAGACGATCGTGGCGGCGATCGATTTTTCCGAGGAGTCGTCGGCTGCGTTGCGGTGCGCGCAGGAGCTGGCGCGGGAGCGGCACGCGATGCTGCTGCTGGTGCATGTGATCGATCCGGTGGGGTATGCGTTCCCTGGGGGCGCGCCGGCCGAGGTGGGGCACGACAAGGCTGCGCGCGAGGAGCTGGCTCGAATTGAAGCGGAAGTGCGGAAGCAAGGGATTCCGGTGCATTCTCGGGTCGAGACGGGAATCGTGTGCGAGCGGATTCTGCTGTCGCTTCGGGATCATAAGGCGGCGCTGCTGGTGCTGGGCACGAAGGCGGTGACAGGCGCGGGGCGCACGGCGCTGGGGGTGGTGACGCGGCAGCTGCTGGCGCACTCGCCTTGCCCGATTCTGACGGTTGCGCCGGATGAAGCTGGGGTGCCGAGGCAGTTCGGGCACTGGAATAATGTGCTGGCAGCGACGGATTTCTCGCTGGCATCGCTGAGCGCGTTGCACTATGCGCAGCGGGTGGCGAGCGGGCATCTGATTGTGCTGCACTCGGCGCGGTGCGGGCGGCATGAGGTTTGCCCGAATTGCCTGGAGCGGCTGCGGTTTCTGGCTCCGTTTGATGAGGCGCATGGATTGCCGGTGGACCATGTGGTCACGGGCGGCGATCCGGTGGAGACGATCCTTGCCGCGACCGAGAAGCTGCATCCGGACCTGATTGTGCTGGGCGCGCCTTCGCCCGAGCATCAGGAGCATGACCTGGAACACAGCACGGTGGCGCGGGTGATTGCGGCAGTGCGGACGCCGGTGCTGATTGTGCCGGAGGGCCGGGAGCGGTATTCCGACGAGCTGATTGAGGAAGTGGCTACGGCGTGAATCGCGACCGCAGGTCGCGATTCACGCAGGGGATAGGGTATAGGGTGTAGAAACTTCTTCTCTACGGGTCCAGTGTATTCTGCTGCTGTGAAGTTCGATCCGATCATACGATCCCGCGCATTGGTGGGTAGCACCAGCCGTGCAGCGGGGTCTTATAAACCCCGGTAAACGCCAGATCAGCGTGCCGGGAGGGGGCAGCACCCTCACCCACCACCAAATTTCATCGCTTTAAATCTCCCGCTGAGACACGGCCTGCTTACGACAGCGTTTTGCCGGGGTCGGTGTGGATTACGGCTATGCCTGATCCGGCCAGTTCCTTTTCGAGCTGCGCGGGTGTGCCGATGAGGGGCGGGAAGGTTCCAAAGTGGATGGGGAGGATGGTTTTTGCGCCGAGATATTTCGCGGCGACGGCGGCGAGTCTCGGTCCCATGGTGTAGTGGTCGCCGATGGGCAGCATGGCGAGGTCGGGGTGGTAGAGGTCGCCGATGAGCTGCATGTCGGTGAAGACGGTGGTGTCGCCGGCGTGGTAGAGGGTGGGGCCGTTGTCGATGGCGATGATGAAGCCGGCGGGCTCTCCGCCGTAGATCATCTGGCCACCGT
>Ga0181519_10003535_pt1 | contig 12866 bp, 12 predicted proteins | sample PEATcosm2014_Bin_26_FD_121102 | JGI IMG/M metagenome (GOLD analysis project Ga0181519, IMG submission 121102) | Peatland microbial communities from MTU Mesocosm Facility, Houghton, MI, USA - PEATcosm2014_Bin02_10_metaG | ecosystem: Environmental > Terrestrial > Soil > Wetlands > Peat | place... | reverse complement strand
TGCCGGAATGGAAGAGCGCTACGTGCAGAAGGACGCCCGCCACGCCGACCGCCGCACCACCCAGCGGTATATCCACGAGGAAGAACGCCGCTGGCACGAGGAAGCGCAAAAACAGCGCCTCCCTTGGCCGCGCAACCCCGCCGGCGGGCACCAGGGTTGAGCTGGCGCAAGAAGCCGATGCGGCGCCCCGCCTGCCGCATTTTGCGGCAGCGTATAACCATCCGGTATAACCGCGGTGGCGATTTGACCGGGGGCGCCGGAACGGGCGATATTAGGCGCCTGTACCTTGCATTCCGGAAACCATACCAACAGGCAACCGCGCACCACGCGCCAGGAGCCGGGCGGGATGCGCGTGATCGAACGGAGGGAAAGAATATGGCGACGATGTACTCGAGCGATTCGGAAGCGGCCCTGCACGAGGCCGCCATCGACGCGCTTGCCACCGAGATGCACCGACCCGCTGCCGAAATCAAGCCGCAATACGAGCGCGAACTCTCGCGCCTCATGGACGGCGCGCGGGTCCGCGATTTCCTGAGCGTTTGCGCGACGCGCCATCTGCGCCAGACGCTCCGATCCCACCACGGCTGACCCGGCGCCCTGCGCCGGCCGTATGTTTGGCCACCGTGCGGGCGGGCTGCCCGCGCGGTGCTAGGCCGCGGCGCGCGTGCCGCCCAGGCGCGTGAAGTGTTCCACGTGCGGGGGCTTGGCAAAATACGGCCCGACGATCTCGCGCCACGCCACGAAAGCCGGCGAACCGCGAAAATCCACGGTGTGGTTTTCCAGGCTGGCCCACTCGATCATCAGCACGAAGCGCTCGGGCGTCTCGATGCAATGCTGCACCTCGTGGCGCAGGTAGCCCGCGGCGCGGGAAATGATGGTTTGGACGCCACGCTCGATGGTCGCGCCAAATTCCGCCTGCGATCCGGGGCGAACGGTGAAATCGGCAATTTCCAGGATCATCGCGCCAGTCTCCGCTGCGTGGGGAAGCTGCGAATCGTACGCGAATGCCCGGCCTTGCCGGCACGGCCCCGCGCCGACCCAATACCCCTGAGCAGGGCCGGGGCGGTTGCCGCTACACTGCCGCTCGCCTGCGTGGCTATCATCCGGCGCCGCAGCCCGACTGCGCCCCGCACCCCTTGTGCGGTCACGAACGGCACACCGACCATGTCCTACCGCAACCCGCGCAACCGCCTCGCCGCCAACGCTCCCACCCACGCCGCTTGGGCGCGCAGCCGCATTGCCGCAAGCCTCGCCGCGCTGGCGCTTGCGGCGTGTTCGACGGCGCCGGCGCCCGTGGCCAAGGTCGATGAGGAGGCCGTTGCGCGCTACCGCGCCGGGGGCTATGGGCCGCCGGCGCCCTTGGCGATCGAATCGCACCGCATCAGCGGGCCGGTGACCGAGGCGCCGTGGACGATCGGCCTCACGCGCCCTGCGGATCATCAGCTGCGCCCGGTGATCATTTTCCTGCCCAGCCTGGGGCAGGACGATGCCGCGCCGGTGCGCTGGATCGAAACCTGGGCCCACGCCGGCTATGCCGTCCTGGTGATCCAGCCACTGGCCGATGACGCCGACGTCTGGAGCACGCCCGATGCGCGCAGCGGCGATTTCGAGCGCATAGCGCGGGCGCGATTTGCCGATGAACTCATGGCCGATCGCATCGCGCGCCTCTCCCGCCTGCTGATCCAGGTACGCACCCGGAGCCTGCGGTCCGAGCCTGGCCTCGATGGGCTCGACTGGAACCACCTCGCATTGGCCGGGGCCGATCTGGGCGCCTATACGGTGCAGTCCATCGCCACGGCGCCGCCGCCGACCCTGGCTGCCGCCGCCTGGCCCCTGAACCCGCAGGCCTACCTCGTCATCAGCCCCTATGCCGTGCGGGGCGCGCCTCCCGTGGATACGGCCGCGGCGCGCGCGCCGGTGATGATGATCAGTGCCGTCGACGACGTCGACGCCTACGGCGTCGTCACCGACCCGGCGATTCGGCACCTGGCCTTCGACCGCCTGGTGGGCGTGGACGATTATTATTTCGAGCTCGGAGTAGCCACGCACCGCTGGCTGGGCGGGGCGGTTGTGCTGGCCGACGCGCCCGAGGCGACGCCGCGCGCCCGCCCCATGATGTCGGACGAGGTCTCCGGCGGGCAGAACCGGGGCCGCCGCAAGCCCGGGTCGGCGCGCGACGACATGGCGCCCCAGGGCGACGACGAGGATACCGCTGCGGAGAAAAAGGCCCGCACGGCCTCCCGGCTCGACATGCTCGCGGCACGCAGCCGCGCGCTCACCCAGTCGGCGCTGAGCGTGACCTCCTTTGAAGCCGTATCCCTGGCGTTCCTCGATGCCTACGTGCGCGACTTGCCCGCCGCCCATGCATGGCTGGGCGAGACGGCGCCGCATTGGCTGCAAGATGGCGACCGCCTCAAGCACCGCTAGGCCGGGCGCCAAGCCGGCCGATCCTCCCTGGGATGTGGATCCCGACAGCGCGCGCGCGGCTGCGGCCCTGGTTGCGCGCCAATCGCAGGTGCTCGCGGCACTGGCGCGGATCCTGCCGGCCGAGTCACTGCTGTACCGCCACGAAGATACCGTGGCGTTCGAGTGCGACGGGCTGACGGCCTACCGCCAGTCGCCCCTCGTGGTGGCCATGCCCCACAACGAGGAGCAGGTTGCGCAGATATTGCAGCAATGCCATGACCTGGGTGTCCCCGTGGTTGCCCGCGGCGCCGGTACCGGGCTGTCGGGGGGCGCCCTGCCCCATCGCGCCGGCGTGACCCTCTCGCTGGCGCGGCTCAACCGGATACGGCATATCGATCCGCTGGGCCGCACCGCGGTCGTGCAGTGCGGCGTGCGCAACCTGGCCATCAGCGAAGCGGCCGCCCCGCTGGGCCTGTACTACGCACCGGATCCGAGCAGCCAGATCGCCTGCAGCATCGGCGGCAATATTGCCGAGAACTCGGGCGGCGTGCATTGCCTCAAATACGGCCTGACCCTGCACAACGTGCTGTGCATCCGCGGCTACACGGCCGAGGGCGAATCCGTGCAGTTCGGCTCGGCGGCCCTCGACGCGCCGGGCCTGGACCTCGTTCCCCTCGTGGTGGGCAGCGAAGGGATGCTCGCGGTGGTCACCGAGGTGACGGTCCGTCTCACCCCCAAACCCCAGCTGGCCCAGTGCATCATGGCGAGCTTCGAGACCATCGAGACCGCCGGCGCTGCCGTGGCCGACATCATCGGCGCGGGCATCGTTCCGGCCGGGCTCGAGCTCATGGACAAGCCCATGACCGCGGCCGTGGAGAATTTCGTGCACGCCGGCTACGACCTGGAGGCCGCCGCGATCCTGCTGTGCGAAAGCGACGGCACGATCGAGGAGGTGGCCGAGGAGATCGGCCGGATGCGCGCCGTCCTGGAGGGCAGCGGCGCCACCCGCATCGAGGTCAGCCGGGACGAGGCGCAGCGCCTGCGTTTCTGGAGCGGCCGCAAGAATGCCTTTCCGGCAAGCGGCGGACTTAGCCCGGACTACATGTGCATGGACTCGACCATTCCGCGCCGGCGCCTCGCCGAAATGCTGCGCGCGATCGAGTCCATGGAGGGCAAGTACGGGCTGCGCTGCGTCAACGTCTTTCACGCCGGCGACGGCAACCTGCACCCGCTCATCCTCTTCGACGCCAACGATCCGGACCAGTTGCACCGCTGCGAGCTGTTCGGCGCCGACATCCTCGAGACGAGCGTGCACATGGGCGGCACGGTGAGTGGCGAGCACGGCGTCGGCGTGGAAAAGCTCAACTCGATGTGCGTGCAGTTCTCCGCGGTCGAGCGCGAGCTGATGCTGGCGATCAAGCGCGCCTTCGATCCGGCCGAACTCCTCAACCCGGGCAAGGCCGTGCCCACGCTGCAGCGCTGCGCCGAGTACGGCAAGATGCACGTGCACCGCGGGATGATGCCCTTCCCCGATCTGCCGAGGTTCTAGCGTGGACGCCGTGGTCACGCGCCTCGCCGATCAGATACGCGGCGCAGCCGCCGGCGCCGCGCCCTTGTGCATACGCGGCAGCGGCAGCAAGGATTTCTACGGCGGCGTGCCGGTGGGCGCGCCCCTGGAGATGGGCGAGCTGCGAGGCATCTGCAGCTACGAACCCACGGAAATGGTCATCACGGCGCGCGCCGGAACGCCCTTGGCGGAGGTGGAAGCCGCATTGGCCGAGAAGGGGCAGTGCCTGGCCTTCGAGCCCCCGCGCTTCGGTGGCAAGGGCACCCTGGGGGGCATGGTGGCCGCCGGCCTGGCCGGTCCGGCCCGCGCCAGCGTGGGCGGCGTGCGCGATTTCGTGCTGGGCGTCAGCCTGCTCGATGGGCGCGGCGAGCTCCTGCAGTTCGGCGGCCAGGTCATGAAGAACGTTGCGGGCTACGACGTGTCGCGGGTCCTGGCCGGATCCCTGGGCGTCCTGGGCGCGATTGCCGAGGTGTCGCTCAAGGTGCCACCGGTGGGCGCCGCCCGCCAGACCCTGGTTTTCGATCTGGACCAGGGCGCCGCCATCGTGCAGGCGCAGCAATGGACCTCGCTGGCGGTGCCGATCCGCGCCAGCGCCTGGCATCAGGGGCGCCTGCACGTGCGCCTGGAGGGGGCCCTGGCGGCAGTGGAGTCCAATGCCGTGCGCCTGTGCGCGAGCCACGCCGCCACCGCACTGGAGCCGGAGGCGGCCGCGGCGTACTGGTCCGACTTGCGCGACCACGAGCACGCCTTTTTCCGGGGGCCGCCGCCCGATGGCCAAACGCTCTGGCGCATTGCCGTGCCGCCGGCGCACCCGCCCCTGGACCTGCCGGGCGACACCCTGGTCGAATGGGGAGGCGGCCAGCGCTGGGTCTTCAGCGATGCGCCGGCGAGCCATATGCGCGCGATAGCCGAGCGGGCAGGAGGGCACGCCACCGCCTTCCGCGGGGCGCCAGAGCGCGCCGAGACCTTTGCCCCCTTGCAGCCTGCGCTCGAGCGCATCCATCGCCGCCTGAAGGCCGCCTTCGATCCGGCCGGCATCTTCAACCGCGGCCGCCTCTACCCGTGGCTGTAATCCCGCCATGAAAACGACCCTGCACCCGGACTTTGCCGGCACCGCCGATGGCATGCGGGGCGAAGCGATCCTGCGCAAGTGCGTGCACTGCGGCTTCTGTCTGGCCACCTGCCCAACCTACCAGTTGCTGGGCAACGAACTCGACAGCCCGCGTGGCCGCATCTACCTCGTCAAGCAGGTGCTCGAGGGCGAAACGCCCGGCCGCGCCACCCAACTGCACCTGGATCGCTGCCTCACCTGCCGCAATTGCGAGACCACCTGCCCATCGGGCGTCGACTATGGCGAGCTCGTCGATATCGGCCGGCGGATCGTCGAGACGCGCGTTCGCCGCACGCCGCTGCAGGCTCTGGTGCGCTGGTTGCTCAAGGAAGGCCTGCCCTCGCCCCTCTTCCTGCCCGCGGTTCGCCTGGGCAGTGCCCTGCGCCCCCTGCTGCCCGAATTTCTCCGGCGCAAGCTGCCGGCGCGCCGCGGCGCCACCGCCGAGCGCGGCGCCCGCGCCTGGCCCACCGCGGTCCACGCGCGGCGCATGCTGCTGCTGGGCGGATGTGTCCAGCCCGCGCTGGAGCCCAATATCAATCCGGCCACTGCACGGGTACTGGATGCGGCGGGCATTCAACTGCTCCTGGCGCCCGGCGCCGGCTGTTGCGGTGCCATTCGCTCCCACCTTGCCGATCAGGCCGGCGGCCTCGACGACATGCGCCGCAACATCGACGCCTGGTGGCCCTTCGTCGAGGGCGGCCAGGGCGGCGCGCCGGTGGAAGCCATCGTCATGAACGCCTCGGGGTGCGGCGTGACCGTGCGCGAATATGGCCACGCGCTGGCCGGGGATCCGGCGTATGCGCGCAAGGCCGAGCGCATCAGCGCACTGACCCGCGACATCTCCGAGGTGGTGGGCGAGCTGCTGCCAGGGATCAAGGCGCGCCTTCCGGCCGATGTCGGGCGCATCGCGGTGCATGTTCCCTGCACGCTGCAACATGGCCAAAGGATGCCCGGCCAACTCGAAAACCTCCTGCGCGAGCTGGGCTTTTCAGTGGCGATTGCCGCCGACGAGCACCATCTGTGTTGCGGTTCCGCAGGCACGTATTCCGTACTGCAGGCCGAGCTGGCAGGCCAGTTGCGCGATCGAAAGCTCAAGCAACTGAGCGATTTGAATGCGCCGTGCATCGTTTCTGCCAATATCGGGTGCATCCAGCACCTGCAATCGGGCACGCAATTGCCCGTGAGGCACTGGATCGAGGTGCTGGACCATGCCCTATTTCAGTGATACAGGAGTGTTTTTGGTGCATGCGAAGCATTTACAGTTTATGTGAAATATGAAGACATTACCTTAATAGACTGAATATAAATAATAAAAGTCAAAGGTCTGACTTCGCTCCGTTATTGAACACTGAACGCAAAAATCCTTGACTTTGTTGCGACGCAGCATATACTCTATGTTGTGCATCGCACCAAGCCGCTTTTCATAACAAGGAGAACACCATGTACCCGAACCAAGCCCAAATCCTCGAGATCCAGAAGACCCAGGTCGACGCCCTCCACGCCTTCGCCGGTTCCATTTTCCAGGCGACCGAAAAGCTGGCGCAGCTCAATCTGGAAACCTCGCGCGCTTTCCTGCAGGACACCGCCGGAACCGCCCACACGCTGCTAACCGCCAAGGACCCGCAGGAACTGGCCGCCATTGCCGGCACGATGGCCCAGCCTGGCGCCGAAAAGCTCGCGAACTACTCCCGCAGCGCCTACACGATCGCCAGCGCAGCGGGCGCGGAAATCGCCAAGGTCGTGGAAACGCAGATCGCCGAGGGCAATCGCAAGCTGGCAGAGATGATCGACATGGCAGCCAAATCGGCTCCCGCCGGTTCCGAGCACGCCATCAGCCTGATCAAGAATTCGCTGTCGGCGGCCAACACGGCTTTTGACGCGGTCACCAAGGCCACCCGCCAGGCCACGGAAACCGCCGAGTCGAACCTTGCAGCTGCCGTTGCCGTGGCCACGGATGTGGTCAAGGGCAAGGTCAAGAAGGCTGCCTAGACCGCTTTCGGTGTTTTAGGAATCGAAAGGCCGCCTGAGGGCGGCCTTTTTCTTGCCGCAGCGGCGAAGACGCTGGTCACAAGCGAGGAGCAGCATTCATTTTCGCTCCCAGAAACAGCAAGGCCCGCAATGATGCGGGCCCTGGTCTTGACTAAAGCTAAAAGCTCAAAGATTGACGTTGATGATGCCGCCGCCAACCTTTGCCAGCATGTCCATCGACAGTTCCAGGACTTGCTCTTCGGCCGAAACGGCCCCCTCGGCGCGCTCGCCCGTGACTTCAACGACTTGTTCCATTTCTTCACTCCGCGAAAGAAAAACAAGAAATACAAATTGGCCTAAAGATCCCGGCAAATCTGCCGATTGACCAGTTAGCCAGGGGATTAGCCTCTGGACGGGCCTTACCAGGTAGCAACGTATATGCAGTCGACGACGCCGTCAATAACCGATACCGGTTCCCTATTGCCATTTGGCAACAATAATGGCATCTCCGAGCAGATCACCGCACTCGCCTCCCAACTGAGGGACGCCCCGCTAACCACGGAGGGCGACGCCCTTTTAGAGGCGGCGAGCGCGTTTTTGGCCGGCTTGCCGGAAGACCTGGTCACACCCGACCGGGTCATGTGTCTGCTGTTCGTGAGCAGGCGACTCTTTTACTCGGGCAACGCGAACGCGGGGTTCGAGCCGGCTTTTCAGGCGGTCGCCTGCGCGCGCCGCATTAGTGATCCCGCGCTTACCGCCAAGGCGCTGAAACTTCTCGGCGTCATGTATCTGGAATCCGGCTCGTATCCGGATACCGTAAGTACATTTACCGCGGCTCTTGAAGCAGCCAATGCCGCCAAAGACATAGACCAGCAAGTCGCAATTCTCTCCAATATGGGGCTGGCGCACCAATATGCCGGTCATTACAGCGCCGCAGTACCGTGTTACGAGCGCGCAGTCGAACTGGCCCGGAAGTCGAACGTATCGGCTTCGGATCGAGCCATCGCTCTGGGGAACCTTGCCCTCGCTTGCTTGCACCTGCGGGACCTTGAACCTGGCCTGGCCGCCGCCGAGGAATCCATCGCGGCCTTGCCGGATCCCAAGGATGCCCACGAAAAAACGGTTCGTGTCATGGCCGAGTGCTACTACGCTCGCCTCCTCCTGGAAGTTCGCAATTTTCCCTTGGCACGTGAACGCACGTCGATCGCGCGCGCATTTGGATCGGATGCGAGCGAGCTCGCCCTCCTTACGGCCGACATGACGCAGGGACTTGTCGACGTCTACGACCCCTTGTCCAGAGACATCGGCCTTTCGCGATTGCAGCGCGCTGTCAATGAAAGCCGCAAGCGCGCCCCCAGCGCTCTCAGGGACGCGTTGGCGATGATCGTGCGCGGCTACGAGGCTGCTGGCCAACCCAACGCAGCGCTCGTATACCTGGACGAGGTCGTTCAGCTCAACCGCGATAGCCGAGTCAGAAGCGTGCTCAATCACCACCACAAACACCTGGCTAAACTCGGTCATAACCTGGATGTTCGCGCCGAGCTGGTAATAAGCGAGCAACAAAACGCCCTGCGCTTTCAGCGTCTGTCCATGGACGTCCTGCGCGAGTGCATGCTCGTGCTGGAAAAAAACACCGTCGCCGCCGAACTCCACGACGACGAGACCGGCGAGCACTGCTACCGCGTCGGAGCGCTGGCCCGGGAACTGGCCCTGCGCAGCGGCATGGACGCCGAAATGTGCACGCTCATCGACCTGTCCGCGCGCCTGCACGACATCGGCAAGCTGCGCGTGCCCGACTCCATCCTTCTCAAGCCGGGGCGCTTCAATGCCGACGAGCGGGCGATCATGGAGGCGCATTGCCACCATGGCTGGGAGCTGATCGGCGAAGGGGGCCTCGCGCAGCTTTTCGTCGCCCAGGAAATCGCCCTCAACCACCACGAGCGCTGGGACGGCACGGGCTACCCGAACCGGCGCGCCGGCAACATGATCCCGCTGGCAGCCCGCGTAACCGCCCTGGCCGACGTCTTCGACGCCCTGACCCACCGCCGCTGCTACAAGGAGGCGTGGTCCGTGGAGGACGCCCTGCGCGAGATCGCCTCGCTGCGCGGCAAGCACTTCGATCCCGAACTCACGGACCTGTTCCTGGCGCTGGTGCCGGAGTTGCGGGCCCGCCATGGTGACCTGGACGCCTATCTTGGCGTCGAGGCGCGCAAGAACGACTTCATCGCCGATCGCGTGCGCGTGGCGCGCGAACTCAAGGCCGATCAAGAAACCTTCGATGCCCGGCGCTGAGCTGCCCGGATCGGCCCACCAGGCCGACCCGCTGGCGATCGACTGCAAGTTCGCAAGCGTCGAGCCCGTGCGGCGGCGGCGCGCCTCCGGCGCGACCTTCGAGTCCGTCGTCCTGGGGCGCCTGGAATTCGTTCGCATGCCGCCGGAACGCTCGTCGTTCTGGTACGGGCACCAGCGGATGCCCGATAGCCGCTTCACCCTGCAGATCGTCTGCGAGGTCGCGGACGACGATACCCCGGGGGTCGACCACGTGGCCACGGTGGTGAGCCTGCGACGCAACCAGGTGCGCGATGCCGCGGCCTGCCTGCCCCTGCTCAACCAGCGCCTGCGGGAATTGGGCCATCCGGGCGACGTCGTGGAAGACGACCTCGTGCTGACCGCCATCTACCTGCGCCCCAAACCCTTGCTCGATCCCTGCCACGAACTCGAATACCACGTCGGCCGCCACCCGGGCATGCTGGTTACCGCCGCCTTCCTGCATGGCGTGCCACTGTCGCTGCGGGTGGACAACGAGGCCTGAGCCGGAGCACGCCGGCATCGCCGCCGCCCGCTAGCCGATCAGCCCCAGCGCCGTCACCAGCATCGCCAGCAAGGCATGGAGTATCGCGTCGCCCGCGATGAGGCCCGAGGCAACCGGAACACGGTAAAGCAAGGCACCTTTGGCCGCGCCCCGTTCCCAGATCGCCGACGCCACGGCCCCGATGGCCACCGAGAGGGTGATGCTGAACGGTACCGCCCAGGCCAGCCCCAGGCCCATTGCCGACGGCAGATAGGGTCGGCTGCGGGGGAAAAGCCGTTCGGCCAATGGCACGGCAATGCCCACCAGCGCGCCGGCGAGGATGCCGTAGAGCACGCTCTGGGGCAAACTGGCAAGGCCGCCCGTGAGCACGCGGGCAACCGAGACCCACACCTGCGAGGCCGGCACCGGGTATTTCTCCAGCGCCTGGAAATTGGGCACCATCAGGAACCAGGCGGGCACGCAGACCAGGGTGCCCACGAAGACGCCGGCAAACTGCGCCAGGAACTGCTTGCGCGGATTGCCTCCCAGCAGGTAGCCGGATTTGAGGTCGGTCAGCAGGTCGGCCGCGGCGTTGGCGCTGTTGGCGGCAATGCCTGCCGAAACGATATTGTGGTTGAGGCTGCCCTGCAGCCCGACGCCCGAGGGCGGCGCGATCAGCGCGAACAGCAATTGCATCACCTTGCCAAGCGGACCCGAGGGACTGAAATCGGTCTCGCCGGTCGTGCGCGACGCCACGAACGACAGCACGAAACTCAGGCCGACGGCGATGAGGCCGGCCCACCATGCCACGCCGAAGGCCAAGACCTGCAGGGCAAGCATCGCGATGGCGATGGGCACGATCCCGATGACCATCCAGCTGCCCGGCACCTCGACGGCATCGCGCGCCGCATCGCGGCTCGCGGCAGCCGCGCCGAGACTGCGCAATGTCGTGAAACTGCGCACCAGGGTGCGCCAATTGAGCGCCAGGCTCGTCAGGCTCGCGAAGACCAGGACGGAAGACCCGGTCCACTGTGCCCAGCGCAATGGATGGTAGAGGGCGCCACCGCCCACCAGGGGAATGGACGCCACGTATCCGGCGGCGCCGGCGTGGGCGGCGTCCACGGATTGCAGCCAGGGGGCGATGAACAGGAAAAGCAACAATGCCGAGGCGAGCATCGAGAGCCCCACGCGCAGGCCCACCAGCATCCCGATGCCGATCACCGCGACGCCCGGCTCGAAACCGAAGGTCGCGGCCGGCTTGCCGCCGATGAGGGCGAACCCGTTTTCCGGCAGTTGCCCGGGCAGATGGATGTCGAAGAGATGCTCCCGCATCCAGGCAAAGAAGCGGCCCAGTGCCGCGAACTGGTCTTCGGCGGTCGTCAGCACGGCCACCACGGCGCCCACGACCAATGCCCCGACCATGGCGTACGCCCGGCGCAGGGCATCCCCCGCCCCCGAGTACAGGCTTTGCAGCGTTGCCGCGGCAGCGGTACCGCTGGGAAACGGCAGCTGCTCCTGGTTGATCAGCAGGCGCTTCATCGGAACGGCCAGGAACACGCCCATTGCCGCCGTGCAGAACGTGAAAATCGCCACGACCCACCACGGTTGGTGACGGTGTTCGGGGTCGAGCATCATCAGCGCGGCGAAGGCCACCGACAGGGAGCCGCCCGTGGAATATCCGGCGGCCGAGGCCGTGGACTGCATGCAGTTGGCCTCGAGAATCGAGAGCTGGCCCACGCGCCCGCCCGAGACGGCCCGCAGGCCGCTCCAGGCAAAGTACGAAAGCAGGCAGGCCGTCAGGGCCACGCCGGCGCCAAGCCCGATCTTCATCGTCATGTACATGTTGGCGATGGACAGGAAGGCGCCGATCAGCGCCCCCGTGAGCACGGCCCGCAGCGTCAGTTGCGGGAGGCGGTCGCCGCGGTAAATTTTTGTAAACCACGCGGCGTCGGGAACCGGGGCTTCGACTTCGTTTATTGCTTCGACGGACCTTGGCGCCTGTACTTCATTGCTCACGCCGGCTTCTCCTTCGGGTACGGCAGCGCGGATTCTACGGTCGCAAAGCCCTGCGCGATCAGGGCATTTGGCCGATGCCGATCCCCTTGGCACGCCAGTGCCGCGCCCCGCGGGGCCGGCGGCGGCGCGGATCGCGCGGCCTTGTCTCCCGGCGCGTGCGCCTCGGGCACGGCGGTACAATGGACCCCGCTTCCGCTCCCTGCGCCGCACGGCGCCGCGGACCCTTTACCGCCGCCGGTGGCGCCGCCGCCGCGAGCCCGATTCGGTACACCATGAAGATATTGCTGATTGACGACCACGCCCTGATCACGGACGCCCTGGGCGCCCTGCTCCTGGACCTGGACCCGGATGTCGATGTAAAGACCGCGCACGATGCCGACGGCGCGCTGCGCCTGCTCGCCGAGCATCCGGACGCGGAACTGATGCTCCTCGATCTTGGCCTGCCCGGCGCCACCGGCACCTCGCTGCTCGAGGCCCTGGTCGAGCAGGCGCCCGACCTGAAGATCCTCGTGCTCTCCGGAACCCAGGACCAGCGCAGCGTGATGCAGGTGCTCCAGCTGGGCGCGGCGGGCTTCGTGCCCAAGTCGATGGCAACCGAGACGCTCGTCGCGGCCATCAAGTTCGTCCTGTCGGGCGGCGTCTATATTCCCAGCGATCTGCTCGATGAAGCCCAGCGCCTGGGCCCGCTCTTCGGGCCGCCGCAGCGCGTCCACGACGTGCCGCCGGGCGGCACCCGCGTATCGCTCACCGAGCGCCAGGAACAGGTCCTGCAGCTGCTGGCGCGCGGCGCGCCCATCAAGGTGATCTGCCGCGAGCTCACGCTCTCCGAAGGAACGGTCAAGACCCACGTCACGGCCATCTACCGGGCCTTCAACGCCAGCAATCGCACCGAGGCGCTCCTGGCGGCACGGCGCAACGGCTACGACATCAGCTGAGGCGCGTGCGCCGGCGGTGCCCCGCGGGCCGCCGGCAGGCCGGCCCTTTCAAAGAATCCGCTCCTCGCGCCC
>Ga0181519_10003529_pt1 | contig 12869 bp, 11 predicted proteins | sample PEATcosm2014_Bin_26_FD_121102 | JGI IMG/M metagenome (GOLD analysis project Ga0181519, IMG submission 121102) | Peatland microbial communities from MTU Mesocosm Facility, Houghton, MI, USA - PEATcosm2014_Bin02_10_metaG | ecosystem: Environmental > Terrestrial > Soil > Wetlands > Peat | place... | reverse complement strand
TGAATAGGTTAGCAAACTTATGCTGCGGATCGCAGATGCTTATCTTTAGTGTGCGACTGATCGCGCCGAAAAGAACTCAGTTATCGGGATTTGCCTCGTTTAACCCTAACGGCGTGTCGGACAAAACAATCGCCAAGGTGGTTAAAAAATGAACCTACTCATTTACAGGTGTTTAACTGGTGCCCGGAGGGGGACTTGAACCCCCACGACCTTGCGGTCTGCGGATTTTAAGTCCGCTGCGTCTGCCAATTTCGCCATCCGGGCGGTAGAACGGATTGAAGCTCAATCCCAACGCTGATGCACAAATCCATTTTAACGGCACTGCCCCGGAGCTGGCACCCCTCGCTTTCTCTGGTAACAGGTTGCCTACTGGAAAGTGAACCTCGATAAGATTGCCACGGGGCCCCTCTGCGGCAGGAACTGATTGCGATGCATTCTCGTATTGCAGGATAGAGTCAGCGGGCAAAGATGCCCCGCGCAAAAGGCGGTGATTCAATGGTCAAGTTTCTCTTGTGGTGCATTCTGTTGGCGTTGTGCTGGCCGCTGGCACTTGCTTTGCTGGTATTGTTTCCATTGATTTGGCTGCTGTTGCTGCCTCTTCGCATCGTAGGAATCGCAGTGGGTGGCGTGCTCGACCTGGTAGGCGCAATTTTCAGCCTTCCGGCGCGCATTGTGCGGGCGATTTGAGGGCTCCTTTGTTGTGCATAGGGGTTTTGCCATGCCATAAGCGCGAGATTGGCGATTCCCTGCCGGGCTGCACGATGAAGTGAAGGCGCGACCGACACCCTTGAAAGCAAATTGTATTTCACACTTTGTGCACGAGGCGCGAAATAGATGGGCCGAAATCTCCCAAAACTACAATGCAGGACCAATGATTAGAAAACTCTAGGTAAAGTCCATTGCGCCGATAGTTCTTTCAGGTGCAACTCATGATCCATCCTCGCAACCCCCTTTTGGTAGCCGGAATCGCCCTCCTCGCCGCTTCTCTATGCCGCGCGGACGAGACCTTTCCGGTGGTTCACAACGAACCCATCACCGTTCGGATTGTCGGCGGAATCAATGGTATGCCGCTCAGCAATCTTCATTTAACTCTGATCGGCGGTTATGACCAGAGCGATCTGCATGACCAGCTCTACCGCGAGGAAGTGCTCACCGATGCGATGGGCAATGCGCATCTGCCCAGGCAATTGGCCAATCTTCCCTGGCTTCAGGTTTGGGTAGGTTCAATGCCGCTGTGCCAAAGGAACCCTCGCAAGACCAGCTTCAGCGTGGAGTTGATTCGCCGCGATGGTCTCAGCGCGCCCAACTTATGCGGCCCGGTTACAGCGGAGGAGTCGCCAGGCGTCTTCACGGTCTTCGTAAAGAACAAGGCAGAAAAGCTCAAGAAAGGTGTGTCGATTACAGTTAGATTGCCGTTCACGGCAACAAGGGAGACAGCTGCACCTGCTTCTTCTGCCACCAAGGTCGCCTCGCCTGTGGTTGCCAATTCAACCACAGCGCCGGTGCAATCTGTCATAACTCCAGTGGCCGTAGTTTCTACGCAAGTGCCGATGGATGTTGCGCCGAAGGTAACTCCGATTCCACCGACACCGCCTCTCGCTACTGCTCATCCAGAGGCGTACGCTTCGGAACACCTTCCGGTCAAACCTGTTGCGCATCTTCAGCACCGGCGCGTTGGCAGCAAGAATGCCCTGCATAAGGCCAAGCCTGCGCCGGCCGCGTGTTCGGTTCCGCCGCCAGCCGTCAAAACACACCCTACACCTCCCGCCAAAAACGGAGGCAAAAAGGCTCAACCGCTGAAAGCTCCTTTGAGCGCGAGGCCTCACTCCAAGCCGTTGGCTGGAGTTCGAGTGGAGACGAAAAAGTCTGCGCATCCCGCCGATTTGAAGAAAAAAGAATGAAAACTTCCCTGTGGGAAGAAGATTCCTCTGCGGGTTTCCCTGGTCGCATGCCAGCTCTATCGTGAGGATGGATGCATTTGGCGGCGCTGCACTACACTAAAGAGCATCATGCGCATTCGAGCTTGCGTTGTTGCCTGTTTATTTTTTGCAGCCTCCAGTGTCAGTCTCCTCGCCGAGGCCCACACGCCGGAAGATCGCGCCGCCCGCGCTTATCAGGAGGCCGTGCAGGCCGGTCCGCTGGCTTTGCGCGCCTTTCTGGTTCAATTCCCCAAAGGTGCCGATCTGCATGTTCACCTCTCCGGCGCGGTCTATGCGGAGACCTTTATTCGCGATGCCGGCGAAGACGGCATCTGCGTAGACCCGGCGGCGCTCAGCTTTGCCAAGCCGCCCTGCGCGCCGCCGCTTGTGCCGGCCGCGCAAGTTCCCGCTAATCAGAGCCTTTACGACCGGCTGATCAACGCTTTCTCTATGCGCAGTTTTGTGCCCACGACAGGCTTCAGCGGCCACGACCAGTTCTTCTCTACCTTTGACCGCTTTGGCGGGCTGAGCAAGAGTCACACCGGCGAGTGGGTGGATGAGGTGGCGAGCCGCTCCGCCGCACAAAACCAGCAGTATCTTGAGCTGATGGAGACACCCGCCTTTGCGCACGCTGCCGCCCTTGCCGCCGCGAACCCTCTGACCCAGGATTTTGCCAACTACCGCCAGAAGTTGCTCGCGCTTGGCTTGCGCGACGAGGTTGCCGCCGACCGCGAAGCTGTTCGCTCCGCCGAGGCCCAGCGACGTCAGATTGAGCATTGCGGCACGCCGCAAGCCGCTCTCGCCTGCCAGGTTCAAGTTCGTTACATCTACCAGATTCTGCGCGGCTTTGCGCCCGAGCAGGTCTTTGCGCAGACGCTGCTCGGCTTTGAAACCATTCAGGCCAGCATCGAGGCTCATGAGCCGGGCTTTGTCGGCATCAACTTCGTCATGCCCGAGGACGGCGTCGTCTCCATGCGCGACTACACGCTGCAGATGAAGATGCTTGACTACTTGCACTCCGTCTATCCCCAGGTGCCGATCAGCCTTCATGCCGGCGAACTGGCGCTCGGCCTTGTGCCGCCGGAGGGCCTGCGCTTTCACATCCGCCAGGCCGTCGAACTTGGCCACGCCCAGCGCATCGGGCACGGCGTCGATGTTGCCTTTGAGGACGACGCTCTCGCCCTGCTCAAGGAGATGGCCGCCCGGCACGTGATGGTTGAAATCAATCTCTCTTCCAACGAGGGCATTCTGGGAGTGAAGGGCGCGCATCACCCCTTTCCGCTCTACCGCGCCGCGCACGTGCCGGTGGCGCTTTCGACAGACGATGAAGGCGTCAGCCGCATTGACCTCACCACCGAGTATCTCCGCGCCGCCCTCGACTATCACCTCAGCTACGCCGACCTGAAGCAACTGGCCCGCACCGGCCTGGAGCATAGCTTCCTGCCCGGCGAAAGTTTGTGGGCCGCGCCGGATGAGTTTACCGCGGCGAACTCCGCCTGCAAGATGCAAGCGCTTGGCACAAAGAAAGCATCCGCCGCCTGCAAGGCCTTCCTCAACACGAGTGAAAGAGCCGCCGCGCAGTGGGAGTTGGAGCGGCGATTCCGGACGTTTGAGGCGAAGTTCTGAGAGTAATAACTGATTCCAGAAAGAACCATCCATGTTAGAGGAGAGCAGCAATGATTGAGATAAGGCAGAGTACAGCCAAAACGGCGTTAACCTTCGACGGCCGAAGGCGGCAGAGAAACTTGACAGAGCAAAACTGGTTTCGCCTGGCGGCCATGTTTGCGCTCTTCGGCTTTTTCTTGTTCACCGGCATGGCGGCGGCGCAGAGCCGCACCGTACAAGCCGATTTGGCGCAGGTGACCGGCCCTCACACACAGGTTCCGCTCAGATGCATCGGCGCCGGGCGCGCCAATGAAGGCCTGCGTGCCGACTGGCAGGAGCAGCTTGCCACCGTGCAACGCGAGATCGGCTTCAATTACATCCGCATGCACGGGCTGTTGCACGATGACATGGGCGTCTATCGGGAAGACAAGAACGGCAATCCGGAGTACAACTTCCAGTACATTGACGCGCTCTATGACGCGCTGCTCAAGCAGCACATTCGCCCTTTTGTCGAGCTGACCTTCATGCCTTCGCAACTCGCCAGCGGTCCGCAGACCATCTTCTGGTGGAAGGGCAATATCACTCCACCCAAGGATCCGGCAAAGTGGGCGGCGCTGATCCGCGCGCTGGTGGCGCACTTCAAAGAACGCTATGGCGCGGAGGAGGTTCAAAAATGGTACTTCGAGGTTTGGAATGAGCCTGACCTGCATAACCTGTTTTTTACCGGTTCAGTGGACGACTATCTGGCGCTCTACAAAAACACGGCCGAAGCCGTAAAGGCCGAGTGCCCGGCCTGCCGCGTCGGCGGACCCGCGTCGGCGATGCCCTATGCATTCGAAGAGGCCTTTGAGAAGTATGTCGTGGCCAATCATGTTCCAGCCGACTTTGTCGCCGCGCACGCTTATGGCGTTACGCAAGGCTATCTGGATGTGGACGGCTCGTCGGGCACGCTTCTTGATCCGGGGCCGGATATTGTCAGTGGCCGCATGCAGCACTCGCGCGAACTGGTCCGGGCCTCCGGGCGACCGGACATGGAACTGCACTTTACCGAGTGGAGTTCAGCCTACACGCCGACCGATTATATGCACGATCAGTATCATCAGGCGAGCTTCATTCTGGACAAGATCAAGCGCGCCTCGCCTTACGTGGACTCGATGTCGTACTGGACTTTTACCGACATCTTTGAAGAGAACGGGCCGCGCTTCACGCCCTTCCATGGCGGCTTTGGCCTGATGAACTTGCAGGGAATCCGCAAGCCTGCCTACTTTGCCTTCCGCTTTTTGGCGCAACTGGGCGCGGAGGACGTGAAGTCGAGCGATGCGCAATCCTGGATTACGCGCTCACCTGACGGCAGCGTGCAGGCGCTGGTCTGGGATTACACGCCCATCGTCCCCCCGCACGGCCAGACGGACCAGAGCTTTTATAAGAAGGAACTGCCCGCCGCCGGCAAAGGCACGCTGCACATTGCGCTCGATCACCTGGCAGCGGGGCGCTACCTGGTCAGCACCTACGCCATCGGCTACCAGAAGAACGACGCTTACACCGCCTATCTCCAGATGGGCGCGCCGCACCAGTTGACGCCCAAGCAGGTCGAGCTGCTGAACGCCGTCAGCACGGGAGTTCCTGAAAGCGTCACCGAGGCCGAGGTGGGCAGCGGCGGCTATCAGCGCGACCTGCCGCTGCGCGCGAATGATGTTGTGCTACTGGTGCTTACGCCGCTGAGCGGGGCAAAGTAGCAGGAAGAGGGAGGCGCATGACACCGAGCCGCGTCCAAACCTTCACCGCACTACTGGAGCCGGATCAGACCCGGCTCCAATGGGTGATTGCGCGGATTCCCTTTGACCCGGTCGAGGTTTGGCCGGAGCGGCGGGGTGTGCGGGTGCGCGGAGAAATCTCATCCGCTGAGAGCAACGGCGGCGGCTTCGCCTTTCGCACATCGCTTTTTTCCGGCCCCGGGAAAGGCCGTATGCTCATGGTCAATAAGAAGATGCTGGCCGGAGCGAAGGCCGCCATGGGCTCCCTGGTAAGAATCTCCCTCGAACCGGACCTGGAAGAGCGAGTTGCCCCGGTGGCTCCGGAATTGGCGCGCGCGCTGAAAAGCGACCGGCGGCTGCCCAAGTGGTTTGCCCAGTTAAGTTACTCGAATCGCAAGGAGATCGCGGCCTGGGTTACCGAACCGAAGAGCGCGGAAGCCCGCCGGCAGCGCGCCGAGCGGATGGCCGAGCGGCTGCTGCTGACGCTGGAGGGCGAGATTGAGCCGCCGCCGATTCTGCAAGCGGCCTTTCAGCGCCAGCCATTGGCGCGCAAGGGATGGGAGGCGATGACGGCGACGCAACGGCGCGGCCATCTGCTGGGCATCTTCGGCTATCAGAGCGTCGAGTCCCGCGAGCAACGCGCCGCCAAGGCAGTCGAAGAGGCGCTGCGCGTGGCGCGTAGAGGCTAGTGTGAGCCAATTCCAAACAATTCAGGCTTTGGTTCGTTACCTTTGCGGATTTCTTTAGGTCTGAGACCGTTTTTCTGCGGCTCTGCAAGCAAATCTGTCGTCTAATTGAAATAGATGAGTACAGCCACTTTAATTCGCCCATTTTTCGGCATAGCTTCGGCCTCCGCAGCCGACGAACTGGCGCGGCAGGAGAATCTGGCCGTAGCCGAGGGGCTCAAGCGCCAGGATCCCGGGCTGCTGGATCAGCTGATTGTGCGCCATCAACATCGGCTGATGCGCTATCTGCTCTACTTGACCGGCAACCGCGAGGTGGCCGAGGATCTCTTTCAAGAGGTCTGGATGCGGGTTCTGGTGCGCGGCGGGCAGTTCAACGGCAAGGCGCGCTTTGATACCTGGCTCTTTACCATCGCGCGCAACCTGCTCATCGATCTGCGGCGCAAGAAGACCATGTCCAGCCTGGACGAACTCTTTGAGAGCGGCGGCGAAGACGACCGGCCCATGAGTTTTGAAGTCGCCGGAGACGAGCCCACGCCCTTTGACCGCTTCTCCAATCTGGAAGATCGAGAGCGGATTGCCGGCGCGCTGATGCAGCTCGACACGCTCTACCGCGAGGTGCTGGTGCTGCGCTTCCACGAAGACCTTTCGCTGGATGAGATTTCCAAGGTGACGCGCGCGCCGCTTTCTACTGTGAAATCAAGGCTTTATCGCGGATTGGCCGCCATCAAGCCCAAGCTGGCCGCCTGTGGTTCGGCCAATAGCGCCTTTGGCGCGGAGATTGCGGCTCGCTCTGCATCGGCGGATCTGGCTCCGAGGGCTGTATGAAGACTGCTGAGAGCCAGGATGCAGACCGTGAACTGCTCTCGGCTCTGGCCGGGAAGCAGGCCGACCGGGAGTGCGCCGTGGCCTATCGTACCCGCCGCGTGGTGATCGCCTCACAGGGCGTGATGCAGGAACAGAAGGCCGAGCGGAAGCATTGCCGCTCTATCGCCTTGGCCGTCGCCTTGGTTTTGGCCTTTGTGCTGGGCCCGCTGGTCTGGTGGATCGCTGAAACCGTGATTGAAGAAGAGCATCTGGCTGGCCTGATGGGGCAGTTGAGCGTGTTGATCTCCTTTCTCGGCGCGGCAGTGCTTGCCTCGGCGGTGCTGGCTGGATGGATGCGCCGCAAACCCTGAGTAAATTCCTTACATTCTTTCCTTTGCGGGCGCAACTTCCCGATTCCCTCCTCCGTCCTATTCAATACGAGGTCAAGCACAGTTGATCTCTTGAATGCACCTCTGAGAGAGGGATAGCTTATGCGAAATCCAGAATCTATCTCCGTCAACGAAGACCCGCTTCTGATTCCGGTGTGGTCGATTTTTGTGGCCGTTACGGCCTTTGCCATTCTCGAATACTATTTTTGGCTGGTGTTGCCCAAGACGCAGCAGCATATGCCGCCGCTTGGCCTGCGCATTTACTTCAATCTCTCCTTTGGATTGCTGGTTTCGCTATACTTCCTGATGGTGGGTTACGTCAGCAAGGATGCGCCGCGGCGGGCGATGAGTTCGCGCCTTTGGATGGCGATTTGCCTGGTGATGCCCGGAGGCATCGGTGCTGTCTTGTACTTCCTGCTGCGCCAGCCCGAGGTTTCGCGCTGCCCGGCTTGCTCTACGCACGTGCAGAGCGACTTCCACTTCTGCCCACAGTGCGATTACCGCCTCACCGCCAACTGCGGCCATTGCTTCCGCACCGTCCGCACCACGGATCAGTTCTGCACCAACTGCGGTCATGAGCTGGCTTCAGACCATATGCCCGCGCGGCTGCGGGTGATGGGCGAATAAAGCAGGGATCAGGGACCGGAGATTACTCGGCGAAGGGGTGGTTGCGTCTTCGATCCATCACTCCCTACAATCTAAGTTCAAATCCAATGCCTCTCACCGCGCTCATCATCGACGACGAAGAACTGGCCCGCGAGGAGCTGGCCTATCTGCTGGAGCAGGTGGGCGGCGTGGAGGTTCTGGCGCAGGGATCGAACGGCATTGAAGCCGTCGACTTGATCGAGGAGCATCACCCGGATGCGGTCTTCCTCGATGTTCAGATGCCGGGGTTGGACGGCTTTGCGGTAATTGAAAAGCTGCTCGAGCGCAGGGCGAAGTCCGCGCCGGAAGCGCAGTTGGCCGCACCGCAGATGCCGCAGATAGTTTTTGCCACAGCCTATGACCAGTACGCCGTGCGCGCCTTTGAGGTAAACGCCGTTGACTACCTGCTCAAGCCCTTTGACCGCGCGCGCATCGAGCAGGCCGTTGAGCGCGTGCGCCAGCGGCTATCGGGTAACTCCGTGAATGGCACGGCCAGCCCGCTGCCGGAGTCGCAAATCGAATCTCTGCTGCGCCTGCTCAATCGCCCTCAGGGCGCGCCACAGCCGGCCAAGTTGATCGTCCAGGCGCAGAGCCGCCTGCTGCTCGTCGATCAAGCGGAGATCTGCTACGCGGCCATTGACGAGGGTGTAATTCGCGTCGTAACACAGAGCTTTGAAGGCTCGTCCAAGTGCCGGACGCTGGAGGAATTGCTCGACTTGCTCGATCCGGCGCTCTTCTGGCGCGCCCATCGTGGCTTTGTGGTGAACATCAACCATATCCGCGAAGTGGTGCCGTGGTTTAAATCCAGCTACCAGTTACGCATGAACGACAAAAAGCAGACGGAAATTCCGGTGAGCCGCGCCCAAACCCGGCGTCTGCGCGAGCTGTTCAATCTGTAGCAGCTTTCAGCACTGTTCTGAACGGATACCCAAAAAAGTCCTGTATCAGCGATAATCTAATTGTCCGCTATCTATAGGCCAATATCTAAGCTACGATGGAATTAATGAGTCCCGCAACGCTCCAATCCGAAGATCTGATTCTGGACTACACCCATGCCATGCAAGGTAACGCGACAATTGTTCATGCCGATTGCCTTGAATGGCTGGGACGGATTCCCGCCGGGTCCATCCATGGAATCGTTACGGACCCCCCGTATGGCGTGAAGGAATACGAATTCGATCAGATTGAGAAGCGAGCCAATGGAAATGGTGGAATCTGGCGCATTCCGCCTTCATTCGATGGATCGAATCGTCAGCCGCTTCCCCGATTCACGGCACTCAATGAAAGAGAACGTGGACAGCTTTTTCGGTTTTTCAAGGAGTGGTCCCGGTGCGCCTCTCATGCTCTGTTGCCCGGGGGACACGTTATTCTTGCCTGCAACTCATTTTTGGCGCAACTGGTTTACTCCGCCTTGGTTGAGGGGGGGCTTGAATTTCGCGGGCAAATCATCCGAATCGTGCGCACATTGCGAGGCGGAGACAGGCCAAAGAACGCGGAAGAGGAGTTCCCGGGCGTCTGCTCGCTTCCACGAGGCGCCTATGAACCGTGGGGAATCTTTCGCAAACCAATGCCGCCAGGCATGACAGTGAGCGAGTGCCTGCGCAAGTATGGCACGGGTGGTTTGCGTCGTCTGCAAGAAGGTTTGCCCTTCTCTGACATTCTTGATATTGGACGAACGCCAAAAGCCGAACGAGAGATTGCGCCGCATCCGAGTCTGAAACCGCAGGCTCTTTTGCGGGAGCTGGTTTGGACGATTCTGCCCCTGGGGGAGGGTGTCGTCTGCGATCCCTTTATGGGATCCGGCTCCACGATTGCCGCCGCGGAGGCTCTTGGTTACAGAAGCATCGGTATAGAAAAATATGAGTCTTACTATCAATTGGCAACCGGAGCGATAAAGCCGTTGTCGCGTATTTCCGTGGAGCGCGATCAGATCGACTTAGGATTCAACCGCTGATGCTGGCACGCGATATATCCAGTTTTTGGCCATCTTTTCGAAGCCCGAAGGCAAGACTGTTGCTGTAATTGTTCGTCGGCTGGTTTGACTTCGACCCGCGAATTGCCAATCGGATTTTTCCAGTAATGCGCCGTAGACGGCCTCGAAACGGAATCGCATCCGTCCTTTGGGAACGTCGGAGGGGCGACCTGATTCAAAGACAAAGACCATGAGCCAAACGTCTTCTGGGTTGTGTCCTTGCCAACCCTTGCTATAGCGTGACGCCTTTACTTCAATGCCGTCTTGTCCAACATGCTGGGCAGCATCGCCGGGATATTTCCCGGCAGGAAGAAGATCGGGATGACCGTTGTGATAAGTGTTCTTTGCAATTGTCGGACAATGTTTGGGAAGGTTGCTGGTGATAAACTCTCCAACCATACTGCTGAAGTTGGCGGGCATCAACATTTCTTCCAAGCGTGACATCTTCTTGCGGACAAGTTCTGCGTCAACAGTGTGTAAAAAATCAGTAAAATCCAGCATTGCATGGTATATGTGTTCGATAGAAACCCCAAACGGTATACAGGCGTCGGGGTTGAAATCACCGAATGAGGGAGCTGCTGGAGAGCAAAAATCCAGGTCCGATTGAGACTTTCGCAAGATGCTGATTCTCCTTGTTCCGTAAGCTCCTTCGGACTATAGTTAGCCGAGGATTCAGTTGTCTACAAAACAATTCTCCTTCGTACCATGCGAATACACTCTGCATATATTTTTAGCCTTGCCCAGACCCGGCGCCTGCGCGAGCTGTTCAATCTGTAGCGCATCCTTCTTTCCCACACCCGCCCCGCAATTCCGCCTCGTGCAGGATCGGGTACGCACGAGCTGTTCAACACGCTTTTCAACAGCTCTGCCGTGCTAGCCTTGGGCTTGAGGCATTCTCGTGCAGCATGTCAGAGAGAAGCCTCGTGAGGCCTGATTTACTTGCTTGAACCACCCATCGAGCCGTATGAGCCGCGCGGCCTTGGCCGGAGCTACCGGCTTGAACCGGAGCCGTCGCCCCATCGGCGCAAGCTGGCCGGCAAGTTTACTCTCGCCGCGCTGCTGCTGCTGGCCGTCATCACCGGTTCGCTGGCTGGGCTGACGCTGGTTTACTCAGCCGATCTGCCGCAGATTCACGACCTTGAGCGCTTCCGCCCCTCCACGACCACCGATCTCTACGACCAGAAGGGGCGCATCATCGGCTCCTTTGCCCTGGAGCGCCGCGAGGTGGTCAACTACGAAGACTTTGCGCCGGTGTTGCGTCAGGCCGTGATCTCGATTGAAGACAAGAGCTTCGAGTCGCATTGGGGCATCAACGTCTTTCGCATTGCCGGCTCCGCATGGCACGATATTCGCAGTCACGGGCGCGCGCAGGGGGCCTCCACGCTGACCATGCAGTTGGCCCGCAACCTCTTTCTCTCTTCCGAGCGCACCGCTACGCGCAAGATTCAAGAGGCTTATCTGGCCATCCAGATCGAGCGATCCTTTACCAAGGAGCAGATCTTCACCCTTTACGGCAACCAGATCTACCTGGGCAGCGGAATGTACGGCTTTGAAGCCGCCTCGGAGTTCTACTTCAGCAAGCACGCCAAGGATCTCAACCTGACCGAAGCCGCGCTGCTGGCCGGACTGCCCAAAGGGCCGGTCGCCTACTCGCCGCTGCTCAATCCGGAAAAGGCTCTTCGCCGCCGCAATCTGGTGCTTACCGAGATGGAGCAGGACAAAGCCATCAGCCACGAACAGGCCGAGCAGGCGCGCAATACTCCGCTGGGTTTGCACGTCGCCCAACCGGAGATGTCGGTTGCGCCCTGGTTTGAAGAGGAGGTTCGGCAGGAGTTGGAGAAGCGCTTTGGCGCGGAGCAGGTGCACGAGGCCGGCCTGAAGATTGAAACCACGCTGGATCTGGACCTGCAAAAGACCGCCAATCAGGCCGTGGTGGACGGCTTGGCCGTCTATGAGCGGCGGCATGGATGGGTGGGTGCAAGCGGTCCGGGACACCTGGAAAATGTGCTCGCCACGGGCAGCACCCTGGAGGAGTACAAACACCCCGATTGGGCGCTCAAGAGCAGTCCCGGCAACTATGTTCACGCCCTGGTTACCCGCGTCTTGCCGCTGGAGATTCATGCCCGCATCGGCAAGAATGAACTTCTTCTGCTGCCCGACGATTGGAAGTGGACCGGCCAACACTTTGCCGATGCGCTGGTCAAGCCGGGGGACGTGATCTACGTTCACCTTGCGCCTGCCGAGAATTATGCCGGCAAGACTTTGCTGCGCGGCACGCTGGAGCAGGACTCCGGCGCGCAGGGCGCTCTGATGGCCATCGACAACACAACCGGCGACGTGCTGGCCATGGTGGGCGGGCGCGACTACGCAGTCTCCGAGTTCAATCGCGCCACCCAGGCCGAGCGGCAGACCGGCTCCAGCTTCAAGCCCTACGTTTACACCGCGGCTATCGAGGACGGCGCCAAGCCCACCGACATCATCGTCGACGGGCCGGTCAGCTTTGGCAGTTACACGCCGCACAACTACGAGAACGACTACAAAGGCGCCATGACGCTGATCAACGCCTTTGCCGAGTCGCGCAACATTCCGGCGCTCAAGCTGGCCGCGCACGTCGGCATCCACAAAGTCATTGACATGGCCCACCGCTTCGGCGTCACCTCCAACATTCCCGCCTACCTTCCGGTGGCACTGGGCGCGGTTGAGATCACCCTCCAGGAGCAGGTGGCCAGCTACTCGGTCTTTCCCAACGACGGCATCCGCGTCAAGCCGCGCCTGATCCGCAAGGTGGAGAACGCGGACGGAATCACGCTTTGGGAGGAGCCGCCGGCCGTCACTGAGGTGATTGACCAGCAAACCGCGCGCACCATGATGACGCTGCTGCAAGCCGTCACCGCCCACGGCACGGGCGCAGCCGCCGCGCAGCTCAAGCACCCCCTGGGCGGCAAAACCGGAACCACTAGCGACTACACCGATGCCTGGTTCCTGGGATTTTCGCCCTCGGTCACCTGCGGCGTTTGGGTGGGCTTTGACAGTCGCCAATCGCTCGGTGAAAAGGAGACCGGAGCCAAAGCCGCGCTGCCCATCTGGATGAACTT
>Ga0181519_10003528_pt1 | contig 12873 bp, 8 predicted proteins | sample PEATcosm2014_Bin_26_FD_121102 | JGI IMG/M metagenome (GOLD analysis project Ga0181519, IMG submission 121102) | Peatland microbial communities from MTU Mesocosm Facility, Houghton, MI, USA - PEATcosm2014_Bin02_10_metaG | ecosystem: Environmental > Terrestrial > Soil > Wetlands > Peat | place... | reverse complement strand
GTCTTTCACTTAGTGCCAAATTGTACTTTTCCGACCCGCGGATATCAGTATGACCAACGATCATCAGCCTGCCCTGCCGATCGTACTGCTGGTTATCTTTGAAACTCTCGGCTGCCTTTTGCAGTGCCTTCTCCTCGCTGGCCACCAACCCAACTTTGGGGTGATGCCGCTCGGGATATGCGGTTGGATAGAATATGCTCGCAAGGGTGACTGGCGGCGCTGGATCAATCGAGCCAACCACGTGCAGAGTCGCAGTGCGCGTGGCGGTTGCGCCACATGCGTTTGTCACGTTAAGAGTATATGTTATGTCCTGGTCAACCGGGCCAGTGGTCGTGCGGCCCGGAGTCGCTTGAATAGTCTCGTTGCCCGTGGAAGCAACACTGCCCAGCGGCTGAATTACGACCGCGTTCGCGTTTGAACTCGACCAACTGAGAGTAGAACTGCCATCTTCGACAACTTTATCGCCGATTTTGTGGTAGCGCACTTCGGGTTGGCTGAATGCGAGTGTTGCAGTCGGCTGCCCGTTGACGTCGACCGTTGCGCTTTGCTTGACCTCTCCTCCGGGGCCTCTCGCGACAAGCTGGTATGTAGTTGTCCGCGTTGGGTTCACCTCTCGATCACCGCTCATTGGCACACTTCCGAGTTCGGTGATGGATGTTGCGACCGCATCCGTGGACTTCCAGTTCAAAGTGTCGGGATGGCCGCACCCGATTTGCGTCTGCGACGCAGATAGTTGCGCTGTAACGGGCGCGATAGGCACCTGCGCACTGGCTACGCCCGCATAGAACCGAGGACGTGGTCCCATGGTGAGGCCCTTCTTGAAGGTCTTCATCTTGATTTTCCCGTCGTGATTCAGATATACGACCGCCCGCTGGCCAGCTTCAACAGAGACCGGCCCGGACCAGATCGTCTGCCCTTTTCGCGTGACGGTCACTTCGTACTTTCCTGGGTTTACCAGCAGCCATTGGTGGAAGAGCCAATTGTTATCGAACTCGTCGACATGGCCCACAAAGTAATCGGGAGTATCGCCGTTTAACAGGACGGCTGCGCGAGGATGCCCTTTCAATTCGATATCGCCAAACGGCCCGCTTACCTCTCCACCGCTTTTCTGCAGAGACGCGTCCACATCGGTGGTTTTTCCGGCTTCAACCACGATTTTTTGCACGTCCGGCGAGTACCCGTAGTTATAAACTCCAATGCTGTGTTCTCCAGCGCCGAGGGCGATTGTTTGATTGCCGTCGCGAATCGCCTTGCCATCAACAAACACGTACGCCTGTTTCGGGCTTACGTGAATCTTGATTTTTCCTGTAGCTTTGTCGCTTTGCGAGAACCCGGTGCTTAACGCTAGAACCAAGGTGGTGGTGCCGAGCGTTCGTGTCCACAATGTGATCCGCTTCATGTTACGGCTCCTCTCATCATCAATCAGTCGTTCATCAGGAAGACATCGCCATCGAGGCGCAGTACCCATTGGGTGTATCCCGCCCGATAGGCAGCCAACGCTATGAGCAAGACATTCCCCGCTGGACCGACGGCTCTGAAGAGCGGTCCCTCGGTGAGAATGGTGTCATATTCCCGATCCGCTCGCAATTCGCATGGAGATAGAGTCGAACCTATATCTCTCGATATAGATTGCCAAAATTGGTGAGGGAACGAAGTGAACAATTTGGAGAAGGACTGTTCTTTCCGGTTCGCTCCGAGGCACGCCGGGTCCGCAATCCTGAGCGTCGCGCAAGCGGACATCGATGTGGCTGTGGTGAGGCCATTCTCTTCAAGAATGGAAAGGAAAAGATATGACCTAACGACCACTTCGCTTCCGATTCGCTATACGAATAGGTTTTCGTTGCACTCTGAATCATTTATTCGGTAGATATCGCCGATGACGCGCCGATGGAAGGTGTGGTTTTGGTTGGTGCTGCACCGGAGCTCTGCGGCGATAGTGGCGGCTTCAATCCGGCTGGCGCAGCTGTGCCGTCCTGCGATTGCGACTTCCCAGCGCCTGGTGACGTTGCGGGCACTGTAGCCGGCGGTTGAGCCGTGCTTGAAGCAGGAGCAGGCTGCGCATTGTTTGTCGTTGGGGAGGCGGAATCCTGCGGTGCAACTGCGCTTTGTTTGGTGCTTGACGGGCTGGGACTTGTGGCGAGCAAAGAAGTGGACTGAGTACCTGCGGCGGTTGGGGTGAGCGCCCCTGGTTTTGCTGCCGCTTCACTCGTTGGGGATGGGGCAGTTGCCACCGGGAAGATGACCGAATTTACGACGGAAGGGTCGTCGTGGAGCTTCACATAAAGCTGCCCACCGGTTGGATGCGGCACGGTGAGCGCATAGCCAGGAAATCCCTCGGGGACTTGTGCAGGATGGTCGAATTGCCGATTGTTCGCAACCTGATCCACAAGGAAGAGCTTGGATCCAGTGAGTGTGCAGGGCTGATCCAAGGAGTCCGGGCACTTGAGGTTGGCGAAGACGGGCAAGCGAACCAATACACCAAGGGGTTGCCAGTCGCCCGCAATCCCATTCTCGATCACGCGGAAACGCAATGGACCAGAGGCGGAAGATGCAAATGCCTTTCCCGTGTCGAGCGTGGCCACAGCGACCTGAGAGTCTTCCAGGATCAGGCCGCTGGCGAGGGTAAGAGTCGTCAGGAATGCGCCGCGAAGGGTGGACACCTCAACCTTCTCATCGCCGGAAAATGTGGCTGGAACTTGCGCGTGAATCGAAAAGGTGAGTAGCGCATTTTGGGGAAGATCATCCTCCCCTGCCAGCTGAAGATTGCTGGCGGCACTGGATGCAGCAAGCTGAACACTTTTCCCGATGAGCGCAACTCGAGGACGCGGAGAAGATACTGTCGTTTCGAGGTTGAGAACACGACCATCGTTGAGCGCGACCTTGGCAGTGGCGTCATCCCCCTCCTTTAACAATTCGGCTGCTTTGACATCGGTGGTCGCCAAGGGGAGTTCGCCCGCGGCATCGGTCGAAGCGAGCGAGCCAGGCTTGAAGTGGACTCCGTTCAGCGTGATCTCTTTCACTTCGTCGAGGTGGCTGCCCCGGAGTATGCCGGAAAGGTCGCCTGCGTGGATAGTGAAGCTATCAAGATGTCCGGCTTGAGCGAAAGCTTGCAAAAGGACAGTGTCGGGCTCTTTGCTGCCATATTGCTTGACCAGCAGCTTCAGTTCTCCCGGTTTCATTTTTTTAAGCGGCAAGGTCACGGCCACCTGGTTCGGGCCGGTTGATTTCCAATCTGCTTTGACGCTTTCTCCGGTGGGCTTCTGCAGAAGAATGCTGTCAACACAGGCAGCGTTTTCGGTTTCGAGATGCACGAGGTCATCTCTGCCGGCAATCAATGCCTGCCGATCTTCGTCAACCAGTTGCCAGTGCTGAGGGCGGGTATTTTCCAGCCGGAATTCGGGACCGTTGTAGGTTTCGAAGCCCCAATAGCCATGAAGAGACCCGTCCAGAACATCGCCGAAGTTGGTGGGACTCAAACCCGCAGTATTGGCGACAAATCCCCCCTTTTCAGCATCCGCCTTCACCGGCAAATCGACTGATTTGCCATTCTTTCCCTTCAGCCGGAGGACCATATCGTGGGCATAGCCAGTGGAAAATACAAGTGGCGCCCCCTCGGCAGGGAGAACCAACTCCGCCTTTTCCGCGCAATAGACCTCTTTGGGGTCGACGGGGTGAAGAGGCGGCATTTGAGGCGCCTCAACGGCTGGCAGCGCTACCACGAGAACCGACTTCGGATTGTGAAACGAGGGCGGCGTATTCAGTTCAAGAGAGAGTTGATCGTCCTGCTCGGTTGCCAGCGCGGGAATGTACTGGTATTGCGCTGTATGGAATGAATCCATGATGCGCGCAATGTCCACCACCGATGCTATGTAAGGGCTATAGTAGCCAAGGCCCGCTACGGGAGAACTGCTTAACTGTTGCACCAGATCGGCTGGGGTGCCCCCGGCAAGGGCCTGGACAATCGAAGTGCTGTGCCCATCGTTCAAGACCAGGGAATCCTGCCCTTGCATCAGACAGGATGCCTGCAGCTCCGGTATTTTCTGAAGACAATCGGAATCAAACTTGATCGAAAGGCTGCGCGCCAATAGCGGCGAAATCGCCTTCAAATGATCGAAATCGGTCTGGCTGACCTTCTGGATGGACGCCAGATAAACCTTGAGCCGCGAACGATCGAGTGTGGCCTGATTCAGATCCTGCGATGCGCGCACGAAAGCGCCAGGACGCCCGCGAACCGCGCCGACAAGCGTCTTGAAATCTCCCCCGGTCTCTGGCGCGAGGAAGACAAGAACTTGTTGAGCATCCTTGGGAACCGTGATCTTCAATCCGTCGTTGTTCTTGCGATTCCAGGTCTCCGACGAGTAAAACCAGTTTTCGGGCGGGGGGTTGGTGGCACCCCGCAAAAACGCCGCAACGAGAAGATAGTGCACGGATTGACCTGGAGGAAGGTCGGCCTTGATGGACACTTGATCGCCAACCGAAAGATTGGGCACCGCGGAGATCGGCAGTGTCTTGCCTGCATGAATCACCTTGACTTCCAGCTTGGGGCCAGCAAGATCGAATGGCGCAGGATCGGCAAATAAGAAACTGGGCACAAGAACAAAAAAAAGGCAGAGATCCCTCACTCGTGAAGCCATGCAGGACTTTTAACCTCTGTTGCAGTAAGACGGCCTGCAACCCGATTGGTGATTGAAGCGCCGCATTCGAATCCTGGAATGCGAAGACAAAACTGGGATAAAAGGACACACAGGACTCTGCCACATCCGGTCATAACATTGCCGCTTGGGTTGCAAGCACAATGTTGTCAGCTATTGTCAAAGGTTCGGCCCCTTCGCAGACAGACACACATCTGCTTTGATTCTGGCATCTCACCTCAATCCAAGTCAGTTCCTTTTGGAACAGTCGCCATTCTGTCGCCGAAGGGCTTCCGACGTTACTCTGGCCTTGTTTGGCTTCCGACGCCGAAAGCATCCCGCCTCATTCGGGAGGTGCGAGTTCTCGGGCACTCGATAGGGCGCGGAATCGCAATGCCCATCGCCATTGCAAATACGATCCGTCTCGCGCCCGACTGTCTCAACCCGGATTCTGTTGCATTGACCTCGGACCATCTCTTCGTTGTGGGCACCAATTGTGCCGAGAGTCATGCCTGGCCCCAGGGTTAATCACCTTCTTGTCATTTACTATCTCCCGGGCCCAACATTGCTGTCTCCGGAGGCAATCTGCCGCCGGGGAGATTGGGCATCCGCACGGGTCGATGCTGTTTGCCGAACTGACGGATATGCTTGCCAAACTGACGGATATGCTTGCCAACGTTCGGCTTGACGGGTCAAAACCGAAAAGATGACAGGTCTCTGTTAGCGGCAACGGGATCTTGACTTTCATCGATGTCGGGCATAGAGTACATACTGAACGGTTGGTATCCAGTGAGCGAAACACGAGAACACATCCTCCAGGTGGCGGGAAGGCTCTTCCTCCAGAGCAACTACGACGGCGTCTCCGTCCAGGACATCACCCGGGCAGCGGGGATGACCAAGGGCGCCCTTTACCACCACTTCACCAGCAAGGAACAGCTCTTCGAGCAAGTAGCCCACAACCTGGTGGGAACGTCCCACACCGATTTTTCGGCCCTGCCCGGCAGTTCCTTGCGCGCTTTCTACACGACCCTCGTGGAGAACAGGCGGTCCCAGGACGATGGTGCTCAGGAGGGCATACTTTCCAACGCCAACGGAATCAACGTCTACAACCTTCTCTGGGACGCGGTGCGCCTCCTGCCGAGCTTTCGAGCCGCCATGGAGTCACTCAACGCCCTCGAACACGCGGCCTGGACGAATGCCATCCAGGCAGCTATCGACCGTGGCGAAATCCGCCGTGGGCTGGACGCGGACAAGATTGCCACGCTCTTCACGTCCATACCCGACGGCGTGGGGATCACCTCCATGCTCAAGGGGAGCTCCCCTTCAGCCAGATATGAAGAGATCCAGGAGCTTTGGGACACCCTCTACATGTCTCTGAAAGCGTGAGAAAGTTCAGGTTTTGCCTACATACATACCGACCGGTCGGTATGTATAGGGCGAATAGAGTTGACACAAAACCGGATCTACAACACTTGAAGGGAGTTTTCGATGAAAGCAGTTCAGTTCAGTCAATATGGAGGCCCGGAGGTTCTGCAGGTGGTCGATGCCGACGAGCCGCACGCTGGCCCCGGTCAGGTGAGGATCGCCGTCCGAGCGGCCGGAGTCAATCTTTCGGACTTGATGAAGATGCGTGCCGGCACCTGGAAGGGCAAGCCCATTGCGCTTCCTTCCGGCGTCGGGGTCGAGGGAGCGGGAGTCGTGGATGAAGTCGGCGAAGGGGTCACCGGGGCTTCGATCGGAGACGCTATTTTCGGCTGTGGTTTCGACATGCTGGCGCAATACGCGGTGTTGAGACCCGGGGTCTGGGCCCGCAAGCCCGACGGTCTGTCGTTCGAAGAGGGGGGCGGATTCCCGGTGGTCGTTGAAACGGCGACCCGCATCTTGGCCCAGGTGGGAGTAACGGCTGGCGAGACGCTTCTGGTGAGCGGAGCGTCCGGTGGCATCGGATCGGCAGCGGTCCAGTTTGCACGACTCCGCGGGATCACCGTAATTGGCACTGCGAGCATCCGAAACCACGACTATCTGCGCGGGCTCGGCGCGATCCCAACTACCTATGGACCTGGCCTCATAGAGAGGGTCAGGGCGCTCGCTCCCACCGGTGTGGACGCGGCCCTGGACATCGCCGGTTCAGGCGTCATCCCCGAATTGATTGAACTGGTCGGGGATGGTTCCCGCGTCCTCTCTGTCGCCGATTTCGCCGCTCCACAATACGGCGCGCAGTTGTCTCTGGTGGCACAGGAGCATACGGAGCGGGCCCTGGCCGAGGCGGCGCGCTTGTGTTCGGAAGGCGTCTTCCGACTGCGCCTTGGCAAGACATTCCCGCTCGCCGAGACCGCCGAAGCGTACAAAATCTGCGCCGCAGGGCACGCCGCGGGCAAGCTTGTGATTTCCGTCGATTGAGCCAAACGATACATAACCCCCCTTTTGAAAAGGAGATCGGCTATATGCCAACAACCAGAGTCGCACTCGTGACCGGAGCCAGCCGTTCCATCGGCCTCGGCGTTGCCGTCGCCCGCTTGCTCGCCGGGCAGGGGTACCACGTCGTCGTCACTGCCCGGAACGGCGAACAGGCCGAGGAACAGGCGTCGATGCTTCGCGGTGAGGGCCTCAGCGCCGAGGGGTGCCGGCTCGACCTCGCCAAAACAGACGATTTCGCGCGCATCGCCGCGCACGTTCGGCCCCTGCACGGCCACCTCGACGTGCTCGTCAACAACGCGAGCACCATGCCGGACAGGGAAGCCCGTTCGGCGCTCGACGTCGACATCACCGAGCTCCGGAACGCCCTCGACGTCGACGTCGTTGGCGTATGGGCACTCGTCAAGGCAATGCGTCCGCTGCTCGAAGCTGCGCCCGCGGCGCGCGTGGTGAACATCTCAAGCGCCGCGTACCTCCAGATCGAGGCCCGCGGGGAGTTCCCGGAGCAGGTGAGAGCGCCGGCGCATTCGTTCGCGAAACACACGCTCAACGTCCTCACCGGGACCCTCGCGTCGGCCTTCCGCGGCACGCGCGTCCTTGTCAACGCCGTGGATCCGGGACGGATCGCCACACACCCGGAATTCGGGGTCGACGACGAGGACCGGCCCGCATCGGAGAGTGCCAAATGGGTCGTTTGGGCGGCGACCCTGCCAGCCGGCGGACCCACCGGCGGCGTCTTCCTCGACGGCGAGCGGGTTGCCTGAAGCAGCTTGAAAATACCTTCGGTTGCCGCAGGCAGGCCGCTCGCTCAAAACAAACTCGGCGCGCAGGGCCTGTCGCCTGCAAGCTCGCGTCCACTTCTCTTCAAGGAAATCAATGTATTCAGTTCCATCTACTCAATCCCTACTCGACCCGACCATCCAAGATGTCGGTCAACGCCGCACCATCCTGATCGGGGTGTGCATATCCCTCATGGCCGTCATCGCGTCGGTCTCCGGCTTGAATGTAGCTCAGCCGCAACTCGCCCTCGCATTGGACGCATCGCAAAGCGACGTGCTGTGGATGATCAACATCTACACCATCACCATGGCCGCGTTGCTGTTGCCACTGGGCGCGGTCGGTGACCGCTGGGGCCGCAAGCCGGTCCTGATCACCGGCCTGGTTGTCTTCGGCGTGGCAAGCGCGGCTGCAGGCCTGGCCACCACCACCGCGGTCATGCTCGCCGCACGATTCCTCAGCGGCGCCGGCGCTGCGATGATCATGCCCGTCACCCTCGCGATCATCACTTCAACCTTCCCAGCCGCGGAGCGTTCCCGTGCGATCGGTATATGGACTGCCGTCGCAGGCGCGGGTGGCATCCTGGGGATGTTCGTTTCGGCTGTCCTGGTAGACGTGGCCAGCTGGCGAGGTCTTTTCGTCCTGCCGGTTGTTCTCGTACTCGCTGCCCTCCCCATGGCGCTCGACGCAATCCCGAATTCGCGCGAAGTTTCCGAGCACAAATTCGACATTATCGGCACACTTACCTCCTTGATAGCCGTAGTCGGATTCATCCTTGTTCTCCAGGAGGGCCCCGTACAAGGATGGGCAGCTCCTATAACTCTCCTGAGCCTTCCGTCCGGCGTCGGCGGAGCGATCGGTTTCGTGGTGTGGGAGCTGCGCCAGCAGGCCCCGCTGTTGGACGTTCGACTCTTTCGCAAGCGGGGCCTCGCCAGCGGATCGGTGTCGCTTCTGGCGGTCTTCGGCGTGCCGACAGGGATCTTCGTGGTTCTCTATCCCTTCCTCCAGGCGGTACTCGGCTGGTCCGGATTTGTCTCCACCCTCGCGCTTATGCCGATGCCCGTGCTGATGATCGCCTGCTCCGCCCTCGCCCCACGGCTGGCGGCCCGCATCGGTGTTCGTCTGACGATGGCGACCGGAATATTCCTGGGCGGCACTGGATTGGCCCTCATGGCCGTCCTCGTCTCCGTCGACGGCGGCTACCTTTCTGTCCTGCCCGGTTATCTCGTCATGGGGCTCGGCATGGGCCTGGCGATGACCCCCTCCACCGAGACCATCACCTCGTCCCTGCCGCGTGCACAACAAGGTGTCGCCTCCGCACTCAACGATGTCGCGAGAGAATTCGGCAGCGCACTCGGCGTCGCTCTGCTCGGAGCGGTCTTTGCCTCCGGATACAGCAGCGCGATCAACTCGCATCTGGAAGGAGTCCCTATTGACCTCGCCGAGACGGCACGTAAAGGCATAGCCGGCGCCCGTGCAATCGGAAACCAGGCTCATCCCTGCTCGAAAGCACTGTTCCGGTCCGCACAGGAGGCTTTCGTCCACGGCTGGCAGCAAGCCATGTGGGCGGGTGTCATCGTGATGACGATCGTGCTTGTCTACGTTCTCGCTCAAGCTCCAGAGCGCGCAAGTTTAGAGTAGAGAGAATGAGGAGACGCCTACCACTCGAAGTTCACATGCCATAAGTGAGGAGCCTGGATAACAGCAGCAATTTGTGCTGATACCAGGCTCTACTCAGGATCACCCCAAGAAAAACCGGCTTCGCCACTGGAAGGTTACGATCTGCCGTCAGGTGAGAGTCGCACAGGGATTCATAACTCAGCGGCGTTTTTGGGGATTGATCTGAATCACGAGCCGTCGACGACCGAAGGGACCTCCCGCTAACTCTGTCTGTTAATTTCTGCTTTGACGTCGTATAAAGGACGCAAGCCATCTTTGGTCGAGCGCCAGATCGCGAATCTCCGGCGGCGGGCAGTTGCCGGCGAGGCAAGGGCGACGCTTGCCAGAGATTCTCACATCAGTCGGCAAACACTTTATCAGTACTTCGTGCCTGCCCTGGTCAGTTCAAGCACGCACCAAAAGCCAGCGTCAGCGTCCACACAGAACCAGGTGTTCCGACCCCAATCTCTCCCCTACGTCGACTCAACTGGGCGAGTTGACTCAGCTGGGCATGATCCAAAACACCACGTCAATCGAGCTGCTCTTTGAAGGCAGCTCGTTTTTTGGGAAACGAAACCATTACCCCTGGCTCCAGTGGCATCGATCGACAGGCTCTTTGAATTTGTAGCCAGTCGTTGGGCCAAAGGACGATAAGGCGTCTTAAATAATTGTTGGCAATTTCATTGTTTTCTGGTAACGTGTCCCTCATCCCATTCGATTCGGTCCGCGATAAGCCAAAATCCATATCTATTCGAGCAACAAAGGGCCCAGCTTCAAAGCGAGTGCATTTCCCGTGCGATCAATCTCGGGAGTCGGCAACATGTGGCTGCACATAGTTGACAAGATCTGCCTAGAAAGGGAGGTCGATGTTTTCCATGGGACGGTATCAAGTCGCAAGGACCAATGAGCAAATGGCACGATCATTTTCCCGACACAAGGTCTTCCCTTCGGGTTGCCGAAATGTGTTTGGTTTGATTTGCGCCTCAATATCGATCGGCACAACGCTGAATGTTTGCGCGCAGGCACCTCCGTCGTCCATGAGTTTATGTGACGGGCTGCGCATCGTCAAAGCGAAGAATCATGAGCACGCGACTCCCATCAAGCTACTGGGCTGGGGTTCGGGTCTCACATTCACGATCACCGCTGCACCGACGCATGGGACGCTAGGCGGGACAGCCCCGGACCTCAACTACACGCCGACGCCGGGCTATGTCGGCTCTGACAGTTTCAAATTTACGCGGACGAACGGGGCCCCCGCCAGTGAGACGGTTGAGTTGATGATTACGGTGGAAAACCCCGCCGCTGCAGCACCAGATGATTCAGCTGCAGCACCAGATGATTCATCCGATATACCAGACGACGCGAAGAAGAAGTTACAGGCCGAATGGAGAGAACCAACTCACCTCCAAAACGTTCTCAACACATTCCAGCTTCTGGTGACTGCCCCTCCGCCCGACCGGCTCGACTGCAAGGTGCTGGTGGAACTGGCCGGACGCGATCCCAACGCAGACCCCGCTCATGTGTGCATAAACGCGCAGACAAGATCGGAACGTCAGGATGTCTATCGCGCTGCGCTGGGTAACCCGGGGGACGACGACCATCATGGCGAACCTGACATTAATACCAAAATCGACTTTCTGGACGACCTCGCAAAGGCAAACGGTCTAGGATTGAAGGCTCCGCTGGATGAGAAGCGGCTCTTTGCCTGCACGGACATGCTGATTCAAAGAATCTACTCCCCTCCGGACCACTTTGCGCCGCCAACTCAACCGTCAGGAAAGATCGCGCTTGGAAAGGTCGATCAATTGTTCAACGCCGGGGAGAGTTACGCTGCCATGTATCGGCTTCTGGAAGCCTTCCCAAAGGACGATCCGGGTTATATCGAATATTTGGAGGATTTGAGAGCTGCGTTCGAGATGGATACCGATAACACAGTGAAAGCGCTTCCGGCTCAGGTAGCCAAAAGAACGACGGGAAGCAAGAGTCAGTAGTGGTGTAAAGAAACCAGTGAGGGCTCCGATGGCACATGGAAGCAAGTTGAGTTGCGGCGTGATAGTTGCCGCCGGGGTTTTGTTGCTTATCACCGCCCAGAGCTATGGGCAGGATGTGCGTCAGGATCATAGTTGCACAGTGGATGTGGCGGGTTCATGGGTGATCCCAAAGGGTGAGGATGGACGAAACTTCGAGCGCGACTGGGGGCTGCGCGGAGGAGGAGGATTCGCCGCCTTCTGGCACGTTCCCGCTATTAGGGGTCCCTCCTTTTTTTTCACGTTGAACTACATGTATGCGCACCTGCAGGCCAGGCCTTCGGCTCTGAAGGTTGCAAACACCACGGAGTCGACGTCGGCAGTGTCCGCGAATGGTTCCTTTTCCGCCGTCACGTTCGACCCAACGCTTCGCTATTTGTTTACTCCACGCGTTTCGATTTATGGATCGGGGGGCTTTGGCTATTTTCGCCGTGGCGTGGAACTTGAGGGCGCGAATCCGGCTACGCTGCTGCAATCGTCCAGTGCGTCGCTCGCGAGACAGGCTTCCAATTCGGGCGCTTTCGATATCGGCGGTGGAATGAATTTCGGATTGAAGAAGAACGGCGGGACGATGCTCTTTGCCGATCTTCGCCTTTACAAGGCTGCTGCGGTCAACAGCGGAACGAAGCTCCTTCCGCTTTCCGTCGGGATTCGCTGGTAATAGTTCGAGAAGGAGCTTCGATGCGAAGCTGGAAGTTATATCTGGTTGTCTTTGTCCCGGCCCTGGTTGGAGTGACCAGTGCTGGACAGGAGCGAGCAAGCGTAAATGTCGTCGCGGAGCGTGGGCTACCCCGTGACCCGAGACCGTTCGGGAAGTATCTGGTTGAGATCTGCACGATCTCTGGCGCAACCGACAAGAGCGACGTGCGCTCCATCCAATGCGCGCAGCCGCCCAGCATCGTTCAGTTGAAGCCAGCCCAACAGCTTACGGTACAAAAGCTGCCGAGCGCAGCGATAGAGCTCAGGGATCAGACGCTTACGATCGGCCTCGCGTGCGATCCACAGGCCAAGACTCCATGCCAGCTTGCGAGCCCCAAGGTGGGCGGCGATTTCTTCGTCACGGCGACCAGCGACTCCGGCCTGCCAGTGCAGCAGAGGGTTTTGGTGGGCAGCGTCTCGCCGGTGGGAGGCTCGCGCACGGTTCATTACCGCGCTAACGGTCCAGGTCCGGTTGTCATTCGAGCGACGACGGAACGGACGTCCGTCTACAATTCCGCCGGTCCTGTCGACCTAGTCCTGCAGGTGGCCACGGTCGATGCAAGCGGCAACTCCAGCGCGGCGGCATGCGCCGTGCTGCCGCCATCGACCGGATCTCAAACTGCAACGCTCGATGCAGGCTCCATCGTCACGCTGCTTGGGAATCC
>Ga0181519_10003527_pt1 | contig 12875 bp, 8 predicted proteins | sample PEATcosm2014_Bin_26_FD_121102 | JGI IMG/M metagenome (GOLD analysis project Ga0181519, IMG submission 121102) | Peatland microbial communities from MTU Mesocosm Facility, Houghton, MI, USA - PEATcosm2014_Bin02_10_metaG | ecosystem: Environmental > Terrestrial > Soil > Wetlands > Peat | place... | reverse complement strand
GTCCTCATCGTCCTCTTCGTCCCCATTCTCCTCGACCCGCGGCCTCTTGTTGGATGACGAAGATGACACTGGAAGGGGCTCGTGGCCATTGTGTACAAAGAGGCTGTGGCCCTCGTCGACTCGGTAGAATCCAGCAAAGCTGTCTCCCGTGTTGAGCGTAATATGTGCCTTGCATTTGATGCTCCGGTGTTTGGGGCAGCGAAGCACTGCGGTATGCCTCACACTGCGCTTGTATCGATTGGTAATCACCCAGTTTGTATCGGTTGCCAGCGTCATTGCATCGCGGGCCTGTTCCACTGTCACCCAACCCGCAGCATTGTCCATCGATGGAAAAGGATGGCACCCCCCGCCTTTCTCAATCCATCGCTGAGGGGGCGGCAAGGGGGAAGAAGATCTCGACCTGGGGTCTTCGTCCTTTGTTCAAAATGGAATCACAAGGTGAGGGCGAGCAACCATCCAGCCCGGGGGAAACCCCTCCTCCTCCCGCCAAGGTGATGTCATCAAGACACGAAAAAATATTTTTTTTTCCCCCGTGGCGGGTGCTTTGATAACAACACAACAGGAAATATTTTTTTCCTCTTCCCTCTTCCACTCCTCTCTCTCTCTCTCTCTCTCTCTCTTCATTTCGGTGTCCATGTGGGGAGTCGAGTGGGCTTGCTGCGGTCTGGAGGTTGGTATGTGTATGCAGGGACACCGTCACCAATTTGGATAAACATTCCCATCTGGGCCACATCCTGGATGACGGTGCGTCTTTCCAGTGCCCGTTTGAGAAGGGAGAGAAAGCGATTGTCCTTGTGCTTGACGTAGCACTGGCCAGCAGCTTCAATGGTGATCAACAAGAGAGTGGGGCGTTCTCGTCCTTTGCGCGTAGCCTGCTCCACACAGTCGCTGACAAAGAGGTGAACGATAAAATTGCGGCACACTAGCTTCTCGAGCACTCCGTCAAGACGAAAATCCTTGCAAGTGTACTGGGCAGTAACCCGAGACTCGCTGACACTGCGAAAGAGTTCTTTGCGGGCCACGACCAGATCAGTGACAATGATGCGTTCGTCAGCGTTGAGCCAAGTCAACGGGATTGCTAAGCCTGTCTCCTGGAAGAGAAAGAGGGCCTGCTGCGTAATTTGCACACGTAACGGACTGTACAGCACAGCCTCCATGAACAGGCTCCAAATCTCGTGGCACTTGCGGTTTTGAAACATGGGGTACGCATGCCATGCCCGGATAATCTTCCGAGTGCGGTCCTTGTTCCGCAGCAGCGAGACAATCAACATTCCCAGGCGTTCTCGCCACAGGGGTACCAATGTTTCCTCAACGTACCGAGCTTCCGCGCGCAACGTGTCCTCTCTCACACGGGCCAGCGTAGGTAGCGGTCGTTGAGCAATAGCAGCCTTGCGACTTGCCCATGGTAACTCGCGGTAGGTGGCCACCCTTTTGCCAGAGTTATCTTCTCCGGCACTGTTGGATGTGTTCTTATCGGCGAGGCTCATGCCATACAGACGTTCCATGTCGGGCAGTGTCAAGGCGTTGCGAAACATGTTCTCCTCGCACACGGAGAGAGGGATCTGGAAACGCAGCACATCCTCACGGTTCAGCAAGAGAGTAGACCTCTTGAAGCGAACCCAGCCGTGTGGGTGAAAGGTCAAGGACACACAGAGTTCCAGTGAGTGTTCGTCATTAGCCTCGTGGACGCAGGTGAAGTTCCCCGTCACTTCGTTGCCGCTCTTCAACACGCATCGATACTTGAGGGTACTGACACCATCCCATGTAATCTCCGTCTTGGGCGAATCGTGTGCTAGGCGCATGGGCATTAAATTAGCACCTTCATCAACCAAGAGGGTAACTGCAAAGAGAACACGACGCTCCCCAGTGTTTTCCGTGCCTCTGACTGCCAGTCCACAGACTTCTCCATATGGGGACTGGCAAGGGGGCTCCATATTTGCCCCGTTTTTTCTTCTCGCTAAGAGGAGAGTTGGCAAAAAGTGAGGCTTAAGAATGGCACCCCTCACATTTTGTAATCAGTGTACAAAGGCTGAATCAATGTCAAAGAAACGACAGGTCGACGAAGATCCAAACAACGCAGATAATGGCCACGGCCCATACGAACCCTCACTTCCAGTGTGGTCGTTCAACCGTGCTGTTCCTGCTGCTGTAACGCCCACGGCATCAGTCAGAAATGCTGGCTATCTACCACCACTACCGTCATTATCATCTGTTCAGTACCCTGTGGTGGTGGAAAGCGACGCTCGTTGTTCCAAACGAAAGCAGGTTCGATTCAGCAAGGCTGACACCAATGGGGACGACGACGAGGACAATGATCCAGAGGCAATGGATCGTGCGTGGGGCAGTTTGACACACGAAGAAGGATCGTCTGCACCTTTGCCAGTGTTACCATCTGCTACCATGACGAGCAATAAGACACCCGCAGCGTCGTACTATCAACCGAACCGCAAGCATGTTCCCCAGCCCGTGATGCTCTCGCTCATGTCCCCCGATGTGGTAGACGCACTGACAACCTACGACAAACCAGAACGGAGCGCGGCTTCTCCAGAGACACGCCACAGCAACTTTGTCAATCGAGTGCATCGCGCAGGGGACAAGGTTCAGGAAGCTGCTGCTCGTGGACGGCAAACAGAGGACGTGGACGACAGCTTGATGCGTGATGCAGTGGGCGTCTACCTCAATGACTATCGACGTCATGCAGACTTGAAGACGAGCGAACGCGTCCTTCCACCGTCTCGTGTCCCCATCTCTACTGCTGGTCGAGTCCGTGGAGGAGGAGAAACACCCACTACTACCAATCGCGGTGCAGTGTCTCAGCCAGCACGTACCATCCTGTCGGTTGCAGATACGGGAGACGACGACGAGGACGACGAAGAACACATCTTCAACCGGGACGAGGACGAGGACGAGGACGACATCCCTCTGGATGTACACACACGACTCGCTGTGGATCTTGGTGACGACGACAACGACAACGATGATGCGCACTCTCGTATGTTGGTGGCACCCATGCGCAGGATCCCCAACACGGCAGACACGCAGATGATCCAGACCTTTTCCGAGTACACTGGCCCTAGTCCAGCCTCTGGGCAGTTCACCGACAACATGCGCCATGTCAAGGGCAGGGAACGTGGTGTGTACATGGAACTGCGCGATCTGGACGAGGAGATCTACCCCGTGGTCACAGAGAGACTCGCACGAAACCAATTCAACAATGCAGTGCAGAGGATCGCCGTTCACCGTGGTTACGTGGTACCAGATCCTCCCGTGGTCACCAAGGCAGAGATTCAGGATGGGTTGCACGCACCCAACACCCTGCTAGGAGAGCGACCCTGCGTACGTGGTGTCAAGTGCGCCAGCTGGAAGATGTGTCTGCATCGCATCAAGCACATGCCAGAAACCCACAAGGGAGCCAAACCCTTTGTCTGCAAGGAATTCTACTTTGGCGACCTTGGAAAAGAAATCCTGGATGCTCGGCGTGAGAACAGGCCTCTGGCAGAGGTGCAGGCTCCCGAACTCATCATGTGTGTCATGTGCCACTTTAAGCTTGTGACCAAGTGGTACAAACGCTTCTTGGCGGGCCTCGTCCTGGAGCCCCCGCACATCCTCCACAGTTTTCAAGTCAGCATGGGGGTCCCAGGAGGCTACCCCATTGACAAGTGCCTGATGGGCGACAAGAGCTTTATGGGGATGACAGCACCCTTTATTCGTCACGTGCCAGACAACTACGTGTGGGAATCGTCTTCTGGTGTCACGGAGCGCGACCCTGTCACTGGGCGCATGGTGGTCCGCGAGGGTCCAGTCATACAGTGCTGGAGAGAGCGCGACTGCATGGATTTTCAATAGGCGAGATACCTTTTGAAGGATTTGATGGTTATGTCCTTCTAACCCTCAAGAGACAGGGAGCAGCACGGAAGCGGTGCGACTTGGGCGGTTGTTTCCCCAGCGACCCTACACAACTCAAGTCAACACCTTCCACATACCATCTGTGGAATCCGCGCTGCTCCACCACTTTTCCAAGGGGAACGTCCACGCCTCAGTCAAGGCTGTGAACGTTGTCTTCCAGGACACTCTGCGAAAGACCCATGCCAAACTCATCGAACTTGAGTGCATCCTACCCGATACCACTCTTGTGGGTGCCCTCAGTGCACTGTCCGCTCTGCGACTGGCCCTCTCCACTGGAACCATTGTGTGGACACCCAAGTTCATGGCCATGGATGCTCAGGAGCGTCCCGAGACACTCAACCACAAGGCTGCTGACTACTCGCTGCTTCTTGCCTTGCACTGGAGAATCAACGGAGCCAGCGCCATTTTCATTCATGGTCAGGGGCGGGCCAGCGATCCCAACTTGAAGGAGAAGATCCGACGCTTCATTGATGCACACGTTGCACTGGCCATGCGAATCGATGAGCTCCCTGACCCTAGTGATGCTGTGCTGCTTGCCGACGCCTCCTACGATGTACGTTCACTCGGTCCTACCTACTGGATGGAGGACCGTGATTTGCTCATCAAAGTCACCAAGACTGTGGCCTTGGAACCCACGCCCTTTGATGTGCTGGGCATCGAGGGAAACACACGCGTAATGCTTGGGAAGCTGGCCTTTCAGATACGCTCCACCGAGACGGACTCTGTGCTAGAGTCCCTGTTTGTCGGGGAGAATCAAATGGCACTGGAACACTACTATCCTCTGCCCATGACGAGTGCTGCCGACTGTCGTAATCACTCCTGGTGGCTGGCCTGTCTACTCATTATCAACAAGTCGTGGGCTGTGGTTGTTGCCATGCAAAAAGGCTACCAGCTCACAGAGGAAGACGAGTCGGCTGACATCTCCAAGCTTCACGGACCAGACAACAAGGCTTGGCCCAACCTGAGGATCGCCTACGCCCATCATCGTATCATTGGCTCCTTCATCCGCCTGCTCTACGCTGTCATTGGTTACAACCTTCCACACACAGACGAGGCTTGGAGACCCAGACCAGATGCTGCCCCCAGTGTGTTGGACTTGCATTTCCCAGAGCACACCAGCTGCTTTCATGCTGGGGACCTTCCGGCCCTCGAGTGCGTTTTCGATCAGATTGGTCTGTACGGAGTGCAGGTTGTCAAGGGCAAGGTGGACCTGGCCAAGGTGATGATCAAGGCCATGCCCATTTGCTGTCAGTCCCGCGATCTGTTGGAGACGCTGCTGGATGCGTGTCGCAAGGTCAACAATGAGGGGTTCTGGCGGGTGATTCGCTCCATCTTTTGGTGCGGTCTGACGGGACTGTACCCTCATGCTCGTCAGCGCGTGCCCTTTCGTGACATGTTGCGGATCCATCACTTGCTCTTTCACGACAAGGAAGCCTTCTTGGATGCCCTCGAGTACGAGAAGAAGCAAAGGGCAGCCAACCCTCCTCCTGGCAAGAAACACGACGCGGCAACCAAGACTTGTCAGCTCATCGAGGTGGTGATGCGGGAGTTCTTCATTCACTCGGTGGAGACCAACCCGGACTGGGTGTCTGTGGTGAATCAGCGCATCAAGTGGGATCAGTTCCGCTTCAAGACCTACTACATGGCTGACGAGATGCGACGTTACGGACGCTTCACCGAGGCTCCCAATGGCAACGAGTTTGAGCACGCCATTGATGCCCTGACCCGCTGCAAGGTAGGCGATAGTTTATTGATTTTAGGTTGACTGATTGTCTCTCACTCGTTTCTCCTCCTCTCCCTCATCAGACGACCTGCAACAACGATGTCTATCGCTACCAGAAGCAGGCTTACGTGGCAGCCATTGTGACCACCATTAACCTCACACAGGATGCACTCCATGAGAAGCGCTGCGAAGAAGGACGCGAGATCACTGTGATGGAGGACATGCTGTACGCGCTGTCCATGGGAGACATTTTGGATGCCGATGACATGGCACCCCTGCTCAAAAGTCGCCACCTCGCCAAACGCTTTGACGGTGACCCCCTTGGGATGTATGGAAGATCGGTGCGAGACTTTGAACACGCTCTAGAGGGCGCACTGGCTGATTCACGACGTATCTACGACCATGACTTGGGCTACGCTGTACCTGACCATATCAAGCGCAACATTATCCAGTTCTTGCTGAACACCCCTCCTGATGAGCGCTACCGCTTTGACTACCTGCTGGACCCCCGGTTGGGAGGCATTGATCGTGCCACTGTCCAGACCATGGCCAAGACTTGTCACGTGCACGCCACACGCTCGTCACCCAAGACCATTCGCACACACATCCAAAACCTCCCCATTGATGATCTGCGCCTCATGGGCTGGTACTTTAACATTGTGTCCCGGGCCGAACGCTTCAACTTGCACCCACTTCACGCCACGATGATTGAGCAACAGGCCCGAGCCATGCGGAGGTTTCGCTTTCACCTGCTGGACTACGAACCCCTGCCTCCAGGGGCCTTCACAGTGTACATATGTATCTGCTGCAAGCGCATCGCCACCTTCTCTGACTCGGCCATGTACGGGAACTTTGGTGTCTCCTACGACCCTCATTTGCGCACCTTTGTATGCAGCAAAAAGGCCAGTCGTGCTGCTCGTGTTAGGCATCGACCAGCCGACTTGGCCACGGCCCTCCTTGAGACAGAGGTGGAACGAGCCAAGAACGAGACTAGTTCCCGACAGAAACGTGCTCGTGCTGAGCGCAAGGAAGACAACTCTCTCCCTTGCGAGGGACAGCCTGTCATCCCCATTGACATCTACGGTTGTGCTCTTGAGTTTGACGGGGATCGCTACCTCATCTGTCCTGCCTGTGGTCAGTTCCACACATACCGGTGAGGGGCAGAGTGATAGTTGTGTGGTCCCCTCTGACTTTTTTGATTTCCTTTTTCATTACCCTCCCCAGTGATACGGGCTGGGGACGGGATGGGTACCGATGCAAGGGCTGTCGTGATGCTGAGACTCAAGTGGAGAAGACCCTGCATTGTGCCTATTGCAAGGGGACCAATGAGTTGCGTTGTGTGGACATACTCGCCACGTACAAGGATCCCTGCAACTCACAACACTCCATCTTGGCGACTCCAACAGAGTGCTATCAGAGCCTCATCTTTTGCCAGAAGTGCGCCAACTCCATTGGACTCTTTGCCAAGCATCCCAATGACCGCTATCACGAGTTTATGCCTAAGGAGCGCCTGTGGGAGCTCATCTCCCCTGCCACAGTGGCCAGGACCATTAAGCACTACGAGAGACATAAATGAACCGCTGTTTAATCCCGCAAATCACGCCGTCTTGAGACACCGGAGATTAGAACAGGACGTTTCGTGCCAGATTCCACATCCGCTGCCTCCAATGTTGATACCAGCCGTCACATACACCGTCAGTGGAGCAGATGAAACCACAACTTGCGCAGTGCTGGCCACGGTCGTATCTACAGCGTTGCCACTGGAATATGCCATGTCCATCTGCCGACCTGAGTTGTCGAGAAACAGGCCGCTTTCTGTTATGCTGGTGATTCCGTAGAAAATGGGACAAGGTTCGAAGGCGTTTGCGTAGTTGAATGTGCTTTCAAAAGTACACTGGTACGTTCCCACTGCCGGCAGCGTGGCACTAACAACATTGGTCCACACACCAGGCGTGGAAGGCCAAGGATTACCGTTGCATTGTTGACCATTGATCCAAGTAAGGACGGCTTGCAGGCTTGCTACCTCGGTCCAGGCACAGCTGGGAGAGCATCGACACTGATAGATGACACCCGCGTTGCCATTGGTGGACCCAAGGCTGCAGAGGATCATGTTGACTGCAAATGCGCTGTTGCATGTGTAGGTTGGAAATGAAACCGTGGTAGGGGGCGGTCCACCCGTACAGTAAGCCCCGTAGATACCCACCCCTTGGGGACCAGAAGGACCTGTACCGCCCGTTGCACCAGTGGGACCAGTAGGACCAGTGGGACCAGTGTGATTGCCAATCATGTCCACGGTTCCGAAAAAGGTCCATGTCACACCAGTGCACATGTAGAGGGATCCCACCAGCTGCGGACTGCTATTGGGGTCACAAACAAGAATCTGCAACGCGTTGGTCGACGTGCATTCCAGAGGTGTCACAGGCACAAAGGAAATGTTACATGGCCCCACCACTACGCTCACTGGAGCAGCGGCTGGCCCGGGGATTCCCAAGATGGATCCCTCTGGCATCTCCAGATTGTTCAGCGAGAGTCGTGACATACCAGGCTGGGCTACGGTACTCATGTCCGTAGCCACAATGGTTCCAGTGGCCATGCTCTGGGTGTGGATTACATTGCCCTGCACAATGTCCCCTGCCGTGAGAATGTACACGGCCCGGCACGTTGTTGAAGCATGTGTGGCCAGGTAGTCCACCACGTTGTTCAGGTACAAGGGAGGGCATACAAGAGGAAGCGATATGGGTGCACGCCTTCTGGCTGACGATGTAACCTCTAGCGTCACGCTAATGTTGGCCACATCATGGTCGTCCACATTGTTCACCACCACGAGGATAATGTCCTGGTCTCCAGGCTCGGGGATGACAAGCAACGATCCCAGCACCAGTCGTTGCGAGTCTTGAAGCACCAAGTTGGCTCCCAGGTATGGATTGTCATCGTTGTCATTGTCGTCGTCGTCGTGCCAGTGATGATATCGCACCGGTAACAGTGCACCGGCCACGACCACAAGTACAACAAGTGCAAGCAGCAGCCAGACAACTGGACTGCACCAACAAGTTTTGGAGGGTTTGCTCTCAGTCTCTGGAGGAGGAGTGGCTTTCCCGGTAGAGGTGGATGTGGCTGTCTCTGGGATCGATCGCAATCGAGGGGCTGTTGCCATGATTGAAACAGTGGCAGGGGGTGAGGGGTGGATCTTACTTCCTCATTGCATGCCTCTTTATGATGATTAATCATCCGCGTACGTCTGGTTTTGCTTTGCAGAACTGGCATCTTAATCTCCTTTCCTCTCCTTGCCTCAGAAGAGCTTCAGACACCTGAGGGTCTGTCCCACTTGAGGAACGGTTCGCCATAACCCGCAACCACTGGCACCATGATAGATTCCCGCGTTGACGTACACAGTTTCAGGCGCTGTTGTCACTTCCACCGTAGCAGTCGTGATGATGGGAACGATGGGAGTATGTCCACCTCCCATGGGAGAAACGTTGACCTCTCGATTCGAATTTTCAAGCCAGAGATTGGTGCCTTCAACACTGGTCATCCCGTAGAAGAGCGGACACGGATAGGCTGTATGATCTGTCGTGATGATACCTTCAAATGTGCACCAATAGGTTCCGGGAGTGTAGATAATCGAGTAGACTACCATGGTCCACAAGTTGGTTGTGTCGTAATAAACGTCCCCATTGTTGATTCGGTAGTACCAGTACCACGTCAGGGGACCGTTGACGTCTGCAACCTCGACCCATCCACACGTTGGGGTGCACTGGCATTCGTAGATAAGACCAGAATTTCCATTGGGGGATGGTAGGGCACAAAGCACCATGTTAAGATTGAAGGCTGCATTGCAAGTGTACGCCGGGTTAGTGACGTTGACGGGAGGAGGACCTCCAGAACACGTGGCAGCGTAGATTGAGATACCGGGAGGTCCGGGAGGTCCAGGAGGGCCTGTCGAGTTTGTGTCGCCATGCATATCCAGGCTGCCGAAGAAGACCCACTGAGTACCCACGCACATGTACATGTTACCAATCTGGGTGATGTTAGAGGCCGTGTTGCAGACAAGCAGCTTCAGCTGATCCAAAGGACCACAGACAAGACTGGTGACGGGAGGGACATCACTGCAAGGGCCCGTTGCGATATTGACAGGTCCAGTCGGTCCAGTCGGTCCCACTGCTCCCGATGCGCCAGTTGGACCAGCCAGGAGTGCACCCTCGGGAACCCATACATCGGTAAGCAGCAGCCGTGACATGCCTGGCTCTGCCACTGTGGACGAGTCTGTACCCTCAATGCTTCCCGTGGCCATGCTTTCCGTGTGGATGACGTTTCCATTCACAATGTCACCCTCTGTGATGGTGTACACGGCCCGGCATGTGGCCGATTCCCGCGTAGCCAGGTAAGCAAGCACATTGGTCGTGTAGAGCGGAGGACAAATCACGGGAAGGCTAATGGGCGATCGCTTCCGGGCTGCAGACGTCACAGCAATGGTCACGGTTATGTTCACTACGTCGTGATCATCCACGTTGTTCACCACAATGAGGATAATGTCCTGATCGCCCGGCTCTGGTGAGTAGTTGGGTGCCCCCAGTACAAGACGTTGAGAGTCATGCAGCACAAGGTTGGCCCCCGGGTCATCGTTGTCGTCGTGCCAGTGGTGATGTCTCTCGGGTAGCAACACTGCAACAACCACGGCAAGGGCGACAAGTGCAAAGAGTAACAGCCAGACGATTAGACTGCATCGACAGGACTTGGCTGGCTTGGGTGCAGAATCGGCAGGAGCAGGAGCAGGAGCAGGCCTTGAACTGGTTGTCTCCTTGTCTGGTAGGGTCCGCAGTCGAGGAGTTGAGGTCATGGTTGAACACGGAGAGGGGACAGACTACTTTCTCATCGCAAGTGCTTAACGAATGGGTTGTCCTCTTTTATGACAATCGCTGCCTGCGCATGTCTGTTCTTGGTTTGCAGAATTTGCTCCTTAATCGTCCACCTTTCATCCCCTCTCCACTCTCTCATGCAATCTTCAAACACCTGAGGGTCTGTCCCACTTGGGCTAGATTCCGCCAGCCTCCACAACCCGTGACACCATTGTTAATGCCCGCTGTGACATAAATGGTCTCCGGAGCCGTTGTCACGAAGACGTCCGCCGTCGTGATCATGGGGAGAGTTGGAGTCTGAATGCCGTTCATGGGCGAAACGTTGATTTGGCGATTCGAGTTTTCAATCCACGCATTGCTGTTGTACACACTGCTGATGCCGTAGAAAAGTGGACAAGGATAACTCGTCTGATCTGTTGTGATGACCCCTTCAAAGGTGCACCAATATTCTCCCGGCGTGTTGATAGGCAATTGAACCATGGTGGTCCACAGATGCTGCGTGTTGTAAGGTTGATCGGGGGTGATTTCGTACGTATCATAAAACGTCAGCGGGCCATTCAAGTCTGCCACCTCTGTCCATGTGCATGTCGGACTGCACTGACACTCGTAGATTTTCCCGGCGTTCCCGCTGATTGATGGCAGTGCACAGAGCACCATGTTTAGATTGAAAGCAGCGTTGCAAGTGTAGACAGGGCTGGTGACATTGACGGGAGGAGGTCCTCCGGAACACGTGGCTGCGTAGATCCCAATGCCTGGAGGTCCAGGAGGTCCCGTTGAATTGGTATCACCGTGCACGTCAATGGCTCCAAAGAAGACCCACTGCGTCCCGACACACATGTAGATGTTGCCCACCTGGGTCACGTTGGATGCCAGATTGCAAACGAGCAACTCCAGCTGATCCGAGGGACCACAGACCAGGCTGGTGTGTGGCGGGTTGGATGTGCATGGACCCGTGGTAATGCTCACAGGGCCAGTAGGTCCACTGGGCCCAGAAGCACCCGTGGTTCCAGTGGGTCCAGCCAGGATTGCACCCTCGGGTAGCCACACATTGTTAAGGGACATCTTGGACATGCCTGGCTGTGCTACTGTTGACCAGTCCGTGCCCTGGATGATGCCAGTGGCCATGCTCTCTGTGTGAATGACATTGCCATTGACAATGTCGCCCTCTGTAATGGTGTACACGGACCTGCATGTTGCAGAGTGGTGGGTGGCCAGGTAGGGAAGCACATTGTCGGCGTAGAGGGGAGGGCACAACACAGGGAGGTTCAGAGGGGAACGTTTCCTCGCAGCAGAGGTTACGGCAAGTGTCACGGTAATGTTCACCACGTCGTGATCGTCCACGTTTTCTACCACAATCAAGATAATATCCTGATCCCCTGGCTCTGGCACGTACTCGGGTGACCCCAGCACCAGTCGCTGTGTGTCTCGCAAAACAAGATTGGCCCCATTGTGGTCGTCATCATCATGGTCTCTGCAGCCACCGTAGCCGTAGCCGTAGCCGTAGCCATTGCCATCCCGGTAGCCAAAGCCGTAGCCACGGTAGCACCATCCCCATTGGGACCAGGCCAAGGCTACCAGTATCACAAGAACAAACAGCAGTGCAACCAGCAGCCAGATCATTGTGGTGCTCCGACGTTGCCTGGTTTCCTCTGGGACAGGTAGAACTTCCCCATCTGGTGCGCCAATGGGGTCAGATTTCCTGGTGACAGCCACTGACCCCGTGACATTGCGAAGCCGAGGAGCAGAGCTCATGGCATACTCTCGGGGGTGGTGGAGGATGTGAAAGAAAAGGTGGCCGGTATCTGAATCATGATGCACAGATTACGTCTGTTGTGTCTTTGCAGAATTCATTCTCCCACTTCACCCCTCGTTATTATCCCCGACGCGTTCCCATTCCCCGTTCACGTTCATTCGCCAAGGGCCCATGCGAGCTCCCACGTGAATGGATGGTTTCTGTTTCTTTGCTGAGCCTTGCTGCTGTCCAGAGGTAACGGCATGCAAGGGCTGGCCATCATCTCCCACGGGCCACAGTGCTGGATCCTCCCATTCAGGACGCAACTTGGAGGTCATAATGTACCGCCCCACAAGGCGCATAATGTCCTTGTCAATGTACTTCATGGCGAGTGGACGGCGAAATCGACGCAAGCCGGCCAATGTGATAAAGGCCTGGCGAGCTCTTTCCATCCGGGAGCACTTGCGAGCCATGTTCCGCTTGACCATGACATGCACAGTCGGTTTTTGGGAGGAACCGCGATTCCACCAATCAAACCGAACCTCTTCCAGGGTTACGTTCTCGGCCAGCAACAGTTCGATTGCGTGATAAACATCGTCAGGATCAGTGCATTCTCCCTGAATTCGACCCAATTTGAGGGACGTCAATGAAGTGTTGC
>Ga0181519_10003526_pt1 | contig 12877 bp, 13 predicted proteins | sample PEATcosm2014_Bin_26_FD_121102 | JGI IMG/M metagenome (GOLD analysis project Ga0181519, IMG submission 121102) | Peatland microbial communities from MTU Mesocosm Facility, Houghton, MI, USA - PEATcosm2014_Bin02_10_metaG | ecosystem: Environmental > Terrestrial > Soil > Wetlands > Peat | place... | reverse complement strand
GCGCACCGGCGGCGCAGGAAGCGGGCTTCGACCTGCAACTCTCCGGACACACACACGGCGGACAATTCTGGCCGTGGATGTACTTCGTGCCGCTGCAACAGCCCTATGTCCATGGCCTGCACCGGCTCGGCCGTCTGGCGATCTATGTCAGCCGGGGCACGGGCTACTGGGGACCGCCGAAGCGTTTCGGCGCGCCGTCGGAAATCACGCGCCTGCGTCTGGTGCCCGGCACGGCCTGAGCGGCACCCGGCTTCCGCATCCGTAGTAACGCCGCATTCACGGGCAAGGGCGGGGCCATCGTTCACGCGATGGCGCTACAATCGCGCTGCCCTTGAAGGCCCGCGCTTTGGTCTTTTCGTCGTCTCGCTTTTCCGCACTTTCGCATTCCGTACCCGCTCTCCCGACGCTTGCTGCCATGAAGTCACTCTCGCCCAGTTCCTCGCTCGAAACCGTTGTCGTGCGTTTGCGCGGCAAGATTCAGGGCGTTGGCTATCGCCAGGCGGCGGTGCGCGAGGGGCATCTGATCGGCGTCCGCGGCTGGGTGCAGGCGCTGCCCGAGGGCGACATCCTGGCGATGGTCCAGGGCACGGCCGATCAGGTCGACAAGATGCTGGAATGGATGCGCCGCGGGCCACCCGGCGCGCGCGTGACGGAATTCGAGAGTGAAGTGGAGTACACCGGCCGCCGTTTCGACCGTTTCGAACAGCTCTGACATGATTGACATGACGACATCCACGCTCAGCACTCGCCGCGCCATCGACACCGATGCGCCACGCATCGTCGCACTGCTCGCGCAACTGGGCTACGACACGCCGCTGGAGATCGTTCGCCGCAACATCGCCCTGTCAACGGCGAATGGCGACGACGCGGCCTTCGTAGCCGTCGACGAGAGCGATCACATCGTGGGATGTATTGGACTGCACGCGCTCACCATGTTTCATCTGGCGGGGCGTCTGGGGCGCATTACTGCGCTGGTGGTGGAGGAGAGTGTGCGCGGCTCGGGCGTCGGGCACGCGCTGATGGCGGCCGCTCACGCATGGTTCAGAGCGCGGGGATGCGAGAAATTCGAAGTGACGAGCAGCGACCATCGGGTCGCCGCGCATCGCTTCTATGCGCGACATGGCTATGCCCGTGACGGGCAACGACTCTCGCGCAAAAGCCAGACGTCTTCGCTGACTTAATTCTTGTGACGATAGTTGATGCGGCCCTTGCTCAGGTCATAGGGCGACATTTCCAGCGTCACGCGGTCACCCGCCAGAATGCGGATGCGGTTCTTCTGCATGCGGCCGCTTGCATACGCCATCACTTGCACGCCGTTTTCCAGCGTGACGCGAAAGCGATTGTCCGGCAGCACATCTGAAACGTGTCCGCTGAATTCGATCAGTTCTTCCTTGGCCAATATCGTATCCTCTTGAGGGTGCCGCTCGCGAGGGCGCAGCACCGGTGTTACTGAAGGTTCGTTCGCCAATACCTTCACCGCACTCCGCCTTTGACAGAGTGCACATCGAACGCCCAAAGGAGCCTACCCGGTGGACCGGCCATCAAGGCGAGCGGCGCACCGAAAAGCGGCGATGGTTCGAAGGAGCAAGGCACATTGCGGCAGTGCCACAATGACGAGCAGTGCGTGTCGGGAGGACGAAGACCGTAGGGTCCGCGTCATCGGCACAGCGAGTGATCCGGCTCGCAGGACATGGCTGTCAGCGGCGCCGATAAAGCATTTCGCGATCGTCAGGCGATGATCGGCGAACTTTCGCCGATTCCGGAAGGATACGCCTTTCTCCGTCGCCCGTGGAAAAAAAATGCGCCCGGCAAGCCCTTTTGGCGACTTTTTGCGCGGACTTGTGGCGCAATGCACCAATGAACGCGTCCACCGGTGCCGGGCGGATATGCCGTTGCGCGATTCCCCTCGGGGACAATGCGGGCATGACGCGCGACGAGCGCTCTACTATGCTGTAAGTACCCGTAGCCCGCAGGAGGAGACCATGAAAACAGTCGCTCAGATACTGAAGTCCAAGTCGGCCGACACGGTGTACCAGGTGCGCCCGTCCGATTCGGTCCTTGCCGCCCTGACCCTGATGGCCGAAGCGCGGATCGGCGCGGTGCTGGTCAGCGACGACGATGGCAAGATCGTCGGCATCTTCACCGAGCGCGATTACGCCCGCAAGGTGGCGCTCATGGGACGCACGTCGGTCAACACGCCGGTACGCGACGTGATGACCTCCGCCGTGCGCTATGTGAGCCCCGAGCAAACCAACGAGGAATGCATGTCACTGATGACGGAGCATCGCATTCGTCACCTGCCTGTCATGAAAGACGGCGAACTGGTCGGCCTGCTCTCCATCGGCGATCTGGTCAAGGCGATCATCACCGAACAGCAGTTCACCATCGATCAGCTCGAAAATTACATCATGGGCGGAGGCGCCGTACTGGCAGGCCGCACACCGTCACGACCGAGTTAAGCAAGCGCTCACTACGACTATCGCCGCCACCGGGTGCGGCATCGCATCAGGTGGCACCCAGTCATCTAAGGTCGGCAGCGCAATCAGGGGCACGGCGCTTCACGCGAAGCGCCGTTTTTTCCAGGACATGGCGCAAAGTGCCGGGACTGGTCTGCGGCGCCCAAAGGGCGTGTGCCAGAATGAAAACATCCCCACCCGTTTTCAACAGCCTCCACGCCTGCCCTTGTCGCCCGTCTCCCTTAGCTCGCCCGATCTGGCCTTCGTACGCCATGCGTCATTGCTGGCCGGGCGCTCGTCGCGCCGTGCCGTTGACACGCGCCTGCCGCGCAGCGTCTGGTGGGTCGTAACGGGGGTACTCGCACTACATGGGCTGGTGTGGATCGCCTCGCCGGTGCCGCTCGTCGAGCTCGGCGACAGTTCGCCGGAGCGCACAGCCATGCGGGTTACGCTCATCGCGCCACCTCCGCCAACGGATTCAGCGCTACAAGCGCCCTCCGTCGCCGAAGCGCCGCGCAGCAACAGCGCAGCGCCTGCGGTTCGCGTACCGGCATCTGCGCCGCCACAACGGCTGGCCTCACCCGCCGCAAAACCCCTAGAGCCTAAGCCTATGCCTCAGTTATCGCCCGCCCCGGCATTGAGCGCCCCAGCCCTTGACTGGCGCGCCGATATTGCACGCGGCGCTGCGGCACAATCGGCAGCCAACGCCTCGTCGCCGGTCGCGAGTGCAGAACGCGCGGTCACCGACCAGTCGCAGCGCGCCGCACCACGCGACACCCCTGCGGCGCAGGGCAACATTGCGCAACGCGCCTTCGAGGGCGAATTCGGGTCAGGTCGGGCCGCTGTGAGCGGCCCCAAGGCCACCCGCGAGGGCGGCAATCCATTAGGTACCCGGGAGTGCATCGAGATGAACGGGAAAAAGGTGTGCTCACGCCAGCGCAACCTGGCGGGCGATATCGACCCGTTCATGAAGCGCGAGCGCCTGTTCTCACCCGAGATCCGAATGCGCTGAACGATCAGGCATCCATTTCACGGTGACGGCGCCCGCCTCACGAGGGGTTGGCGGGCGCCGTTGCAGCGCCGCCAGTTGCAGGTTCAACGCCGATCCGACGGCTCAGAAGTCTTCGGCGTCGACGTCGTAATTCGACGGTTCCCAGCGAATCGCCAGCAATGCCAGCAAGCCGATGGCCGGGGCGACGGCGATCACCCAGAAGACCTTCGTCGCGAGCGCGGCCGCCAATACCGGGAACAGGAACAGCGAGACGGTCGAGCTGGCGCGCATGAGCGTCTGGTTGAAGCCCACGCCCACGCCGCGCAGCGACGTCGGATAGCTCAACGACGCGAAGGTCATCGAATGTGCCCCCGGGCCGAAGCCCTGCCCCAGCAGGAACAGCGCGAGGAAGCCCAACGCCCACGCGACCTGGGCACCACCGTCCGGCTTGCCAACGAGGGCCAGACCGACCAGCGCCGTCAGTTGGAACGCGTAGCCGAGCACTGTCAATTTCCACGCACCGACCTTCGGCACGAGACGCACGCCGAGCAGGCCGCCCGTGAACGCGAACAGCAGGTTCAGCGCGAGCGACATCAGAATCGTGGTGAGCATCGACTGCGCGAGGAAGCTGGCGATAATCACCGGCAGCCCGAACGCCACCGCGTTGTACGCGAACGACGATGCCACGGCGATGATGGTCGCGAGCGTCGTGCGACGCAGATACACGCCCTTGAGCAGCGCACCGTAGTTGCTCCACGCGGCCGGTCGCTTCGGTGCCACGCGCTCGGCGTCGGCAGCCACTACAGCGTCGATGCCGTAGGAGCGCTTCAGAATCTTTGCCGCGCCCTCCAGATCGCCCTGATTGGCGGCCCACACCGGCGATTCGCTCATGTAGCGGCTACGCACGGCAATGATCGCCAGCGCAGGGATCGCACCGAAGCCGAGGATGATGCGCCACAACAGCGCACTGTGCGACGACGGCAATACCGAGTAGCACAGCAGCACGAGCAGATACGACGCGCAAATCGCCGCGTACCAGGTGGGACACCACATCGCGACGCGCGCGGCTTTGTTGCCCCGTCCCTTGAGTTTCGAGAATTCGGCGAGGAACGCCATGGCGACAGGCAAATCGATGCCGACCCCCAGCCCCATCACGAAGCGCGCGCCCGCGAGCACATACTCGTTCGGTGCGAACGCACAGGCGATGGCAGCAATCACGAAGCACAGCATGTCGGCCATGAACACGCGATAGCGGCCGATGCGGTCGGTGAAGTAGCCGCCGAGGAACGCCCCCACGATGGCGCCGAACGTGATGGCCGACGCCACCATGCCCGTACCGGCCGGCGTGAGATGGAATTCGCGGGCCACGTCCTTCAGGCCGAAGGCGAGCGCGCCAAGGTCGTAGGCGTCGAGGAAGACACCGCCGAGCGCGATCGCCACGATCCAGCGTGCGTTGGAGACGCGGGCGCCCCCCGCGTTGACGAGTTGCGCGACATCGGCCGCCGAGCGGATCACCGCAGGACTGGCCGCACCAGTGGCTTGAGAAGCGGACGATGCCGCAGGGCTCGCGTGTGCAGACGCGGCGGAAGATAAGGAGACGTCGACGGACATAATGCAGAACCGGGAAAATCGATGATTGGCCAACCCAGCGCCAAAAGTCGCGATGTTACCGCTTGGTACCGGGAGCATCCAAGTCTTTTATGGTTATATGCTTAGATCTTTCCCGCGCCATACAGCATCTTTTGGAAATTTACCGGCGACAAACCTCGATCACCTCACCAAAAATTAGCGGATTTCACCTTTGCGTTAAGCATTTACAGAGCATGTCCCCATGTCTCGCATGAGGGGAACAGGATCGAAGAACGCCTCGAAATGGGCGGGTCCGTCGCAAATCCGCATCTTTGTGGCATCTCCCGGATTACAAACGCTTACCTTTTCTTACAGCACAAAGGTCTGCGGAACCCTACATTCCGCGTCGTGGTCGGAATAGATCTGCCATATTGTGCGCAACGTCCCCCGACTGCGGGGACGGCGCATTTACCTCACGCTCACGAGGACGAACCAAAATGAACATCAAAGCACTTACGGGAATCAGCGCGGCACTGGCCGCCGTCATGTTGTCCGGTTGCGTTGCGCCGGGACCGCAATACGGCTACCAGCAACCGGGCTACCAGCAAGGCTATCAACAGCCGGGGTATCAGCCGGGCTACCAGCAACCGCCTCAACAACAACAGCAGATTCCGGGAGCGCTTTACGGCCGTGTCGAATCGATCGAGCAGATGAACGGGGCCAATAACAGTCCGAACATTCTCGGTACGGTGCTCGGCGGCGCGGCCGGCGGCCTGCTCGGCAACACGATGGGCGGCGGACGCGGACGCACTGCCACCACCATCGGCGGTGCCGTGATCGGCGCCATCGCGGGCAACCGCATCGAGAACAGCATGGGTCAGCCGAACGTGCTGTATCGCATCACGGTGCGTCTGGATGACGGGCGCGTCGCGACCGTAACGCAAGCGCCGCCGCTGCGCGTGCAACAAGGCCAGCGCGCCGCCGTCGCGAACGATACGGTGTATCCGTACTAATAGAGACTCACCACTAAAACGAACGCCCGCCGGCTCATCACCGGCGGGCGTTGTCGTTTTTACGCCGAAAATGCTGCGCTGCGGGGGACGCCCGGGGGACGGCGGAGGACAATAATGGGAAGCCTGTGCGTTCATACGCAAAGCGAATTTAGCCTGATAAGATACGCGCGACCATCGGAGGGCCTCCGCCGTTCCGGAATTTTGTCGAGTCCGCCAGTTACCGCTACCCTTCGAATTCCGTCATGTCGACACAGACGACCTACCACCATCGGCTCTTCATGGCGATGGTTGGCGGCTTCAGCGCCGTGCTCAACGCGGGCGCCTTCTTCACGGTCCTGCAACTCAACGGACTCGATCCCTATACGCCCTTAGGTCTGACACTCGTTGGCGCGCTGGGCGTCGCCGCATTCATCGTCTTCGCAAGTTTTCACCTGCTGGCCAGCGCCCGCAACGTCGGCTGGATGCTCGGACGCGGCGCCATGCGCTGGTGCCGGTTGCTGCTGACGACGATCGTGCTGCTGTTTCTGACGTACGAGCGCACCGAAGACGTGCGCATCATGGTGGCCGAGTGGACGCTGCTGGCATTGCCGATGCAGATGATCGCGCTGGCCGTCCTGCGCGGCATGGCGCACAGCATCAACAACGCCCCGGGCAATCAGCGCCGCGCCGCGTTCTTCGGCTTCGGCGCCGAGGCGCGCAGACTGCATTTGCGTCTGCGCCGCTCGCCGATTCTGGGCATTCAGGTCTCGGGCTACTACAACGAGACACCGGTCGCGCCGGAAGGCGACGAAGTGCTGCCGCCCTACCTCGGCCGTTACGGCGACGCCGCGGCGCACATTCAGGCCAACGAGTACGAAATCGTCTTCATCGCCATCGGGCAACAAGACAACAAGGAACTCACCAGCGAAATCGTCAACCGCTTGTACGATTCCACGGCCTCCATCTACCTGCTGCCCGAGTTCCGTTTCCCCGGCGACATGCCGATGACCAGCACGGATCTCGCGGGGGTTCCGCTGCTGGCGCTGCACGACATCACGGTGCAGGGTCTGTTGCGCATGATCAAGCGCGGCATCGACATTGTGGGCGCGACAGTGCTGCTGATATTGCTGGGCCCGGTGATGATCGCGATTGCCATCGCCGTGCGATTGGATTCGCCCGGCCCGATCCTCTTTCGTCAACGTCGCTACGGCGAACGCGGCGAACCGATCATCGTGCGCAAATTCCGTTCGATGCGAGTCACCCAGCCGGAAGATGCGGCGGCGGCCGCGACGGGCGGGTTGCGCCAGGCTTACGTGGGCGACAGCCGCATTACGCCGCTGGGCAAGCATCTGCGCCGCACGTCGCTCGACGAGTTGCCGCAGTTGTTCGATGTTCTGGGCGGCTCGATGAGCCTTGTCGGCCCTCGCCCGCATGCCGAAGAGCACAACGAAATGTACCGGCGGCTCATCCCCGGCTACATGCTGCGCCATAGCGTCAAGCCGGGTATCACGGGATGGGCGCAGATCAACGGCCTGCGCGGAGAGACCGACACGCCCGACAAGATGCGGCTGCGTGTCGAGTACGACCGTTACTACATCACCCACTGGTCGCTGTGGCTCGACATCAAGATCCTGCTCAAGACAATTCCCGTGATCGTGACGGGACGCAACGCCGTCTGAGCGACGTGGCTCGCCGCTCGCGCCGCGCGGCGTCCCTCCTCATGCCCCCATCACGCCGACGGCCGTCCCGCGCGGGCGAACTCGCGCCACTGCCGCCAGCAAATGCCGATAAAGCGCCGGTCGTCGACGAGATAGCGCCGCCACATGCGGCCCGGGTTCTGCAAGATCCGGTAGATCCATTCGGTGCCCGTGCGCTGCATCCACTTCGGCGCACGCTTCTGCATGCCGGCGGCGAACTCGATCGCCGCGCCAACGCACAGCATCACACCGCCCGGCATGGTGTTCGCGTAAGCCATCGCCCAACGCTCTTGCTTAGGCATGCCAAGACACACGAAGATGAGGTCGGGCGCAGCCGCACGAACGCGTTGCGCGATCTCCTGCCCTTCCGGCCCGGTCGGATCGAATGTCATCGAGGGGATCATCACCGTGAAGTCGAGCCCCGGGAAGCGGCGCGAGAGCCCTTCGGTCAACTTCGCCTCCTGCCCCGGCCGGCCGCCGACGAAGACCGCGCGGCGCCCCGCTGCGCGTGCCCTGTCGCACAACGCGGGCAGCAGATCGGCCCCGGTCACGCGCCCCGGCAACGGCATGCCGAAGAGCCGGCTCGCCCAGATGATGGGCATGCCGTCGGCGAAGAGGAAATCAGCCTCACGGTACTGCTGCTTGAACTCGGGTTGGGTATCGAGCCGCACGATGTGATCGACGTTCGGTGTCACGACGATGCGCGAACGCCCGTCGCGTTGCGCAGCGACATTCGAGAGTACGTCGACCGCCGTATCGAACGGCACGGCCGCGATATTCAATCCGAACAGCGAGATGCTCGGCTCGAAGCGATCGCGAACGGAGGTGTCCGGCGCTGTTTTCAGATCGGTGTCACGCGTCATGACTTGTCGTTTCCCTGTCGCCCGGCAATGCCGGATACGTTCGATGGCAGGCACGATAGTAGCAGCGTGTCCTGCGCACGTCAGCGACACTTTTCACCACAGCGCACGCACCCGCCGCGAAAAGCCGTCGTTGCGATGTCAGGGATCGGCTACCATCGCAGCGGCTGCCCGTTGCGCTCGTGCCGCCCCTTTGCGCCCACTTCTCTTTTCACCGTTAGCTACGCTGCCGGTTGCCGCAGACGATGATCCTCGACGCTCACGACATTCCTTCCGGCACCTGCCTGCAAGCCGATCTGTGCATCGCAGGCGCAGGCGCTGCGGGCATTACGCTGGCCCTTGCCCTCGAAGCAAGCGGGCTCGACGTGATCCTGCTCGAGAGCGGTGGCGACGCGCCCGAACCCGCCGTTCAGCAGCTCTACGCCGGCACGGTTGCCGACACACGGCTTCACCCGCCTGCCGACAGCTACCGGGTGCGGCGCTTCGGCGGTTCGACCACGCTGTGGGGCGGACGCTGCATGCCGCTCGACGCCATCGACTTCGAGACACGCGACTACATGCCGCACAGCGGCTGGCCTATCGGCCTGAACGACCTGATGCCGTGGTACGGGCAAGCCAACGCGCTGTGCGAAGCCGGCGAATTCGCCTACACCGCAGAACAGGCGTTCCCGCGGCCATCGCACCCATCGCCGCCGATGATCGGCAACTTCGACAGCGACGTGTTTTCGACGAACACACTGGAGAGGTTTAGTTGTCCGACGGATTTTGGCGCACGTTACCGCCACCGTCTGGCCAGGGGACGGGTGCGCGTCATACAGCACGCGAATCTCTGCCACCTGCCCATGCAGGAAGGCGCGGCGCGTCTTGTCGGCCCGGCAGACGTGCGAACGATCGATGGCAACACGTTTACCGTCGCGGCGCGTGCCTACGTGCTCGCCACCGGCGGCCTCGAAGTGCCTCGCTTGCTGCTGAGCAGCCCCGGCGTGAGCGGCCGGGGCCTCGGGAACGCGCATGACGTGGTGGGCCGCTATTACATGAGCCATCTGGCCGGCACCATCGGTACGGTCGATCTCTCGAAGGCCACGTCGGTCTGGCATGGCTACGACGTCTCGGACGAGGGCATCTATTGCCGACGCCGTCTGGCCCTGCGAGCGCAAGCGCAACACGCGCTTCGCGTGGGCAATTTCATCGCCCGGCTGCACCATCCGCGCATTCCCGACGCCGGGCATGGCAACGGCATTCTCTCGGCGCTGTATCTGGCAAGACCCATCGTGCCGTACGAATACGCGAAGCGCCTGTATGGCGACGCGCCCGGCGGTGTCGGGAACTGGCTCGCGCACGCACGCAACGTCATCACGGACGTACCGAACACCGTGCGCTTCCTGACACATTGGCTCTCGCACCGAACGCTGGCGGCCCGGAAATTCCCGTCCGTGATCGTGCGCCCGGCCAACCTTCGCTTCAGTCTGGATTTCCATGCGGAGCAGGTGCCCAACGCCGATAGCCGCGTAACGCTGGGCAACGAAACGGATGCGCTGGGCATGCGCCGCATTCACATCGACTGGCGCTATACCCCGCAAGACGTCGACACCGTCACCCGTGCGCTGGCCGCGCTTGCGCAGGAAATCGAACGCACGGGCGTCGGTCACTTCTCGTATGACCCTGCCGAGGTGGAAGCCGAAATGACGCGCTACGGCGCCTATGGCGGCCACCATATCGGCACCGCCCGCATGGGCGACGATCCCCTGAGCAGCGTGGTCAACGCCGAGAGCCGCTTGCACGAGGCAGACAACGTGTTCATCGCTGGCGCAGCAGTCTTCCCGACCTCCGGTCAGGCAAACCCCACGTTGAGCATCGTGGCGCTCGCGCTGCGGCTTGCAGACCACTTGACGACGCAGGCCAACGTGTCTGCACTGCCCCTGCCTGCGCCGTCGACAGGTTCGATCGCTTCGACAGCTTCAACGTCATCCCTCCCATCCACTGCTAACTGAGCCAGCCCGCCACATGAAAGTCCGCATCCTCGTCACCGGCGCGACCGGCTTCATCGGTCGTCACGTCGTCAAGACACTTGCTGCCACCGATTGGGCCGAGCCGATCGCCGCCTCCCGCCGCGCCGACGCCGGCCTGCGCGTCGTCGACGCGCTCGACGCCTCCTCGCTGGGGGCAGCACTCGCCGACGCCGACGGACTCGTGAACTGTGTTGCCGGCTCACCGGAGACGATCGTCGCCAACGCGCGCGCGCTGCGTGCTGCGATTGACGCGCGCAGCACACCGGTACCTGTGGTGTATTTCAGTTCGATGGCCGTGTATGGCACCGCCGAGGGCCACGTCGACGAGACCGCCGCGCTCGCCGGGGCGAGTCCTTACGGCATGGCGAAGGTGGAAGCCGAGCAGGCACTCGCCGGCCTGCCGACGGTTTCGTTGCTGCGCCCAGGGTGCGTCTATGGCGGTGGCAGCCCGCAATGGTCGGCGCGCATTGCGGAACTGTTGCGCGCAGGACGCCTGGGCGATCTCGGTGCGGCCGGCGACGCGCACAGCAATCTGGTCCATGTGAACGATGTCGTTGCGGCCGCACTGAGTGCGCTGCGTGGCCCTGACGCCGGTGGCCGCGCGTACAACCTCGCGATGGCCAACGCACCGCGCTGGAACGAGTATTTCATCGCCTACGCGATGGCGCTGGGGGCGACGCCCGTCAAACGCATTGGTGGACGGCAACTGAAGATCGAGACGAAACTCGTCGCGCCCGCGCTGAAGATTGCCGAGATTGCGGGCCGCAAGATCGGTCTGAAAGGACTGCCGCCGCCGCTGCCGCCGTCGCTCGCCCGCCTCTGGCAACAGGACATCTGTCTCGATGCGAGCCTCGCCGAAAAGACCTTCGATCTGACGTGGACGCCGTGGCGCGAGGCCGTTCAGGCAGAAGCCGCGCGATCCTGATCAACGGCGGGCGAGACGTCCCGCCGTCCAACGCCAGAGCGTGGTGAACGGTGACACGCCGAGCAGTCGGCGTGCCGCCCAGGCCGCAGCGGCACCATTCACCGCGATGGCGAGCGACGCCGCCACCGACGCCCCGACGCTCCCACCGAGAGGCGTCAGCACGGCAAGTCCCAACAACAGCACGCCGACGGATACCGCATTGATTCGCATGAGCGCGCGCGTGTGCGTCGTCATGCCGAGCAGTTCAGGCATGGCGGTGAAACAGGCGGCGGCCATCTGCCCCAGCGCCAGCACGCGCAATGCGCTCGCGCCATCGTCGTAGCCGTGACCGAACAGGCCGAGCAGATGCTGCGGCACGAGCAACATTCCCAGCGTCACCGGCAGCGCCAGACACAGCACCAGTCCGATCGCCTGCGCCGCACTGCGCTCCAGCCCCGGCAGATCCTGACGCGCGTAAAGGCTCGCGAATCGCGGAGCGGCCATTCCGGTCACGCCGCTGATCAGAATATTGACGACCAGGGCGAGACGCCACGCGAGCGCGAAAAGCCCCGTCTCGCGCGACGTCGCGACGATGCCGAGAACGATGGCCGGTGCCGAGGTAATCAGCAGCTTGGTGAGTTCCAGCGAGAAAAGCGAGAGACCGGGTTTGAGCAAACCCGGGATGGCGCCGTGGGGCCTGCCTGCCGGAACCTCGCGCAAGAAACGGCGCAACAGCACCGCACCGGCAATCGCCGCGAGCGTGAAACTGACGGCGATCAGCACGAGTGTGTTCGCCACCGTCAGGTGGCCCGTGACCACCAGCGGGATGACGGCCACGCAGAAGATCGCCGGCCAGAGCCACGAGTAGATCATCTGGCTGTAACCGACCCGCTGCAATCCGGCGAGCGCGCCCGCGAGCGCCGCCCCCACATTCTGCGGAATGAACGAGAGCGCGCCCAGCATGAGCGGCACGGCAAGCTCCGGCTTCCTCAGCACGTCGTTAGCGAAGAGCGACGCCCCTGCGGCCAGCAAGACCGACACCGCTGCCGACGCCAAAAAAACATGCGTTAGTGCACGTCGAATCGTCGGACGAACCGCGCCGGACTGCCCCGACGCAATGTCCATCGCCAACTGACGCGTGAGCGCCTGATCGATGCCCAACCGCCCGAACCCCGCGAGCGCCACCATCGTGCTGAACACGATGTAGAACTTGCCGGTGTCGACAACGCCGAGTGCCGCGGCCACCAGCAGGTGAAAGCCATAGCGGCTGGGAAGGTCCAGCAAGCGAACGCCAAGGCTGATGACGCTGCCGCGAATCATCGATGCGCCCGTCCTGCCGGGCGAGGTGCGCGCGTCCGTCATGTCACTTCGCCGGCTTGCGCAGCACGAAGAGCGCAAT
>Ga0181519_10003522_pt1 | contig 12886 bp, 10 predicted proteins | sample PEATcosm2014_Bin_26_FD_121102 | JGI IMG/M metagenome (GOLD analysis project Ga0181519, IMG submission 121102) | Peatland microbial communities from MTU Mesocosm Facility, Houghton, MI, USA - PEATcosm2014_Bin02_10_metaG | ecosystem: Environmental > Terrestrial > Soil > Wetlands > Peat | place... | reverse complement strand
CTGCTCGCCGGCGGCAAGCGTGAGGCGCACGATGGCCACGTCGCTGGCCGGCCGCTCGATCCTCTCGATGCGGGCGGGCATCTTGCGCGCAACGATGCCGTCGAGCCCGGTGGCAAGCCGCACCTCGATGACGAGGTCGGTCTGCGCGTGCGCGCAGCAGAAGAGCGCCAGGCCGGCGGCCTCCTCCTCGGCGCTGAGCGCAGCGGCCGCATGCGGGCCGTGGATCACGCGTCCGGAGCGCACGCGGCCCTTGCACGAACCGCAGGCGCCGTCCTTGCAGCCGTGGGGCAAGGTGAGGCCGGCATCGAGCGCGGCAGCCAGCACGCTTTGGGCCTCGTCGGCGCGAAATTCGCGCGCGGCGGGCTCTAGCAGGACCTGATGGGAAGCCATGTGTGGAAAAATGCGCCGATGTCGTCTGATTCGCCGCCGAAGCCGCTCATGCCCGGCAATGCCGCCACCTCGAAGTCCGCGCCCTCCGGCAGGCCGCCGGGCGCCACGCATGCGCGCGCACGGCCGCGGCTGGGTCGCCCACGGCTCCTGCTGGTGGGCTGTGGCGATGTCGGGCTGCGGATTGTCGCACGCCTGCGCGGGCGCTTTCGCATCTTCGGCACGGTTACGCAGCCGGCACGCGCGGCGGCATTGCGTGCGGCCGGCGCCATACCCCTGGTGCTCGACCTGGACGCCCCTGTCACGCCGGCAGGGCAGCGGCGCGCGGCGCGGCGTGCACGCATTGCCGGGCTGGCCACGCGCGTCGTGGTGCTGGCGCCCACAAGTGCGCGCGGCACGCTCGACCGGCGGGCGCCAAGGCTGTTGCACGAATTGTCTGCGGGCCGCACGCCGCCCGCCGGATCGCGCCTCGTCTACATCAGCACCACGGGCATCTACGGCGACCGGGGTGGTGCATGGACCGACGAGACCACGCCGCCGCGGCCCGGCAACGAACGCGCGCAGCGCCGGCTCGACGCCGAGCGGCGCCTGCGCGCCAGCGCGTGGCACGCGGCCGTTCTGCGCGTGCCGGGCATCTATGCGGCCGACCGCCTGCCGCTCGAGCGCCTGCGCGCGGGCATTCCGGTTCCCCTGCCGGACCAGGACGTCTTCACCAACCACATCCATGCCGAGGACCTGGCGCGGGCCTGCATAGCGGCGCTGCAGCGCGCGGCGCCGGGGCGCGTCTACAACACCATCGACGACACGCAGTTGCAACTGGGGGCGTACCTGGACGCGGTTGCGGATCATGCGCGGCTGCCGCGACCGCCGCGGGCGCCGTGGGACGAGATGCGCGCGGCCGCGGGGCCCGCGCGCATGTCCTTCCTGGCCGAATCGCGGCGCGTGCGAAATCGGCGGATGAAGGGGGAATTGCGGGTGCGGTTGCTGTACCCGGATGTTGTTGCTGGGCTCGCGGGTATGGGGGTGGTGGATTAGCCGGGGCGGCGACCCTCACCCCGGCCCTCTCCCGGAGGGAGAGGGGGAAGATCCGCGGGAGATTGTCGCCGGGCTAGGCGGCGAAGAGGCCGTCGACGGAGAGGTAGCGCTCGCCGGTGTCGTAGGTGAAGGTGAGGATGCGCGCGCGGTCGGCAATTTCGGGCAGCTTCTTCGCGATGGCCGCCAGCGAGGCGCCCGAGGAGATTCCCATGAACACGCCTTCCTCGCGCGCCGCGCGGACGGCATAGGCGAAGGCGTCGGGCGCATCGACGGCGATGACGCCGTCGAGCAGGCTGGTATCGAGGTTCTTGGGAATGAATCCGGCGCCGATGCCCTGGATGGGGTGGGGGCCCTTCTGGCCGCCGGCGATCACCGGCGAGGCCGAGGGTTCCACCGCAAAGACCTTGAGCCGGGGGAAATGCTGCTTGAGCACCGCCGCCACGCCGGTGATGTGGCCGCCCGTGCCCACGCCCGTGATGAGGTAGTCGATCCCTTCGGGAAAATCCGCCAGGATCTCGCGGGCCGTGGTGCGCTTGTGCACCTCGACATTGGCCGGATTCTCGAACTGCTGGGGAATCCAGCTCGGTTGGTTTTCGGCGGCGAGCTGGCGCGCACGTTCGATGGCGCCGCCCATTCCCTGCTCGCGCGGGGTCAGCACGAGCTCGGCGCCCAGCGCCTTGAGGTAGCGGCGCCGCTCCAGCGACATCGATTCGGGCATGGTGAGGATCAGGCGGTAGCCCTTGACGGCCGCCACGAGGGCCAGCCCGATGCCGGTATTTCCCGAGGTGGGCTCGATGATGACCGAGCCCGGCCCGATGAGGCCGCGCGCCTCGGCGTCCTCGATCATCGCCACGGCGATGCGGTCCTTGATGCTGCCACCCGGGTTGGCGCGTTCGAGCTTGGTCCAGACCTCGACGCGCGGGTCGAACAGGCGGTTCAGGCGCAGGTGAGGGGTATTTCCAACGGTTTCGAGAATCGTATTGGCTTTCATCGCGGACTCCGATCGCTCAAGGGTGAGGGCCAGCCAGGGCGCACGCCCCCGGGGCCAGCGCCATTGTGCGCACACGAAGGCGATTTTGGGAAATACGCGATGGTTGTAAGCACATGCCCCGGCAATGCCCGCGCCGCGCCAGCCTCACCCGTTCCGATCGCCACGGGAACGCGGCGCGGCAGTCGCACGCCTGTCATTGCCGCCCTGCACAATCGCGGCACCATGCCCCAGGATCGCGGCCCAGTGCCCCGTCGCCCGTTCGTGCTCGTGACCGACGCCTGGCACCCGCAGGTCAACGGCGTGGTGCAGACGTGGACCTATATGCAGCGCGAACTCGCCGCCCTGGGGCACGAGTTGCTGGTCATCCATCCGGGCGGCTCGCGCGGCATCGCCGCCCCCGGCGAGCCCGACGTGCTCCTGTCGACCGAACCGGTGCGCCACCTGGAGCGCAGCCTGGGATCCCTCGTGCCCGCCGGCCTGCATATCGCCACCGAGGGACCGCTCGGCTGGGCCGCCCGGGCACTGGCCAAGCGCCGGCGCTGGGGCTTTACCACCTCGTACCACACGCGGTTCCCGGACTACCTCAAGAAGCGCTTTGGCATTCCGGCGGCGCTCACGACCGCGGTGCTGCGGCATTTCCACCGCGACTCGCGCGCCGTGCTGGTGCCCACCGATGCCTTGCGCGGCGAACTGGGGCGCGCCGGCTTTGCGCGCACGCGCCTGTGGGGACGGGGCGTCGATGGCGAGCTGTTCCGGCCGGGCACGCGCGACCGGTTCGCCGGGTTGCCGCGCCCCATCCTGCTCTATGTCGGGCGCGTCGCACCGGAGAAGAACCTCGATGCCTTCCTGGAGATCGACATGCCCGGCACGCGCGTCGTCGTGGGCGACGGGCCCGACCGCGCACGCCTGCAGGCCCGGTTTCCGGACGCCGTCTGGCTGGGCCGGCGCCGCCATGACGATCTGCCCGGCTACTACGACGCGGCCGATGTCTTCGTCTTTCCGAGCCGCACCGACACTTTCGGACTGGTGATGCTCGAGGCGATGGCCTGCGGCTGCCCGGTTGCCGCCTATCCCGAGGCCGGCCCCTTGCACGTGGTGGTCCCGGGCGTCAGCGGCATCATCCACGGCGATCTGCGCCAGGCGTGCGCCCTGGCCCTGCAACTCGATCGGGCCGGCGTGCGCCAGGCCGCCCTGAGCCGTTCGTGGCGGACCATCGCCCAGGAGCTCGTAGCGGCCATCGTGCCGATCGCAGCGGGCGCCGCGCACGCGCGCTCCTGAACCCGCGCGGGCGCAAGCCGCGCAATGCGCTCGGGCTACAGCATTGCCAAGGGTGTCTTGCGCCGCGGCGCCGGAAATGCCTGGTCCAGCGCGGCGATTTCCGATGGACTGAGCGCCAGGTCGGCAGCCGCGAGGTTTTCGCGCTGATGGCCCTCGCGCACCGCCTTGGGTATGGCCACGACGCCCTCCTGGGCCAGGACCCAGGCAAGCGCGAGCTGCGCGGGGGCCACGTCACGGGCATGGGCGAGCTCGCGCAGGGCCGAGGCGCCCGGCAGGGCGCCCTGGTCGATGGGGCTGTAGGCCATCAGGGGCATGGCCCGCGCGCGCTGCCAGGGCAGGAGACTGAACTCCGCGCCGCGCGTGCTCAGCGAGTAATACACCTGGTTGCAGGCGCAGGCATGGCGCCCCGCCGTAGCGCCCAGCGCCTCCTGGACCGACGCGATTTCCGCCATGTCGGCGGTGTCGAAGTTGCTCACCCCCCAGTTGCCCACGCTGCCGGCCTCCACGAGCGACACCATCGCCTCGACGGTTTCCCGCAGGGAGTGCTGGCCGCGCCAGTGCAGAAGATAGAGGTCGATGCGGTCGAGCTGCAGGCGCGCGCGGCTGCGATCGGCGGCAGCGGGCGTGCCCTTGCGGCTGGCGTTGTGCGGATAGACCTTGCTCACGATGAACACGTCCTCGCGTCGCACTTCGCCCGCGCGCAGGGAGGCTGCCAGCGCTTCGCCCAGCACGCTTTCGGCACCGCCTTCGCCGTACATCTCGGCGGTATCGAAGAGCCGGTAACCCATCCGTATGGCCGCGCGCACGGCGGCCACTTCGGCGGCGCGCCGTGCCGCCACCTCGCCCATGCGCCACGTGCCCAGGCCCAGGATGGGCATCTGCGCGCCACCGGGCAGCAGGCAGGTTCGCATGGGGCCGTGCCTCAGGCGCGCGCGATGCGCTGCAGGATGCGCACGACGGTCTGGCGCACCTGCGACAAGGTGTGCTCGCCGGCCGGATCGAGGACCAGCACCGCGCCATTGGGCGCCATCCGGCGCCAGTTGGTCAGCCAGGCCGCGCCGTGGTGCTCGACCAGGCCCGCATCGAGCACCACCAGGTCCATGCGTTCGAGCGCCGGAGCGAACATGGCTCCGATGCCGTCGTCGCTTTCCACGCATTTGATGCCCTGGCCCACGTCCTGGCACTCGCGCACCAGGGCCTTGCGGAACAGGCGGTCCAGGGATACCAAAAGCACGAGCATCTGAATTTCCATATCCTGCATCGGGTTGCCGCGCCCCCGGGCACGGAACGCGTTGTTGCCTGGCCACAATCTATAGGCACGGCGAGGGTCGGTATGTAGGGGATTCTCGACGGCGGCCGTACGGGCATTCCCCACCGCTGTCGCGGGTGTCATGGGGGCCCGGCGCCCCCTCATTCGTCGGCGGCGTCGATGAGGCCCGTGCGGATCGCGAAGCGGACCAGGGCCGTGACGTCGCCCACGCCCACCTTGGCCATGATGCGGCTCCGATAGGTGTCGACGGTCTTGGGCGACAGGTGCAGCGCCTCGCCGATGGCCGGGCTCGAGAGGCCCTTGACCACCATGACGATGATCTGGCGCTCGCGCGGCGACAGGGTGGAGATCTGGTCTTCGCCGGTTTCGGCCGTGAGGCCTTCGACCGCCAGCGCGGCCACCTCGGAGCTCAGGTGGCGCTTGCCCTGTACCACCGCGCCGATGGCGCTGAGCAGCTCGGCGCGGGGCGACCCCTTGAGCAGGTAGCCGGCGGCGCCCAGGCGCAGCGCCTCGGCGACGTTGCGCGGTTGCGCCGACATCGTGAGGACGATGCAGCGCACGGGCAGCGAGCGGCGCTGCAGTTCGGTGAGCAGTTCGAACCCGGAGCGGTGGTCCAGGTTGAGGTCGAGCAGCAGCAGGTCGGGGCGCAGCCGCTGCAGGTCAGCCAGGGCGATGGTCGGATCGTCGGTCTCGCCGACCACGTCGTAACCGGCGCTCTCCAGCAGCGCCCGCAGGCCCTCGCGAACGATGGTGTGGTCGTCGACGAGATATATGGCCGTCATGTTTCGCGCTCCTGCCAGTCGAGGGTGACCGTCGTGCCCTGCCCCGGCGCCGACGCCACCTCGAAATGGCCGCCGATGGCGATGGACCGCTCGCGCATGCCGACCATGCCAAGGTGGCCCGGCCGGGCGGCCTGCGCCGCAGCCGCGAAGCCTGCGCCATTATCTCTGACCTCCATGTGCAGGCGCGCTGCTCCGCCGGCCAGCTGGATGCGCACCGCGCTTGCCCTGGCATGGCGGATCGCATTGTTGATGGCCTCGCGCGCCACCATGAAGGCCGCATACTCGACATTCGGATCCCAGCGCTGGGCGCGCACCTCGGGCGCCGCCACCAGGCTGATCGCGACGCCCTCGGCAGCCATGCGCGGCGCCGCCAGCTCGTTCTTCAACGCCTCGTACAGGCCGCTGTCGTCGAGGACGGTAGGGCGCAGTTCGGCGAGCACCTGGCGCACCTCGCGTATGGCCTGGTCGATGAGCCGATCGGCGCGCGCGTGGCGCGCCTGCTCGCCGGCGCCGGCGAGCTGCGCATCGGTGACGAAATCGATGCGGATCGCCGCCAGGGTCTGCCCGAGCTGGTCGTGCAGGACCTGGGCGAGGCGGCTCGTGGTGGCCTTTTCCTGCGCGAGCAGCGCCTGGGTGAGTTCCGTCAGCTCCACCTGGTACTGCACCAGCGCCCGCTCCGTGCGCGCCCGATCGGTGATATCGCGCAATATGGCGGTGAGAAAGTCGCGGCCCTTGACGGCCACCTGGGACACCGACATCTCCAGCTCCAGGCTCACGCCGTCGGAGCGCCGCCCGCGCAGGCGCGAGGACCCCAGCTGGTCCTGCAAGGCGACGGCGGGCCCCGCGTCGGCCGGCAGCAGGGTGGCCCAGCGCGCGCCCAGCACCGACGAGGCCGGATAGCGGAAGATGCGTTGCGCCGCCGGATTGAACAGGGCGATCCTGCCGTCGGCGTCGACACCGACGATGGCATCGCTGGCCGAATCGACCACGGCCGACAGCAGGGCCGCATTGTCGCGCTCGCGGTCCTGCATGGCGCGCTGTTCCGTGATGTCCAGGTGGATGCCGTCCCAGCAGATGCGCCCGTCGGCAAGGCGGCGCGGCGCGGATATGGCGTGGATCAGGCGCTCGGCGCCGTCCCCGCCACGCACGCGCATCGTCACGTCCACCATCGAGAGCTCGCGCATCGACCGGGCGGCGGCGTCGCGCAACGTTTGCCGATCGTCGGGCTGGATCCGCTCGTAGAACACCGACGCGTCCTGCAGCATCTGCGGGCAGGTCAATCCGTAGAGACGCTCGCAACCATCGCTGACGTGCAGGAACTGCATCTGCAACTGGGCGTCGCCGGCCACCTGGTAGACCATGCAATTGGGAATATTGTTGCTCAGGGTGCGGATCCGCAGTTCGCTTTCCTGCGCGCGGCGCTCCGAGGCGATCTGGGCGTCGAAGGGGGCGCGGATGCTGGCGATATAGGTCGCCCAGTACAAAAGCGTGTAGGCCACGAGTTTGTAGACATGGCCGAAGATGTTGAGGAAGTCGCTGGGTGCGACATAGGACGTGAAGGCGAGTTCGCCCACGCCGATCACGAACGCCGAAGCGGCCATGATGCGGTAGCGAGGCGCGCCCTCGCGCCGCGCCTTCACCCACAGGGCGGCCGCGACCAGAAGGTTGGCCGCGCACAGGGCCAGTTCGTAATGCACCTTGAAGGGCGTGACGCCCCTTGCCTCGATGAAGGCGACCGGAAACAGATCGAGCCTGGCCGAGCCGAACCAGACCAGGACGGCGCCGATGCCGGCGCCGATCGCCACCGCCTGGCTGCGCGTGGTGCGAGTGGCGACGCCCCACGCGATCCACGCCAGGACCAGCACCTCCGCCGTCCGACCCATGAGCCAGAAGAAGATCGCGCGCCCGGTGGAGGTCTTGCCCAGGAATTCGGGCATGCCCTCGTAGGAGAGCGCGTGCGTGAGGTCGCAGCAGGCGATGACGATGAAGCCGGCGATGAGCAGATTGCCCTGGGGATTCGTGGCCGGGTCGAAGGTGTGCCACGAGATGGTGACGATCAGCACGGCAATCGTCACCGCGAACATCTCCATGAGCAGATGCACGGTGAGCATGCTGGTGCCTTCGGGCAACAACGCCGGGCCCTGCGGCAGGGACCGGGCGAGCAGGAGAAGCACGACCGCGGCCGCGCAGATGCCCACCAGACCGCGCTCCTTGCGCTGACTCAGTTGCATCCCGATCGCTCCAGCACGAGCCCACCACGGGCGCCGGCACGGCAAGCATAAACAGCACATCGACGGGCAGTCCGGCAGGAATTGCCGCCGGGCAGCCAAAGCCCCTATCGCCGCCGCGGAGCGATTATCACTTGTCCTGGACAAATTAGCGAACTTCTGGCGATGGCCCGGACAGCACAAATGCGGCGGCGCACCGTGACCAAGGCCCACTACAGGACGCGTCGAGAGACCCTTACAGACGGGCTCGGCCCGGCTGACTACATTTGCGCACTTGTGTCGTCGGCGCGGACGCTGTTTGCAGCGCATGATGACAGTGGCTTTCCAACTGTTTCGCGGCACGCGGCGCTCGATGCGGCGAGCGCGGACCGCATCGGATGTTCCAGCATGAATGTGCGTAACCGAGCAGATGTGGGCAACCCGCCCAATCCGGCCGACGCCCGGCGGCAGATCGACGGCGCTGCCAATACCGCCGGCGGCGCGCCGGTTCCGCTCGCGCCCGACACCGGCGCGGGAGCCGTTGCGGCCGAGGCAGCCAATGGACCACGGCCGTCGGCGCGCCTCGATCCGCTGACCGGCCTTCCGGACCGCAGCGGGTTCATCACCGAAGTGCGGATGCTGCAGAACCTGGGCATCACGGCGACGGTGATCGCGCTCGACATCGAGGAATTCACCGAGGTCAACGAAAGCTTCGGCCTGGAGATCGGCGATGGCCTGCTGCGCGCCGTGGCCGACCGCTGCGCGCAGGTGGGCCGCAGCCTCAACGGGCATTGCGTGGTGGGCCGCGTGGGTGCCGATGAATTCGCCCTGGCGCTGGTGCCGCCGCACAAGGAAGCCGATGCCGCGGCCGCCATCTGGGTGGAGAACGTCCTTTCCCACTTGCAGGACGCGCTGTCCAAGGCCTTCGACGTGCTCGGCCAGCAGCTGCAGGTGCGGGTGGTGATCGGCCAGGCGTGGCTGGGCCGCGGCAGCGACGCGGCCGAGACCCTGCAGCATGCGGTGTTCGCGCGGCGCTTCGGCAGCACCGGCCGGACGGTGCACAGCTACGAGGAAAAACACGGCGAACGGCGCCTGACCCAGGCCCTGCACGAGGCCATCGCCGGATGCCGCATCGACATCGCGCTGCAGCCCAAGATCGCCCTTGCCACGGGCGAACTCGTGGGCCTCGAGGCCCTGGCGCGCTGGCGCCTGGCCGATGGCGAGCATGTGCCGCCGAACATCTTCGTCGCGCTGGCCGAACGCCACAACCTGATTTCCCAGCTCGGAGAGCGGGTCCTGACCCGCGCGCTCGAGACGCTTGCCGCCTGGGGCAAGGACGGCACGCCACGGGTGCCCATCGCGGTCAATTTCTCGGCCATGCAGATCCACGACAACCAGATCGTCGACCACGTGGCCCGGGCCCTGGGCGAGCACGGGGTTCCGGCCGCCCTGCTCGAGCTCGAGCTCACCGAATCCAAGCTGCTGGGACATGCCGAATCGGCGATGCGCGCCCTCCACGGCCTGCGCGCCCTGGGCGTGTGCCTGAGCATCGACGATTTCGGCACGGGCTATTCCTCGCTCAACTACCTGCGCCGCGTGCCGGTGCATCGCCTCAAGATCGACGGCAGTTTCGTGCGCGGCATCGCCGAGGACCCCGGCGCGCGCGAAATCGTCCACCTGCTCATCCAGCTGGCGCACAACCTCAACCTCAAATGCGTGGCCGAGGGCATCGAGACGCGCGCGCAGCTGGCGCTGCTGCGCGAGATGGGCTGCGACGAGGGCCAGGGCTTCCTGCTGGCCACGCCGATGTCGCCCTGGGCGGTGACGCGCCACCTCGGGCACAAGGCGCCCTGGATGCCACTGTTCGCCGCATCGTCCTGAGCGCGGGCCGGTGGCCGCGGGGGAATTCGGGCAGAATCAGCGCGCCGTGTTCTCGCTCCATCGATATTCCTTCCGACAACTGCTGCTGGTGGCCTTCCTGCTGATCGCCGCCTTGCTCAGTGTGGCGTCCTTGCGCGAGTTCTACCTCCTCGAGGGGCTGCTGGGGCAGAGCAACGAGGGTGCACGCCAGGCCGTGGCGCACACGGCCGATGCCGAGGCGCTGGCCGAGCGCACCGTGGCCATGGAGCGCGCGGCGCGCCAGTACCTGGTGCTCGACGACCCGACGCTGCGCCAGCGCTTCGACGAGGCCGCGCACGACGCCGAGGCCACCCTGGCCCGGCTCACCGAATACCGCACGCCCTCGAACCTGGCCGACGACTGGCGCGCCACCGAGGCGCTGATCGCCACCCAGCTGCGCGGGCCCGAATCGACCATGCGCGCGCGCGAGGTTTCCGTAACGGCCGCCTTCCGCGAACTCGACGGCATCAATGCGGCCATCGCCGAACAGGTGCGGACCGCCACGGAGGCGCGCAACCAGGTCCTGATGGACGAAATGGAAACGGGGCGCTCGCAGCTCGGGCACCAGATCCTGGGAACCATCGCGGTGACGATCGTGCTGGCGCTGGGTTTCGGGCTGTGGCTCGCGCGGCCCCTGCAGCGCCTCGAGGAGGTGATGGTGAGCCTGGGCGAGAACCGGCTCGACCAGCCCATCGACATCCGCGGGCCCACCGACGTGCGCCTGCTGGGCCGCCGGCTCGAGTGGCTGCGCCTGCGCCTGGCCGAGCTCGACGCGGACAAGTCGCGCTTCCTGCAGCATGTGTCGCACGAGCTCAAGACGCCGCTGGCCGCGCTGCGCGAGGGCGTGGCCCTGCTCGAGGACGGCGTCACCGGCACGCTGAGCAGCAGTCAGCGCGAGGTCGCGCGCATCCTGCGGCAGAACACCTCGGTGCTGCAGGGCCAGATCGAGGACCTGCTGCGCTTCAATGCGGCGGCGTTCGAGGCCCGCCGCCTCGTGCGCCGTAGCACCGAGCTCACCGGCCTGCTCGAGGCGGTGGTGGCCCACCAGAGCCTGCAATGGCGCGCCCGGCAATTGCGCGTGCTGGTCGAGGGCGAGCCGATCAGCGCCGAGGTGGATCCGGAAAAACTCAGCACCGCCCTGGGGAACCTGCTGTCCAACGCCATACGCTTCAGCCCGGTGGGAGCTACTATCCGCTTTTCCGTAAGCCGCCTGCCGGGCCGCGCGTGCATCGACATCGTCGACCAGGGCCCGGGCGTGGCGGCCGCCGATCGGGCGCGGGTATTCGAACCGTTTTACCGCGGTGAACGCCAGCCGGTCGATGCGGCCCGCGGCAGCGGCATTGGACTATCGATCGTGCACGAATACATCACGGCGCATGGCGGACAGGTTGAACTGATGGACGACGGCCCCGGCGCTCACTTTCATATCGAACTCCCCCATGCCGCGTAACACCCCCATCGAAATTCTTCCGGCCCTGCGCCCGGGTCTCCCGGGCCGCGCCCTGCCGGCCGTCCTGGCCGCGGCCTTGCTCTGCGGCGCCTGCGGGCTGTTTGCCGGGCCGCCGCCCCCGCCGGTTCGGCCGCCCCCGGCTCCGGCGCCGGCGCCGGCACCGCCGCCGCCGCCGGTCGCGGTAGCGCCGGAGGACCTCGCCGCACCCGCCGACAAGGCGGCGCGGCGCCTGCTCGCCTACCACGAGAAACTGCGCCTGCTGTCGCCCGCCGACCTGGCCGCGGAGATCGCGCGGATGGACGCCATCCTGGCGCCGGGGGTAACCACCTCGCCCCCCGACACGCTCCTGGACCTGAGCCTGGCCTTGTCGCTGCAGCACAATCCGGGCGACCTGGCGCGCGCCGCCTCGCTGCTCGAGCCGCTCGCCGGCGACGCCGCACCCGAGTTGATACCCTGGCAGTCGATCGCGCGGCTGCTGGCCGGGCGCATCGCCGAGCAGCGCCGCCTCGAGGAGGCGGCCGAGCACCAGGCCTCGCAGCTGCGCGATACCCAACGCACCATGCAGCAACTGACCGAGAAGCTCGAGGCGCTCAAGGCCATCGAGCGCAGCATGATCAAGCGGCCGGCCGGGCCCGGTGGGGCCGCCGACTCGCCCGCCGGCGGCCGGGGAAGCTAGCGCGGGGGCAAAATACTCCCCATGGCCAACCTGCTGCTCGTCGACGACGATCCGGACCTGCTCAAGCTCCTGTCGATGCGGCTGGGCGCCGCCGGCCACCGCGTGACCTCGGTCGAGTCGGCCGAAGCCGCGCTCACGCAACTCGCGGTGGCGCGCCCCGACCTGGTCGTGAGCGACGTCCGCCTGCCCGGGCGCGACGGACTCACCCTGTTCGACGAAATCCGCGTTCGCCATCCCACCCTTCCCGTCATTTTGCTCACGGCCCACGGCACGATCCCCGACGCGGTCGATGCGATGGCGCGCGGCGTCTTCAGCTACCTGACCAAGCCCTTCGACGGCAAGGCCCTGCTCGACAAGGTCAACGAGGCCCTGGCGCTGCCGGCTCCGGCCAGCGCCGACCAGCCCGCGGACGAGGATTGGCGCGCAGCCATCGTCAGCCGCTCCAATGTGATGGCCGACCTGCTCGCCGAGGCCAAGATGGTTGCCGCCTCCGATGCCAGCGTGCTCATCAGCGGCGAGAGCGGCAGCGGCAAGGAACTCCTGGCCCATGCCATCCATCGCGCCAGCCCGCGCGCCGCGCGGCCGTTCATCGCCGTCAATTGCAGCGCCATTCCCGAGGCCCTGCTCGAGTCCGAGCTGTTCGGCCACGTGAAGGGATCGTTCACGGGCGCGGTCAACAACCACCGCGGCCTGTTCGAAGCGGCCAACGGCGGCACCCTGTTCCTCGACGAGATCGGCGACATGCCGCCGGCACTGCAGGTCAAGCTGCTGCGCGTGCTGCAGGAGCGCTCGGTGCGGCCGGTGGGGGCGAGCCAGTCCCTGCCCGTCGATGTGCGCATCCTGTCGGCAACGCACCGCGACCTGGATGCGGCCATGGCCCAGGGCCAGTTCCGCGAGGACCTGTATTACCG